>OJSN01000054.1_pt1 | contig 114284 bp, 91 predicted proteins | sample 1599421 | NCBI WGS metagenome assembly OJSN01 (sample SAMN04168659, study PRJEB22393) | human gut metagenome | biome: human gut microbiome; feature: stool | host: Homo sapiens | collected 2014-05-12
TGGGCGAAAACGGCGCCGGCAAATCCACGCTGATGAGCGTGCTGTTCGGCCTGTACCAGCCCGAGGCGGGCGAGATACGCAAGAACGGCCAGACGGTGAAGATCAACGATCCCAACGATGCCACGGCACTGGGTATCGGCATGGTCCACCAGCACTTCAAGCTGGTGGAGGTATTCTCCGTGCTGGACAACATCATTCTGGGCGCCGAAACGACGAAGTGCGGCTTCCTGCAGAAAAAGGAAGCACGGAGGAAGGTCGAGGAGCTCTCCAAGCGGTACGGCCTGCACGTGGACCTGGACGCCAAGGTGGAGGATATCACTGTGGGTATGCAACAGCGTACCGAGATCCTGAAGATGCTCTACCGCGACAACGAGATCCTCATCTTCGACGAGCCCACCGCCGTGCTGACGCCCCAGGAGATCGACGAGCTGATGGCCATTATGAAGAACCTGACGGCGGAGGGGAAATCCATCCTCTTCATCTCCCACAAGCTCAACGAGATCATGGCGGTGGCGGACCGGGTGACGGTTCTGCGTAAGGGCCGCTATGTGGGTACCGTGAACACCTGCGACACCAACAAGCAGGAGCTGTCCAACATGATGGTGGGCCGCCCGGTGCAGCTGGAGGTCGTAAAGGAGCCGGCCAAGCCCACGGATGTGGTGCTGAAGGTCCGGGATCTGTGTGTGCCCTCTCATACCCACAAGCGCAATGCCGTGGACCATGTCAGCTTTGATGCACGCGCCGGCGAGATACTCTGTATCGCCGGTATCGACGGCAATGGACAGACGGAGTTCATTCACGCGCTCACCGGCCTGGATAAGAGCAATGGCGGCACGGTGACGCTGTGCGGCAAGGATATCTCCCACGCCAGCATCCGTCGCCGTGGAGAGTGTATGAGCCACATCCCCGAGGATCGGCACAAGCACGGTCTGGTGCTGGATTTTACGCTGGAGCAGAACCTTGTGCTGCAGCGGTATAAGGAGCCGGAATTCGAAAAGGGCGGCTTTATCAAAAAGGACGCGGTGCGTGCCTACGCCGAGAGGCTGATCGAGGAATACGATATCCGCAGCGGACAGGGCCCCGTGACCACCGCCCGCAGTATGTCCGGCGGCAACCAGCAGAAGGCGATCATCGCCCGCGAGGTGGACCGCAACAAGCCGCTGATCGTGGCGGTCCAGCCTACCCGCGGCCTGGACGTGGGCGCGATCGAAAACGTACACAAGGAACTGGTGAAGCAGCGTGATGCCGGCAAGGCAGTGCTGCTGGTATCCCTGGAGCTGGACGAGGTCATGAGCCTTTCCGACCGCATCCTGGTCATGTACGAGGGTGAGATCGTGGGTGAGTTCGACCCGAAGCAGATCACCGTGCAGGAGTTGGGCCTCTATATGGCCGGCGCCAAGCGGGCGGACAAGAAAGAGGGTGAGACGGCGTGAAGCAAAAACTGACAGATCTGTATGCCAAGAATGGCACCAAGAAGGTCCTGGCCTCTCTGCTGTCCATCCTGGCCGGCCTGCTGCTGGGCAGCATCGTGGTCATTATTGTGGGCCTGGCGGAGCAGAAGATCACCACTGCCGGTATGTGGGAGGGCGTCCGGCTGATCTTTGCCGGCATCCTCAGCACAGGGCGCGACGCTGCGGGCGCGCTGACCTGGGGCTTTAACGCCCAGAATGTGGGCAATATGCTCTTCCGCGCCATGCCGCTGATCATGACCGGCCTTTCCGTGGCGGTGGCCTTCAAGACGGGCCTGTTCAATATCGGCGCACCCGGCCAGTATCTGATGGGTACGCTTGTCTCGCTGTCCGTCGCGCTGGGCATCCCCTCCGAGTCCGTGCCCGTGGGCATCATCTGGCTGCTGGCCTTTCTGGGCGGTATGCTGGCTGGCGCCCTGTGGGGTGCGATCCCCGGATTGCTGAAGGCGCTGCTGAATATCAACGAGGTGCTGGCCTGCATCATGACCAACTGGATCGCAGCCAATCTTGTCACCTGGATGTTTGATATCAGCAGCTTCAAGAACGTAACAGAAGGCACGAAGTCCGGTTACATCTACAAGACCACCTTCAACGGTGTGGCCACACCCAAGCTGGGACTGGATCAGCTGTTTCCCGGCTCCCAGGTCAATGCCGGTATTCTGGTGGCCATCATTCTGGCCATCGTGGTGTACATCATCATGGAGAAGACGGTGTTCGGCTATGAGCTGAAGGCCTGCGGCGCCAACCGCCATGCGGCCCGCTACGCCGGTATCCCCGATAAGCGCAACATCGTGCTGTCCATGGCCATTGCCGGCGCGCTGGCCGGCGCCGGCGCCGCGCTGTACTGGCTCAGCGGCAACACCGAGTTCTACTGGAACACCTACCAGGCCCTGCCCGGCGTGGGCTTTAACGGAATCCCCGTGGCACTGCTGGCGGTGAACAACCCCATCGCAGTCATTTTCACCGGCATCTTCATGGCCATGCTGGATATCGTCGGTCTGCAGCTGACCAACCTGACTGCCTACAACGAGTACATCACCGACGTGATCATCTCCGTCATCGTGTATCTGTCCGCCTTCTCTCTGCTCATCCAGATGATGCTGACCGGACGGAAAAAGAAACTCGTCGTGGAGGCCAACAAGACCACCACGGCGGATATACCGGCAGAGGCGGAGACACAGCCACTGGATGCGCCGCCGGAGGATATACCGGACATACCGATGGAGGAAGCGCCGCAGGTACCTGAGCAGCCGGAGGAAGGAGGGGAGCAGGCATGACATTTCTGATCCAACAGACCATGATCTACGCCGTTCCCCTGATGATCGTGGCGCTGGCCGGCGTGTTCGCTGAGCGCAGCGGTATCATCAACCTGGCGTTGGAAGGTATTATGATCCTGGGTGCGTTTATCGGCGTGCTGTTCGTGAACATCATGCAGACCAACCACGTCTACGACGCGGCCAAGGCTGCCGGCGACTGGGTGGCTTTGCAGGGCTTTGAGCTGCTGGCTATGCTGGTGGCGGCCATATTCGGCGCCATTTTCTCCCTGCTGCTGAGCTTTGCCTCCGTAAATCTGCGGGCGGACCAGACCATCGGTGGTACGGCGCTGAACCTGATGGCTCCGGCCCTGGTGCTGTTCCTCATCCGTATCATCGCCAACCAGAACACTCTGCAAATGGCCACCGGCGATGCGGCCAGCTGGTTCATGATCAAGAAGACCACTCTGGGCTACGCAAAAACGGACGACCTAGGCTTCCTGGGCAATACCTTCCTGCACAAGGTGTATCTGGCGACCTATATCTGCATCATCATTTTCGTGGTGCTGTCGATCCTGCTGTACAAGACCCGGTTTGGCCTGCGGCTGCGCTCCTGCGGTGAAAATCCCCAGGCGGCGGACTCCGTGGGTATCAACGTGTACAAGATGCGCTATGCCGGTACGACCATCTCCGGCGCGCTGGCCGGCATGGGCGGCTTTGTTTACGCCCTGACCACGGCCAACTGCACGGCCAACGGCGATGTGGCGGGCTTCGGCTTCCTGGCGCTGGCCGTTATGATCTTCGGTAACTGGAAGCCGCTGAACATCGCCGGGGCGTCGCTGCTGTTCGGCCTGTTCAAGTGTATCGCCGCGGCGTACTCCAGCCTGGATATCAACGGCGACGGCGTGTATTGGCTGGCGGAGATCGGCATCAGCTCCCACGTGTACCGTATGCTGCCGTACCTGATCACGCTGGTGGTGCTGGCCTTCACATCCAAGAAATCCCGCGCACCCAAGGCGGAGGGTATCCCCTACGACAAGGGCCAGCGGTAAGAAAAGCATAAAAAAGAAGCACCCGCGCGGGTGCTTCTTTTTTGCGCTGTTTTACATGGATTTTACAAAAGATGGCCTGCGAACTTGACATTTATACCGTACAATGTAGATGGACAATAAGGTGACATCTGAGAAAATGTAAAGTTGAGGGAAAGAAAATGGATATTTTTCATGCGCTGACCATGCTGGGCGGGCTGTGCCTGTTTCTGTTCGGCATGAATTTCATGGGCCAGGCGCTGGAGCGCCGGGCCGGCGGCAAGCTGCGGACGCTGCTGGATAAAATGACCGGCAGCGTGGGTGCCGGTTTCCTGACCGGACTGGGCATCACCGCCATCATTCAGAGCTCATCGGCCACCACCGTCATGGTGGTGGGCTTCGTGAACTCCGGGCTGATGACCCTGCGGCAGGCTATCAATGTTATCATGGGTGCCAACGTGGGCACCACGGTGACGGCCTGGCTGCTGAGCCTGGCGGGGATCGACGGCGGCAGCGTGTGGCTGCAGCTGCTGAAGCCTACCGCCTTTACGCCGGTGCTGGCGCTGATCGGCATCATTTTCTATATGTTCTGCAAGGACAGCCGGAAAAAGGAGACTGGCTCCATTCTGCTTGGCTTTGCCACGCTGATGTTCGGCATGGACACCATGAGCGCCGCGGTGGCGGGGCTGAAGGACGTGCCGGGGTTTGCAGAGCTGTTTTTGGCCTTTACAAACCCGCTGCTGGGCGTGCTGGTGGGCGCGGTGCTGACGGCGATCATCCAGTCGTCCTCCGCCTCGGTGGGTATTTTGCAGGCGCTGGCCTCTACCGGCCAGGTCAGCTACGCCGCCGCGGTGCCCATTATCATGGGCCAGAACATCGGTACCTGCGTCACGGCGCTGATCTCCTGCGTCGGCACCAACAAAAACGCCAAGCGGGCGGCCGTGGTGCATCTGATGTTCAATGTGATCGGCGTGGCGGTGCTGCTGACGGTGTTCTGCATCGTCAAGGCCATCTTTGCCCCGGTACTGCTGAACAATGCGGCGTCTATGGCGGGTATCGCTGTTGCCCACTCGGTGTTCAATATCCTGTGTACGGCCATGCTGCTGCCCTGCGGCGGCCTGCTGGAGAAGTTGGCTATCCGCCTGGTGCCGGATAAGGCCCACGCGGCCGATAAAACGGTGGAGCTGGACCAGCGCCTGCTGACCACACCGGCCGTGGCGCTGGAGCGCTGCCGGGTCGTCACCTGCGAGATGGCGGAGGTCGCCGTGCGGGCGCTGCAAAACGCCCTGCGGAGCTTTGACCACTACACCGAAGCGCTGGCCTCCGCCATCCGGGAGGATGAGAGCCGCTGCGACCACTACGAGGACGTGCTGGGCACCTATCTGGTAAAGCTCAGCGCCCAGAAGCTGGGTGAGCAGGAGAGCGAGGAGTCCGCGGAGCTGCTGAAGGCCATCGGCGATTTTGAGCGTATCTCCGACCATGCGGTGAACGTGCTGGAGTCGGCGGAGGAGCTGCGGGAGAAGGGGCTGGCCTTCAGCGACGAGGCGAAGCGGGAGCTGAGCGTGCTGTCCGCCGCGGTCAACGATATCCTCATGCGGTCGCTGGACGCCTTCCGGCAGCAGGATATGACCGCCGCCCGGCAGGTGGAGCCGCTGGAGCAGGTCATCGACGATCTGAAGGAGCAGCTGCGTACCCGACATATCCTGCGGATGCAGCAAGGCCAGTGCAGCATCGAGGCAGGCTTTGTCTGGTCCGACCTGCTGACGGATCTGGAGCGTACCTCGGACCACTGCTCCAATATCGCCGGGTGCGTGATCGACGCAGCCCACCACGACCTGAATATGCACGCCACGCTGGATGCGGCGCGGCGCCGGGACCCGGACTTCCGGGAGCAGTACCAACGCTGCGCGGCGAAATATCAGGTGTAAACAAACGAAGTCCCTCCCGCCGGGAGGGACTTCTTCTTGTGCGCTTACAGCCCGCGGGAGGCGCGCTCCCGCGCCTCGGCCTCCGCCCGCTGGCGGCAGACCTCCACCCAGTCGGGCAGCTTGTCCAGCTCGGCGGCAAAGGCGGCCAGCTGGCCGGGGATGTCGATCTTCTGGGGACAGACAGCGGCGCAGGCGCCGCAGCCCAGACAGGCGTGAGGCCACTTGTTCGCGGGCACCGCGTCCAGCTGCATCTTGATGGTGCTGCCGCTGCCGGTGCGGAGCTGGTTGTACTTGTGCAGCAGATCCGGGATATCCAACTGCTGGGGACAGCCGTCACAGCAGTAGCGGCAGGCGGTGCAGGGGATGGAATTCTTCATCTTATCCGCCGCAGCAAAGAGGATCGCCTCCTCAGCGGGGGAGAGGGGGTCGAGGTGCTCGAAGGTGGCCACGTTGTCCGCCATCTGCGCCATGTCGGACATACCGGAGAGGACCATGTGGACGTTATCCAGCCCCTGGAGCCAGCGGAAGCCGAAGGAGGCGATGCTGGCGCCGGGGCGGAGGGCGTGGAGCTGCTGTTCACTGTCGGCATCCAGGGCGGCCAGCTTGCCGCCGCGGACCGGCTCCATGACCCAGACGGGGATATGGTGCTTTTCCAGCAGCTCGTATTTCTCCCTGGCCCGCTGGATGGTCCAGTCCAGATAGTTCAGCTGGATCTGACAGAACTCCATCTCCTTGTCATAGCGCTCCAGAAAAGCGGTGAGACAGGGAAGGTCCGCGTGGGTGGAGAAGCCCAGGTGCTTGATGCGGCCCAGGCGCTTCTGTTCCACAAAGTAGTCGATGATGCCCCACTTGGGGTCGGTGTAGATATCCACATCGTTTTCATAGACGTTGTGCAGCAGGTAGAAATCGAAGTAGTCCACCTGACACTTCTCCAGCTGCTGGGCAAAGGTGTCCGCCGGGTCCGGGTCGCAGGTGAGCGTATGGCCGGGGTATTTGGTGGCCAGGTAAAAGCTGTCCCGGGGATGCTTTTTCAGGCAGCGGCCTACCACCGTCTCGGACAGATTTTGCATATAGGCCCAGGCGGTGTCGAAATAATTGACGCCGTGGGCCAGCGCATAGTCCACCATCGCCTGGGTGGTGTCCTCGTCGATGGCGCCGTCCACCGTGGTGGGCAGACGCATGGTGCCGAAGCCCAGCAGGGACAGGTGCAGGTCCTGAAAATCACGATAGATCATGGCATTGCCCTCCTTTTTTGTGGTGCTATTTTACCGCGAAAAATGCCGGAGCGCAAGAGTGGAATTGGCCGTGCGGTACGCCTGCGCCGCCGCTGCACCCGGGAGAGGGCCTGCGGCGTGATGGAGACGGTCCTGGGCGACAGGCTGCATCAGTTGAAATGCGGGCTGGAGATGACCTTCTGAAAAACAGACCACCCCCGGCTCCTCGCCGGGGGTGGTTTTGCTTGCTCAGGGCAGCAGTGTTTTCTCCAGGAAGTCGTAAACGGCCTCGGCGGTCTGGTGGACGGAGTCCAGCAGGACGTATTCGTCGCTGCTGTGGTAGTTCTCGCCGTCGGCGCCGAAGATGATGGCCGGCGCGCCCAGCCGCGTGCCAAGATAGTTGAAATCGCCGATGCTGGCGAAGTAGGAGATGGTGGGTTCCTTGCCGGTGACCTTGCGGATGGACTCCAGCAGGGAGACGGTCATGGGTTCGTCCTGGGGGACGGTGTAGGGCATGAAGCCCCGGGAGCCCTCAGACGGCGCTTCGCGGAAGCAGATCTCATACCGGCCGGTGATACCGGCGCGCTGCACGGCCTTTTCGATCTCGCGGACGATGGTGTCCGGGCTCTCGCCCACCACAATGTGCCAGAACAGGCGGAGCACGGCGAAGTCCGGCACGCTGCACGCGCCGCCGTCGGCGCTGATGCCTACCACGCAGCAGGTGCCCTTGCCCAAGTGCGGGTCCTCAACATAGTCCACCTGCTCCAGTGCCTGCGCCACCTTGGCCGCGTCCAGCAGAGCGCTGTGGCCCTTTCCCGGGTTGGCCGCGTGGGCGGACTTTCCGTAGAAGCGGATCTCCAGACCATAGCCGCCCCGGGCGCCCAGGCAGACATCGGGGAAGGGCTTGCCGTCGAAGCCGGCGCTTGGCTCGGTGATGATGGAGAAGTCCACGTCAGAGAGATAGCCGTCCTCGATGAGGGCATTGGTGCCCAGGCCGTAGGGGCCCTCCTCGTCAGAGACCAGCGCCAGCTTGATCTTCCCGGCGAAGGTCTTGTGGGCGGCGGCGAAGCGGGCAGCCGTGACCATCAGCGCGGCGCAGCCGGATTTCATGTCCAGCGCGCCCACACCATAGAGCCTGTCGCCGTCCAGCTCGCCGTAGGGATCGCGGGTCCAACCGCCGCACAGCTGCACGGTGTCCAGGTGGCCGTTCAGGCAGATGACCGGTCCGGGTCTGCCGCCGTCGATAACGGCGATGACATTTTTTCCATGGAAATCTGTGACCTTGGCATCGTGGTATTCGTGCAGCTGTGCGGGCAGTTCCTGCCGGCACAGCCAGTCTCTGGCAAAGGCCATGATCTCGTCCTCGTGGAAATACGCACTCTTAATGGCGGTGAGCTGCTGCAAAAGTGCTGTGACCTCAGCTTTTTCTATCATCAGTATGATCGCTCCTTTCTGCTGTGGGGCCGGAAATATGCGCTTTCTCTGTACAGTATAGCGGGCAGGCGTTTAACGCCTGTTGGTCCGGGCGTTTTTCACTTATTGCTCCACGCGCCACAGTGCGCCGAAGTACCACGCACCCATGCCGTCGGACACCACGCCGGTCACGTCGCCGCGCAGGGCGTAGGCCTGCTCCTTCTCATACAGCGGTATCACGTTGGCCGTGTCCAGCAGCAGCCACTCCGCATCCTTCAAATAGGCGTCCCGCGCCTCGGCGGAGGTGCTGGCCGCCGCCACCCGCATCAGAATGTTATAGGCGTTCATGTAGATCAGCGCGTAGTTCCGCGTGTCGCCGCTGCGCCACAGGTCCAGATAGGCTGATGCATCGTTGTACAGCGCGTCCAGCTCCGTCAGGGCCAGGGTGAACGCGCCGCTGCTGAGCAGCTGCTGATACGTCTCCGCATCCTCACCCTGCAGGGTCACGCTCAGTCCCAGTTTTTCCTGCCACACCCTCTGCAGCCGCTGGGCCAGCGCCGTCTGCGCCGGCGTATTCCGGTACAGCAGCGTCACCGTCCCCAGGCTTATCAGCGCCTCCGGCCGCCGCAGGCCCGCCTGCGTCATCAGCTCCAGCGCCTGACTGCACCGGTCCGTGTAGGTATCCGCCTCGCAGTCGATCACCGCGCCGTTGACCGCCCGGAACTCCTCGCCCCCGGCGGTGCGTATGCCGTGAGGCACCAGCCCCTCCGCGGCGGCATAGTCCGCGCCCAGAGCGCCGGCCGCCGCATCCCGGTCGATGACCAGACTCATGGCCTGCCGCAGCTCCGTCCGGTCCATGTTGGTGGCCATCTGGTTGATGAGCAGCACGCCCACGGTGCTGCTGCCGCCGTAGGTGCCGTCCTCTCCTGCCGCGCCGATGACCGCGTCCGCGGTGCCCGCGTCCTTGGCGGCCTCCGCCGCGCTCTTGAACCGGATCTCGATCCGGTCCGCGCGCACCTGCCGCGCGTTATAGTGGTCCTCCTGCTTCACCAGCGTGGCGAAGAGACTGTCGCTCCAATCGCCGGTGCGGCGGTACGGCCCGTTGCCCACGAACCACGTCCGGCTGGCACTCCAGCCCTCGCCGCCTTCCACAGCCTTCTGCTGCACCGGCATGGTGGCCGCCGCTGTGCACACCGCGTCCACAAAGTACGGGCACATCGTGCTCAGCGTCACCACGAAGGTGTGCTCGTCCTCGGCGTATACGCCCAGCGCCTCCGGGTCACCCGCGTGGGCGTCCTCATAGCCCGCCACCATGGACAGGATCTCCGCCTCCGGGCTGTCCGTCTCCGGCGATACCAGCCGCCGCCAGGCGTACACGAAATCCTCTGCCGTCACGTCGCTGCCGTCGGACCACTTGCCGTCGCGCCGCAGGTGGAACGTGTACGTCTGCGTGCCGTCCTCGTTGTCCGTGCAGTCGTAGGCGTGGGCCGCTGCGGGCACCGCGCCCTCCGCCGTCCAGCGGTACAGGTTGTCGAACAGGTGCAGCACCAGGGTGCGCTCCGCCGGTGTGGCGGCATAGGCCGGGTCCACCGTGGACACGCTGCCGGTCATCACCACCGACGCGGTGTTCTCGCCGCTGCGGCCGCGGCCGCAGCCGGCCAGCAGCGCCGTCATCATACACAGGCACAGCAGCATGGCCGCGCCCCGCTTCCATCGTTTCATAGGACTTCCTCCGGGAATAGACTTTTCCCCATTATATATGGTTTTGCGCCAAAAGTAAAGCCGCCCTCCGGGCGGCCTCACTTTGTTTACAATTACTCCGCGATCAGCAGCTGGGCGATCTGCACGGCGTTGGTGGCCGCGCCCTTGCGTACCTGGTCGCCGCAGCACCAGATGTTCAGCCCGTTGTCACTGGTCAGGTCGTCGCGGATACGGCCCACGAACACCAGGTCCTGGTCGCTGGTCTCCAGCGGCATGGGATAGCGCTTGTTGGCCAGGTCATCCACCAGCCGGCAGCCGGGGGCGGCGGCGATCAGTTCCCGGGCGCGCTCCACGCTGATCTTCTCCTTCGTCCGCACCACAATGCTGACGCTGTGGCTCCGCACCACGGGAACGCGGACGCAGGTGCAGCTGACCTTCAGCTCCGGCAGGTGCATGATCTTCCGGCCCTCGTTCTGCATCTTCATCTCCTCGGAGGTATAGCCCTCAAAGGCCTCGCCGCCGATCTGGGGGATGACGTTGTAGGCGATCTGGTACTGGAACACCTTGGGCTCCACCGGCTTGCCCTCCCGCAGCAGCTCCACCTCGTCCATCAGCTCGATGGGGCCGCCGGCGCCGGCGCCGGACACCGCCTGGTAGCTGCTGGCCACGATGCTCTCGATGGGGCTGTCGTGGTTCAGGGCGTTGATGGCCACCAGCGAAACGATGGTGGTGCAGTTGGGGTTGGAGATGATGCCCTTGTGCTTCTTCACGTCCTCCGGATTGATCTCCGGCACGATCAGGGGCACATCCGGGTCCATGCGGAAGGCGCTGGAGTTATCCACGAACACCGCGCCCGCCTTGACGATGGCCGGGGCGAACTGCTTGGCGATGTCGTTCTCCGCCGCGCCCAGCACGATGTCCATGCCCTTGAATGCCTCGTCACAGGCCAGCTCCACGGGGAGGTCGTGGCCCTTCCAGTGGATGGCCTGTCCCACAGACCGGGCTGACGCCAGCGGGTGCAGCTCCTCGATGGGGAAATCGCGCTCGGCCAGTACCTTCATCATCTCGCGGCCCACCGCGCCGGTGGCGCCCAGAATAGCAACTTTATACTTTTTCATATGATGTACTCCTTTTCTCGATATCGAATAAGCGGTGTATCCTGCGTTCAGATGCGGCGCATCGACTTTGTGTACGGCAAGCCGCTGCGGTGAAGTATGGGCGCAGGAGACGCACTTTATTTTACAAAACTGTTGTACAGCACCCGGATAGCCTTCTCAAAGTCGGCGCTGTCCACGCCCACGATGATGTTCAGCTCTTCGGGCCCCTGGGTGATCATGCGGATATTGATGCCGTTTTCGCCCAGCTTGGCGAAGATCTTGCCGGAAGAACCGGGCTGGAAGGCCATCTTCCGGCCCACGGCCGCCACCACGGCCATACCGTCGGTAACGTGCAGGCTGTCGGGCTTGATCTCCTTCTCCATGTCGCCCAGTGCCTGATACAGATACGGCGCGGCCTTGCCTGTCTCCACCACCAGCGATACCGAGTCGATACCGGAGGGGATGTACTCCACGTTGATGTGATAGCGCTCCAATATCTCCAGCACCCGGCGGATAACGCCCAGCTCCGAGGACATTCCGTTCTTGGTCATGGTGATGACGGAAAAGCCCTTCTTTCCGGCGATGCCGGTGATCATGCTGCTCTCCTGCAGCTCCGCCGCCGTGTCGTCGAAGGCCTCCCGTATCATGGTGCCCGGGTGCTCCGGCTGGTTGGTGTTGCGGATGTTCAGGGGGATGTTCTTCTCCCGCACCGGGGAGACGGTGCCTTCATGCAGCACCTGCGCGCCGATATAGCTCAGCTCACGCAGCTCGGCGTAGGTGATGCGCTCGATGGGCCGCGGGTCGGGTACGATCTTGGGGTCGGCCATCAGGAAGCCGGACACGTCCGTCCAGTTCTCATACACGTCGGCGTCCAGCGCCGCCGCCGCCAGCGCACCGGTGATGTCGCTGCCGCCCCGGCTGAAGGTGTGGATGCTGCCGTCCGGCAGCACGCCGTAGAAGCCGGGAATGACCACCTTCCGCCCGCTGGCCGCATGGACCAGAGCCTGATAGCTGGCCTCCTGGTCTACCGTGCCGTCCATGCGGAAGTGCAGCCACAGGCTGCTGTCCAGAAAGTCAAAACCCAGGCAGTCGGCCATGATCCGGGCGGCGAAATACTCGCCCCGGCTCACCAGCTCATCGGCGGAGATGCCCTTGTCCATCTTGGCGCGCAGGGCGTCGAATTCCACCTCCAGCGGCGTGGACAGGCCCAGCTCGTCCCGGATCTCCAGATACCGGCTGCGTACCATATCGAATATACCGTCGCAGCTGACGCCGTACTGCAGGTGGGCGTGGCACAGATACAGCAGGTCCGTGATCTTGTGATCGTCCTTGAACCGTTTTCCGGCGGCGCTGACCACCACCACCCGGCGAGCGGGGTCTGCCTCCACGATGGAGCGTACTTTTTCCAGCTGGTGGGCGTCCGCCATGGACGACCCGCCGAATTTCAACACTTTCAACATAGTCCTTGCCTCTTTCGCTTTGGTTATTGTGTACAGGGTTTTTCATGCGCGACAAAAAAATATTTTCTGTCCACGAGAGAAAAACACTTGCTTTTTTGATGGGGACAGTGTATCATAGCCTTATCAGAAATGCAAGACCCAATTTCAAAAGTTTTTTCGGAGGCTTTTTTACCATGATCTACCACAGCACAAGAAACGAGCAGCTCACCGCATCCTCCACCCACGCGGTGCTTCAGGGCATCGCCCCGGACGGCGGCCTGTACATCTGCGACCCGGCGGCCCTGCGCTTCGACTGGCGCGCTGCCCTGGAAAAGGACACCCTCTCCATGGCGGCGGATATCCTCCACGCCCTGCTGCCGGACTTTCAGGACATGGACCGGCTGGTCCGCGACAGCTACGCCGGCAAGTTCCCCACGTCCGACCTGACACCCCTGACCCCCGTGGCGGATAAATACGTGCTGGAGCTGTACCACGGCCCCACCTCCGCCTTCAAGGATGTGGCCCTCAGCGTCCTGCCCCGCCTCATCGTGGCGGCGGCCAAGGCCGAGGGCATGAAGGGCGACGTGGTCATCCTGACGGCCACTTCCGGCGACACCGGCAAGGCGGCCATGGAGGGCTTCCACGACGTGCCCGGCACCCGTATCACTGTGTTCTACCCCTACGGCGGCGTCTCCGCCGTTCAGCAGGCCCAGATGGCCACCCAGGAGGGCGCCAACGTCCGCGTCTGCGCCGTCCGCGGCAACTTCGACGATGCCCAGACCGGCGTGAAGGAGATCTTCGCCGCCTGCAAGGACAAGGACCTCCACGGCGCCATGCTCTCCTCCGCCAACTCCATCAATATCGGCCGTCTGGCCCCCCAGGTGGTCTATTACTTCCGCGCCTACGGCGATCTGGTGAAGTCCGGCCGCATCCATCTGGGCGACGTGGTGGACTACACCGTCCCCACCGGCAACTTTGGCGACATTCTGGCCGGCTATTTTGCCAGGCAGATGGGCCTGCCTGTGGGCCGCCTGATCTGCGCCAGCAACGCCAACGACGTGCTCACCGAGTTCCTGACCACCGGCCGCTACGACAAGCGCCGCCCCTTCTACAAGACCACCTCCCCCTCCATGGATATCCTGGTGTCCAGCAATCTCGAGCGCCTGCTCTATCTGGTCAGCCAGGATGCCAGCTGCGTGGAGCGCCTGATGCGGGAGCTGAACACCCAGGGCTGGTATCAGGTCAGCGGCTGGATGCTGGAGCAGCTCCGTGCCGTCTTCGGCTGCGGCTGCTGCGACGATGCCGGCGCGGCGGAGGTCATCGGCCGGGTGTGGCGTGAGCACAAGTACCTCTGCGATCCCCACACCGCCGTGGCCTGGGCCGTAGCGGAGAAGCATACCCGCGAGGGCGTTCCCATGGTGGTCCTGTCCACCGCCTCGCCCTATAAGTTCCCCGCCGCCGTACTGCACGCCCTGGGCGAGGCGTCCGGCGACGATGAGTTCGCCATGATGGAGCAGCTCCACGCCCTCACCGGCATGGACATCCCCAAAAATCTCCGCGGCCTGGAGGGCCGCCCCGTCCTCCATACCGACGTCATCGACAAGGACGCCATGCTGGACTATGTGCTGTCCGACGTGCTGAAATAAAAGAAAGGAACCGTTCCCTATGAATATCGTTTGTTTGGACATGGAGGGTGTCCTCGTCCCCGAGATCTGGATCGCCTTTGCCGAGGAAAGCGGCATTCCCGAGCTGCGCCGCACCACTCGCGATGAGCCGGATTATGACAAACTCATGCGCTGGCGCATCGATCTGCTGCGGCAGCGCGGCCTGAAGCTCAGCGCCATTCAGGAGACCATCTCCCGCATCGACCCCCTGCCCGGCGCCAAGGACTTCCTGGACGCGCTGCGTAAGGACACTCAGGTGGTCATCCTCAGCGACACCTTCGACCAGTTCGCCATGCCCCTCATGGCCAAGCTGGGCTATCCCACCCTGCTGTGCAACACCCTGGAGGTGGACGGCGAGGGCTACATCACCCGCCACCTCATGCGCTGTGAACACTCCAAGCTCACCACCGTCAAGGCCCTTCAGTCTATCGGCTACGACACCATCGCCAGCGGCGACAGCTATAACGACCTGGAGATGATCCTCCACAGCAAGGCCGGCTTCCTCTTCCGCGGTCCCGACAAGATCAAGCAGGACTACCCCGACCTGCCCGCCTTCGAGGACTACGACGACCTGCTGGCCGCCATCCGCGCCGCCCTGTAACAGTGGTGCTGCGGTGAAAGACAAAGCAAAAACCGGCGCCCCCCGGCGCCGGTTTTTGCTTTGTGAAAGGAGGGGGTAAAATCACATCTGGACGCGGTTCTCGCGGGTCCAGCTGGTGATGTCCAGGTTGGGATAGCGGCGGCGCAGCTCGTCCAGCTTGCCTTCGGTGTCGCCCAGTGCGGCGATGCTGTTGATGGCCGCCACATCGGCGGCGTTCATGGCGTGTGCCTCATCGGCGCCGCAGGACGCGCAGTGATAGCGCTTGGTCGCCTCGGAAAACGTAACATCGGTGCTGCCGCAGACGGCGCAGCGGGTGGTCTTGGATACGATAGCCATAATGTATTACCTCCATATTCTTGTTTTGTTTCGTTGTCCTTATACTACCACAAAAGTTTTCAGTTGTAAAACGCATAATTGTATTTGCAAGTATGAGAAAAAGTATGATATAATAGCGACAGCGACTATACAGGAGGTCCCGCCATGAGCGTATCCAAATACCAGATGTTCCTCAAGACCGTGGAGTGCGGCAGCTTCTCCCGGGCGGCGGAGGAGCTGAACTTCACCCAGTCCGGCGTCAGCCACGCCGTCCAGGCGCTGGAGGACGAGCTGGGAATCACGCTGCTCAGCCGCAACCGCGGCGGCGTGGTGCTGACGGCTGACGGCCGCGCGCTGCTGCCTCGGGTCGAGGCCCTCTGCGCCGCCCACCATGCCCTCATGCAGTCCGCGGCGGACCTGAAGGGCCTGGACGCCGGCCTGGTCAAGGTGGCCACCTTCTCCAGCGTCTCCGCCCAGTGGCTCCCCTCCATCCTCAAAAGCTTCGGCGACGTCTACCCCAACATCGAGTTCGAGGTGGTGGATGCCGATTTCTACGGCCAGACCGAGGAGTGGATCCTCCAGGGCAAGGTAGACTGCGGCTTTCTGCGCCTGCCCTCAGCAAAATCCCTCTGCGCCCACCCCCTGTACCGGGATGAGCTGCTGGTGGTCGTTCCCTGCGGCCACCCGTTGGCGGACGCGGCGGCCTTCCCCCTGTCGGCCCTATCCGCCGAGCCCTTCATCCGGCTGGAGGAGGGCCGCGACTACGAGCTCACCGCCGCCCTGGACGCCATGGGCGTCCACCCCAATGTGAAATACACCGCCCGCGAGGACCGCACCATCCTGGCCATGGTGTCCAAGGGCCTGGGCATCAGCCTCCTGCCGGAGCTGATGGTCCGCCGCAGCCCCTATCCCGTGGCCGCCTGCCACGCCCCCGAGCGCTTCTACCGCAATATCGGCATCGCCGTCAAGGATGAAAAGGCCCAATCCGCCTCCACCCGCCGCTTCGTGGACTACGTCCGCCGCTGGGTGGCGGAAAACGGCGAGGACTGACCTCCCACGCCTTCCCCCGGGAGCGGATGAGGTGTCGCCACGCAGCGGCGTAAAGCCCTCCGTCCCCGCCGCAGCAGAGGGCGTGCTGAAATTCGAGATCATGGCCGGCTGACACGAGGCCGGAGCAGCAAAAGCAGAGAGCGAAACGCTCCCTGCTTTTCTATCTTATCACACTTGCTTACTTGCCGAAGTAGCGGTTCAGCAGACCCTCGAAGGCCTTGCCGTGACGGGCCTCGTCGCGGGCCATCTCGTGGACGGTGTCGTGGATGGCGTCCAGATTGTACTTCTTGGCCAGCTTCGCCAGCTCGAACTTGCCGGCGGTAGCGCCGTTCTCGGCGTCCACGCGCATCTGCAGGTTCTTCTTGGTGCTGTCGGTGATGACCTCGCCCAGCAGCTCGGCGAACTTGGCGGCGTGCTCAGCCTCCTCCAGGCCGGCCTTCTCCCAGTACATGGCGATCTCGGGATAGCCTTCGCGGGCAGCAACGCGACCCATGGCCAGATACATACCCACCTCGGAGCACTCGCCCTCGAAGTTGGCGCGCAGACCGTCGATGATCTCCTTGCGGACATCCTCGGGGACATCGTCGCCAAAGACCTTGCCTACGCCCACAACGTGCTCGGCGGCCCAGGACTTCTCCTCAGACTGCAGCAGGAACTTGTCGCCGCTGACGTGGCAGACCGGGCACTCGGCGGGGGGAACATCACCCTCGTGAACATAACCGCAAACAGGACAGACCCACTTCTTCATAATCGTTACCTCCATAAATGTATTCATGTCGTTGTGTTTGTTATTTTGACGCCGCCGCAGCGGCATTTGTCAACTGGTTTTCTTCTCGGCCAGGCAGCCGTTGCAGCGGCCGTAGAACACGACGCCGCAGCTGTCTGCCTCGCCCACCGCTGTCATATCCGGCAGCTCCACCGGGATGGGCGGCAGGTCGATGACCGCGCCGCAGGAGCGGCAGACGAAGTGCCCGTGGGGGGCGGTGTTGCCGTCGTAGCGGTCTTCACCGTCCACACAGCCGATGACCTGCACCGCGCCCTCCGCCCGGAACCGCGCCAGATTGCGGTAGACGGTGGCCAGAGAGAGGTCGGGTATGCGGGGCTTCAGCTGGCTGTACACCCATTCCGCAGAGGGGTGGCAGGTGGTGGAACGCAGGCACTCCAATATGGCTTCCCGCTTGGGGCTGTGCCGTGTGGTGTTCATGGGCTGCGCTCCTTTCTTGTTGCTAACAATTATCGTTTGCATTAGTATAGTAGCACACCCGTTTGGATTTGTAAAGAGGTTTTTTGCATTTTTCCAAAAAAATTTTCCAGTGCCTGTTAGCCTCCCCTATCGGTGCGGAAAATATGCAAAGGAGCCCGGTACGCACAGCGTACCGGGCTCCTCATTTCAATTTACTCGGCCTCGGCCAGCGCCTTAGCCTCGGCAATAGCCTTCTCCTGCGCCGCGGCGGGGCAATCCTCGTAGCGGACGAAGTTGAAGGTGAACGTACCACGGGACTGGGTCATGGATCGCAGATCGATGGCGTAGCTCATCATCTCGGCCATGGGGACCTCAGCCTCCAGCACCTGCTCGCCGTCACCGGTGGGGTTCATGCCCATCACGCGGCCGCGGCGCTTATTCAGATCGCCCATCACATCGCCCAGATAGCTGTCGGGGATGGTGACCTTCAGCTCACCAATGGGCTCCATCAGCACGGGCTTGGCCTCGGGCAGCGCGGCCTTGAAGGCCAGGTTGGCAGCCAGCTTGAACGCGATTTCGGAGGAGTCAACGGGGTGGTAGGAACCATCCACCAGGGTGGCCTTCAGGAACACCACGGGATAGCCGGCCAGCACGCCGTGCAGGCAGCTCTCGCGCAGGCCCTTTTCCACGGCGGGGAAGTAGTTCTTGGGCACGGAGCCGCCGAACACGTTCTCCTCGAAGATCATATCCTCCTGCTCAGTCTGGGGCTCGAAAATGATATGGACATCGCCGAACTGACCACTGCCGCCGGTCTGCTTCTTATAGCGGCCCTGCTTGCGGACGGTGCTGCGGATCTTCTCACGATAGGCAACGCGGGGAGTATCCAGTTCCGCGTCCACGCCGAAGCGGCTCTTCAGCTTGCTGCACAGCACGTCGATCTGGATGTCGCCGGCGCCGGAGATCACGGTCTGGTGGGTCTCGGCGTTATTGGTGACGGAGAAGGTGGGGTCCTCCTCGTTCAGCTTGTTCAGGCCGGTGCCCAGCTTCTCGATCTCCTGCTTGGTCTTGGGGGAGATGGCGCGCTCGTAGCAGGCGGGGGCAAAGGCCAGCGGCGCGAACTTCACATAGGTCTTGGGCTCGCACAGGGTGTCGCCGGTCTTGACCTTGTCCATCTTGCCGATGGCGCCGATGTCGCCGCAGCAGATCTCCTTGGTCTCCTCGGCCTTCTTGCCCTTCATGGTGTACAGGCGGCCCAGCTTCTCGGTGTTGCCGGTGGTCATGTTATACAGGGACATATCGCTGGTGACCTTGCCGCGGATGACCTTGATCATGGAGAACTTGCCGTACTGGTCGGAGATGGTCTTGAACACGAAGGCGGCGGTGGGGCCGTTGGGGTCATAGGCGACCTCGATGGCGTTGCCGTCATCGTCCTCGGCAGCCTCGGCGGGCATATCGGTGGCCACGGGCACCAAGTCCACGATGGTCTGCATCAGCATATCCACGCCCATGCCGGTGACGGCGGAGCCGCACAGCACGGGGCACACGCTGCCGTCGCGCACGCCGATCTTCAGGCCCTTGGCCATATCCTCGGCGGACAGCTCCATGGTCTCGAAGAACTTCTCCATCAGCTCCTCGTCGGCGCCGGCGGCAGCCTCCATCAGCTCAGCGCGCAGGGCCTCCACCTCGTCGGCCATGTCGCCGGGGATGGCGCACTCGCCCTTGGCATCGTAGGCCTTGTTGTGCAGCAGGTCCACGATGACGGTGACAGCCTTGTTGGCGTCGGCCTTGGTGGCCACGATGGGGGCGATGGCGGTGCCGTACTTGGCCTTGATGGCCTCAATGCAGGACGCGTAGTCGGAGTTGGCCTCCTCCACGCGGTTGATGAACATCATCCGGGGCTTCTTGCCCAGCATCTTCCAGGTACGCTCCATACCCACGGACAGGCCGTCCTTGGCATTGCCCACGATAACGGCGCACTCGGCGGCGCGGATAGCGCACACGGCCTCGCCGGAGAAATCGAAGTTGCCGGGGGCGTCCATGACGTTGATCTTCTTGCCCTTATACTGCACGGGGGCAAAGGCCAGGGAGATGGATATCTGGCGCTTGATCTCCTCGGCATCATAGTCGCAGGTGGTGTTGCCGTCGGCGGTCTTGCCCAGACGGTCGGTACCCTTGGTCATAAAGAGCATCTGCTCAGCCAGAGAGGTCTTGCCGGAGCCTCCGTGACCCAGCAGGGCGATATTGCGAATGTCGTTAGCAGTCATAGTGATGATGTTCTCCCTTCATTTTCTTGAAGTCCGCCGCCCACAGCCGCGGACAGTAGCTCAACGTACCGATTATATAGTATTTCTTCAAGCCTGACAACCTCTAATTTAGATATTTGTGGGAAAAGTGCGGGAGTATCCCGCACTTTTCGTCAGGTTGTACAATGGCAGGCTTTGTTCTATGGGCAAAGCGACGGAGTCTCCGTCAGTAGTGCTTCACCAGCCCCGCCAGCAATAGCGTCGGCAGCAGCCACAGCACCTGATACAGCACCATGGCAATGGGCGTCAGCAGGGCAAAATTGCCCACAGAGGTGAGATAGTAGGCCAGCGCCACGCCTGCCGCCGCGCCGATGTAGCTGAGGATGGTGGCGGTCCGTACAGCCTTCACCGCCCGGCGGCTCCCGGCCACAGACTCCACCAGCGGCATAAGCCCCTCCCGGCAGATGGCTACGCAGGGCTGCTCGCCCTGCTGCTCCGCCAGCTGGGCCAGCGCCAGCCGCGTGGACACATCCGGATACACCGGCTTGGCGTCCACGCCGAATTTCCGCTTGATCAGCCCCGGTGTCACGTTGCCGCTTCGCACGGCCAGCACCGGCACGATGTGAAACCGCTTCAGCGTCCGCAGGGCCCATTCCGCGTTGCGGGAGGGCTGATATTTCACGGCAAACACCGCTGTCAGCGCCCCGTCTACCGCCAGAAACACACCGGTAGACAGCTTCATATCCCGGGGCAGGGCCACCTTGCGCTTTTTCATAAAGTACGCACTGCCCATGAGCACCGTTTCGCCCCGGATATTGGCCTCCACGCCGCCCTCCTCGCAGTAGTTCACCCACTCCACCGACAGGTGAAAACCTCCCTCGGCGGTGAGCTGGCGCTCCAGCAGCGGCGTCAGGCTGCTGCCAGCCGCCCTGGCTACCGACGCGGCGTAGGACACCGCGCGGCTGCGCTCCTCGCCGAAGACCTTATAGCCGTTCAGTGTCACCGTTCCCGCCGGGAACAGATCGTCGTCCGTCAGCACCAGCCGCCGCGGCCGGCTGACCGCCTTCGCTCCGGCATAGCCTGCGGCGGCGCAGCCGCTGCGGCTCAGCCGCCGGGACAGATAGTACATGGGCAGGGCCCCGCCGAGGGGAATCCCCAGCCCCGCGCCGGCGGTGGTCAGCGCCGTCAGCACCCAGGGGAAATCGCTCATATTCCCGCCGGAAAAGCACACCACGCCGGACAGCACCGCCGCCGTGGCCAGCACCAGCGGCAGGGCGTAATTCTGCCATCTCCGCGCCGGATCGGGCTTGCTGCACAGACGGTAAAAGCCCTCTGCCGTCCCCTGCTGCCTGCATACGCCCGCCGCCGTCACCGACGCCACATAGGGCACGGTGCCGTTGAGCACCAGCAGATGATAGGCGTTTCGCAGTGCCGACGCCTCCAGGTACAAACCCCACTGGCAGGCCAGGATCAGCAGCGCGCCGGCGGCGGCATAGGGTGTGGCCCGGGTACTGCCCGTGACCATACCGCACACACAGCAGATCAGCTGCGTCAGCACGGCGACAGCGGCGCACAGCTCACAGCCCGCCTTTTCCTCACGCAGCAGCGACGCAGCCTGCTTCCACACCGGCATACAGGCCAGCGCTGTCAGCAGCAGCCCCGCCCCCAGGGCGGCGCACCGCAGCAGCGACTCGTCCAGCCATGCCGACGGCAGCTTTTCCAGCTCCTGCAGCACCGCCGCGACCACCAGTGCCAGCGCCGGGAGCATCCCCCATATCAGTCCGCCGCGCAGTCGGCTGCACCGGCGCTTGGCCTCCCGCAGCACGTCCTCCGGCAGGGGCTCCGGCTCCGGCGGTTCCTCCGGCTCCGGTTCCTCCTCCGGCTCGTCGAACAGCTGCTCGGTGTCCTGAAAAGCCGGACGGCGCTTCTGCTCCGCCGCCGGACGGCGAAGCCTCTCCAGCAGTGCCGCAAGACGTTCCCGCAGGGGCACCGGCTGGGCGATGACGCCGTCATCCTCGTCCTCCAGCACCGCGTCCACCGTCTGGGACATGATATCCTTCAACGCCACCCGATCCGGCGCGGGGGATTCATATTCCGGTCCCGGGACCCGCTCCTCTTTCTGGACCGGTTCCGGCTCCGGAATAGGCTCCGGTTCAGGAACGGGCTCCGGCTGGGACGGAGGCCCCTCCGACGGCTCCTCCAGGACAGGCTGACGCCCACCCTTGCCGTACTCGGCAAGGATGGCCTCCAGTGAAAGCTCGTCCTCCTGCTCGTCGAACGCGCCATATAGTTCCTCGTCCCGTCGCCTTCTCATGCTGTTCTTTCCTGTTTTCTTCCTGTTCCGCGTCGCTTTCCGTTATCCCCGCTGCCGCACAGCCTCGTACAGCAGTATGGCCGCCGCCGCGCTGGCATTCAGCGAGGATATCTTTCCTTTCATGGGAATGCTCACCAGAAAATCGCAATTCTCCGCCGCCAGGCGGGTCATACCCGCCCCCTCGGAGCCGATGACAATGGCCGCCGGTCCTTTCAGATCGGCATTGTACAGCGTGGTATTCCCATCCGCCGCCGTACCGAACACCCACACGCCCTGCTTTTTCAGGTCCTTCAGCAGCGCCGGAATGTTGGGCACCCGCGCCACCGGGATATAGCTCACCGCGCCGGCGGAGGTCTTTGCCACGATGGCCGTCAGCCCGGCGCTGCGCCGCTTGGGGATGATGACCCCGTGGGCCCCGGCACACTCGGCGGTACGCAGGATCGCGCCCAGGTTGTGGGGGTCGGATATCTCGTCGCACACCACCAGCAGCGGCGCCTCGCCCCTGTCGGCGGCGGACTGCAGGATCTGCTCCACCGTGGCGTATTCCCGCACGGCCGCCAGGGCGATGACCCCCTGGTGGGCATGGGTGCGGCTCATGGCGTCCAGCTTCCGCCGGTCGGCATCCACCACCACGATGCCCGCGGCGCGGGCCTTGGAGGCGATGTGTCCCAGCGTCTTATCCGTCTCGCCCTTGGCGATGTAAATTTTATCGATAGCCGTCTCCGTCCGCAGGGCCTCGATGACCGCGTTGCGGCCCTCGATGATGCCATCCGCCTCGGCGTCGGGCAGCGGCCGTCTGTTCTCGGTGTCCTTTATCTCTCTCATGGGGCATACCTCGCGATCCATATAATTGTCATCAGTATACCACATCCTTTCGTCAATATAAAGGCACATTCATAGAAATTTTACAGGAAAACCCTCTGCCTTTGCCTTGAGACTTTTGGGCAGGTGTGGTATACTGTTTGGAAACTATATTCCCCTCACAAGTCAAACGGAGGATAAACATATGGCCAATAATAACAGCAGCAACAATAGCAACCGCAGCGGCAAGAACGGCAAAAACGGCGGTTTCCGCGGCGTTCTCACGCTGATCGCGTGGGCACTGGTGCTGACGGTGGCGTTCCAGTATTTCAACGCCTACAACAACAACGCCGCCAATAAGAGCACCAGTCACGAGATCAAATACAGCGACATGATCTCCATGATCGAAAAGGATCAGGTGGAGGAGGTCCTTTTCAAGGACAGCACCATCTATGTCACCCCCGTGGACGGCTACGTCTTCACCGAGGAGGTCACCTCCGGCAGCAAGACGGAGACAAAGACCTACACCCAGTCCAAGGACTCCGGCCTGACGCTGTACACCGTGTACCTCTCCAACGCCGACCTGCTCCCCCTGCTGGAGGCGCACAATGTGGCCTATACCGGCTTCTACAAGGCCGAGATGAGCCCCTTCCTGATGATCATGATCCAGTATATTCTGCCCACCATCTTCATCGTGGGCGCGTTCATGCTGGTCATGCGTCTGATGAGCAAATCCGGAGGCGGCGGCTTCGGCGGCATCGGCAGTGTGGGCAAGGCCAACGCCAAGGTCTACATGGAGAAGTCCACCGGCGTCACCTTCAAGGATGTGGCCGGTCAGGACGAGGCCAAGGAGTCTTTGGAGGAGATCATCGACTTTCTGCACAATCCCGGCAAATACACCGCCATCGGCGCCAAGCTGCCTAAGGGCGCGCTGCTGGTGGGCTCCCCCGGTACCGGCAAGACCCTGCTGGCCAAGGCCGTGGCCGGCGAGGCCGGCGTCCCCTTCTTCTCCATCTCCGGTTCCGACTTCGTGGAGATGTTCGTGGGCGTGGGCGCCAGCCGCGTCCGCGACCTGTTCAAGGAGGCCGCCAAGGTCGCTCCCTGCATCATCTTCATCGATGAGATCGACACCATCGGTAAATCCCGCGACGGCAGCCGCTTCGGCGGCAACGATGAGCGCGAGCAGACGCTGAACCAGCTGCTGGCCGAGCTGGACGGCTTTGATCCCAGCAAGGGCGTCATCGTGCTGGGCGCCACCAACCGCCCCGAGGTACTGGACAAGGCGCTGCTGCGCCCCGGCCGCTTCGACCGGCGCATCACCGTGGACCGGCCCAACCTGGCCGGCCGTCTGGCCACCTTGCAGGTCCACACCCGCAATATCCGCCTGGCCGAGGACGTAAATCTGGAAAAGATCGCCCAGGCCACCGCCGGCTGCGTGGGCGCCGACCTGGCCAATCTGGTAAACGAGGCCGCCCTGCGCGCCGTGCGTAAGGGCCGCCGGGCCGTAAATCAGGACGATCTGCTGGTGTCCTTTGAGCTGGTCATCGCCGGCAGCGAGAAGAAGGGCACCGTCATCACCGAGGCGGAAAAGCGCATTATCGCTTACCACGAGGTGGGTCACGCGCTGGTGGCGGCCAAGCAGAAGAATGCCCAGCCCGTCAGCAAGATCACCATCGTACCCCATACCCAGGGTGCGCTGGGCTACACCTTGCACCTGCCGGAGGAGGAAAAGTTCCTCATGTCCCGCGAGGACATTCTGACCGAGATCCGTACCCTGCTGGCCGGACGCTCCAGTGAGGAGGTGGTGTGCAACACCATGACCTCCGGCGCCGCCAACGACATCGAGCGCGCCACGGAGATGGCCCGGAACCTGGTGGCACGCTTCGGCATGTGCGATGAGTTCGACATGATGGCCCTGGGCAGCGTTCAGAGCCAGTATCTGGACGGCGGCTACTCCATGACCTGCGCCCAGGAGACCTACGCCGCAGCCGACCGCGAGACCATCAAGATCCTGCGCCAGTGCCACGAGGAGGCCAAGCAGATCCTGCGGGAGAACCGGGAACTGCTGGACAAGATCGCCGCGTACCTGCTGAAGAAGGAGACGATCACCGGCCAGGAGATGATGGCCATCATCGAGGGCCGTGACCCGGAGACCGTGGACAACTACGGCGCCAGCAAGAGCAGCCAGCCCGCCTTCCGGCCCAGCGTGCCGGAGACCATCGAGGCCCCCGCCAGGCACATCAACATCGTGTCCGAGCCCATCCCCATGCCGGACTACGATGAGAAGCCGGAGGATAAGGACCCGGAAGGCACCCCCGCCGGGGACAAACCGGCGGAGCACGCGGACGGCGACCCCGAATAAATGCACAGCAGCCCTGCGGCAGCGCCGCAGGGCTGTTTTCCTTTCAGTTTTCCGGCAGCTCCCGCACCCGTTCGCACAGCAGCGGCAGCGCCTTTTCAAACTCCACGCCGTACCACCCGGCCTGCGGGTCCCGTGCCGTGGCGTCGATACAGGCAAGTACAAATTCCACCGCCAGCGAAGCCGCCTGCTCCAGCGTCATGCCCCGCATGAGCCCGCCGGTGACGACGGCGGCGAAAATATCCCCCGTGCCGTGGAAGGAGGCCGGGTTCCGCGGACCAAGACAGGTGAAATACGTCCCCGCGCCGCTGTCATAGCCCATAGCGCCCAGCTTATCCGGCGCAAAGGACACCCCGGTGAGGATCACCTTCTTCGCCCCCAGCGCGGCCACTCCCCGCAGCAGCTCACAAGCAAAGCCCTCGTCCACCTCCTCCCGGTACGGCGTACCGGTCAGCAGACAGGCCTCCGTGATATTGGGCAGCGCCACGTCCGCCCGAGCCGTCAGGCGGGCCATCGCCGCCGGGAAAGCGCCGTCAAACCCGCTGTACAGCTTCCCGTGGTCCGCCATGGCCGGGTCCACGATCAGCAGCGTATCCGGGCTCTTCACCGCGTCGAAAAAGTCCATCACCTGCTGCACCTGGGGCGCGGAGGCGATGTAACCGGTATAGAGCGCGTCAAAATGCACCTGCTGGGACCGCCAGTGATCGGCGATGGCCGGCAGCTGGTCGCTGAGATCCCGGCTGACAAAGCCCGGAAACGCCGTGTGCGCGCTGAGCACCGCCGTGGGCACGATGGCGCACTCCACCCCCATGGCGGAGATCACCGGCAGCGCCACCGTCAGCGAGCACCGCCCCAGACAGGAGATGTCCTGTATGGACGCTATTCGTTTCATAGAGCCGCCTCCTGTTCATCATACCAAAAAGGGAGAGGCACATGAATATGTGTCTTTCCCTTTTTGGTGCGGGCGGCGGGACTCGAACCCGCACGCCTGTTGGCAATGGAACCTAAATCCATCGAGTCTACCAATTCCACCACGCCCGCATATCCACGCCGTATTGTAGCACACTTCACGTCGGCGTGCAAGGAATGTTTTGCCTTTCCCCTCCACCCTATGCTATACTGTCATCAACAGTACACGAAAGGATGGTGCCCCATGAGCGAAAATGCCCTCGCCTTGGCGCGTCAGCACGCGCCCTGCTACATTTACTCCCGCGAGATCCTTACCGCACAGGCAGAGACTCTCCACAGGACCTTCCCCGGCTTTGATATTCTGTTCTCCGTGAAGGCCAACCCCTTCCCACCGGTAATACGGCACCTTGCGGCGCTTGGCATCGGCGCGGATGCGGCCAGTGCGGGGGAGGTCCGCCTGGCCGCGGAATGCGGGATCGCGCAGGAGGATATCTACTTCTCCGCAGCCGGCAAAAGCGATCGTGCACTGGCCGCCGCGTGGGATAACTGCCATCTGATCGCCGATTCTATCGGCGAGGTGCGGCGAATCGCCGCTATGGCCGCTGCCCGCGGCGAGACAAAGGCCATCGGCCTGCGCGTAAACCCCGCTTTCAGCATGGACGGCGGTACGGGCGGAACGTCCAAGTTCGGCATCGACGAGTCCGACCTCCCGGCACTGAAAACTCTGCTTCAAACGCTGCCGATAGCCGTCTGCGGCCTCCATGTCCACCTGCGCTCCCAGAACCTCTCTGCGGACACCCTCACCCGCTACTACAAAAACTGCTTCGCGCTGGCCCTCCGCGTCCGCGATATTCTGGACTGTGCCATCGAGTATATCAACTTCGGCGGCGGAGTAGGCATCGTTTACGACCCGGCGTGCCAACCGCCGCTGAACATGAGCACCTTGAAGCAATGTACGCAGGCCGTGGCAGAGGAAAACGCCCGTACCCTCCGCGCACGGCTGCTGGTGGAGTCCGGGCGGTTTCTGACAGCACAGGCGGGAACGTACTATCTGCCTGTGGTAGACAAAAAGACGTCCCACGGCACCACCTATGTCATCGTAGAAAACTGTCTCAACGGCTTCCAGAAGCCCTCTCTTGCCGCCATGCTGCGTAACGCCGCCGGAGAAGGCCCCCTTGCGCCTCAGGAACCTCTGTTTACCGGCGAGACCGCCTTCCCCATCACCGCCCTGCCTGCGGAGGATACCGGCATCACCGAGACCGTAGACATCGCAGGAAACCTCTGCTGCGCCGCGGACGTGCTGGCTAAGAACTTCACCGGTCCGGCGCTGGCGGTGGGAGATCTTGTGGCCGTGGGGAACACCGGGGCCTACGCCAGAACGCTGTCGCCGCTGCTGTTTTCCTCCCACGACGTCCCTGCGGAATTCTTGATCTGAAAAACAGGGCAGCCCGTTGGGCTGCCCTGTTTTCTTATTTCTCCCGTCTGATGGGCCGGATATACTTGAAGTACTGCCCCGGCACAAAATAGAAATACGTCTTGACGCCCTGTTCACTTTTGACCATACCGATCTCTCCCAATCCAAAGATATAGCGATCGAAGGGATGGACGCGGGTGCGGAGCACTACGGGGCGGGGCCGGCGGCGGTAAACACCGGGGGTAACGCCGTAGAGCGCCTTGAAGGCGCGGGTAAAGGCCTCCTGCCCGGAAAAGCCGTAGTCCAGCGCGATGTCCAACAAAGGCCGGTCGGTATCGCGCACCTCCTTCAGGGCAAAGGCCAGGCGCCGCTGGTGCAGGTAGGTACGCAGGGACATACCCGCGATCTCGCGGAATTTATGGGTGGCGTGGTACTCAGAATAGTGCAGACGTGCCGCCAGCGCCCGCAGTGTCAACGCCTGATCGTCCCGGCGCATAATGGCGTCGTCCATCTCATTGACGACGGTCTGGATCAGCTGCTGCCATTCGTACATAGGCTTGCTCCCTTCTCTCGCTGTGAACAGAATACACCCTTTCCGCCCCAAATGTTTGATACGAGTTGCTGTTAAAACAGGGACGGCTCCCGCCGTCCCTGTCCGCTTATTCCACTTCAGCAGCCTCCACCGGCTCCTCCTGCCCCTGCTTGGGCAGCTGCTCGGGCCACTTGGCCCAGGTCTGGCGGATATAGGGGATCATCTGATCCCGGGGCATATCCAGTGCCGCGGCCAGCTCGCCGTAGAGCTGGTCCTCAGCCCGCTTGAGATAGCGCTCATCCATCTGGCTGACCTTCTTACCATGGCGCAGGGCCCACGCCCGCTTGCGGCAGATACCGTGGATCATGGCGGCCAGCTCGGCGCAGTCACAGCGGAGCACCAGCTGGTGGTAGAAATCCTTGGCAGCACGCATACCGCGCTCGGCGGGCTTCTGCTCCGGCAGGGCCGGCAGCGCGGCGATCAGTTTCAGCGCACAGTCACGGCTGATGATGGGGCGCATGAGGACAGTGGTGTCCACAGGAGTCATAACGGTGCCGCCGCGGTACAGGGGCGAGAGATGATAGTAGACCTTGTCGCCGCCGTCATAGGCCAGACCGGATGGCCCTATGGACTCCACCCGGCAGACGCCCTCGCCGCCGTATACCACCAGATCACCCGCTGCAAACATCACACACGCTCCTTATCCGCAACATACATACACATATATACACAAAAAGGCACATGGCACACGACCATGCGTTCCCCTTTTGCTCACCATTACCTGACATCAGTATAACATATTCTGACGAAAAATGTAAGCACAAATTTTACCGTGACTGTCGATTTTCCCGGAAAGTTGTGATACAATGCAGAAAAACTTTTGCGAGGTGCAGCCATGAAAAAACCTGTCATCCATCCCTCCGCCTTTGTGGCGGACAACGCCACCGTCCGGGGCAGCGTGACCCTGGGCGCCAACAGCAGCGTGTTCTTCGGCGCGGTGCTGCGGGGCGACCGGGCGCCGATCACCATCGGTGCGGGCACGAATATCCAGGACAACTGTGTGGTGCACGTGGACTACGACCATCCGGTGACGGTGGGCGAAAACGTAACGGTGGGCCACGGGGCCATTCTCCATGGGTGCACCGTGGGTGACAACACCCTCATCGGCATGGGCGCCATCGTGCTGAACGGCGCGAAGGTCGGCAGCAACTGCCTGATCGGCGCGGGGGCGCTGGTACCGCAGAACGTGGAGATACCGGACGGGTCTTTGGCCTTCGGCTCCCCCGCCAAGATCAAAGGCCAGCTGGACGAGGCCGCCATTGCCGAGCTGCGGCAGGCGGCGCTGGACTACCAGAAGGAGGCCATTGCATACAAGGCCGAGCAGAAACAATAAAAATATGCGCTCCGACCAAGAGCCGGTGCGCATGGCTGAAAAGCGGCCCCCGGCTGTGCCGGGGGCCGCTGACCGTTTAGACAACGGCAAAGAACTTGATGATAAACAGCAGGGAAATAATGTAGGTCAGGACAGACACATCCTTGGCACGACCGGAGAACACCTTGATCACGGTGTAGGAGATCATGGCAATACCGATTCCGTGGCCGATGGAGCCGGAGATGGGCATGGCCAGCAGCATCAGGAACACGGGCACTACCTGGTCCAGATCGTCGAAATCCACGTTCTTCAGGCCCTGGAGCATCAGGATGCCCACGTAGATCAGGGCGGAGGAGGTAGCGGCAGCGGGAATGACGGCCGCCACGGGCGCGATGAACATACAGGCCAGGAACATGAACGCGGCGGTCAGGCTGGTCAGGCCGGTGCGGCCGCCGGCCTCCACGCCGGAGGCGGACTCCACGAAGGTGGTAACGGTGGAGGTGCCGCAGCAGGCGCCGGCCACGGTGCCCACGGCATCGGACAGCAGGGCCTCCTTCATGTTGGGCATATTGCCGTCCTTGTCGGTCATGCCGGCGCGGGAGGCCGTACCCACCAGGGTGCCGATGGTGTCGAACATATCGATCATGCAAAAGGTGATGATCAGGCTGATCGCCGTGAACCAACCGATGTTGAAGAAATCAGCGAAGTCAAACTTGAACAGCGTGGTCTCCACCATGTCGTGAAAAGGCGGCAGGAAGGACGCACCCTCCAGAGAGGCAAAGGGATTGGTACCCAGGAAGATGAAGCAGCCGGCCCAGTAGATCACGGAAGCTACCAGCATACCCACCAGCACGGCGGCCTTGACGCCCTTCTTGGCCAGCAGGATGATGACAAACAGGCCGATGAACATGGTGACGACCGTCAGCACCATCTGGCTGTACTCGGCACCCATGTGGTCCTTGATCACGCTGGGGGTCATGGCGCCGAAGAAGTCACGCATGACATAGAAGGGGGAGGTATAGCCATTGCCCTCGGCGTAGATGCCCACGTTGGAGCCCAGGCCGATGTTCATCAGCATAAGGCCGATGGCGGGACCGATACCCAGACGGACACCCAGAGGGATAGCGGTGACGATCTTATCACGAATGTTAAAAATGCTCAGCAGAAGGAAAACGATGCCCTCCACCAAAATGATGCACAGCACCGCCTGGAAGGCGCTGGTGTAGTCGGTGTTCAGCATGGCGGCCACATTGCCGGCGATGACGGCGAAGAAGCTGTTAAGGCCCATACCCGGCGCCATGACGAAGGGCTTGTTGGCGAGGAAGGCCATGACCACGGTGCCGATGGCACTGGCGATGCAGGTGGCCAGGAACACACCGTTCCACAGGGGTGTGCCCACGGCAAAGTTGGTCAGCAGGTTGGGGTTCAGGGCGATGATGTAGGCCATCGTCATGAATGTGGTGAGACCGGCCAGGATCTCCGTTTTGACGGAGGTGCCGTTCTCTTTCAGATGAAAGATACGCTCCATGTGATTTTCTCCTTTGTAAAATGCTGCACGCCCTCCGGCGCAAGCATCATCTTAACGCTTTTTAACGGGAAAAACAAGACTTTTTGTCAGGTCTTCTGAAATTTTTTCAGATGCCAGTCAAAAAAGCGCCCCCGGCGTGGCCGGGGGCGCTTTTTCAGAGAAGCTTATTGGGCCGCGCGATCGGCCTGAATGAGCCGCTTCAGGGCCTCCACGCCCACCTGAACGGCGGAGGTGGTGTCCTCGCTCATATCCTGGTCCAGACCTGCCTTTTCACGCTCCTGGTTCCAGACCACATGGAAGCAGCTGCCGCAGCGGCAGTTCAGGGCATCGGCCACCACAAAGAGGGCGGCGGACTCCATTTCACTGGCCTTGACGTGCAGGCGCTTCCAGGCCTCCCATTTGTTGAGCAGCTCATAGGATACAGGCATACGCTCGGGGCTGTGCTGGCCGTAGAACGCGTCCTTGCACTGGACGACGCCCACCTGTGTGCGCTTGCCCAGCGCCCTGGCCGCCTGGACCAGCGCGGTGGTGACCTCGAAGTTCGCCACCGCGGGGTACTCGATGGGGGCATATTCCCGGCTGGTATGCTCAAAGCGGATCGCGCCGGTGGCGACCACCACGTCGCCGCTGCGGACATCCAGCTCGATTCCGCCGCAGGTCCCTACGCGGATAAACGTGTCAGCGCCGATGTTGTGCAGCTCCTCCATGGCGATGGAGGCGGAGGGCCCGCCGATACCGGTGGAGCAGACGGAAACCTTCTCCCCCAGCAGCGTACCGGTATAGATGGTATACTCGCGGTTCTGAGAAACAAAATGCGCGTCGTCGAACAGCTCCGCGATCTTTTCACAGCGGCCGGGGTCGCCGGGAAGAATAACATAGCGGCCCACGTCGCCTTCGGCGCAGTGGATATGATACTGCTTTTCCAGCTTCTGCATGATATATCGTCCTCCATGTATGTTCAAGTCGTTATGTCCTAAGCAAATAACACGGTTCGTAATCAAACATTTACCCATCTCTGAGGTAGAAAAAATCATATCATGGTTTTTCGGAAAATGCAATACTTCCGCCACAAAAGATACGGCTTCTCCTGTACAAATGATGCAAAAGGCAAAAAGTGTCGGGGCTATAAAACCGCCCGCGGCAAAACCTACGTTTGGCGGCGGCTGTTCTCTGCGCATGTGCGCGTGTTTTTGCGCGGTTAGGCCGACGCATATGGAAAAAGGAGGAAAAAGATATGACAGATCGACTCGCTGCACTGGCGGCAGCAGTGATGCTGGCGGTGACGCTGGCGGCCTGCGGCGCGGCAGACGACAAGACAAACGGCAACGCGCCGGACACCACACCCAACGGCAGCATCACCACACAGCCGGACACCAACGGCACGGACACCGGCAGCGCCAAAGATGACCTGAACGGCGGCCACAACGAAAGCGGCCGGGCGGATGAGGACGGACAGATGGACGGCACCGTGGAAACGCGGCGGTACGACCGGGCACTGGCCGCATCGCTGAGCCAGCTGATCCTAAACCGGATCGGCGAATGACAGAAAGCGCGGCGGGCACAGGATGTCCGCCGCGCGGTTTTTACCGGCAGGACTTGCATTTTTCAAAAAATGGGATATTATATAGGTGAAAAACGTCCCCGCCCCCTTTTTTCGTCCTCTGAACGGCGAACGCGGGGCACGGAACAAAATTTACGCCGCAGTGGGCGGCAGAGAAAAGAAGGTTTTTTCTATGACAAAGATCGACATCGTTTCCGGATTTTTGGGCGCAGGTAAGACGACTCTTATCAAGAAACTGCTGGCCGAGGCCTTCCCCGGCGAGAAGCTGGTACTGATCGAAAACGAGTTCGGTGAGATCAGCATTGACGGTGGGTTCCTGAAGGACTCCGGCGTGCAGATCAGTGAAATGTCCTCCGGGTGCATCTGCTGCTCTCTGGTGGGCGACTTCAACAAGGCGCTGAAGGACGTACATGAGCAGTTCCACCCTGACCGCATCCTCATCGAGCCCAGCGGTGTGGGTAAGCTCAGCGACGTGATCGTGGCGGTGGAGAACACCGTGAAGGACGTACCGGACATGAAGCTGAACAGCTTTGTGACCGTAGCGGACGCCACGAAGGTCAAGATATACATGAAGAATTTCGGCGAGTTCTACAACAACCAGATCGAGTCCGCCGGCACCATCATCCTCTCCCGCACCCAGCGGCTGAGCCAGGAGAAGCTGGAGGCCGCCGTGGCGCTGCTGCGGGAGAAGAACCCCAATGCCGCCATTCTCACCACACCCTGGGACCAGCTGGACGGCATGACCATCCTCAGCGCCATCGAAAAGGTCTCTCTGGCGGACGAGCTGCTGGCGCATATGCGCGCCGAGCACGAGGCGGATGAGGCGGAGCACGAGCATGAGCACCACCATCACCACCATGACGAGGATGAGGATGAGCATGACCACTGCTGCCATCACCATGACCATGATGATGACGATGACGATGACGACGACCATGAGCACTGCTGCCATCATCACCACGATGAGGACGAGCATGACCACGATCATCACCACCATCACCACGACGGCGAGGAATGCGATGATCCCCACTGCGGCTGCCACCATCACCATCATCACGCCGACGAGGTATTCACCAGCTGGGGCACGGAGACGGTGAAGGCCTACTCCGAAGCGGAGCTGGAGCACATCCTGACGGCGCTGGACAGCGGCGAATACGGCGCGATCCTGCGGGCCAAGGGTATCGTGGCTGCCGCCGACGGCGGCCAGTGGCTGCACTATGACTTTGTGCCCGAGGAGCACCAAGTGCGGCGCGGTCCGGCGGACTACACCGGCCGTATCTGTGTGATCGGCTCCCAGCTGAAAGAGGATAAGCTCTCTCAGCTGTTCGGACTGTAAGGAGCGGCTGACATGGATATTCCTGTTTACCTCATCGCCGGATTTCTGGACGCCGGTAAGACCGAATTCATCAACGGCATCCTGCGGGACGGCTTTGCCGCCGAGGACCGGACGCTGCTGCTGTGCTGCGAGGAGGGCGAAAACGGCTATGATCCCAAGGTACTGGGCAACGTATTCACCTATACCGTGGAGGACGAGGACCAACTGACACCGGACTTTCTGAAGAAGCTGGAAAAGCAGTACCGGCCTAAGCAGGTCATCGTGGAGTACAACGGCATGTGGAGCATGGAGAAGCTGTACCGCGAAGGACTGCCCGCCAACTGGATACTCTATCAGATCATGTGCCTGGTGGACGCCACTACCTTTGAGATGTATTTGAAGAACATGGGGCAGCTGATGATGGAGAAGATCACCAACTGCGATATGCTGATCTTCAACCGCTGCAATGAGCAGCTGCGCGCCCAGCTTCGCAGCCGCAACCTGCGGATGGCCAACCGCCGGGCGGATATCTACCTGGAAAACGAGGACGGCACCAGCGAGGAGTACGTCACGCCGGAGATGTCTCCCTTCGACCTGACCGGCGGCAAGCTGGAGGTGCCGGACGAGGACTACGGCATCTGGTATGTGGACATGATGGACAACCCGGGACGCTACGAAGGCGTGGAGGTGTCCTTCAAGGCGCTGATGTGCCACTCCAAAAAGTTCAAGGGCGTGCACTGCCCGGGGCGCTTCGCCATGGTGTGCTGCGACAAGGATATGCAGTTCCTGGCCCTGGTGTGCCGCGGCGAAGGGCTGGAGCAGTATAAGGACAAGCAGTGGGTGAAGATACACGCCACAGTGAAGAAGGAGGCCTGTGACGCCTATCAGGGTGAGGGCCCCGTGCTGTACGTCACCTCCATCGCCGCCACCACCAAGCCGGACCCGGAGATGGTGTCCTTCTGATCGCGATCCGTATATTTTCACCGCACAATTGCAGCGTGTATAGAAAAAGACCCGCCGATGGCGGGTCTTTTCAACTTGTTTCGGCCTCAGCGGACCAGCTGAATGGCGGCGGGGAGGTTCTCGATCTCCACGCGGGGCGCACTGGGGCAGTATTCACCGTCCAGGGACCAGGGGAGGTTCTCCTCGGTGGTCAGGGTAACGCGCCGGACATGGCGCAGTATCACGCCGGGATAGTCGTACTGCATACGGGTCATGGCGGTAATGAGGTTCTGCAGATCCAGTGCCGTCTTTGGCATACGGAGCAGCAGCAGTTCGAATTTTCCGTCGTCCATCCGTACACGGGAGGGATCCAGCTTCACCAGGCCGCCCAGGGAGGTGGAATTGCACACAGCGCCGAAAATGAACTCCCCCTCGAAGCGCTCACCATCGGCATCCACCGCGCAGCGGTAGGGCCGCAGGGAGTCCAGATCGCCCAGCCCCTCCAGAATGTAGGCAAAATGGCCCAGGGCGTTCTTGGCCGCCTGGGTGGCGGAGTAGGAGGACCGGGTAAAGGCCCCAAAGGAAGCCACATAGGCGAAATAGCGGTCGTTATGCCGCCCCACGTCCAGGGGGCAGGGCGTGCCGGTGGCGGCCGCCTCTGCCGCGGCGGGCAGCATGGTGTGAAGATGCAGGCTCATGGCAAAGTCGTTGGTGCTGCCGCAGGGCAGATAGCCCAGCAGGGGCCGCTGCTCCAGCTGCATAAGCCCGGACAGCGTCTCGTTCAGCGTGCCGTCGCCTCCGGCACAGACCACCATGTCGTACTGCCCGCCCCACCGGGCGGTGATATCGCGGGCCTGGCCGCCCGCCTCGGTGATATAGACCCGTACCAGATAGCCGGCACGAGAGAACTGCGCCACGGCGTCGAACAGCGGGGCGCGGGATTTTGTCTTTCCCGCACGGGGATTGACGATAAACAAGAGCTTTTTCATAGGGACACCCTTCCATACCATCGTAATTCTCGCATTTTGCGCGGGGTTGTCCGAGTATGATACCACAGTTGCGGCGGGATTGCAATACACATTCCGCCGCGGGTGTTTGTGTTCGAAAATTGTTGCAAAACGCCGCGCATACGGGTATGATAGAAAAAACAGCAGTGGGAGGTCCTGCCATGAAGCGAACGCAGTATTTCAAATGGGGACTGACGGCCTTTTTGACCGTATGTGCCGTGCTGGTGTTCTACGACACCTTCTATCAGGCGGGAACGCTGCAGCAGTTCGTGTCCAAGCTGGCATCCATCCTGGCACCGGTGCTGTACGGCTTCGCCATCGCCTATCTGCTGACGCCCATCATGTCCTGTCTGGAACAGGCCATCGCGGCGCTGTGGAAAAAGCTCTTCAAAAAAGAGCTGAAGCAGCCGTCAGGCGCGCTGCGGCTGGTGAGCATCCTGCTGACCGAGGCCGTGGTCATCTTCCTGCTGTACCTGCTGATGAGCGTGCTGGTGCCCCAGGTGGTGGACAGCGTGACCACCCTCATCAACAACGCCGAGTCCTACTACCGCAAGGTCTATCGCTGGGCCAACGACCTGCTGGAGAGCGACAGTGGGATCGGTGTCTGGCTGGCGGGGCTCATCACTGAGCGCTATACCGACGGCATGGCCTTTTTGACCGACAAGGTGCTGCCCTGGGCCCAGAAGGCCATTGTGCCGCTGACCAACGGTATCTGGAGCGGCATCCGCGGCGCGGTGGGCTTTGCCTTTGACCTGATCGTGGGCATTATCGTGTCCATCTACCTGATGGGCATGAAGGAAAAGAGCCTGGCTCGCTGCTGCAAGGCGGTCTACGCCGCGCTGCCGGAGGAAAATGCCGACGCGGTCATGCGCGGCACCCGGCGGGTGAACGCCATCTTCTCCGGCTTTGTCCGCGGCAAGCTGCTGGACTCCCTCATCATCGGCATCCTGTGCTTTATCTGCTGCTCCATCCTGAAAATGCCCTACACCCCGCTGGTCAGCGTGGTGGTGGGCGTGACCAACGTGATCCCCTTCTTCGGGCCCTTCCTGGGCGCGGTGCCGTCGGCATTCCTGATCCTGCTGGTCAGCCCCAAGCAATGTCTGGTGTTCGTGATCTTCATCGTGATCCTCCAGCAATTTGATGGCAACATCCTGGGGCCCAAAATTCTGGGCGACGCCACGGGCATCTCCAGCTTCTGGGTCATCGTGGCCATCCTGGTGGGCGGCGGCTTCGCCGGCGTGCTGGGTATGTTCATCGGCGTGCCGGTGTTCGCCTGCATACAGGAACTGCTGAAATTCCTGATGGACCGCCGGCTGCGGAAGCGGAATATGCCCACGGAGGCCTACGCCTATGTGGGTCGGGCCAAGGATTCCCCACCGGAGGATACGCCCGCGCCCGAACCCGAAGATCCCGCGTGATATGGCAGGCAGGCGGGCACGCCGCCCGCCTGCCTTTTCTTTGAAAGGAGCACCCCCCATGACAAAAGACCTCTACGATAAGCTGATGGTCTTCGGCAACGACCGGGAGCCGTTTCTCACCCACAACTTTATGCGGACCACCGACCTGGATGACGGCACCGCCACCGTAACGCTGCCCATGCACACCGAAAGTCTGAACCGCTGGGGCGGCGCCCACGGCGGCATCCTGTTCTCGCTGTGCGATGTGGCCATGGGCATGGCCATTATGACGCTGCGGCAGGAGATGGTAGTCACCGTGAACGCCACCATCGATTATCTGTCCGCCGCTGCCGCCGGCAGCACCCTGACCACCGTGGGCAAGGTGGACCGCCTGGGCGGCAAGCTGGCCTTCTGCTCCGCCGAGATGACCGACGAGACCGGCAAGGTCATCGTCCGCGCCCACTGCGTCATGTGCTTCACCGGCAGGGCCCTGCCCCTATGAGCCGCCGCGCCCTGTGCCGCTGGTGTATTGCGCTGGCGGTGTTCTTTGCCGCGTATTTCGTCCTGCGCACCAGCCGCGCCGCCATGAACTGGCTGTGGTACGGCGCCGTGCTGCCGGCGGAGCAGTGGCTGGGGCGGCTGTGTGGGAGGTTGACGCTCTCCGTAGGTGAGGTCCTGATCTTGACGGCGGTGTTCTGCGCCATACTGTGGCTGCCCAACGTACCCCGGCGCATCATCGCCGCGCGGGGCCGCCGTTGGGGCATGGCCCTGCACCTGACGCTCACCGCCCTCTGCGCCGTGCTGACGGTGTACGCCGGCTTTTGCCTCACCTGGGGCATCGGGTACAACACCGACAGCTTCCAGGAGAAAAGCGGCATCCATGCCCGGCCTTCCACCGCGGAGACGCTGGCGGAGGTAACGGCCTATTTTGCCGGCAATCTGGCCGCCTGCGCCGATGACGTCCCCAGAGATGAAAGCGGTGTCTGCACGCTGGACCGGCAGGCGGTGCTGAACCGGAGCGCCTCCGCGTTGGATGTGCTCTATGACGAGTTCCCGTTCCTGCGGGCGGAAACAGGCGGGGCCAAGGGATTTGCCTGCTCCCGGGCGCTGAGTGCCCTGCGCTTCACCGGGTTCTACTTCCCCTTCACCGGCGAGCCGAACGTCAACATGGACAGTCCGGCGGCCTTTCTGCCGGCCACTGTATGCCATGAGCTGGCCCACCAGCGGGGCATCACGGCGGAGGAGGCGTGCAATTTCATCGGCATACTGGCCGCCACCCGGTCAGAGGATACGGGATACCGCTACTCCGGCTGGCTGACGGGGTTCGGGTATTTGTCCAACGCCCTGTACAGCGCTGACCGGGAGGCGTGGCAGACCATACGGGACGCACTGCCGGACACGGTGGTGGCCGACCTGCGGGCGGACAACGCCTACTGGGCGCAGTTCCGCGGCGTCGTCTCAAAGGTCTCAGACACCGTGTATGACGGCTTTCTCAAGAGCAACGGCGACACGGACGGCAGCAAGAGCTACGGCGTGGTCACGGACCTGCTGGTGGCCTATTTCGGATAAAAAAATCTCCCCCTCCGGGGAGATTTTTTATTGGTCCGTTTGGTCAGAGGTTGACCAGCTGCAGTTCTATATCCTCACCGGACGGCGCGTGCCAGATCAGCAGAGCAGCATTTTCGTTATAATTCTCAACGACCTCCACATGGTTTGAAGCGTCCGGCTTCGGATGTCCGTCTACGACCGGAAATGTTGTCTCATAGCGCCCATCGCCGGTACGCAGCGTCACGGTGCTGTTTGCGTAAGCCTCTTTCACCTTGTGACTATCTCCGGTCTCGCACTCCTGTGTCAGTGAGCCTCTGCAAACGCCCTTGAGATAGTCCGCAAAGTAATACTTGCAGACATAGCGGCTCCCCGCCCCGCCGAACAATCCCGTGCCGGCACCTGATATCTCCTTCACCCTATCAAAGTTGAAATAGCGAAGACCGTCCCCATCGCCGCCGCAGAACACCCGGCCGGACACATACGGCAATATTGAGTACACATCCCAGTACACACTCCAGGATTGGAATCTATTGGAGGTGGCAACGCCGAAAAGCAGATCGTCCCGCATGGACCTCCCCTCCCGGAAAGGCCCCAGTGTTTTCCCGTCATAATTGATGTCCCGGTAGTAGGTATAAAGCTCGTCCTTGCGCACCGTATTTCTATAGGACGCGTCGTAGGGCAGCAGCACGTCATAGTAATACGGCTCTATGACCTCCTCGCAGAGCTGCCGCATCATGGGATCCAGCGCCAGCGCCTCCAGACCGGGGATGTCCTCCTCCAGCAGCGCCTCGCTGACCGCGTCCAGATAGGCGCACTGCTCCGCCGTCAGCGCGGCGCGGGGCGTGTTGTCCGTCACGGCGGCGCCCCAGCACGACAGGCCGATGGCCACCGCCGCGGCCCCGGCCACCAGCATGGCCGGAAGACTGCGGCGCTTCTTCTGCGGCGGCGCGGTGTCGTCGCGGGATATCTCGTTCCCCGGCGCGGCCCACTCCCGCGGCGGCGCGGAGAACTCCGGCCTCGGCGGAGAAAATTCCGCGGGTGCCGGTGAAAATTCCTTGTCGTTCATGGCTTACTCCCGATCCAGCTCCACCCTGTGGACGGGGCAGGAGAGCCCCTCCTCCTCAAAGGCCATGAACAGCGTGCGGTTCAGCAAACGCTGCGCCTTGTAAATGTTCTCCTCGTGTGTCTCACCCGCCACGCGGATCACAACGGCGCGATTTTCATAGTCCAGCGTCTGCACACCCAGATAGGCCGGGGCCTTGCTGAACAGGTCGGGGTGCTCCCGGTGCAGCTTCGGCAGTACCTCGCCCAGCACCTTCTCCGCCCGCGCCAGACTCTCCTTGTCATAGGGGACCGCCATGTCGCACACGGCGAAGGACAGGTCGTTGGATCGGTTGATCAGACTGCGGATATCGGAGTTGTTGATGATCTTCACGTTTCCGCCGGAGTCCATGATCTGCGTGGTACGGATGCCGATTTGTGTGACCGTGCCGCGGAAGTCGCCCACCACGATGATGTCGCCCACCTCGTACTGGTGCTCAAACAGCATGAATGTACCGGTGATCACGTCGGCGATCAAGCTTTCCGCACCGAAGCCGATAATCAGCGCCAGCACGCCGGCGCCGGCCAGCAGCGCCCGCACATCCACGCCCACGATAGACAGCGCCCACAGCAGCCCCACGATGATCAGCAGATATCGGATAGCGCTGTCCGCCAGCGTGAACACGGTCTTGCCGTGGTTGCTGCTGGGCGACACTCTCTGAAATACGGCTCTGGCCGCCGCCGAAAACAGCACCAACCCGGAAAACAGTATGATCAGCTTTGTGCCGATGTTCCAGATCTGCGTAAACAGGCCCGCGGGCACGGGCACCGCCGCCCGCGCTGCCAGGGCCGCCGCCAGCAGCACAGCGGCCAACCACGGCAGCACCTTTCCCGGTTTCTTTTTCATCTCGTTTTTTTCGTTTTCCATGATGTATTTCTCCCGTTTTTTATCCATATGATAAGCAGAAATTTAACAGAATTTCTACATACACAGAATACACCGCCTTGTCGAATGTGTCAATATATCGCGTGAAATATCCGAATATTTTGTCCTTTTTGCGCGAAAAGCGCCCGCCCTGCGTTATGCAGGGCGGGCGCTTTTCTATCACGGTTTACAGGCCCAGGCCGGGGATGTTCAGCCCACCGGTGAGCGAGCTCATGGAGCTGTTCATGGCATCATCTGCCTGCCGAAGTGCCTCATTTACCGCAGAAATGACCAGATCCTGCAACATTTCGGCATCCTCCGGGTCGATGACGTCGGGCTTGATGGTCAGCTTGGTCAGCTCCTTTTTGCCGGTGACCACTGCCGTTACCGCGCCGCCGCCCACAGAGGCGGTGAACTCCGTTTTTTCAACTTCTTCCTGCGCTTTTGCCATATCCTGCTGCATTTTCAGCAGTTTTTGCTGCATCTGCGCCTGCTGCTGCATCATCCCGGCACCGCCGGTAAAGCCCCTGCGGGCGCTGTATCCCTTTGCCATATTCGTTTCTCCTTTATATCGATCTGTTCATTTTGCCAGTGTAAACTATCGGACATCTTATGTGCAGCATCGGTCTACCCATGTGTAATACCGATGCGCTCTTTGTGTAACATTGGTGTGCTCCATGTGAGACACCGGTGCGCTCAGCATGAAATGTCGGCTTATTTGATGCGAAAATTGTCCAGCTGTTTGGCGTTTTCCACCAACTCGTCCAGCTTGTCCCTGTGGGGAGCCGGCACCTCCCAGGGCGGCAGGTCCGGCGGGGCGGGCGGCGCCTCCTCCGGCAGGGGCGGGCGCTCATAGTCGTCCGCCGGTGGGGTGGGTTCTGGCCGCGGCGCGGGGCGGACCGGGGCGCGCCGCACGGGCGCGGCGGGGCCGCCGCCTACGGTGAACTGCACCCGGACGGGACGGCCCACATGGCGGCTGGTGACGCCGCAGAGCACGTCCTCGATGGCCTTGCGGCTGAGCTGCTGCTTCACCAGATCGTTGGCACAGGAAACGGTGAGCACATCCCCCTCCAGCGTACCTGTCGCCTGGTTCAGCCATACCCGGTCGGGGATGGTCAGGGGCCCCTTGTAGTGCTCGATAAGCGCGGCCCAGACCTGACTGTCACCGCCGGCGGCGGGCGCCGCCGGGGCGCTCTCCGGCGCAGGCGTCGCGGGTGCGGGGGCCGTGGGGGCCGGCGTGGGTACCGGTGCGGGAGATGTCTCCTGCGGGATCGGAGACACTTCACGCCGGGGCGGCGGAGTCGGCGCGGCCGCCGGACGGGCGGCGGGTCTTTCCGCCGGGACGACGCCCTTCTTCAAGGCGTCCTCCAGGGCGGAGACGCGGTCCGCCAGAGCCTCCGTGTCGTTGGAAAGGCTCTCGTCGCACAGGCGCAGCAGGCACAGCTCGGCATCCGTCCGCTGGCGGATGCTCCGGGGCAGGGCCGCGGCGGTCCGCTGGATGGTATCGGTCATATAGAGCAGGCGGCGCATGGGGACCTCCGCCGTCAGTTCAGAGAGGGTCTTGCGGTCATACAGGCCGCCCAGCAGGGCGGCGCCGCCCTCCGGCGCGGCGGCCAGAACGGTCATGTCCCGGCAGAGATCGCTGAGCTCGCCCAGCAGCGCGCCCACATCCTTGCCGCCCCGGTACAGCTGGTCCAGCAGCGCCAAAGCGTCGCCCCCCTGACGCGCCAGGAGCAGGCGCATGAGCTGCACCGTCTGGGTACTGCCGGCCAGTCCCAGCGTGTCCAGCACGCTGCGGCCGTCCACGACCGCGCCGGCGGCACGGCACTGGTCCAGCAGGCTGAGCGCGTCGCGCAGGGCGCCGTTGGCCATGCGGGCCAGCAGGTCCGCCCCGTCCGGGGTCAGGTCGATGGCTTCGGCCTTCGCCACCTTCAGCAGCTGCTGCTCCATATCGTGGGGCAGGATGCGCTTGAAATTGAACCGCTGGCAGCGGGAGAGTATGGTGGCCGGGACCTTCTGGATCTCGGTGGTGGCCAGAATAAACAGCAGGTGGGCGGGCGGCTCCTCCATGATCTTCAGCAGGGCGTTGAAGGCGTCGCGGGAGAGCATATGCACCTCGTCGATGATATAGACGCGCTTTTGCAGCACCGCCGGCGGGTAGACGGCCTCCTCCCGCAGGCTGCGGGCGTCGTTGACGCTGCCGTTGGAGGCGGCGTCCAGCTCCGTCACATCCAGCAGTGAGCCGTCGTCAATGCCGCGGCAGGCGGCGCACTGGTTGCAGGGCGCGCCGTCAATGGGGTGCTGACAGTTGACGGCCTTGGCCAGGATGCGGGCGCAGGTGGTCTTGCCGGTGCCGCGGGTACCGGTGAACAGGTAGGCGTGGCCCACCTGACCGTCGGCCACCTGGCGCTGGAGCGTATCGGTGATGTGCTGCTGGCCCACCACCTCGGAAAAGGTCTTGGGCCGGTATTTGCGGTACAGCGCCTGGTACATGGGCACACCTCCCTGCTGACAAACAAAATAAACGAGTCCTCCGCCGTGAGCCACAGGGCCGGCACCCTCGCGGCACATGGATGATCCCTCTTAATGCTGCTCGGTTCCCCGCCTGACATGATTCGTGGGTATCCATTGCGCGAGACCGGCCCCGCAGCTCACGGCGGAGGACAAGTTCGTGAGATATATTCTACTACAATTCTTCCGCGATGGCAACTGTTTTTTGCCGCCTGTTTCGCTTTTGCTTTTATTATACCCTCTGTTGACAAGGGCAGACACGAAAAAAGACGGCGCTTCAGCGCCGCCTTTTTTTCGGTAAAAGGAGAGAGAAATACAATGGGTGGGTATCCTTTCGGATGAGCGTATCATACACGCATCCGGGGCGGAAGTCAACAGGCTTGATAAAGAATTAACAAATCATTCACAAAGCGCGCCCGCCGTTCACAGATCGTTTACAGAGCCGCCCCTCTTCCCTATTGACAACAAAAAATATTGGTGCTACCATTTAGCACACTAATAGTTTGTATGCTAAAAATTCAAAAGCAAAGAAGGAGGACCGCCATGAAATTCTGCTTTGACGAGCACCCGGCGCACTTCGGCGCGCTGTTCGGCTACTGCGATCACCAGGTGCATAAGCTGATGGGGCGGATGCTGAAGCGCTACGACGTATCGCCCATGCAGTGCCGGACGCTGATGTTCCTGCACGACGCGGAGGACAGCGTGAACCAGAAGACGCTGGAGCGCCATCTGATGATCAAGCCCAGCACGGTGAACGGCATCGTGGACCGGCTGGAGGAGAAGGGGCTGGTATACCGCACCGTCAGCGCCACAGACGGACGGTGCCGCATTCTGGCACTGACAGAGGAGGGCCAGCGGTTCCATGACGATTTCCAGACCGTGCTGCACCAGGTGAACGAACGGCTGGAGCGCGGCTTCACGCAGGAGGAAAAGGCGCAGTTCACCGCGTTTCTGCTGCGGGCGGGACGGAACCTGACCGACGAGGAGGAGGAAGCATGATAAAAAAATTGGCGCCCTATACCAAGGGCTACCGCCTGCTGATGCTGTTCGCCATCGCCTGCTCCGCCGGAGAGGCGGTGCTGGAGCTGACGCTGCCCCAGGTGATGAGCGACATCGTGGATATCGGCATCGCCAACGGAGACAGAGGCTATATCCTGATGGCGGGGCTGAAAATGGTCATTATGGCGCTGCTGGCGCTGGGCTGCGGCGTGGGCGCGGCGGCACTGGCCGCCAAGGCGTCCATGGGCTTCGGCGCGGCGCTGCGGAAGGCGGAGTACGAGCAGGTACAGCGCTTCTCCTTCGCCAACATCGAGCGCTTCTCCACCGCCAGTCTGGTGACGCGGCTGACCAACGACGTGGCCTCGGTACAGATGACCACATTCATGGGAATGCGTATGCTGGTCCGCGCCCCTACCATGCTGGTGACGGCACTGGTGATGGCCCTGATCATCAGCACAAGGCTGAGCCAGGTGTTCCTGGTGGTCATTCCCCTGCTGGTCATCGCGGTGGTCATCGTCATCAAGCGGGTAGGGCCGTTCTTCACCTCTTTGCAGGGGGCCACGGACCAGCTGAACCTGGTGGTGCAGGAGGACCTGAACGCCATACGCGTGGTGAAATCCTTTGTGCGTGAGGCGCAGGAAAAGGAGAAGTTCACCCAGCGCAGTGAGAAGCTGCGAAGCATGGCCGAGCGCGCCTTCGGCTTTGTGGTGCTGTTCATGCCGGTGATGATGATCCTTATGGGCGGCACCATCACGGCGGTCATGTGGATCGGCGGCCACTACGTGTGGGAGGGCACGCTGCTCTCCGGCGATCTGATCGCGTTCTTTACCTATGTGAGTGAGATACTGATGTCGCTGATGATGGTATCCGTGGTACTGATGATGCTGACCCGGGCCATCGCCTGCGGCAAGCGCATCGCCGAGGTGCTGGAGGAGAAACCCCGCATCACCGACGAGCAGGCCGACCCGGCGCTGAAGGTGGAGGACGGCTCCATCCGCTTCGACCATGTGTATTTCAAGTACCACGACACGGCGGAGGCCTGGAATCTGGAGGACGTGAGCTTTACCGTACCCAGCGGGGCCACGGTGGGCATACTGGGCGGCACCGGCAGCGCCAAGACCACGCTGGTGAGCATGATCCCCCGGCTGTACGACGTGAACGGCGGCGCGGTGTATGTCGGCGGGCACAATGTGAAGGACTACACCATGGAGGCGCTGCGGGATGGCTGCGCCATGGTGCTGCAGAAGAACACGCTGTTCTCCGGCACCATCCGGGAGAACCTGCGCTGGGGCGACGAGAACGCCAGCGATCAGGAGATCGAGGCGGCCTGCCGTCTGGCCTGCGCCGACGAGTTCATCGAGAAGATGCCGGACGGATACGACACCTATATCGAACAGGGCGGCACCAACGTCTCCGGCGGGCAGAAGCAGCGGCTGTGCATCGCCCGAGCGGTGCTGCGGAAGCCGAAGATACTGATCCTGGACGACTCCACCAGCGCGGTGGACACCGCCACGGACGCGAAGATCCGAGGCGCGCTGAAAACGGCGCTGCCCGGCACCACAAAGCTCATCATCGCCCAGCGGATCACATCCGTTATGGACGCCGACCTGATACTGGTGATGGACGATGGGCACATCTCCGCCATAGGCACCCATGAGGAGCTGATGGCGCAGAGCGACATTTATCGGGAGGTCTATCGCTCCCAGCAGGAAGGGGTGAGCATCGATGGCTGAAGCAAAGCGCGGCGGGCGCGGTCACGGCCCGCAGGGGCACGGCTTCCAGCGGCCCAAGGACTTCAGAGGCACGGTGAGCAAGCTGCTGCGCTATATCGGACGCTATAAGGCGTCGCTGGTGGTGGTGTTCATCTGCCTGGTGATCAGCTCCGTGGGCTCGGTGATGAGCAGCTATCTGCTCAAGCCTATTATCAACGACTATATTCTGGTGGGCGACTTCGTCGGCCTGCTGAAAATGCTGGCGCTGCTGCTGGGATTGTTCCTGCTGTCGGGCCTGTGCTCCTATGCCTACGCCCGCATCATGGTGCATATCTCCCAGCGGACGGTAGCCCAGATGCGGCAGGATCTGTTCGACAAATTGCAGGACCTGCCCCTGCGGTACTTCGACACCCACCAGTCCGGCGACCTGATGAGCCGCTTTACCAACGACATGGACACCGTGTCGGAGATGATCAACTCCAGCTTCGCCAGTGTGGTGTCCTGCGCCTTGACGTTTATCGGCATTGTTGTTATGATGCTGTATATGAACTGGGTGCTGACGCTGATCACCTTTGCCTTTCTGGTGCTGATGCTGCTGGTGGTCAAGGGCGTGGGCGGCAGAAGCCGCGTGAGCTTTCAGGCACAGCAGCAGGCGCTGGGCGCCATGAACGGCTATATCGAGGAGATGGTGGAGGGCCAGAAGGTCATCAAGGTGTTCAACCACGAGAGCAAGGCCATTGCGCAGTTCTCCGGGCTGAACGACAGCTATCGGGACGCCGCCACGGCGGCCCAGACCTACTCCGGCGCTATGATGCCGGCCATGGCCAACCTGTCACGCATCGACTACGCCGTCACCTGCTGCGTGGGCGGGCTGCTGGCCATCGGCGGGATGTTCGACGTGGGCTCCCTGGGTGCGTATCTGCTGTATGTGAAGCAGGTGAGCCAGCCCATCTCGCAGATCAGCCAGCAGGTGAACGTGCTGCTGGCGGCGGTGGCCGGCGCGGAGCGCATCTTCGCCGTGATGGAGGCCGAGCCGGAGGTGGATGAGGGCAAGACCGTCATCGTCCGGGTGGAAAAGCACGGCGATGCGCTGACCGAGACAGACCGCCGCACCGGCTGCTGGGCGTGGAAAAAGCCTGACGGCACGCTGGTGGAGCTGAAGGGCGACGTGCGCTTCGACCACGTGACCTTCTCCTATGACGGGGAGAAAACCGTGCTGAACGACGTGTCGCTGTTCGCCAAGCCGGGGCAGAAGATCGCCTTTGTGGGCTCCACCGGCGCGGGCAAAACCACCATCACCAACCTCATCAACCGGTTTTACGACGTACAGGAGGGCACCATCACCTATGACGGCATTGACGTGAGGGACATCCAGAAGGACTCTCTGCGCCGTTCGCTGGGCATGGTATTGCAGGACACCCACCTGTTCACCGGCACCATCGCGGACAACATCCGCTACGGACGGCTGGACGCCACGGACGAGGAGGTCCGGGCCGCGGCAAAGCTGGCCAACGCCGACAGCTTTATCCGCCACCTGCCCCAGGGGTATGACACGGTCATCACCGGGGACGGCGGCAGCCTGAGCCAGGGCGAGCGCCAGCTGCTGGCCATCGCCCGGGCGGCGGTGTCCGACCCGCCGGTACTGATCCTGGACGAGGCCACCAGCTCCATCGACACGCGGACGGAAAACCTGATCGAACAGGGCATGGACTCGCTGATGGAGGGCCGGACGGTGTTCGTTATCGCGCACCGGCTGTCCACCGTGCGGAACAGTCAGGCCATTCTGGTGCTGGAGCATGGGCGCATCATTGAGCGCGGCGACCATCAGGAGCTGCTGGCGCAGAAGGGCAAGTATTATCAGCTCTACACCGGCAAGGCGGAGCTGAGCTGAGGTATAAACGAGGAAGAAACCGGAAAAGATCAAAGGAGGATGCACCATGACGGAAAAACAGCTTTGTGATATGGCGGTGGCCATGCTGGAGCGTTCCTATGTACCCTATTCCCACTTCCCGGTGGGCGCGGCGCTGCTGTGCAAGGACGGCACAGTATTCACCGGCTGCAACGTGGAGAACGCCGCCTACGGCGCCACGATATGCGCCGAACGGACGGCCATGGTCAAGGCGGTCAGTGAGGGGCACAGGGACTTTGACACCATCGTCATCGCCGGGAAAAGCGAGGACTACTGCGTGCCCTGCGGCACCTGCCGGCAGGTGATGATGGAGTTCGCGCCTGAGCTGACGGTGATCTGCCTGAACGGAAAGGGCGAGAGCAAGCGCTTCGCGCTGAAGGAGCTGCTGCCCTACGGCTTTGACCAGAGCTGGCTGTAAAAGCGGAAAAGCTTTCCATGGAACCAAATCGCACCGCGCTCCGTCTCAATGGACAGAAACCTATTTCAGGAGGAAACTACACGATGAAAAAAATCATTTCCCTTGTGCTCGCCGCCATGCTGACCCTGAGTCTCGCCGCCTGCGGCACGAAGAACGACAGCAAGGGCGACCAGCCCGCCGCGCCTGCCAGCGCTCTTGACCTGCTGGAGAAGGTGTGGAGCACCTACACCGACGACGAGAAGTTCCCCGCCTCCGGCGGCGACTACTCCGAGGCGAACAGCAAGGAGGACGCCCCCGGCGTCTATGACCTGACCGACCGCGCCGCTGTGGACAGCGCCCTCGGCCTGCCGGAGACGGCCAAGGTGGATCAGGCCGCGTCGCTGGTCCATATGATGAACCAGAACACCTTTACCGCCGCGGCGTACCACTGCACCGATGATGCCGATGCGCTGGCCACCGCCCTGCGGGACAACATCCAGCAGCGGCAGTGGATGTGCGGCTTCCCCGATAAGGTTGCCGTGGCCGTGGTGGGCGAGTATGTGGTGTCCGTGTTCGGCGCCGAGGACCTGGTGGACACCTTTATGTCCCACCTGAACGGCATCTTCGGCGTGCAGCCCGTCTACGACGAGGCCATCCTGTGAAGCGCTGGATAGAGCGAGGCGTATTTCTGCTGGCGGCAGCGGCTATGGTCATAGCTGCTGCCGCCATTCCCACCCGGCGGGTGCAGGAGGATACGCAGCCGGAGGTATATGTGTACCGTGGCTATGCCGCCGCCGCTGACGCGGCGTGGGACGAAAAATCGCTGGACTTCGCGGTGAAGCGGTTTTCCCATCTGCTGGAGGCATATTTTCCCGGGTCGGAACACGTATATATGAGCGTGATCCCAGATAAGGCCGCTTTTATGGAGACGCCGGAGGGCTACACGCCCGCCGGGGCAGCGGAGACGGCGGACTATCTGGCGCAGCGGCTGCCGGTGGAGATCATCGACATCGCGCCGCTGCTGGCGCTGGAGGATTATTACCGTACCGATCCCCACTGGCGGCAGGAGCGTCTTTCCGCCGTGGCGCAGACCATATCGGAGGCCATGGGCGCGCCTGTGCCGGACACGACGGAGGAGACGCTGTGCGCGCTGGCGGGCGAATTTCACGGCAGCTACTGGGGCAAGACGGCGGAGCCGCTGACGGCGGACGTCCTGTCCTATATCACCTCTCCCCTGCTGGATGGCTGCACGGTGTACGACTATGAGACGGACAGCACCGGCGGCGTATACGACTTTACCGCGGCGGAGAAATCGCCCTATGATCTGTTTCTGGGCGGACCGAAGGCGCTGCTGCGGATCGAAAACCCGGCGGCTAACAATGACCGGACGCTGATCGTGTTCCGGGATTCCTTCGGCAGCAGCCTTGTGCCGCTGCTGGCGGGTAGCTACCGCACCGTCTATGTGGTCGATATCCGGTATATGGCCACAGACGCGCTGGCACGGGTGACGGAATTCCCGGAGGGGGCGGATGTACTGCTGCTGTACAGCGTTGCCGTACTGCAAAACAGCATTACGCTTAAGTAAGCAAAAGGCCGGGCGCTTTCAGCGCCCGGCCTTTTGCGGCAGAAAGAACGCCGGAGCATTGCTCCGGCGTTCTGCATTTACTTAGAAGAAGAACTCCTTGATCTGGCCGTACAGGATGAGGACCATGCACAGCGGGGTGATGAACTTGACGCAGACCTTGAAGAAGCCGTAGCTGCCCATGGCATGGCCGGACTGCTCCGCCTCTTCCTTGACGAACTCGGGGCCGATCTCCCAGCCGATCATCAGGCACATCAGCAGGGCGCCCAGGGGCATCATAACACCCTCGGACAGTGCATCCCAGAAGTCCAGCCAGTCAGCCGCCCAGTTCTTGGGTTCCGCTATATTCAGTATATTGGCCGGTGCGATACCGCTGGAACCAAGGCAGTCGGCGCAGACCAGGATGCAGCCCAGGCCCACCAGAGCCGCGGCGATCAGGGTGTACTTCTTGCGCTTGTCACCCTTGCCCTCGATACGGGCCTTATCCACGAAGTGGGCCACGATGACCTCCAGCAGGGAGATGGAGGAGGAGATGGCGGCAAACACCACCAGCAGATAGAACAGGATGCCGAAGATGGGGCCCAGTGTGCCCATGGAGTGGAACACGTTCTGCATGGTGATAAACAGCAGCTTGGGGCCGCCGATGTTGCCGGCGGGATCCAGCGCGAAGCGGGCGGGCATGACGCACAGACCGGCCATCAGCGCCACCATGGTATCCATGATGATGATCAGCAGGGCGTTCTTCTGCAGGTTCTCCTTCTTCTGCAGGTAGGAGCCGTAGGTGATCATGGCGCCCATGCCCAGAGACAGGGAGAAGAACATCTGGCCGCCAGCGGTGGAAACAACGCTAAAGATGCTGGGAGCGCCGGACTTGTAGGCGACGATGGCCTGTGCCACGCCATTGACCATGATGGAGGAAACCTCCGCGCCGTCAACAACCGCCTTGGCGGGCACATAATAGCCGACATTGGCCGCCCAGCCGGGGGAGAACATGTACTTCAGACCGTCCAGAGCACTGCCGTTAACAACGCCCTCCACGAGAGAACCGTCCGCCTGCAGGATCTGCACGGCCACGTCGGTACCCTCCAGGGTGCAGGCGCGGATGATGCAGATCAGCAGGGCCACGAACAGGGCGGGCATACCCACGGAGCAGACCTTCTCGATGCCGCCGCCGACGCCGCCCATAACGATGAGCATGGTCAGCGCCACGAAAATAAGGCCGTAGATAATACCCTCAGCGGGACTGCCCAGGAAGTTGCCGAAAATTTCGCCGCCGGACAGACCATTGGAGCCGAAACCGGCACCGAACAGATCGCCGATGTTCAGAACGGTGTACTTGATGCAGTAGCCGCCCAGTGCGCAGTAGAAGAACAGGATGAAGAAGGCGGACAGGATGCCCAGCCAGCCCATCCACTTGAACTTCTTGGACAGAGCCTTGTACGCGCCCACGGCGCCGTGGCCGGTCTTGCGGCCGATGGCCAGCTCGCCCACCATAACGATGAAGCCGCACAGGACCGCCAGGATCAGATAGATGATGAGGAACGTGAAGCCGCCGGAGGCACCCATCTTATTGGGGAAGCCCCAGATGTTGCCCAGGCCGACCGCCGAGCCGACCGCGGCCATCAGGAATCCGAAATTGGATCCAAAGCCTTTTCTTTCTTCCATTGTTTTCTCTCCTTAACAGATTTTTGCCCCTACGTCGCCGCAGAAGCTGATAAACTTTACCGCACCCGTCTATTGACAGGAAACGGCACGGGGCACCGCCATGCCCCGCAGGTATTTCCTCACGGGATAAAATCCCTTCAAGGCTACCTGAAAAAAGTATACAGGAAACTCTTTCCGCCCGCAATTAGCAGTTTTTATAAAAATTGAGCGCCATATTGTACATTTTTAACATTCTATGAACGGATTTCTCCACATATTTTATATGGTTTTTGCTTCTTTTTTACATTGAACCATTCAGTTTTTGGCGGGGTTCCGGGATTTTTGCAACGGACGGCGAATGATTTTCTTTTGAGGAAACCGATTGTGGCTTTATTAACAGGCGGGGGAAGGGGACAAAAAAGACCGCCGGACGGCGGTCTTTTCGATCTGTCAGGAGAGAGGTTGACCGGATGGCGATCCCGGAAACAACTGAAAACACATCCGCAGAAAAACGCTGCGGACTATGGAAAAAGTATACAGGAAATCGTCGAATGGTTCGATCAGCAAATTTAACGTCTTTTTCTGTTTTAACATTATCTTAACGTTTGTAACGTGGTTTTCGCGGTGTTTTTCAACCGCTCTGCGTTTAAATATATGCAAAACACAGGTGTTTTTCCATGTTTTCCGGCACAAATATCTTCACTTTCATATTAGGAAACTTTTTCATCGTCGTGTTAAGAGTGCGTTAATTATACGCAGGGAGACGGTGTCCGGACGCAAAAGGCGGGCACTTCCCTTTTTGCGAATTGTGTGGTATACTATGATTTTATGAGACAAGATACGCAAAGGAGGCGGGACACGTGAGACGAGCAGGCGCAGCGGTGCTGGCGGCGGTATTGGCGCTGACGCTGGCGGGCTGCGGGCGGCAGGACCGTCCGCAAAGCGGGAAACTGAACGTGGTGTGCACGCTGTTCCCCTATTACGACTTTGTGCGGCAGATCGGCGGGGACGCGGTGGACGTACAGTTGCTGGTGCCCGCCGGGCGGGAGACACACAGCTTTGAGCCCACGCCGCTGGACGTGATCGCCGTCAGCGAGGCGGAGGTGTTCATCTACAACGGCGGGGAAAGCGAGCTGTGGGTGGAGGACATTCTGGATGCGGCAGGCGAGGCTATCCCCTACCGGCTGGCTATGATGGACTGTGTGGAGACATACCGGGAGGAGTACGCCGAGGGGATGCAGGGCGGTCACGACCACGCACATGACGAACATGGCGAGCACGATGACCATGAGGCGCATGATGGGCATCTGCACGACGGCCACGAGGAGGACATCGAGTACGACGAGCACATCTGGACATCGCCGGTGAACGCCATGGCCCTGTGCCGGGCCATCTGCGATACGCTGTGTGAGGCCGATCCGGACAATGCCGACGGCTATTGGGCTCGGCTGGCGGACTATCTGGACGAATTGCAGGCGCTGGACAAGACATTCCGGGACATCACGGACCATGCGGCACGGCGGCTGCTGGTGTTCGGCGACCGGTTCCCGCTGCTGTATTTCTGCAGGGAATATGATCTGGATTACCGGGCGGCGTTCCACGGCTGCGCGGGAGACACGGAGCCGTCCCTCGCCACGCTGAAATATCTGATCGACGTGGTGGAGGAGCAGGAGATACCGGTGGTATACACCATCGAGCTGAGCAGCCAGAAGGTGGCGCAGGCCATCGCCGAGACCACCGGGGCGCAGGTGCGGACATTCCACTCCTGCCAGACGGTGAGCCGGGCGGAATTCGACGGCGGAGCCACCTATATCAGTCTGATGACCGCCAACGCGGCGGCACTGAAGGAGGGACTGTCCTGATGGAACAGGAGAAACGCATATTGCTGGACTGCCGGGACGCGGCGCTGGGCTATGAGGGCAAGCCGGTGTGGGAGCACCTAAACTTTCAGGTGCACAGCGGCGACTATGTGTGCATCGTGGGTGAAAACGGCAGCGGCAAGTCCACGCTGGTGAAGAGCCTGCTGGGGCTGCTGCACCCCATGGCGGGCAAGATCGTGCGCTCCCCTGCCCTGCGGGGCGGAGCCATCGGCTATCTGCCCCAGCAGACAAAGGCGCAGAAGGACTTTCCCGCCACGGTGACGGAGGTGGTACGCAGCGGCTTTCTCAGCAGCCGGGGCATGCGGTTTTTCTACACGCCGAAGGAGAAGTCCACCGCGCTGATGCACATGGGCAAGCTGGGCGTGCTGGAGCTGAAGGACCGGTGCTACCGGGAGCTGTCCGGCGGGCAGCAGCAGCGGGTGCTGCTGGCGCGTGCCCTGTGCGCCGCCGGGGAGCTGCTGATCCTGGACGAGCCGGTGACGGGGCTGGACCCGGCGGCGGCCCAGGAGCTGTACCGCACGCTGGAATACCTGAACAAGCAGGAGGGCATCGCCATCGTGGCGGTGACACACGATATACGCAGTGCCCTGCGCTACGCCGACCATATTCTGCACGCCGGCCATGGAACGTACTTCTTCGGCACGGCGGCGGACTATCTAACGTCCCCCTGGGGCAAACGGTTCGGAGGTGACGAGGCATGAGCTTACTGCTGGAAATGTTCACGTACCCGTTCATCCTACGGGCTTTTGTGGTGGGTATCCTGGTGGCGCTGTGCGCGGCGCTGCTGGGTGTGCCGCTGGTACTGAAGCGGTACTCCATGATCGGCGACGGGCTGAGCCATGTATCCTTCGGCGCACTGAGCATCGCACTGGCCTGCGGCTGGGCGCCGCTGCCGGTGTCTATCCCGGTGGTGGTGCTGGCGGCACTGGGGCTGCTGCGGATGACGGAGAGAAGCCGGATGGGCGCGGACGCGGCCATCGCGGTGGTCAGCGCGTCGGCGCTGGCCGTGGGCGTGGTGGTCACCAGCCTGACCACCGGCATGACCACGGATGTGGACAGCTTTATGTTCGGCTCCATCCTGGCCATGGACCGGGCGGATGTGGCGCTGAGCGTGGGGCTGTGCGCGGCGGTGCTGGTGCTGTATGTGCTGTTTTACCATCGGCTGTTCGCCATCACCTTCGACGAGAGCTTCGCCCGGGCCACCGGGGTGAAGGTGGGGCTGTACAACACCATCCTGTCGGTGCTGACGGCCCTGACCATCGTGCTGGGCATGCGGATGATGGGCGCGATGCTGATCTCCAGTCTGGTCATCTTCCCGGCGCTGACGGCCATGACGCTGCTGCGGAGCTTCCGGGGCGTGGTCATCTGCGCCGCGGGGCTGAGTGTGGTGTGCTTCTGCGTGGGGCTGACCGGGTCGTACCTGTGGGGCACGCCGGTGGGCGCCACGGTGGTGCTGGTAAATTTGGCGGTGTTTTTGCTGTCGAGAGGCGTTATGAAGCTGAAAAGAGCGTCCTAAGGGGCGTTCTTTTCAGCTTTTCGACCTATTTTGCGGGTGTTTTTGCGGAAAAACCCTTGCGTTTCGTGTGCTTATATGGTATGCTATGTGTGTACGTAAGGTTAAGGTATTGACTGGAGTGGACGAGATCGTCCGCTTTTTTTAATGGTCATCGTTCCATGATGACCGGGACGTTCTGTTGGAGGGCTTACTGTGAAAAAGATCACCGAGGTCGTATGGGCGCTGGCGGAGCCGGCGGTGCAGGCGCAGGGCTGCCGCATCTGGGATGTAGAGTACGTCCGGGAGGCGGGGCAGTGGTACCTGCGGCTGTATCTGGACAAGGACGGCGGCGTGGACATTCTGGACTGCGAGGCCATCAGCCGCACGGTCAGCGATCTGCTGGACGAGGCGGACCCCATCGAGAGCAGCTACGTGTTCGAGGTGGGCTCGGCGGGGCTGGAACGCCAGCTGAAGCGGCCGGGGGATTTTGCGCAGTTCATGGGCAGCCCCGTTCTGGTGAAAACGTACCAGCCCAAGGACGGGCGCAAGGAGTTCGCCGGGACCCTGGCGGGCTATGACAACGGCGCGGTGCTGCTGGACATGGGCGGCGAGACGGTGCGCTTTGAGAAGAACGAGACGGCGCTGGTGCGCCTGCGGGTAGAATTCTGAGACAACACGACTTGAGATAGAAGGAGAAACGACCATGAAATGTGACGAGATCTTCGCGGCACTGGCTATGCTGGAAAAGGAACGGGGCATTCCCCAGAGCTTTATGATGGGCAAGATCATCCAGGCGCTGACCACCGCCTATAAGCGCGACCACGAGGGCGTGGAGTATGTGGTGGTGGACGTGGATGAGGAAAAGAAGGACCTGAAAATGTACGTCCAGAAGGAGATCGTGGAAGAGGTGGAGAACCCCGCCAGCCAGATCTCGCTGGAGGAGGCCAAGCGCATCTCCGCCAAAAACGAGCTGGGCGGCATGGTGAACTTCCCGGTGGAGTCCGTGGAATTCGGCCGCATCGCCGCCGGCAACGGCAAGCAGGTCATCATCCAGGGCCTGCGGGAGGCCGAGCACGGCATGATCTATGACGAGTGGGGCAGCAAGCAGCATGAGATCCTCACCGGCACCGTCAGCCGCATCGACCCCCGGAACGGCAACGTGATCCTGCGGATCGGCAGCGGCAGCGAGGCTACGGAGGCTGTGCTGACCATGAACGAGCAGGTGCCCGGCGAGGAGCTGCACGAGGGGCAGATGGTGAAGGTGTATCTGGTGGAGGTGCGCCGCAGCACACGCGGGCCGCAGGTGATGATCTCCCGCACCCACCCCGGTCTGGTGAAGCGGCTGTTTGAGCTGGAGGTGCCGGAGATCTACGACGGCACCGTGGAGGTGCGGTCCATCGCCCGGGAGGCGGGCAACCGCACGAAGATCGCCGTGTGGTCCGAGGACCCCAACGTGGACGCCATCGGCGCGTGCGTGGGCCCCAGGGGGCAGCGCGTGAACGCCATCGTGGACGAGCTGCGGGGCGAGAAGATCGACATTGTGAAGTACAGCGAGGACCCGGCAGAGTTTATCGCCGCGGCGCTGGCGCCGGCGGATGTGGTCAGCGTGCAGCTGGCCGACGAGGGCAAGGCCTGCCGCGTGACGGTGCCCGCAGACCAGCTGAGTCTGGCCATCGGCAAGGAGGGGCAGAACGCCCGTCTGGCCGCGCGGCTGACCGGCTATAAGATCGACATCAAGGCGGCCAACGCGGAGTAAGCGGCGGCTGCGGAAAGGAACGGCAGCGATGCAGAAGACCCGTAAGATACCCCAGCGGCAATGTGTGGGCTGCCGGGAAATGAAAGACAAAAAGGCGCTGCTGCGTATCGTGAAGACCCCGGAGGGGGAGATACTGCTGGACAGCACCGGAAAGAAATCCGGCCGGGGCGCGTACGTGTGCCCGGACCCGGAGTGCCTGAAAAAAGCACGGAAAAGCCGTGCGCTGGAGCGCGCCTTCGACACCGCCATACCGGCGGAGGTGTACGACGCGCTGGAAGGGCAGATGGTGGCACTGTGACAGAGCATTTGTTATCCACTTTGGGTCTGGCGCTGCGCGCCGGTGCGGTGGCCGTGGGCGAGGAGCCCGTAGGCGCGGCGGCACGGGCCAAGAAGGCCAGGGTCATCTTTACGGCGCGGGACGCGGCGGCATCCTCGGTGCGGCGGGCGTACAGCTTCGGCCGGGCAGGCAGCTGTCTGTGCCTGCCCTTCCCGGCGGACAAGGAGGATTTCGGCCGGGCGCTGGGCCGGACCAGCGTGGCCATGTGCGCGGTGACGGATATCGGGTTCGCCCAGTCGCTGGTGAAAAAGCTGGCGGCGGCGGAGCCGGAGATCTACGGCGCGGCGGCGGAAACACTGGACCTGAAGGCCAAGCGGGCAAGGGAACGGAAGGAAGAGCAATTACAGCACGAGAAGAACCTGCGGCAGGGCAGGCACCGCGTTCACGGCGGCAAGCCGCCGGAGCCGCCCCACGCGTCTCCGGAGCCTCCGGCACCGGAGCACAGGCCCCCCGCGCCGGAACACCGGCGTCCGCCGCGGCGGGAGTATCCGGAGGGACGCCCCGACCGGGTCTATAAGGAACGGAGCGGCCGCCCGCCCAGGGATAAACGGCCGGCAAAGAAGGAGGCCCCCGGCGCACGGTATGAAAACGCGCGGCCGGTAAAGAAGGGCAAGGGAAGCCGGAAAACGACCGGCAGATAACAGGAACACAGCGCGCCGTGAGCGCGGCGCGAGCAACTGAGATGGAGGTGGCTTTATTTGGGTAGTATCGCTAACAAATACAGAGTGCATGAGGTGGCCAAGGACTTCGGCGTGTCCACGAAGGAGATCACGGAGATCCTGACCAAGTACGCCGAAACGCCCAAAAATCATATGCAGGTGCTGGAGGACCGGGAGCTGAGCCTGATCTTTGAGTATCTGACCCAGCACAACCCGGTGAGCAGCATCGCGGTGATCTTCGCCGAGGGCGCCAAGCCGGAGGAGAAGAAGGCGGAGAAGCCCGCCGCCAAGCCGGCGCAGAACGCATCCGCGCCGGTACAGGGTCAGGGCCAGGGCGGCAGGCCCCAGCAGGGCGGCGCGCCCAAGGCGGAGCAGCCCAAGCAGCCCATGTCCCGCGTGCCCCAGCGGCAGGTGGTGGACACCCGCAAGGCCACCAACGTCAATCTGGACAAGTACGACGAGAAATTGCAGGATATGGCCGACGCCCGCAGCAGCGGCAAGCGGGACCAGCAGGCCCCCCAGGGCAAGGAGAAGTTCCGCAGCAATAAGCAGCGGCGGGACAATAACTTCGCCAGCAACAAGCGCAAGCAGGAGGAGGCCGACCGGCTGCGGAAGCTGCGGCTGGAGGTCATCAAGAAGACCCCTGTGACCGTGCAGATCCCCGACGAGATCAGCGTGGGCGAGCTGGCCAGCCGGATGAAGAAGACCGGCGCGGAGGTGGTCAAGTGCCTGATGAAGAACGGCGTGATGGCCTCCCTGAGCCAGATGATCGACTTCGACACCGCCGCCATCATCGCCGAGGAAATGGGCTGCAAGGTGGAGAAGGAGGTCGTCGTCACCATCGAGGAGCGCCTGATCGACGACCATCAGGACAAGGACGAGGATCTGGTGCCCCGGGCACCCGTGGTGGTGGTCATGGGCCACGTGGACCACGGCAAGACCAGCCTGCTGGACTATATCCGCAACGCCCACGTGGCCAGCGGCGAGGCCGGCGGCATCACCCAGCACATCGGCGCCTATCAGGTGCAGATCAATGGCAAGCCCATCACATTTCTGGATACCCCCGGCCATGAGGCCTTTACCTCCATGCGCGCCCGCGGCGCCATGGTGACGGATATCGCCATTCTGGTGGTGGCCGCCGAGGACGGCATCATGCCCCAGACGGTGGAGTCCATCAACCACGCCAAGGCCGCCGGTATCCCCATTATCGTGGCCATCAACAAGATGGATAAGCCCGAGGCCAACCCCGAGCGTATCAAGCAGCAGCTGACCGAGTACGGCCTGGTGTGCGAGGAGTGGGGCGGCGACACCATCGTGTGCCCCATCTCCGCCAAGACCGGCATGGGCGTGGACAATCTGCTGGAGATGCTGACGCTGACTGCCGAGGTGGGCGAGCTGAAGGCCAACCCCAACCGCGCGGCGCAGGGCACCGTGATCGAGGCCCGTCTGGACAAGGGCCGCGGCCCCGTGGCCACCCTGTTGGTACAGAACGGTACGCTGCATCAGGGCGACATCATCATCGCCGGTACCTCTGTGGGCCGCGTGCGCGCTATGGTCAGTGACAAGGGCCAGCGCATCACCGAGGCCGGACCCAGCGTGCCCGTGGAGATCACGGGTCTGAGCGAGGCACCCTCCGCCGGCGCTACCTTCAACGCCGTGGCCGACGAAAAGCTGGCCCGCGAGCTGGTGGAGCAGCGCAAGGCCGAGGAGAAGGCCAAGGCCAACGCCCCTGTGACCAAGGTGTCGCTGGAGGATCTGTTCAGCCAGATCCAGGCCGGTGAGATGAAGAACCTGAACCTGATCGTCAAGGCGGACGTGCAGGGCAGCGTGGAGGCGGTGAAGTCCTCGCTGGAGAAGCTGAGCAACGAGGAGGTCCGCGTCCGCGTGATCCACGGCGGCGTGGGCGCCATCAACGAGAGCGACGTCATGCTGGCGTCCACCTCTCAGGCCATCATCGTGGGCTTCAACGTCCGGCCGGACGCCGCCGCCCGCGACAGTGCCGCCCGGGCCAACGTGGATATGCGGATGTACCGCGTGATCTACGATGCCATCAACGAGATCGAAGCCGCCATGAAGGGTATGCTGGCCCCCAAGTTCCGCGAGGTGCTGCTGGGCCACGCCGAGGTGCGCCAGACGTACAAGGTGTCCGGCGTGGGCACGGTTGCCGGCTGCTACGTGCAGGACGGCAAGCTGCAGCGCAAGGACTGCCAGGTGCGGCTGGTCCGCGACGGCATCGTCATCCACGAGGGCGTGCTGGCCTCCCTGCAGCGGTTCAAGGACTCCGTGAAGGAGGTCCAGGCCGGCTACGAGTGCGGCCTGAGCATCGAGAAATTCAACGACATCAAGGAAGGCGACATCGTGGAGGCCTTCACCATGGAGCAGATCGAGGTATAACAAACAGCCGATGGGTGGGCGAGCGCCCACCCATCTTTTTCTTGAAAGGAGGAGCGCCCTATGGCCGGAAACCGCATCGGACGCATCAATGAGGAGATACGCAAGGAGCTGAGCACCCTGCTCCGCACCGTAAAGGACCCGCGGGTATCCGAGGGGATGCTGACTATCACGCGGGTGGACACCACCAGCGACCTGCGGTACGCGCGGGTGTATATCAGCGCGCTGAACTGCGCGGATGAAAGGGGCCTGATGAAGGGGCTGAAGTCTGCGGCCGGATATCTGCGGCACGAGCTGGGCCAGGCCATCGACCTGCGCTACACGCCGGAGCTGCAGTTTTTCATGGACGACTCCATCGCCCACGGCGCGCACATTCTGGACCTGCTGAACCACGTGAAGCCCGCCAACCCCGCCAACGCGGACATCGTGCTGCCGGAGGACCGGGAATGAGCGCGCGGCTGACGGTGCAGGAGACGGCGGACTTTCTGCGGACGCTGGACGGCGTGCTGATCCTGACCCACGTGCGCCCGGATGGGGACACGGTGGGCTGTGCCGCCGCACTGTGCCGCGCCCTGCGGGCGCTGGGCCGGACGGCGTATCTGCTGGAAAACCCGGAGATCACGGAGACGTACACGCCCTATGCCGAGGGGCTGTGGGCACCGAAGGGCTTTGTGCCCGGGGCGGTGGTATCGGTGGACATCGCGGCGCTGAATCTGCTGCCGGAGAACGCGGTGCCGTATAAAAACGACATCTGCCTGGCCATCGACCACCACGGATCCCAGGAGTTCTTCGCGGAACGGACGTGCCTGGACGCGGAGGCCGCCGCCTGCGGCGAGATCGTGTATGAGATCGTGGGCAGGCTGACGGACATCACGCCGGAGATGGCGTTGGCGCTGTATGTGGCGGTCTCCACAGACTGCGGGTGCTTCGTCTATGCCAACACCACGGCGCGGACGCACCGCATCGCCGCCGCGCTGATGGAGCTGGGCATCGACGTGGGGCCGGTGAACAAGGCACTGTTCCGCACGAAGTCGCCGGTGCGGCTGGCCATGGAGGCCCGGATGGTGGCGGACATGGAGCTGTACGACAACGGCCGGGTGGTGGTGATGTCCATCCCTCTGGCACTGTGCCGGGAGCTGGGCGCTGCTGAGTCCGACGTGGAGGAGCTGAGCAGTCTGGCGGCGCTGGTGCAGGGCACCGACTGCGGCATCACGCTGCGGGAGCTGAAGCCGGGACGGGTGAAGCTGTCGCTGCGGACGGGACCGCGGGTGGACGCAAGCGCCGTGTGCCGCGTGCTGGGCGGCGGCGGCCACAGGGGCGCCGCCGGGGCCACGGTGGACGGCACCCTGGACGAGGCGAAGGCGGCCATTCTGGCGGCCTATACGGAGGTCATGGGATAACATGGCCGACGGGATCATCATTATCGACAAGCCCGCGGGATGGACCAGCATGGACGTGTGCGGCAAGCTGCGGGGCATACTGAAAACGAAAAAGGTGGGCCACGCCGGAACGCTGGACCCCATGGCCACCGGCGTGCTGCCGGTGTTCGTGGGAAACGCCACGCGGGCGGTGTCCTACGCCGAGGGCGGGGACAAGGAGTATGTCGCGGGGCTGCGGCTGGGGCTGACGACCAACACCCAGGATACCACCGGCGAGGTGGTGGCGGAGCGCCCTGTGTCCGTGACGCGGGCGCAGCTGGAGGACGTGCTGGCGCGGTTCACCGGGGAGATCGACCAGGTGCCGCCCATGTACTCGGCTATCAAGATCAACGGGCAGAAGCTGTATCAGCTGGCCCGGAAGGGGCAGGAGATCGAACGGCCCCCACGGCGGGTGACCATACACGAGCTGGCGCTGCTGGAGCCGGAGGACGGCGACTGGCGGCTGCGGATACGGTGCAGCAAGGGCACGTATGTGCGGGCGCTGTGCCACGACATCGGGCAGGCGCTGGGCTGCGGCGGATGCATGAGCGCTCTGCGGCGGACCATGGCCGCCGGGTTTACGCTGGCGGAGAGCCGCAGTATTGAGGACGTACAGGCGCAGGGCGAGGCCCTGCTCTCCCCTACCGACTCGCTGTTCCGGCAGTACCCGGCCTATCACATCGCCGGGGAACGGGACCACAGACGGTGCCTGTGCGGCAATCCGCTGGCGGCGGAGGGCCTGCAGCCGGGGCTGTACCGGGTGTACAGCCCGGATGGGGCGTTTCTGTGCCTGAGCCGCTGGGAAGCGGGTGTTCTGACATCAGAGAAAAACTTTTTCGGAGCGTGAACAACTTGGAAAAGACAGTTATCGCCCTGGGCTTCTTCGACGGCGTGCACCGGGGCCACGGCGCACTGCTGCGGAAGACGGCGGAGCGCGCCCGGGAGCTGGGAGCCGTCCCCGCGGCATTCACCTTTGACCGGCCGCCGAAGGAGGTGGTCACGGGGCAGCCCGTGTACCTGATCAACTCCAACCGGGACCGGCAGGGGCTGATGGAGCGTCTGTACGGCATCGAGCGGGTCATCTTCGCGCCCTTTGACCGGGAGATGATGACCATGCCGTGGGAGGCCTATCTGGAAATGCTGATCGGGACATACGGCGCGGTGCACTTCGTGGCCGGGCACGACCACCGGTTCGGCCATAAAAACGCCGGGAACGTGCAGCTTTTGCGGCAGAAGTGCGCGGAGATGGGCATCGGGTGCGACATCATCCCGCCGGTACAGCGGGAGGGCATCACGGTCAGCTCCACGTACATCCGGACGCTGGTGGAGGCGGGCGACATGGAGCGCGCGGCGGACTTTCTGGGCCACCGGCACTGCCTGAGCCAGACGGTGCAGCACGGACAGCGGATCGGGCGGACCATCGGCATCCCCACGGTAAACCTGGCGGTGCCGGAGCACGTGCTGGCCCCGGCGCACGGGGTGTACGTGACGGAGGTATTTCTGCCGGACGGACGGCGGTGCGCCGGCGTGACCAACGTGGGCACGCGGCCCACGGTGTCCGACAGCGATCGGGTGTCCGTGGAGACGTACCTGCTGGGCTTCGAGGGCGACCTGTACGGGCAGGAGCTCCGGGTGGAGTTCTGCCGCCGGCTGCGGGGCGAGCAGAGGTTCGACACGCTGGAGGCGCTGCGGCAGGAGATACAGCGGAATATTCAGCAGGCAGAAGCCTATTTTAAGGCATGAGAAAAGGCGCCCCTTTCGGGGCGCCTTTTCTGTTATTTCACACGGCGCCGGGGTAAGACACCGCGGAAAACGGTGTCAGTCCTCGCGCTTTTTGCCCACAAACGCCACGCCGGCGGCGGAGGTCAGCGCCATGCCGACATACAGAGCAATGCCCGCGTCGAAGGTCTTGGGGCTGCCCTTGGTGTCGGTGGCCTTGGTGTCGGTGGTGGGCTGGTAGTAGTAATAGCCGCCGGAGGAGGGGGTGCTAACAGAGCCGTCGGCGTTCTGCTGCTTACCGTTCTCCAGATAGTCGCTCACATCGACCTTACCACCGTTGGTATCCTTAAAGGTACCACCGGAAACAGTCAAAGTGTAGCCGCCGTCCAGATTCTCATACCCAGCACCCAGGGCAGGCGCAGTAAAGGTACCGCCGGAAACTGTGACAGTACCCTTTCCGTCACCGCCCTGACCATTGCCGAAGATAGTGCTTGTGCCGATGAACTCGCCACCAGTAATTGTGATCTGTCCCTTATCTGCCTCACCGGTATATGCACCATTGGAGATAGGGTACATACCCTTGAAAGTACCGCCAGAGATTGTGGCAATATTCCAGTTCAAAAGGGTAGTCGCATTGTCGGTGCCGGTGTTTGCGGTGCTGTCAAACGTACCGCCGCTGATCTCAAGCACACCATAATCGTCGTTCTTTACAACAGAGCAACTCTTCGCGCCGGACTTGCCGTTGAAGTTTCCGTTCGAAATGACCAGCTTAGCCGCATTTGCCCGGGCTGGGACTTGTTCACCTGCGACCGTATCCGTTGAACCATACCAGCCATTATCAATCAGGCTGGAAGTATCTGCACTGTTCTCGGGCTTCTGCACATTGACAGGACCGTTAATGTACATTTCGCCCATGTTCTTGATAACGTACCAACTCGCAGACATATAGGTGCCGCCGGACAGAGTTACAGTACCGCCAGGAAAGTTCGCTACTGCAGCCGTCCCCGCAGCTGTCGCTACCACACTGCCGGTACCAGTGACCGTCAATTTACCTTTGTTGACGATAGAGCCGGTCAGCTTAAAAGTACCCAGGTCCAGGGTCACATCGGCGTTCGCAGGAATAGTCAGCTTACCTCCGGTCAGCGTAACATCTGCAGTCAGGACATACGTCCCAGTAGCCAGTTCACTCGTACTCGCTTCGACCGTCTTCGTATCCGCCCAGGCGGCGGTGGTGACGCCCAGCGCCATGACCAGGGCCAGAATGGTTGCTAATACTTTTTTCATTGTTCATTCCCCTTATGGTAGTAGATTTCCGCAGGTGCGCTCGTTTTAATGGTTATTAAAACGCAAATGCAGAGGTACCTCTGCGGATAATCAGATTATAGCACAGCTGCACCGTTTGTCCAGCCTTTTTATGGAAATTTTACACATTTTTTCTGTTACCGGGAATAAAAACAGGAAAATTTGGCAGGAAATGGAAGTCGGGGCGGAGAAAATGCCGCCTGCGGCGGGGCGAGGGCGTTTTTTGACGCTGCGGGGCGTCGGGGACGCCGCCCCTACAGGGGAAGGCTTTGGGGGTCAGACCTTCAGATCAGTGGCGGCGGCGCGGGTGTGCTCGCGCATGGCCTGTTTGGCGGCCGCGTCATCCTGCCGGCGGATAGCGCTCAGTATCTCCCGGTGGCGTGCCAGAATACGGCGTTCCAGGGCCAGACACGCGCTGTCGTTCAGCGTCTCCATCTTTTTCAGCAGGGTATGCTGCTCCACCTGGCCCAGGACATCGGTGACGATCATGGCCACCTGGTTGCCGGTGGCGCGGGAGAGCAGACTGTGGAAACGGACGTCCAGCTCGGCGAAGCGGCGGTAGTCGCCCAGGGCCTGCTCCGCCGCCGTGAGACAGCTGTCCAGCGCCGCCAGATCCTCGTCGGTGCGGCGCCGGGCCGCCCAGCCGGCGATGGTGCCGTCGTTGACGGCGCGGTACTCGCCCAGCTCCTCCAGAGATATCTGGTTCAGCTGGAGCATGGCCGACAGCGGCTGCTCCACGCCGTCGATGGTCAGCTCCTGCACCACGGCGCCGCTGGCGCCGTGGGTGGAGGCCACATAGCCGCCCTGCTCCAGCATACGCAGGGCCTCGCGGATGGTGGGACGGGAACGGTGGAGCTGCTCCATCATGGCACGCTCGGAGGGCAGGCGGTCGCCGGGCTTCAGCACTCCGGAGGTGATAAGCTCCCGCAGCTGGTCATAGATGGCCTCGCTGGCCCGCCCGCCGCCGATGGGCTGCCAGGGGATATGTACGGCTTCCGGCATGGAAGGGCCTCCTTTCACAGAAAATACCCGGACAGTATAGCGCATCCCGGGGAAAATAGCAAGGGCAGGATGCAGGAAAGCCCGGAGGACGGTGCCTTCGGGCTTTCCCGCTGTGGGGAGGGGGATATTACTTCTTCAGGGCTTTCATTTCCTCGATCATCATGGGGACCACCTTGAACAGGTCGCCGCAGATGCCGTAATCCGCCACCTCGAAGATGGGGGCCACGTCGCTCTTGTTGACGGCGATGATGCACTCGGAGTCCTGCATGCCGGCCTTGTGCTGGATGGCACCGGAGATGCCCAGGGCCACGTAGATGCGGGGATGAACGGTCTTGCCGGTCTGGCCCACCTGGTGGTCGGCGGTCATCCAGCCGGCGTCCACCACGGCGCGGGACGCGCCCACCACGCCGCCCATGAGGGCGGCCAGCTCCTCGGCCAGGGCGATGCCCTTCTCCACGTCCTTGGCGATGCCGCGGCCCACGGAGACCACCACCTCGGCGCCGGTGAGATCCACCATGGCGCGGGCGGCCTTGACGATCTCCAGCACCTTGGTGTGGATGTCGGCCTCGGTGAGGGTAAAGGCGGGATGGATGATCTCCACCTTGCTCGCGCCGTTCTCGTCAAACTCGCGCTTCTTCATCACGCCGGGGCGCACGGTGGCCATGGCGGGGCGGAAGCGCGGGCAGACGATGGTGGCCATCAGGTGTCCGCCGAAGGCGGGACGGGTCATCTTCAGGTTGGTGTTGACGTCAAAGAGCTTCGTCTCGAAGTTCATGGCGTCCACGTCCAGGGAGGACCCGGTGCGGAGGAAGTTGATATAGCCGTTCAGATCCACGTCCAGATGGGTGCAGTCGGCGCACAGGCCGGTGTGGAGACGGGCGGCGCAGCGGGGCGCCAGGTCGCGGCCGATATGGCTGGCGCCGAACAGCATGATCTCGGGCTTGAACTCGTGCACCGCGTCGGTGATGATCTTGGTGTAGGCGTCGGTGGTGTAGTCCTTCAGCAGAGGGCTGTTGTAGACGTAGACCTTATCCGCGCCGTAGCCGCCCAGCTCCGCGGCGATGTTGTCCACGCTGTCGCCCAGCAGGATACCGCTGAGCTGCACACCCAGCTCGTCGGCCAGCTTGCGCCCCTCGGAGATCAGCTCAAAGGTGGTGGGCATCATCTTGCCCTGCCGCTGCTCGCAAAAGACCCACACGCCGGAGAAGGCCTTGGGATCGGTATTCATAAAAGTAGACATATCGTTTCTCCCTTCTCAGATGATGTGCTTGGCGGACAGGATGCCGAACAGCCGCTCCACGGTCTCCCTGCCGCTGCCCTCCAGCATCATGCCGCTGCCCTTGCGGGGAGGCGTAAAGCTCTTGTAGATATTGGTGGGAGAGCCCTTCAGACCGATGGTGTCCACCTCGATGAGGGGATCGTCCTTCAGCGCGTTGTAATCCAGCACGGTGACGGGCTCGGCGTCGCAGTCCAGGATGCCCCGGATGGTCATGTAGCGGGGGGTGTTCAGCTCCTTGATGCAGGTCAGCAGGCAGGGGGTCTGCACCTGCACGGTCATATAGCCGTCCTCCAGCATACGGCGGACGGTGAGGGTGTCGCCGTCCTTCTTGATGTCGGCCACATAGGACACCTGGGGGATCTCCAGCTTTTCGGCGATCTGGGGGCCCACCTGGGCGGTATCGCCGTCGATGGCCTGACGGCCGCAGAAGATGATGTCGTCCTTGTCCACGCCCAGGTTCTTGATGGCGGCGGCCAAAATCTGGGAGGTGGCGAAGGTGTCGGAGCCGCCGAACTCACGGGCGGACACCAGCACGGCCTTATCCACACCCATGGCCTTCAGCTCCAGCAGCATACCGGCGGCGGGAGGGGGGCCCATAGACACGGCGATAACGGGGCAGCCCAGCTGATCCTTCAGGGCCAGGGCGGCCTCGACGGCGTTCATATCGTCGGGGTTGATGATGGTCTGCATGGAGGCGCGGTCCAGCGTGCCGTCGGCGTTGACGGCGACCTTGCCGGAGGTGTCGGGCACCTGCTTGACACAAACGATAAGCTTCATTCTATTCTTGCTCCTTTCCGCATTACTTCAGCAAATTGCCGGAGATGACCATCTGCTGGACCTGAGAGGTCCCCTCGTAGATGGTGAACACGCGGCAGTCGCGGTACTTACGCTCGACGGGGTACTCCTTGATGTACCCGTAGCCGCCGTGGATCTGCACGGCCTTGGCGGCGATCTCGTTGCACGTCTCGGAGGCGAAGTACTTGGCCATGGAGCAGTACATGGAGGCGTTGGGGTCGTTTCTGTCCTTCATCTGGGCGGCCATATAGACCAGCTCCTTGGCGGCGGTCAGCTTGGTTGCCATATCCGCCAGCATGAAGGCGATGGCCTGGTTCTTGCAGATGGGCTTGCCGAACTGGACGCGCTCCTTGGAGTATTTGATAGCCTCGTCCAGGCAGCCCTGGGCCAGACCGATGGACTGGGCGGACACACCCAGGCGGCCGCCGTCCAGGGTCTTCATGGCGTTGATAAAGCCCATGTTCTCCTTGCCCAGCATATCGCTCTTGTGGACGCGGACATCCTCCAGCACCACGTCGGAGGTGGCGTAGCCCACCAGGCCCATCTTGGCCTCGTGCTTGCCGCAGGAGACGCCGGGGGCCTTCATGTCCACGATAAAGGCGGAGATACCCTTATTGCCGCGGCTCATGTCGGTCTTGGCGTAGACGATGCAGTAGTCGGCCAGGGGCGCACCGGAGATAAAGCACTTACGGCCGTTGAGGATATAGTCGTCGCCATCCTTCACGGCGGTGGTGACCATGCTGCTGGCGTCGGAGCCGGCGCCCGGCTCGGTGAGGCCGAAGACGATCTTCACCTTGTTCTCCACGGAGGGACGGAGATACTTCTCCAGCTGCTCGGGGGTGCCCGCCTGCATCAGGGGGCCGCCGCCCAGAGAGTTGGGGGTATTGGCGTACAGGCTGGCCACAGCAGAGACACGGGCGATCTCCTCGATCATGATGACATAGGCCAGGGTATCGGCACCGGCACCGCCGTACTCCCGGGGGATCTTCAGGCCAAGGAAGCCGCACTTGGCCATCTTGTCCACGATCTCCTCGGGAAACTCGCCGGTCTCCTCCACCTTGTCAAGGACCTCAGTGGTGAGCTCGGTCTCGGCAAACTGGCGGACCAGCTTGCGGATCATTTCATGCTTTGCGTCGAAAATCATAGTTTTCCTCCTGTTAAAGTATGGGTCACTGCTCTGCTCAGCAGGGGATCTCGTGCTTGGACTTACCCTCTGTCAAAATCTCATAGATGCTGTTGACGCCGCACTCGGCCATCTGCTCCGCGGCCTCCTCGGTGAAGAAGGCCATGTGGGGCGTGTGGTACACGTTGACGAAGGAGCGCAGGTACTTCAGCTTGAAGTAGGGCATACCGGGGGTGCGGATGATGTCCTCATCGTGGGGAACGTGGATGATGCCGGTCTCGCCGGGGAAGGCGTCCATGAACAGCGCGCCGAACTTGCCGGACTCCACCGCCTCGGTGACGGCGTCGATATCCATCAGCTCGCCCCGGGCGTTGTCGATGAACACCACGCCGTCCTTCATCTTGGCGATGGCCTCGCGGTCGATCATGCCGGTGGTCTCGGGCAGCAGCGGGGTGTGGATGGTGATGATGTCGGACTCACGGTACAGGGTGTCCAGATCCACGTACTCGGCGTACGCACGGACGGCGTCGTTCTCATAGACATCGTTGGCGATGATACGGCAGCCGAAGCCGCTGAGGCACTTGATGATGGTGAAGCCGATCTTGCCGGTGCCCATGACACCCACGGTCATGGTACGCAGCTCGCGGCCCATCTTGCCCTTCAGGGTGAAGTCGTTGTCGTTGGTGTTGTACAGCGCCTTCTTGAACTTGCGGATGCACATCAGGATGGCCATAACGGTGTATTCCGCCACGCCGTTGGGCGCGTAAGCGCCGTTGCACAGGCGGAAGCCCAGAGATCGGGCGTAATCGCAGTTCATGTGGTTATAGCCCACACAGCGGCTGGCCAGCACCTGCACGCCATAGCCTTTCAGCTCGTCCAGCACGGCGTTGGAATAGTCGCTCTGGCCCAGGGTGGTAACACCGTCGCAGCCGGCGGCCATATGGGCGGTGGTCTTATCCAGATTTGCGGGGGTGGAGATCAGCTCGATACCGTATTTCTTGCACAGGCCCTCGATGACGGGCTTCTCGTCGGGACGTACTTCATAAGCAGCGATCTTCATGATTTTTCTCCTTCACATTCCGGGGGCGGCGGCGCGCTCCTCAACGCGCCGCGCCCTTATAGTTTGCTTTTCCTCAAGTCGCCGGGGTGTTCGTGTTCGTCGCGCTCCGCCTACGGCGGAGAGATTTTTCGTTCTGCCGATGGCAAACCGGCGATGGCGTACCGTGTGTACGTCGAGACGGTTTGACGATGGCAGGGCGGAAAAGATGCCGCCGTCAGTCTTTCAGGGAAGGATCCATGGGCACCGCCTCGCCGGCGGCGATCATGGCAGCCACCTGCTCGTCGGTGTAGCCCAGGTTCTTCAGCACCAGTTCGGTCTGCTCGCCCAGGTACGGACCGCGGTTGTAGGGAGGCAGCTCCGTCTCCTCGAAGATAACGGGAGGCCGGACCATGGTGCGTTTATTGCCGTTGGAATATTCCATCTCGTAGAAGCAGCCGGAGGCCCATGCCTGCTTATCCACCAGCAGCTGATCCCAGGTCTGGGCCACGGCGTAGGGCAGATCGTTGGCGTCCATCAGCTTGCACCACTCGTCCAGGGTGCGGCTGGCCATCTCGGCCACCAGGAAGTCGTAGAACTCCTCGATGTTGGCCTGTAGGTTGGTCTGGGGATAGTAGCGGGGATCCTCGGCCAGCTCGGGGTGGCCGATGGCGTTCATAAAGATGGGATAGTGGCGGTTGTACTGGGGCATGGCGATCTGGAGCCACTTGTTGTCCTTGGTCTTGTGGGCCACCACCAGAGGATTGGGCAGGGTGCGGCGGGACAGGGGGTACTGGGTGGTGGGGTCGCCGTACTGGCTGGCCTGCAGCAGCAGGGAGACATCCCAGATGGCGCTGTGGAACAGGGAGACCACCACGCGGTCGCCGATGCCCGTCTCGCGGGCGCGGTACAGGGCCGCCAGCACGCCGGAGGCCAGGTACATACCCACCTGATGGTCGCCGAAGCCGGCGATGGTCAGCATGGGCAGGGCGTCCTTGTCGAACAGGGTGCCCAGGATACCACCGCGGGCAAAGAAAGCGGTGAAGTCGAAGCCGGGCAGGTCCTTGTCGGGGCCCTTCTCGCCGTAGCCGGACACGAAGCCGTACACCAGCCTGGGGTACTTGGCGTGGAGCGTCTCATAGTCCAGACCGGCCTTTTTCAGAGGGTTCTGCCGCCAGTTGGTGATGAAGATGTCCGCCTCAGCGATGAGCTTTTCCAGTGCCTCGCGGCCGGCGGGGGTCTTGGTGTTCAGGCAGACGCAGGTCTTGCCGGCGTTCTCCAGATCGTAGGAGGTGTTCTCCTTCTGATCCTGGGGACGGCCCTCATTGACAGCGGTATAGCGCAGGGGGTCGCCGGCGGGGGCCTCGACCTTGATGACCTCGGCGCCCAGATCCGCCAGGAAACGGGCGCAGCAGGGGGCGGCGATAAAGGTGGCCAGCTCCAGCACCTTTACGCCCTCGAGGGGACGCTTTACTTCACTCATATCGTTCCTCCATGTATGTTAATAAATGGTGTGTTGCTTACATTTTCAGCAGGTCGCGGAAGGTCTCCAGGTTGGTTCGCACCTGCTCAAACCGCACCATCTGACGGTCCACCTCCACCAGCGTCAGGGGCAGGTCGGCGGCCTCGCAGGCCTTCTTGATCATCACATAGTCGAATTCCTCCGGGTCGCAGAACTTGGTCAGCACCACCAGAACACCCTTGGCGCTTCTCGCCTTGGCGGTGTCCACGATCCACTTCACCCGGTTCTTCTCCTGATCGTACAGCACAGAGCAGTTGCCCATGGCGGCGAACTTCTCGGCCAGCGCGTTCAGGGCGTCATCGCGCTCCGGTGCGTCGGTGCGGTACTGGCGGGACTGGGCGGCCACGTCGTCGGCCACGATGTGCAGACCCATTTCGTCCAGAATGGCGTTCAGCGCCGGGGCGTCCGTCAGGATGCCGGAGATGACGATGGGCAGCTTCTCGGCGGCGGGTGCGGCGGCCTCCAGCTTGGCGATGAGCGCCTCCACCAGCTCCGTGTGCTCCTCCTTGGTCATGAAGAAGGCGCTCTTGAAGATGTCGCTGCGCTGGGCGGCGGTGATCTCCGGGTGCCCGGCCAGCAGCTCGTCGATCTTCCGCATGGCGGCGTTGTGGCGGTTGTAGACCTTGATGGAGGCGAGCAGCTTCTCCTCGGAGAACGTGCCGCCCAGCTTCTCCAGGTCGCGGATGACCCGCTCGTAGCCGGCCTTTGTATAGGCCACGCCGTAGGCGGGCTTGCGGTTCTGGGGATAGGTCATGGGGATGAAGGGGATGGACGGCACGGCGTACTTCCAGTTCTCGCCCACGGTCTTGAGGGTATCGCACAGGGAGGGGATGACGATAGCGGACGCGCCCTCGTAGGCACCGTTGATACCCAGCTCCAGCAGGGACTGGACAATGGCGCACAGGAAGGCGGGACAGTATTCCTTGGCGCGGTTCAGCGCCACATCGCCGCCCCAGGCTCCCATAGGCACGAAGCCCATGGCGTGGATAAGCTCCTCGGGAGTGTAAACAGGAGCGCACAGGACGATCTTTTTGCCCTGCGCCAGATAGCCGTCCATCTGCGCGCGGGGAGAGGCTGCCACCTCATGCAGCTTGTTGAGGATGTCGTTCATGCCTTACACTCCTTTCGCAGCCTTGTTGGCTTCCATGATCTCCGTCAGACCCTGCACACGGGTGTCGTACTGGGCCTCGGAGAAGTTGCGGGGGTCGGCCTGATCGCCGTCGAAGCTGACCACGGGGATGTTGCAGGCCGCGCCGATCTGGCGGCTCATCTCGTACATGAAGCCGCTCCACAGCTTGCAGGAGCGGTTGGTGTGGACCAGCATACCCTCCACGTGGTTGTCCTTGCAGAGCTTGATGCGCTTGTCGCGGCTCATCTCCAAATTGATGGCGTTGGGCACCTTGCAGTAGGCGCGGATCATCTCGTCAAAGGTGTTGTAGTCGAAGCCGAAGGCGTCGGCGTAGATGGTGGTGACCATGTTGATGCCCCGGGACTTCAGGCCGGTGCTGGTGGCGCGGAGATAGGGCCAGCAGGCGATACCCTCAAACATGATGCGGTACTTCTCCTCGCCGCGGAAGGTGGAGGTACCGTTCTTGTGGTTGTCCTCGTACTCCTTCAGCAGCGTCTCCATGGCGTCGGCGGCGGTGGACTTGCCCCGGGCCGTGACCATGACGGCCATGTGGTTCAGCAGGTCGAAGCCGTTGAAGGGAGAGGGCACGTACTTGGCGCAGCCGGTGGCCGCCAGCCAGGCGCGGCTGGAACGGCAGGAGAAGCCGGTGACCTCCTTGAATTTCTCGTCGGACCACTTTTTGCCGGTGATCTCCTCCAGCTGCTTCACGGCGTCCCAGAACTGGCCGGTGACGTAGGCCACCTCGGCGTCGGACACCTCATAGTCGGGGTTAAAGGGGATATCCAGCAGGATCATGGGGATGTTCAGCTCGCGGGCCAGGTTCTCGTACCACTTGATCATGCAGGAGCAGATGTTGCTGCAGCACAGCAGCACGTCGGGCATGGCCACGTCCTGCTCGGGACAGGACTTCAGCTTGGCGTAGGCCAGAGACACGCGGGCGTAGGCGCAGATGTCGTTGGAGTAGCCCTCGGACTCCGCCACCTCGCACATTCTCGTGCCCGCGCCGCGGGCGGCGATGCCGGCGGCCTGATTTTCGGGATACACGGTGGCGATGCCCATAGTCTCCGGGATCTCCACAGGGAAGTTGCTGGAGACCCAAGCCACCTTCTCGCCGCGCTTCTTGGCCTCGATGGCATCCACATAGGCGTCCGCCGCGATCTTGCCCAGCTTATACTTGGCGGAATTGGGATCCACCGGCTTCGGGGCCTTCTTCACTTCTTCTGCCATTTCAGTTCCTCCTCACAGCTTTTATCGAAACATATTTCTGTTTATTCATGTCATCTGCTTATATGCCCACAGGGCCGCGCCGATGGCGCCGAAATACTGGGCCAGCGGGTCCACGCTGACGGGGACGTTCAGCTCCTCGCTGAGGGCCTGGCGCACCGCGTCATTCCGGGCCACGCCGCCGGAGAGACAGACCTGCTCCGTGACGCCCGCCCGCCGGGCCAGGGCCGCCACACGGCTTGCCACGCTGCGGCAGATGCCTGCCACCAGGTCGGGGCGCCTGACGCCGTTAGCCAGCTGACTGATGACCTCGCTCTCGGCAAACACGGTGCAGGTGCTGGAGATAGCGGCGGGGGCCGCGGCCTTGGCGGCCTCGGCATCCAGATCGTCCACATCCAGGCGGAGGATAGAGGCCATCACATCCAGAAACCGCCCCGTACCGGCGGCGCACTTATCGTTCATGACGAAGTTCACCATCTTGCCGGAGGGCGACAGGGCGATGACCTTGGCATCCTGCCCGCCGATGTCGATGACGGTACGCAGGTCCGGGAACACGAAGCGCCCGCCCAGGGCGTGGGCCGTCAGCTCGCTGATCTCGCCGTCGGCGCCCTCATAGTTTTTGCGGCCGTAGCCGGTGACAAAGGCGCAGGCCATATCGGCCCGGGTCAGGCCGCTGGTCTGCCACAGCTGCGCCAGCGCCTCCTCCGGCCCGCCGGTGCCCAGGCCGCCGGTTTGGAGGCTGCGGGCCACCAGCTCTTTTCCGTCTTTAAGAACGGCGCACTTGGAAGTGGTGCTGCCGATGTCGATACCTAAGGTGTACATGGGGTCCTCCCTATTCTGTGCGATCGGGCAGAAATACCCTCTCCCGCGGTGCGGAGATACTGCGCGCCGCACTGGTCTTACCAGTTTACTTATATTATACGGGTTTGTGAAATTTGCGTCAATTATGCGAATTGCCAAAGAAATAACAATTATTTGTGCATTGTACCGAGCCGCACTTTAAATGATTAAATCTTTCCGGATTTTTCCGGGACAATGTTGCGTTTTCTTTGGAAACTCGTCATGGCAGTATGGGAAAGCCGCATGGCGCGCTCGCGCCATGCGGCTTTCTGCGGTTCACGGCTCCAGGTCGTGTTTGTCCAGCTTCATGTTCCGGTAGGCCTTGGGCAGGCCGGGGGCGATGAGGGGAAAGGTGTTCTCCGTGTCGGACGTGGGCTGGATATTATAGGTGCCGTACATATTCACCAGGTCGAAGCTGCTGCGCGGTACGCCGGGAAAGTGGTGGACATCCGGTGTAGCGTCATAGGGAAAGCCCTCCCGGCTGCGCTTGCGTTTGGGCATAAAAATCACCTCCGGCCTTAGTATGGCCGGAGGCAGTGGGTTTATGAGTTTCAGCGGTAGACCTCCGCGTCGAAGTCGCGGACGATCTCGTCCCGCTTCTCGTCGCGGACGTAGACCAGATTTGTCTCGTCAAAGGCCAGGCGCATGGCGAAATCCTTGGCCTCGTAAATATCGTTTGTCTCGAAGAAGTCGCGATAGGCCTCCTCCGGCTCATGGCTCTTGCGCCAGATAACGTGAAAACGCATAGACACTCCTCCTGCAAAATGGGGGTAATTTTTAGTATACCCCCGCCGGAAACAAAAAGCAACGGTGGGTTTTGCCAAAAAACACGGGCAAAGTTCGTCACATTTTCCCCCGGGAAAGTTGTGATTTCTTCTTTCCCTGCCCCACAAGATATTGTATAATAGCAGACGATATTTTGGAGAGACAGAGGTGGATCAGGGTGAAGATCGGATTTGACAACGAAAAGTACCTGCAATTACAGGCGGAGCACATCACGGCGCGGCGCGCCCAGTTCGGCGGCAAGCTGTATCTGGAGTTCGGCGGCAAGCTGTTTGACGACTATCACGCCTCCCGTGTGCTGCCTGGGTTCCAGCCGGACAGCAAGATACGGATGCTGCAGACGCTGAAGGACGACGTGGAGATCGTGGTGGCCATCTGCGCCGGGGACATCGAGAAGAACAAGATGCGCGGCGACCTGGGCATCAGCTACGACGTGGACGTGCTGCGGCTGATCGACGTATTCCGGGGGCTGGGCTTCTATGTGGGCAGCGTGGTCATCACCCAGTACGCCGGCCAGCCGGCGGCGGACGCCTTTATCAAGCGGCTGAGTGCCCTTGGCGTGAAGAGCTATAAGCACTATCCCATCGCCGGGTATCCCTCGGACGTGGCGCACATCGTGTCCGACGAGGGCCTGGGCAAGAACGAATATATCGAAACAACGCGGCCGCTGATCGTTGTCACCGCGCCCGGCCCCGGCAGCGGCAAGATGGCCACCTGCCTGAGCCAGCTGTACCACGACAACCGGCGGGGCATCCGGGCGGGCTACGCCAAGTACGAGACGTTCCCCATCTGGAACCTGCCGCTGAAGCACCCGGTGAACCTGGCCTATGAGGCGGCCACGGCGGACCTGAACGACGTGAACATGATCGACCCGTTCCACCTGGAGGCCTATGGCAAGACCACGGTGAATTACAACCGGGACGTGGAGATCTTCCCGGTGCTGGCGGCCATGTTCCGGATGATCCAGGGCGAGTGCCCCTACAAGTCCCCCACGGACATGGGCGTGAACATGGCGGGCTTCGCCATCGTGGATGACGCGGTGTGTCAGGAGGCCAGCCGGATGGAGATCCTGCGCCGGTACTATACCGGATGCGTGGAACGGGCCAAGGGGCAGGCGGACGAGTGCGTGGTGCGGAAGCTGGAGCTGGTGATGCAGCAGGCCGGCGTGACGCCGGACATCTGCCCGGCGGTGGCGGCCTCGCTGGATAAGGCGGAGGCCACCGGAAAGCCGGCGGGCGCCATGGTGCTGCCGGACGGCAGCGTGGTGACCGGGCGGACCTCTCCCCTGCTGGGCGCGTCGGCGGCGCTGCTGCTGAACGCGCTGAAGAAGATGGCGGGCATTGACCACAAGCTGGACCTGATCCCCCCATCGGTGATCGAACCTATCAGCGCCATGAAGACCGGCTGCCTGGGCCACCGAAATCCCCGGCTGCACTCGGATGAGGTGCTGATCGCGCTGGCGATCTCCGGTCTGACGAACCCCCTGGCGGCCATGGTGCAGGCGCAGCTGAAGAACCTGCGGGGCTGCGAGGCCCATTTCTCGGTCATCATCTCCGAGGAGGACGCCAAGCTGTATAAGCGGCTGGGCATCAACGTCAGCTGCGAGGCGAAATATGAGGTCAAGAGCCTGTATCACAAGTAAATAAGCGTCTGTGCCCGCGCCGTGCGCGGGCACAGCTTTCTGAAAGGAGCACATATGCAGAGCATCGCACAGATATTGGCATCGGAGCTGGGCCAGCCGGTCCAGTACGTGGAAAACGTTATCGCCCTGCTGGACGAGGGCAGCACCATTCCGTTCATCGCCCGCTACCGCAAGGAACAGCACGGCTCCATGGACGACACCACCCTGCGGAAGCTGGAGGACCGGCTGCAATACCTGCGGAACCTGGACAAGCGGCGGCAGGAGGTCAAGTCCGCCATCGACGGGCAGGGCAAGCTGACCGATGCGCTGGCGGCGGCCATCGACAGCGCCGCCACGCTGGCGGAGGTGGAGGACCTGTACCGTCCCTACAAGCAAAAGCGTCGCACCCGCGCCACGGTGGCCCGGGAGAAGGGGCTGGAGCCCCTGGCGCAGCTGCTGCTGGCGCAGGAGAAGGACTGTCCCGCGCCGGAGGCGGCCGCACAGGCGTACATCGATCCGGAGAAGGGCGTGGAGACCGCGGCCGACGCATTGCAGGGCGCCAACGACATCATCGCGGAGATCATCAGCGACGACGCGGACATCCGCAAGGCACTGCGGGGCCTGCTGATGCGGCAGGGACGGCTGAGGAGCCTTGCCGCCACGGAGGAGGACAGCGTGTACCGGCTGTACTACGACTTTGAACAGGCCATTCCCAAGCTGGCGGGGCACCAGATCCTGGCCATCAACCGGGGCGAAAAAGAGGGGCTGCTCTCCGTCACGGTATTGCTGGACCGGGAGGCCGCGCTGCCGGCACTGCGGCGGGCGGTGGTAAAGCCCGGCTCGGCGACCATGGAATTCATCAAGGCCGCCTGTGAGGACGCCTATGACCGGCTGATCTATCCGTCGCTGGAGCGCGAGGCGCGGTCCGCCCTGACGGACAGCGCCAACGAGGGCGCTATCGGACAGTTCGCGCTGAACCTGAAGCCGCTGCTGCTCCAGCCGCCGGTAAAGGGCCACGTGACCATGGGGCTGGACCCCGGCTATGCCCACGGGTGCAAGGTGGCGGTCATCGACGGCACCGGCAAGGTGCTGGACACCACGGTGGTCTACCCCACCTACGGCGAGCGCCAGAAGCGGGAGGCCATCGCCAAGCTGACGGCCCTGTGCAAAAAACACGGCGTGGCGCACATCGCCATCGGCAACGGCACCGCCAGCCGGGAGACAGAGCAGATGACGGTGGAGATGCTGCGGGGCCTTCCGGGCGTCAGCTATATGATCGTCAACGAGGCGGGCGCGTCGGTGTACTCCGCCGGCAAGCTGGCGGCGGAGGAGTTCCCGGACTACGACGTGAACCTGCGCTCGGCCATCTCCATCGCCCGGCGGTTACAGGACCCGCTGGCGGAGCTGGTGAAGATCGACCCCAAGGCCATCGGCGTGGGGCAGTACCAGCACGATATGCCGCAAAAGCGGCTGGACGAGGCACTATGCGGCGTGGTGGAGGACTGCGTCAACGCCGTGGGTGTTGACCTGAACACCGCCAGCGCCAGCCTGCTGGGCTATGTATCCGGGCTGAGCGGCACCACGGCGAAGAACATCGTGGCGTACCGGGAGGCCAACGGCGCCTTCCCGGACCGGAAGCGCCTTTTGAAGGTTCCGAAGCTGGGGCCCAAGGCCTATGAGCAGTGCGCGGGCTTTTTGCGGGTGCCGGAGAGCAAAAACGTGCTGGACAACACCGGCGTACACCCGGAGAGCTATGGGGCGGCGGAGAAGCTGCTGGCCCTGTGCGGCTGCGGCGACGAAGACGTGCGCCGGGGCGCGGTGGACGGATTGATGCGGAAGGTGCAGGCCATGGGCGAGGCAAAGGTAGCCGAAGAGATCGGCGTGGGCGTGCCCACACTGCGGGACGTGGTGAAAGAGCTGATGAAGCCCGGACGTGACCTGCGGAGCGACCTGCCGGCGCCCATCCTCCGCACCGATGTGCTGGACATGAAGGACCTGAAGCCCGGCATGGTGCTCACCGGCACGGTACGGAATGTCATCGACTTCGGCGTATTCGTGGACATCGGCGTGCATCAGGATGGGCTGGTACACATCTCGCAGGTGTGCAGCAGGTTCATCAAGCACCCCTCCGAGGTGGTGGCCGTAGGCGACATCGTGAAGGTGCTGGTGCTGGACGTGGACGAGAAAAAGCATCGCATCAGCCTGTCCATGAAGCAGGTGAAGGAGTAAAAAAGAAACCGCCCTGGAGGGCGGTTTCTTTTTTATTTGTCTTTTACTCGATGACGGGGAGCTTTTTGACCACGGCGGCGCAGCGGGGGCACAGGTCGGGGTGCTCGCTGTCGCTGCCCACGGTGGGCAGGACCTTCCAGCAGCGGGCACACTTGGCACCGTTGGCGGGACGAACGGCCACCTTCTGCTCCGCGTCCACGTCCACGCGGACCTGGGAGACGATAAACAGGTCGGCCACCTGGGCGGCGTCCATGGATGCCAGGAAGCCATCCTCCGGCGTAACGGCCAGATCCACCTCAGCCTCCAGGCTCTTGCCGATGGTCTTGTCGGCACGGGCGGTCTCCAGCGCGCCGTTGACGGCAGTGCGGAGGGCGGCGATACGGGCCCAACGGGCCATCTCGTCCTCGGAGAGGGCGTAGCCGTTATAGGGCAGCACCATCTCGTTGAACAGGACGTTGCGCGCGTCATCGCAGGAGCGATGGGGCATGGCCAGCCAGATCTCATCGCAGGTAAAGGCCAGAATGGGGGCAAACAGACGGGTCATAGCGTCCAGGATCAGGAACAGGGCGGTCTGGGCGCTGCGGCGGGAGAGACTCTCGGCCTCGTCGCAGTACAGGCGGTCCTTGAGAATATCGAAGTAGAAGGAGCTCAGGTCCACCACGCAGAAGTCGTTGATCATGTGGGACACCACATGGAACTCGTAGTTGTCGTAGGCGGCATAAGCCTTGGTCAGCAGGTCGTTCAGGCGGGTGATGGCCCACTTGTCCAGGGGCAGCATCTCGCCCGGCTCCACCAGATGATCGGCGTCGAAGCCCACCAGATTGTCCAGGCAGAACTTGGCGGTATTGCGGAACTTCAGGTAGTTCTGGCTCAGCTGCTTGAAGATCTCGTCGGAGCAGCGGACGTCCACATGGTAGTCGGAGCTGCCGGCCCACAGACGCAGCAGATCGGCGCCGTACTTGTTGAAGATCTCGGCGGGGTCCATGCCGTTGCCCAGAGACTTGTGCATAGCCTTGCCCTCACCGTCCACGGTCCAGCCGTGGGTGACGCACTCCTTGAACGGTGCGCCGCGGCCCAGAGCGCCCACGGCCACCAGCAGGGAGGACTGGAACCAGCCGCGATACTGATCCAGGCCCTCGATGTACATGGTGGCAGGCCAGAAGCCCTGATCGCGCTCCATAGCGGCAAAGTGGGTGGAGCCGGAGTCGAACCAGCCGTCCAGCGTGTCCGTCTCCTTATCAAATCCGGCGGCCTTGCCGCAGTGGGGGCAGGTGAAGCCCTTGGGCAGGATGTCGGCGGCGTCTCTGTCGAACCAGGCGTTGGAGCCCTCTTTCTCAAACAGCTGTGCCACGGCCTCGATGCTCTCGGGGGTGCAGACGGGCTTGCCGCAGTCCTTGCAGTAGAACACGGGGATGGGCAGGCCCCAGCGGCGCTGACGGGAGATGCACCAGTCGGCGCGCTCACGGATCATGCTCTTCATGCGGTCGATGCCCCAGCCCGGAACCCAGCGCACGTCGTCGCACGCGGCGCAGGCCTCATCCTTAAAAGAGTCGACAGAGCAGAACCACTGCGGGGTGGCGCGGAAGATGATGGGCTTCTTGCAGCGCCAGCAGTGCGGATAGCTGTGCACGATCTCCTCGCTGGCGAAGAGGGAACCGGCCTCCTTCATGTCGTTCAGGATGACGGGGTTGGACTCTTCAACGAGCATACCCTCATATTTTCCGGCATAGTCGGTGTGACGGCCCTGATCGTTGACGGGCACGACCATGTCCATGCCGTAGCGGCGGCAGGTCTGATAGTCGTCCGCGCCGAAGCCGGGCGCGGTGTGGACGCAGCCCGTACCGGAATCCATCGTGACATAGTCGGCGAGAACCAGACGGCTCGTCTTGGGCAGGAACGGGTGCTGCGCCAGCATGTTCTCATAGAAGTTGCCGGGATGAGTCTCGACGATCGAGTAGTGCTCGACATTGCCGACGGTCATGACCTTTTCGACGAGCGCCTCGGCGACGATGTACATCTCGCCGTTATCCTCGTTCTTCACGATGGCGTAGCTCTCGTCGGGGTGCAGGGCGATGGCAAGGTTACCGGGCAGCGTCCAGATCGTGGTCGTCCAAATGACGAAGTTGAGCTTGGACTTGTCGAGATGGCTCAGCTTGCCGAGATCGTCGTTCATCGGGAACTTGACGTACACGGTCGTGCAGGGATCGTCCTGATACTCGATCTCCGCCTCAGCCAGGGCAGTCTCGTCGTGATAGCACCAGTAAACGGGCTTTAAGCCCTTGTAGATGTAGCCCTTCTTGTACATCTCGCCGAAGACCTTGACCTCCTCGGCCTCGAAGCCGGGGTCCATGGTCTTGTAGGGGTGCTCCCAGTCGCCGAGCACACCGATGCGCTTGAAGCCCTCCATCTGCACGTCGATATAGTGCTGGGCGAACTCGTGGCAGGCGGAGCGGAACTCGGAAACGGGCATGGCCTTGTGGTTGAGCTTGTTCTGCTTGATGATGGCGCTCTCGATGGGCATGCCGTGGTTGTCCCAGCCGGGGATATAGGGCGTGTAGTAGCCGCGCATCGCGTAGGAACGGGTGATGAAGTCCTTCAGGGACTTGTTGAGCGCGTGACCCATGTGCAATCCGCCGTTGGAGAACGGAGGGCCATCGTGCAGGGCGAAGCGGGGCTTGCCCTCGTTCTTTTTGAGCATGAGGTTGTAGAGGTCCATTTCCTCCCAGTGCTTGAGCATCTCAGGCTCGCGCTTGGGAAGACCCGCGCGCATCGGGAAGCCGGACTTGGGCATATTCAGCGTGCTTTTGTAATCCATGTTGCGTCTCCTTCGTTTATATAAATTTTCAGATCACTTATCTGATTTTTGCCGCGACATGTGCGTGGCAAAAATTCCTTGACCCAGCCGCCTTGGGCGGCGACGCCAGTGACTTGTGTCACTGGTGCGGGGGACTCTAAAGGGGGGATGAAATCCCCTCTTTACTAAAAAAATACGCGCCCTGTCCCCATAAAGAGACAAAGGCGCTGACCTCTGCGGTACCACTCTTCTTGCTGTGTCTTGCACAGCCGCTCAAATGCTGCGATATAACGGTCGCACCCGTCCGGCCTTACTCATGAGTTCAGTCCGGCTGCTCCGAGGTGATATTCGGCCCTGCCGCGTCCCGCCTTTCACCAAACCGGCGGTTCTCTTTGCCGCGGGGGAGGGGCTTACTTGTCCTCATCCACGCATATTTCATAATGCAGTAGTAATATATCGGCTTTTTTTGGCTTTGTCAACCCCACCGCGGCGCTCTCAGGGCAGAAAAAGATGTAAATTTGGAGTAAAAACTTGTAAACTACGGCAAAATACGCCCGTGAGCGCTTGACAGCGCAAAAAAAATGTGATACCTTTTGCAGCACGGAAAAAAGGGAGTAGCCGGCGCCCACGGGCGTTGAGCAGATCGTCATCGCGGGAAAGTTTCCCCGGTCTGCTTGCGAAATGGCAAGACTTTTACCCCGGGCGGCGCCCGCGGTAAAGGTCTTTTTTCTTTTGTCCGGCTACCAAAACCGACTGAGTATAAGGAGTGTTTACAGCATGGAGTTTTTGCTCGACGGCATCCGCGCCGTCACGCCGCAGCAGTGTGTAATGTATGTGGTGGGCGCGCTGCTCATCTATCTCGCCATCAAAAAGGACTATGAGCCCTCGCTTCTGCTGCCGATGGGCTTCGGCGCGATCCTCGTGAACCTGCCGATGTCCGGCGTTCTGAACCAGATGGTCGCGGGCGTGGGCGAGAGCCAGGGCATCATCCAGTGGCTCTTTGAAACGACGATCGAAGCGAGCGAGGCGCTGCCGCTGCTGCTGTTCATCGGCATCGGCGCGATGATCGACTTCGGCCCGCTGCTTTCAAACCCGAAGATGTTCCTCTTCGGCGCGGCGGCGCAGTTCGGCATCTTCTTTGCGATGATCGCGGCGGTCATGCTGGGCTTTGACCTCAAGGACGCGGCCTCCATCGGCATCATCGGCGCGGCGGACGGCCCGACGTCGATCCTCGTTTCACAGGTCTTACACTCCAATTATATCGGGCCTATCGCGGTCGCCGCCTACTCGTACATGGCGCTCGTGCCGATCATCCAGCCGTTCGCCATCAAGCTGGTCACGACGAAAAAGGACCGCGCGATGCACATGCCGTATAACCCCAAGCACGTCTCCCGCGCGCTGCGCATCTGCTTCCCCATCATGGTCACGATCATCGCGGGCTTCATCGCGCCGATGTCCGTCTCGCTCGTGGGTTTTCTGATGTTCGGCAACCTGCTGCGTGAGTGCGGCTGCTTGGAGCGTCTTTCCCAGACGGCGCAGAACGATTTGGCGAACCTCATCACGCTGCTGCTCGGCATCACGATCTCGTTCTCGATGAAGGCCGACCAGTTCGTCAATCTCAACACGCTCATCATCATGGCGCTGGGTCTTGTCGCCTTCATCTTTGACTCCATCGCGGGCGTGATGTTTGCAAAGCTTCTGAACCTCTTCTGCAAGAACAAGGTGAATCCGATGGTCGGTGCGGCCGGTATCTCGGCCTTCCCGATGTCCGCGCGCGTCATTCAGAAGATGGGGCAGGAGGCGGACTGCACCAATCACCTGCTGATGCACGCCGTCGGCGCGAACGTCGCCGGCCAGATCGCATCGGTGCTCGCAGGCGGCATGATCCTCAATCTCGTGCCGCAGCTCATGGGTTAAGGAGGAACGCACTATGACAAATCTTGAGATCGCGCTGCTCATCACGGGGCAGGGAATGCTCGGCATCTTCGCCGTGATGGGACTCATCACCGTACTGGTCACACTCTTCACTAAATTCGGTAAAAAGTAAAACCCCAGACATAAACAGGCGGCCGCTGCCAACGCAGTGACCGCCTGTTTTAACATCGTAGATTTTGCACCGCGCACGGCGCAAATAATTTTAATCGTAATTTGTCGCGACATGCGCGTGACAAATTACTCTCTGCGCGGAGCGCGTGTCGCAGCCGCCTCACGGGCGGCAAGGCACGAAGCGCAGCGAATCCCCTTGAAAAGGCGGCATAGCCGCCTTTTCAAATACTCAAAAACGAGGGACTCAGTCCCACGTTTTTGAAGTAATATAGAGCATTAAAGCCGCGACATCTGCCGGACTCACGCCCGAGATCCGCCCCGCCTGCCCCAGATTCCGCGGACGAATGGCGGCGAGCTTTTCGCGCGCCTCCAGACGGAGACCGTCGATTTTCGCGTAATCGATATCCTCGGGAATGGCGCGGTGCTCCAGGCGCGCAAACTCCGCGACCTCCGCCATCTGGCGGCGGATGTAGCCCTCGTACTTGACGGCGATCTCCACGCTCTCGGCGAGCGCGGGCGGGAAGGCGCGGCAGCCCGCATCAAAATCGCGCAGGTCGTCATAGGTGAGCTGCGGTCGACGCAGCAGCGCGATGAGCGGGCTGCCGTCGCGCACCTCCGCCGTGCCGTGCGCACTCAGAAGCGCGTTGAGCGCGTCGGACGAGGGGATGCCCGTGTGCTCGAGGCGCTTGATCTCGCGGCGCACTGCGTCGTATTTGCCCACGACCTTTTGCAGCGTTTCATCGCTGACAAGGCCAAGCTCGTGCCCGATGGGCGCAAGGCGCTCGTCGGCGTTGTCCTGCCGCAGGATGAGGCGGTACTCGCTGCGGCTCGTCATCATGCGATAGGGCTCGTTCGTTCCCTTGGTCACAAGGTCGTCGATGAGTGTACCGATGTACGCCTGCTCGCGGCCCAGAATGAACGGCGTTTCACCCTTTAATTTGCGTGCGGCGTTCACGCCCGCGACGAAGCCCTGCACCGCCGCCTCCTCGTAGCCCGACGAGCCGTTGAACTGTCCCGCGCCGTACAGGCCCGAAATGTGCTTATATTCAAGCGTCGGGTAGAGCGCGGTCGGGTCGATGCAGTCATATTCGATGGCGTAGGCCGGGCGCATGATCTCCGCGTGCTCAAGGCCCTTGACCGAGTGCAGCATTTCAATCTGCACCTCCTCGGGCATGGACGACGAAAAGCCCTGGATGTAGAGTTCTTCGGTATCGAGGCCCATGGGCTCGATGAAGAGCTGATGGCGGGGCTTGTCGGGAAAGCGGACGATCTTTGTCTCGATACTCGGGCAGTAGCGCGGACCGACGCCCTCAATGACGCCGGAGTAGATAGGACTGCGATCCAGATTCTCGCGGATGACGCGGTGCGTCTCCTCCGTGGTGTAAGTCAGGTAGCAGACCGCCTGATTTTCGGGCGGGTGTTCCGTCGAAAACGAGAACGGCAGCGGCGTTTTGTCGCCCGGCTGCACCTCCATCTGAGAAAAATCGACGCTGCGCGCGTTCACGCGCGGCGGCGTGCCGGTCTTGAAACGGCGCAGCGGCAGTCCGAGCTTTTTGAGCGCGTCCGCCAGCGTGAGCGAGGCGTGCATCCCGTCGGGGCCGCTCTCGCGCACGCATTCGCCGACGATGGTGCGGCCATCCAAAAATGTGCCCGAGCAGAGGATGACAGCCCCGACCGCGTAAACGCCGCCTGTCTCGGTCACAACGGCGGACACGTGGCCGTCGGTGACGCGTAAGTCGACGATCTCCGCCTGCCGCAGCAGCAGATTTTCCTGCGTTTCGAGTGTGTGCTTCATCACGCTCTGGTAGCGCCGCCGGTCGGCCTGCGCGCGCAGCGACCAGACGGCGGGGCCCTTGCCCCGGTTGAGCATGCGGTATTGAATGCAGGCTAAGTCAGCCGCCCTTGCCATCTCGCCGCCGAGGGCGTCGAGCTCGCGCACGAGATGGCCCTTGCCCGTGCCGCCAATGGCGGGGTTGCAGGGCATGTTGCCCACCGCGTCTAAGTTGATGGTAAAGCACACCGTTTTCATGCCGAGGCGCGCACAGGCAAGAGATGCCTCGATGCCCGCGTGTCCCGCGCCGATGACGGCGACATCGTAGCTTCCGGCAGAAAATTCACGCATAGCCTCAGCCCCTTTCCAGTGTGATGACCGCCACCTGCGGCCTGTTCAGAATGCGCGGGATGACGCGCGGCGAGTTTCCGAGCCCGCGGTTGACGAAGACGGATGCGCCGTTGTCTGAATAAAAGCCCGCCGTGTGCGTGGGGAAGAGGTTCCTCTGCGTGCCGAACACCCCGCCCACGAACGGAAATCTCCAGATGCCGCCGTGGCCGTGACCGGAGATCGTTAAGTCTGCACCGAGGAGACTGTATTCGCCCGCAAAGCGGTCGTTCCGGTGCGCGAGCAGCATCCAGAAGGGGTCGCCGCAGGCGGCGTAGACCTCCTGAGCAAGCTCGTACGGCGTTTCCTGATCGGCGTAGCCGTTCGGATCGTCGATGCCCGCGAGCACGATGGTATCACCGTTGCGCGCAAGATACGTAAACTCGTTGGAGAGCACCGTCACGCCGCTCTCCTGCAGCGTGCGCTTGATCTCCTCCACGACCTTTGTGCCGTGACCCCACTCGTGGTTGCCCGTGACGTAATACGTCGGCGCGATGGCCGAGAGCGCCGCGCCGACCTCGCCGGCGTAGATGGTCGGGTTCTCGGTCTTGCGGTCGACCAGGTCGCCCGTCACGAAGATATACTCCGGATGCGCGGCCTTGACCGCACTGTACAGGCGCTCGTTGCCCTTGCCGAAGTATTTGCCATGCAGATCACTGAGCTGCACGATGCGGCAGCCGTCAAAGCCCGCAGGCAGCGCGCCTGAGGTGAATGTCGCCTCGTCGGTCTCGATGCTGCGGTTGCCCCAGTAGAGGTAAATGCCGAACAGCACGATCAAAATGAGCAGGTTGCGCCAGAAATGATGTTTTCTTCTTTGTCTCGCCATGGGAACTCCAATCTATAAGGAGGCTATAAGCCAAAAAGCCTCGCAGAGTTGCGTGCCGCGCACGGCACGCAATCAATTCAAATCCGTTTTCTGCCGCGACACGTGCGCCCTCCAGAGGGGCTTCTCTTGCCCGCTGCGGGGCAATTCACCTTCTGGCAGAAAACACTTTGCGCGGAGCGGAAAACGGTGAAGCGCCGTCTGTGACGGAAACAGCAAGCCGTTTTCGAGGAAGCGGCACGATTGGCGCGCCTGAAAGGGCGCGGGAATCGTAATGCCGCGACGGTGCAATGTCGCAGCCGCCTTGCGGGTGGCAAGGCACGAAGCGCAGCGAATTCTCCTCGAAAAAGCGGCATGCCGCTTTTTCGACAATAGTAAGGGGCGGCTTTTGCCGCCCCTTATTGTAGCACACCGTCCCGCCTTGAAACAAGGGATTTTATTCCGCGCTCTTGAGGCTCTCGACCATGTCGATCTTCTTCATCCTGAAGTGCGCGAGCACGTTGACGAGCAGCGAGAACAGCGCCGTCAGGATCGCCGCGTACACGTAGGCCGACGGCGCGGTCTGCCGTCCGAACATCATGAGGTCAATTTCCGTCGAGCGGACAAGGTAAATGTGCAGCCAGTGGCCCATAAAGCAGCCGAGCAGGATGCCGAACAGCGTGAGCACGATGTTCTCGCGATACACATAGGCCGAAACTTCCTTGTCGTAAAAGCCCAGCAGCTTGATCGTGGCAAGCTCGCGCTGGCGCTCAGTGATGTTGATGTTCGAAAGGTTGAAGAGCACGACCATCGCCAGCGCCGCCGCCGCCAGAATGATGATGACCACAACGAAGTCCACGCGCTCCATGCTGTGCATGTAGGTATCCTGCGTGTCGCGCATGCGCGAGGTCGTCGCCACGCCGCTCATGTCGAGCAGCTTTTCAAAAATGGCGTTGCAGGTGTCGGTATCGTCGCTCGTGAAGTTCAGAAGGTAGGCGTTCGGCTCGCCGTCGGCGTGGAGCGCATTTTCATAGTAGCCGGGCGTCATATAGATGAAGTGCCCCGTATAGTGCTCGTAGATGCCCGCGACCGTCACATCGCCGCGCACGTCGCCGTCGAGGAAGAAGGTGTCGCCCACCGAGACCTTCAAAAGCTCGGAGAGCTTCTGGTCGATGTATACGCCCTCATCGCCCATTGTGATGGGATCTCCGCTCTTGTAGTCGAAAAGGTCCACGACCTTGCCGATCTCGTCGGAGGCCATCACCTCGACATAGGCGGTGGTTGAATAGGAGGGGGTGACCACCGTGGCGGACGAGGCCGCACAGGGGATGTAGTTCACAACGCGGGAGTCGCCTGCAAGGAAGTCCTCCACCGCCGCGCGCTCCTCGGGCAGGGCGTTGCCGGCAAGCGTCACCTGTGCCGAGTAGTGGAACAGCTCGTCATACTGGCGCGACATCGTAAAGAGCAGGGAAGACCTCATGCCAAAGCCCGCGATGATGAGCGCCGTGCAGCCGCCGATGCCGATGACCGTCATCCAGAAGCGCTTCTGATAGCGGAAGAGGTTGCGCGCCGTGACCTTGTGGATGAACGACATGCGCTTCCACAGGGGTTTGATGTACTCAAGGAACACGCGCTTGCCCGCCTTCGGCGTGCGGGGGCGCATCAGGCTCGCTGGCGTTTCGCGCAGCGTGGCAAGGCAGGCCCAGAGCGTCGCGACTGTCGTGCAGGCGACCGCCGCAAGCAAGGAAAAGAGCGAAATATCCGTGTAGGCGTGCAGCTCGATATCCGGCATCTGATACATGATCTGATAGGCCGTGAAGATCATCTTCGGGAACAGGATATAGCCGATGACAAGGCCCAGAACGCCGCCGACAAGGCTCGGCAGCAGCCCGTAGCCGATGTACTTCCGTGAGATCGAAAGGCGGCTGTAACCGAGCGCCTTGAGCGCGCCGATCTGCACGCGCTGCTCTTCGACCATGCGCGTCATCGTCGTCAGGCACACGAGCGCCGCGACGAGGAAAAAGATGATCGGCAGCACGCTCGCGAGGTTCGCCATACGGTCGGCGTCCTGGCCGAAGCCCGTGTAGCCGGGGTTGTAGCTGCGGCTGAAGATGTACCATTCGCAGCTGTCGATATCCGCGACCTTGCGGCGCGCGTCGGTGATCTTTTCCTGCGCGTCGGCGATCTTCTCGTCGGCCTCCGCCTTGCCGTCCGCGTATTCGCGCAGGCCCTTGCGGTAGTCGCGCTCGCCGTCCGTCAGCTCGGTGTAGGCGTCCGAGAGCTCCTTGACGCCGTCGGCGTACTGCTCTTCGCCGTCGTAGTAGTCCTTCCAGCCGTCGTCGAGCTTTTTGCGCGCGTCAGAAAGCTCCTTTTTCGCGTCCGCAAGCTGCGCGGGCGCGTCGTTGAGCTGCGTTTTTGCGTCGTTTAGCTGCTTTTTGGCGTCAAGCAGTTCTTTTCTGCCCGCGTCGAGCTCGGCCGCGCCGCTGTAATACTCGCTCCAGCCGTTGTCCAGTTCCCGCTTGTTTGCGGCGATGCTGCTCGCGCTGACGCTTTGCATCTGGGCAAGCTGTTGGGTAAGCTCCGCTTTTTTCGCCTGCGCCTCGGCAATGCCGGCCTCGAGCTTCTGCTTTGTGCCTTGCAGCTTCGCAAGCTGCGCCTGGTACGCCGCGAGTTCCTCTTCCGACATTTCCTCGGTGGGCTTCTGCTCAAGCGCTGAAAGGGTTCCATTGACCTCAGTGAGCTGTGCCTGCATCTTGTCGATCTCGTCCTGCGCCTGCGCGATGCCGCCTTCAAGCTGCGCGCGCATACCGCCCAGCGCGGCGTCCGTCGCAGCGATGGCTGCGCTGTCGCCGCGGCCGAGATCGTCGAGCAGCTTCCCCGGCCCGCCCTCGTAGGGCGAGCCCGCGGCCGCAAGCGCATCCGTCACAGTCTTGGCCAGCGAATTGAGCTGCTGCTGGCCGCTTTCCAGTTTGCTCCGTCCCGCGGCAAGCTCTTTTTCGCCGCTTTCAAGCTCCTTGACGCCGTCCTCGTACTGGGCGAGGCCGTCTTCATACTCTGCCCTGCCCTTTTCGTACTCGTCCAGCGCGTCTTCGTACTCTTCCATGCCGTTGAGGTATTGCATCTCGCCGTCGTCGAGCTCGATCTTTGCATCGTCCAGCTCGACGCGCGCGTCCTTGAGCTCCTGCTGGCCGTCGTAGTAATCCTTCCAGCCGTCGTCGAGCTTTTTGCGCGCGTCGCTCAGTTCTTTTTGCGCGTCGCCGAGCTTTTCGTCGGCCTCGGCCTTCGCGTCATCGAGCTCACGCTGCGCATCATCGAGCTTTTCCGTCGCCTCGTCGACAAGATCGTCGTGCCGCAGCTGCGCCCGCGCGTCGCCGAACGGCTCGAGCTCGTCGATGACGGCGTCGATATAGTCGTCATAGTCGCTGTAAAACGCGGTCATCTCCGCCGCGCCGGAGACGCGCACATAGGCCGCCGTGTAGTAGTCGAGCGTGAACGCCTCGCGCGGCAGGTACAGATACGCCTTGACCGTACCGCTGCCGAGTGTCGACGTGCCGCGCTCCACCGCAAGGTACACGGGCGAGCGCACCGTGCCGACGACCGTATACGTGTCCTGCGCGAGTGCGTCGGAGAGATCGTCCCCCGGCGTCAGAGTGATGCGATCGCCAATTTCAATGTTCATCAGCGAGAGCATGTTTTCCTCCACCACGCACTCGTCCGCGCGCTCGGGCATGCGCCCGTCGCGCAGCAGCACCTCGTTGATGCCGCGGCCCGTGAGGGAGAGGACCTTGACCACCGCGTCGAGCGAGTCGGACGAGGCGAATGCGTCGATGACGTACTCGCCCTCGGCGTCCTCGACCTTGTCCTGTGCTCGAAGAGAGGTAATGTCGTCGTCGGTCAGGCCGAGCGTTGAAAGCACCTGAATGTCCGCCAGATGCAGCGAATCGAGATAGTCGTCGCCCGTGCGCTTCATGTCCGGCGCGGTCGCCTTGAGACCGGAGAGAAACGCGACCGATAGCGCGACCAGGATCATAATGGAGAAAAAGCGGCTGCGCGTGTGCTGGATCTCGCGCCAGAAGTCCTTCTGCATGGCGTTTTTCATCGCGCCGCCCCCTTTCGTTCCGATTTCTTCGTTACCATTCGATCAGTTCCACGCTGGTCGGATGCTCATTGCGCTGCATACTCTCCACCGTGCCGTTTTTGATGTGGATGACGCGGTCGGCCATCGGCGTGATGGCGCTGTTGTGCGTGATGACCACGACCGTCACACCCTTTTGCCGGCAGGTGTCCTGCAAGAGCTTGAGGATCTGCTTGCCGGTCACATAGTCGAGCGCGCCGGTCGGCTCGTCGCAGAGCAGGAGCTTCGGATTTTTCGCCAGCGCGCGGGCGATGGCGACGCGCTGCTGCTCGCCGCCGGAGAGCTGACCGGGGAAGTTGTTCGCGCGCGCGGACAGGCCGACTTCGTTCAAGACCGTCGCTGCGTCGAGCGGGTCTTTACAGATCTGCGCCGCGAGCTCGACGTTTTCAAGCGCCGTCAGGTTGCCGACGAGGTTATAGAACTGGAAGACAAAGCCGATGTCGTGGCGGCGATAGGTCGTGAGCTGGCGGGCGTTGAAGCCGCTCACAAGCGTCCCATCGACCGTGATGGTGCCGCCCGAGCAGGCGTCCATGCCGCCGAGCATGTTGAGGACCGTCGTCTTGCCCGCGCCCGAGGGGCCGACGATGACGCAGAACTCACCCTTTTCGATCGTAAAGCTGATGTGGTCCACCGCGCGAATTTCGATCTCTCCGCTGTGGTAGACTTTGGAAACATCCTCAAATGTGACGAAAGCCGCCATAGTCCGACTCCTCCGCTTCAAATATCATTTCTATTTTATTATAAGTGAAAAATAACGGAAATGCAAGTGTAGATATAGCAACTTGCATGAAAAAGCCGCTAATTTTTTGGGCAAAGCCATGAGAGCTGACGATTGAAATTTGCGTTTCCCGCGTCTATAATACAAACTGAAGTAAATGAGAGAAAGGAGCGTGAAAACGAATATGTTTGAGAACTTCATCAAGCAGGATGTTGACGACATGATCTTCGGCAGCACCAAGCAGATCATCAGCGAGCGCTGAGATCCGTTGTATCGACCACGCGAAAGCGTGGCTTTTTTGTTTTTATCGCCGGAAAGGCGAAAAAGGGCCGCTTCCACGGGAATTTTCGTCCCGAGAGGCGGATTTTTCTTGCCTTTGCACGGTGTGTGTGATATACTTTTTCGGCTAATGAAGGATAAAAGTAAGGAGAGAGAACGCCATGGCTGTGATCGAATACGATTCCTACAAGCAGAAGCTGCTTGCGATGGACGAAACATTTGAAAACCTCTTCAAGGCGCTGGAGATCGAGCAGGCCCGCCAGGAGCTGAACCGCCTCGAGCTCGAGGCGCACGAGGACGGCTTCTGGAACGATCTGGAGCGCTCGCAGAAAAACCAGATGCGCTCCAAGCAGCTGCAAAATAAAATTCACCGCTACGAAAAGCTCGTTTCCACGCGCGACGATCTGCTCGCGCTGATCGACATGGGAACGGAAATGGACGACGCGAGCCTGCTGCCCGAGCTGGAAGAGGGCTACAAAAAGCTCGAAGCCGATGTGGAGCAGGCGCGACTCACGACGCTCCTTTCCGGCGAATACGACAACTGCAACGCGATTCTGACCTTCCACGCCGGCGCGGGCGGCACCGAGGCGCAGGACTGGGCGCAGATGCTCTACCGCATGTATATGCAGTGGGCGAACAAGCACGGCTTTGAATTCGAGATGCTCGACTATCTCGACGGCGACGAGGCCGGTCTCAAGAGCGCGACGGTCATGGTCAAGGGTGAGAACGCCTACGGCTATCTGAAGGGCGAAAACGGCGTGCACCGCTTAGTGCGCGTTTCCCCGTTCGACGCGAACGCCCGCCGCCAGACAAGCTTTGCGGCCCTCGAGGTCATGCCTGAGCTGCCCGACGATATCGAGGTCGAAATTCGTCCCGAGGATATTGAAATGCAGGTCTACCGCGCGTCCGGCGCCGGCGGCCAGCACGTCAACAAGACGAGCTCTGCCGTTCGACTCATCCACAAGCCCACGGGTATCGTCACCGCCTGCCAGACCCAGCGCTCGCAGTTCCAGAACCGCGACTACGCCATGCAGATGCTCAAATCCAAGCTCATGGAACTCAAAATTCAGCAGCACGCGGAGAAGATCTCCGACATCAAGGGCGTGCAGCTCAAGATCGAATGGGGCAGCCAGATCCGCTCCTACGTTTTCATGCCCTACCAGCTTGTCAAGGACACGCGCACCGACTACGAGACCGGCAACATCCAGTCCGTCATGGACGGCGACCTCGACGGCTTCATCAACGCGTATCTCACCAAGTCTGCGAACGGGGAATTAAAAAAGTAATTCAAAAATGCACTGCGGTGCATTTTTGATTTGGGTTTTGCCGAGCGCTGCGTCGCACTCACTCCGTTCGCACGCTTGCGCTCTAAGGGGTATTTTTTCCAACGCACATGTCGTTGGAAAAAATGATTTGATTTCGATTCCGGCGCTGCGGCGCCGGAATTTTATTGCCGAAACACTGATCCAAAGGGGAATAAACATGGAGGAAAACATCAGAGAAAACAAAATGGGCACGATGCCCATCGGCAAGCTGCTGGCCAACATGGCGGGGCCCGTGATGATATCGATGCTCTTTCAGGCGCTCTACAACATTGTCGACAGCGTGTTCGTCGCGCGGCTCAGTCAGGACGCAATGAACGCCGTATCGCTCGCTTTCCCGCTGCAAACGCTGTGCATCGCGTTCGCCGTGGGCACGGGCGTCGGTATGAACGCGCTGCTCGCGCGTTCGCTGGGTGAAAAGAACATGCAGGCGGTCGACCGCGCCGCGGGCACGGGACTTTTCCTGACGCTCTGCACCGCCGCCGTCTTTGCTGTCCTCGGCTTTTCGCTCGCCACGCCGTTTTTCCGCTTTCAGACGGAAAATGCGCAGATCATCGCCTACGGCAGCGACTATGTGATGATCTGCATCGGCGGCTCGCTCGGACTGTTCCTGCAAATTTACGGCGAGCGCCTGCTCCAGTCCACGGGGCGGACGGACCTTTCGATGATCTCGCAGATCACGGGCGCGGTGTGCAACATCGTGCTCGACCCGATTTTGATTTTCGGCCTTCTGGGCTTTCCCCGCATGGAGGTCGCGGGCGCGGCGGTCGCCACGATCGTCGGCCAGTTCGTCGGCGCGGGCCTCGGCCTTTTCCTGAACCTCAAGAAAAATCCCGAGGTGCAGATCCACCTCAAGGACATCCGTCCCCACCGCGCGACGGTGGCAGACATCTACGCCATCGGCATTCCGTCGATCATCATGCAGTCCATCGGCTCGGTGATGATGTTCGGCATGAACAAAATTCTCATCTCGTTCACCGAGGCGGCGACCGCGGTGTTCGGTGCTTACTTCAAGCTCCAGAGCTTCATCTTCATGCCGTGCTTCGGCCTCAACAACGCGATGGTGCCCATCGTGTCGTACAACTACGGCGCGCAGGAATTCGACCGCGTGCGCAAGACCGTCCGCCTGACAGTCTTCACGGCCATCGGCATCATGTGCGTCGGCTGCGCGCTCTTCGAGCTCATCCCCGAAACGCTGCTGGGGATGTTCTCGCCGACGGACGAAATGCTCTCCATCGGCCGTGTTGCGCTGCGCATCATCGGCGTGCACTTCCCGCTCGCGGGCTTCAGCATCATCGCGGGCAGCGCGTGTCAGGCGCTCGGCAAGCCCATCTATGCGCTCATCAATTCCGTCTGCCGCCAGATCGTCGTGCTGCTGCCGGCGGCGTATCTGCTCTCGCTCACGGGACGGCTCGAGCTTGTGTGGCTCGCGTTTCCGATCGCGGAGGTGGTGAGCGTCATTTTGAACGCCACGTTCCTGCGGCTTACGTACCGCGTCTCGCTCGAGAGAAAATAATTTTGCCTGCGCGCAGACGCAGATCGGGGAGAGCCTCTTATTATAGAAGAGGCTCTCCCCTTTTATAAATGTTCCGCACGGCGGTTCAAATTTTTTCCTTTTGACAGACCGCACAGACGCGGGTAAAATACATTTGATAAGCTATGCTTGATAAATTGTTTTCGCAGGAGAACCTATGAAAAGACAACTTGCAGCGCTGCTGCTGACGATTTTTGCCCTGTCCCTCACTGCCTGCGGCGAAACGGCTGCCGAGAGCGAGACGCGCACGGTGTACGCGATGGACACGGTGATGAACCTGACGGTTTACGGCGAGAACGCCGCTGCCGCGCTGGAGAGCGCGGAAAAGGAACTGCACACGTTGGACGAAGCCGTCCTCTCGCGCACGGCGGAGGGCAGCGAGCTCTATGCGCTCAACGCATCGAACGGTGAGACGGTCGAATGCGGCGCGGACGATATCTTACCCGCGCTGATCGAAACGGCGCTGACGATCTCTGACGCGACGGACGGTGCATTCGACCCGACGCTCGCCCCTGTGCTCGACGCGTGGGGATTTACGAAGGACGAGCGCCGTGTGCCGTCCGCAGACGAGCTCAAAGAATTGCTGAGTCATACGGGCTGCGGCAAGGTCGCGCTCGAAAAAACGGCGGACGGCTGGACGGTCACGCTTTTGGACGGCGCGCAGCTCGACCTCGGCGGCATCGCCAAGGGCTACGCGGCGGATCTTCTGCGCGCGCAGCTTGAAAAGGAGGGCGTCACGTCCGCGACACTCGACCTCGGCGGTGATGTGTTCGTCATGGGGCGAAAGACCGACGGCAGCGATTGGCGCATCGCCGTCAAGGACCCTGCGGACACGGAGAGCTACCTTGGCGTCGTATCGGCGGCGGATAAGTTCATCGTGACCTCCGGTGTGTACGAGCGCTATTTTGAAGAAAACGGCGTGCGCTATCACCATATCCTCGACCCCAAGACCGGCTGCCCCGCGGAAAGCGGGCTCGTCAGCGTGACCGTGCTGTGTGAGAACGGCGCGTGGGCGGACGCGCTCTCGACGGCGTGCTTCGTCCTTGGCCCCGACGGCGCGCTTGCGCTGCGCGATGATCTTGCCGACCAGGGGACGGATTTTGAGCTCATTTTAGCCACCGACGATGGCCGCGTGCTCTACACCGACGGCCTTGCCGGCGCCTTCACGCCGAACGACGAAAGCGGGTACACGTATGAAGCGCTCGCCTAAGCTGAAGCCGACGAAGTGGGACGCGCTCGTCGTGCTCGCGGTGCTGCTGCTCACGCTCGGGCTCGCCGCAAGGCCGTATTTCGCGGCGAAATCGGCGGGCGAGCTGACGATCAGCATCGCCATCGACGGCGAGACCGTCGAGCGCTGCGCACTCAGCAATTATGAAGGCGGCACGTATGAGAGCCGCGGCTACACGCTCACCGTCGCTGTGGAAAACGGTGCGGTGCGCGTGAGCGAAAGCGACTGCCCGAATCAGGACTGCGTGCACTCCGGCGCGATCTCGCGCGCGGGACAGAGCATCGTGTGCCTGCCCGCCCGCGTGGCCGTCACGCTCGAGGGCGCGGCGTCCGACTACGATCTGATCGCGGGGTGAGCGCATGAAGATCAAAACAAGAGAGCTGACGCTCTGCGCGGTGCTGTCCGCGCTGGCGCTGGCGCTTTCCTATATGGAATCGTTTTTTCCGCTCGCGCTCATTGTGCCGCTGCCGGGCGTCAAGCTCGGCCTTGCCAATATCGTCACGCTCTACGCGCTCTATGCCCTCGGCTTTTCGAGCGCGCTCGCCATCCTGCTCGTGCGCTGCACGCTCGGCGCGCTGTTTGCGGGGAATGCCTCGGCGCTTTTATTCTCGCTGCTCGGCGGGCTGTCGGCGCTTTTGGTGATGGCGCTTTTGAGCGGGGCGAAAAAGCTCAGCATTTTCGGCGTCTCGATCGCGGGCGCGGCGGCGCACAACTGCGGGCAGGTCTGCGCCGCGCTCATCACGCTCGGCTCGACCGCGCCGCTCTATTATCTGCCGTTTTTGCTGCTGGTGTCGCTCTTCACGGGCGCGCTCAGCGGCCTGATCACTGCATTCTTGTTCCGCGCAATGGCGCACACGCCCTACGGAACGAAGGGAGAGAATCAACATGGATAAAAAGGACGAGATCATTCTCCAGCAGCTCGACGTCATCCGCACAATGACGCAGAACAACTTAAACCGCATGGGCAGCGACTTCTGGGGCGCGCCGCTGACGCCGGACGCGCCGAAATCCGCCGTCCCGAAGGAAGCTGCGCCCAAAGCAAACGCGCCGAAGAGCGCGGACGGCGCAAAGCCGAACAAGCCCGCCGCCTCCACCGGCGCGGACGAGAAAAAGGAAGAGGAAGCGCCGCTTCCCCCGCCCGAGAAGATCGAGGACCTTAAAAAAGAACTCGACAACTACATCGGCCTTGGCGAGGTCAAGCGCGAGGTGAATAACCTCATCAACATGGCGACTGTCTTCAAGCGGCGCGAGGAGACGGGGCTTCCGAACGCGGACTTCTCGCTCCACATGGTCTTCACCGGCAACCCCGGTACAGGTAAGACGATGATCGCGCGTTTGATGGCGCGCGTCTACCGCTCACTCGGGATCCTTTCCAAGGGTCAGCTTGTCGAGGTCGACCGCAGCGGGCTCGTCGCGGGCTACGTCGGTCAGACGGCCATCAAGACGAGCAAGGTCATCGAAAAGGCGCTCGGCGGCGTGCTGTTTATCGACGAGGCCTACGCACTCAACGGCAAGGGCGACAACGACTTCGGTCAGGAGGCCATCGACACGCTGCTCAAGGCGATGGAGGACCACCGCGACGACCTCGTCGTGATCGTCGCGGGCTACGATGGCTTGATGGAAAAGTTCATCCAATCGAACCCCGGCCTTGAGTCCCGCTTCAACCGCTACCTGCACTTTGACGACTACACGCTCGACGAGATGCTCGAGATTTTCAAAATGCAGTGCCGCAAGTCGCAGTACACCCTCTCTCCCGACGCCGAGCAGGACGTCAAGGACTTCATCTACGATGAGAACGCCGACGGTGTGACGTTCGGCAACGCGCGCGGCGTGCGCAACCTCTTCGAGCAGATCTTGACCGCGCAGGCCAACCGCCTCGCGAAGATGGAGAGCTTTACAAAGGATGATTTGATGACCCTCACGCGCGACGATGTCCTCCACGCCCGCGGCATGGAAGACAACACGACCGTCGCCGAGCTCGAGGCAAAAGCAGCAGAAAAAAAGGACGAATAAAAAAGGAAGGACGCGCAGCGTCCTTCCTTTTTTATTTCGTTGTTACGCTTCCTTGGCGGCGGGCTCTTCCTTCGGCTTATCCTTGGGGACGACGCGCTTTTCAGGCGTCACGCGGCCCTCGTCCACCGCGACCATGTGCTCAAGCAGGCGGACGACCATGTTGGAGTAGCCCCATTCGTTGTCGTACCACGCGATCAGCTTGACAAAGTCGTTGTCGAGCATGATGCCGGCGGTCTCGTCGAAGATGCAGGGGCAGGAATTGCCGATCAGGTCCGTGGAGACGACCTGGTCCGCAGTGTAGCCAATGATGCCCTTCATATAGGTTTCGCTGGCGTGGCGGATGGCGTAGCAGATATCGGCGTAGGTGGTCTTGACCTTGAGGTGGGCGGTCAGGTCAACGACGGAGACGTCCGCCGTGGGGACGCGGAAGCTCATGCCGGTCATCTTGCCGTAGAGCTCGGGGATGACGCGGCCGACGGCCTTGGCGGCACCCGTGGAGGAGGGGATGATATTGTTGAGAATGGAGCGGCCGGTGCGCCAGTCGCTGCCGCCGCGGGAGTCGACGGCCTTCTGCTTGGCGGTGGCGGCGTGGATGGTGGACATGAGCGCCTGCTCAATGCCGAACTCGTCGTTGACGACCTTGGCAAGGGGCGCTAAGCAGTTGGTGGTGCACGAGGCGTTGGAGACGACCTTCATGTCAGAATGGAGCAGCATGTGGTTCACGCCCATGACGAACGTGGGGGTAACCTCATCCTTGCCGGGCGCGGTCAGGATGACCTTCTTCGCGCCGCCCTTGAAGTGGCGGGAGGCCTTCTCGGTGGTGTTGTAAGCGCCGGTGGACTCGATGATGTACTCCGCGCCGCAGCTGGACCAGGGGATCATCGCCGCGTCGGACTCGCTGAAGACCTGAATGGTGTGACCGTTGACGATCAGGTTCTTGTCCTTGTGCTCCACCGTGCCGTTGAACTGACGGAACACGGAATCGTATTTGATCATATAGACCATGTAATCCAGATCCGCTTTGCGCAGGTTGATACCGCAGATGTCGAACTGCTCCGGATGCTCGATCATGATGCGCAGCACGACGCGGCCGATGCGGCCGAAGCCGTTGATGCCCACTTTGATAGCCATAATGATAATCCTCCACAGAAAATGTGATCGTATTGTTCGGAGCTCGCGCCCCGTCATTGCAGAATCATTATATCATGGCGTATTTTTTTGTCTTCCCCTTTTCGGGAAAAAGGTAGCTGAACTTTGTTGTACAAATGTGTGCAAAACAGACAAAAACAGCGAAAAACATTTGTCTAACTTCTCCAAATATTCCATACATTTGAAACATTCGAAGCATCCGTTCGTGCAAAAATTGCACTTTATCGCACTAAAATGACAGCAAACTTGCAAAACGAAAACGGCCCTCTTTGAGGGCCGTTTTACTTCAGTCTAAATTCAGTGGAGGCGCATTTCGAGCCTTCGGCTCGAAACAAGCCAACGTCCCCCACGCGCATTTCGTGCTCCGCACGAAATAGCTAACGCACCCCCCGCCGCGCATTTTGCGCCCCGCGCAAAACAGCGCTAAAAACGCAAAATAGAAGCAGAGACCCTCATCACACACCGAAAAGCGTCGCAGACTTTGCGCCGCGCACGGCGCAAATAATCTTAATCGTTTTTTCTGACGACATGTGCGTCAGAAAAAACTCTTCTCACGGAGCGCGTGTCGCAGCCGCCCTGCGGGCGGCAAGGCACGAAGCGCAGTGCATCCCCCTCAAAAAAGAGGACGGCTAAAGCCGTCCTCTTTTTTTGAAGCCGTTAGGCAAGCGCCGCGGTGATAATTGCCATGGAGTAGACCTCCTGGGCGTTGCAGCCGCGGGAGAGGTCGTTGATCGGCGCGTTCAGACCGAGCAGGATCGGGCCGTAGGCGTCGAAGGAGCCGAGGCGCTGGGCGATCTTGTAGCCGATGTTGCCGGCGTTGATGTCGGGGAAGATAAAGGTATTGGCGTGGCCGCCGACCGCGTCGGTGATGTGCTTGGTTTTGGCGACAGCCGGAGAGACCGCCGCGTCGAACTGGAACTCGCCGCCGATCGGGGTGTCGGGCATGAGGGCCTTGGCCTTCTCGCAGGCATTGCGCATCTTGTCGACGTCCTCGCCCTTGCCGGAGCCGAGGGTGGAGTAGCTCAGGAAAGCGACCTTCGGGTCAACGCCGAAGATCTTGGCGCAGGAAACGGTCTCCTTGCAGATCTCGACGAGCTCGTCCTCGTTGGGCTTGATGTTGATGGCGCAGTCGGCCATGGCGAGCACTTCGTTCTCGCCGGAAGCGGCGGGACGGACCATGATGAAGCAGGAAGAGACGATCTTGTTGCCTGGCTTGGTCTTGATGAGCTGCAGCGCGGGACGGACCGTGTCGGCCGTGGAGTAGGTAGCGCCGCCGAGCAGGCAGTCGGCCTTGCCCATCTTGACGAGCATGGTGCCGAAGTAGTTGCTCTTCTTGAGCGCGGCGCGGCACTCGTCGGCGGTCATCTTGCCCTTGCGCAGCGCGACCATCTCGTCGACCATCTCGTCCATGCCGTCGAAATTCTCGGGGTCGATGATCTCGGCACCGCGGATGTTGAAGCCGATGTCCTCAGCGGCGGCGGCAATCTCATCGGGGTTGCCGACGAGCACGGGCTTTAAGAAATTACCGGACAGCAGACGGGCGCTCGCTTCGAGAATGCGGGGGTCGGTACCTTCGGTGAAAACGATCGTCTTGGGGCTCTTTTTCAGCGTGTTGATCAGTTGTGCAAACATGTTGATTCCTCCTGATATATGATGTGCCGGTCAAGCGGGCACAGATTTACGGATATAGTATACACCCACTTTTTCACCCTCTCAAGGAAAAATAACGCAAAATTCATGCAAAAGTTTACAAATTTTCCAAACTCTTACAACATATTAGCAGTATCATTTCCCCAAAAGGCTTGACGGAGCCTTGAAAACCAAGTATACTGGTCAACGGTTACAAATTGTAACTTTTATTTTTACTTGCATCCTTTAAGGAGTTTTGATATGTCAGAGCAAAAACGATCCACCCCGCAGCGCAGCGATGCACCCACGCAGCGCCGCCGTTCGAATGCCTCGCCGCGAAGACGGTCGAGCAGGCGCGGCGGCATGCCGCAATGGCTGAGCGGCTGGATCGAGCACATGGCGCTGTTTTTTTCCACGCTCGGTGCGCGCATCCGCCGCATCGGCCCACGCGCCCGCACGGTCATGCGCGAGAGCAGGGCGCGCAACTTTCCTGAATCCAACCGCTTTTTGGTGCAGGTCTTTCTCGTCATCGGCGGGATGTTCCCGATGTGGCGCTCGCTGCTGCATGAAAGGGTGATGGCACACCGCCGCCAGCGCAGCCACGCTGCCGGCGAGCACGAGGACCGCTGGCGCAGGCAGGCGCGGCGCGTGAATCCGTTCTACTTTATCGGCGGCGCAGCTGTTGTGGCCGCGATCGCGCTGTTTTTCTCGTTCTACACGCTGGGAACGACCGTAGAGTATAACGGCAGCGTGGTCGACACCGTCGCGAGTGCCGCGCAGGCACGCAAGGCGGCCTCCAAGCTCGAGAGCATCACGACCGAGACGCTCGGCAAGTCCTACGAGATCGCAAAGGATGCCATCCATTATTCGACGGCTTTCGTCCGCCGCAGCGATGTGACGGATTCGACGACCTTCGAGCAGGACCTCGCCGACGAGCTCGGCCAGGTGACCTACGGCTACTCGCTCTATGTCGACGATGAGCTCATCGGTTCGACGCAGTACGCCGGCGCGCTGGACGAGCTGCTCAAGCAGATCAAGCAGGTCTACGCCTCGGCGGATACGCTGAGCGTCGACTTTGTCGAAAATGTCCGCATCGCGGAGGGCTACGTCCCGACCGACAGCGTGATGAACCTCGGCGAGATCGCCGAGATCCTGAATTCGACGAAGTCGGGCGAGGTGACCTACACCGTCGTCAAGGGCGACACCTGGGGCCAGATCGCCAACAACAACGGCATGACCGCCGCCGAGCTCGAAGCGCTGAACCCCGGCTACGACATCAACCGCATCCACATCGGCGATGCGCTGACGCTCTCGAACGCCGTGCCGTATCTGACCGTCAAGGTCACCGAGCGGCAGAACTATGTCGAGGACGTCAACTATGACGTGAACTACGTGAGCGATTCGTCCATGTATCAGGGCGACGAGCGCGTGATCTCCAAAGGTTCGTTCGGCAAGGCTGATATCGTGGCCGATGTCACCTATGTCAACGGCGAGGAGCAGGAGCGCACGGTCATCTCGTCCGTCACGCTCTCCGACCCTGTGGCCGAGACGCGCGCCCGCGGCACGAAGGTCCGTCCGACCTGGTACCCCACCGGCAGCTTCCGCTGGCCGTGCTCGGGCCGCATCACGTCGTACTTCGGCTACCGCAGTACGGGTATCCGCGGCGCGACGAGCAACCACAAGGGCATCGACATCGCCTGTTCCTACGGCACGCCGATCTACGCTGCCGACGGCGGACGCGTCATCTTCTCCGGTTATAAGGGCGCGATGGGCTATGTTGTCATCATCGACCACAACAACGGCTATGTGACCTATTATGAGCACAACGGCTCGCTGCTCGTCTCGGCGGGACAGACTGTTTATAAGGGCCAGCAGATCGCCAAGGCGGGCCGCAGCGGCGTCGCCAGCGGCGTCCACTGCCACTTCGGCATTCAGAGAAACGGCAGCTACGTCAACCCGCTCAACTATCTAAGTTAAAATCAAAGGGATCCCATCCATCGGATGGGATCCCTTTGATTTTAGGGGATCGCACTTCGCTTCGTGCCTTGCCGCCGTAGGCGGCTGCGACACGCGCGAAGCGAGAAGAATAAATCGCCACGCGCATGTCGCGGCGATTTATGATTAAAATTATTTCGCGTCTGCGGACGCGAAAGTCTGCGACGCTGGTGCCTGTTTTCTGCCCGTGGGGGCAGAAAATGCGGCGGATGTAGGTTGATGGGTTTTGCGCCGATTGGGGTGTGGGGGCCTGTTTGCCGCTGGTCGCGGCAAATGCGGCATGGGGATCATGAAAAGACCGCTGCGGCGTTTCGCAGCGGCCTTTTTTATCGTGTTTACTGTTCCGTCAGGACGCGGCGGACCTCGCCGGTGAAGTAGAGCGAGCCCCAGGAGCAGATGGCGTCGTCCTCGCCTGCCAGCTCCAGGGCGCGGCGGACGCCGTCGTCGGTGTCCTTGGCGGGGACGGCCTGCACGCCCTGTGCGTTCAGCCACGCGGCGAGCTCGTTTTCATCGAGTGCGCGGGCAGAAGGCGGCGTGATGACGACGAACGCCTTGGCGAGCGGGAGCGCGCGGCGCAGCATTTGCTGCCAGTCCTTGTCGCGAAGCACCCCTGTGAGGAAGATGAGTTTTTTGTCGCCGTAGAGCGCGGCGAGCGAATCCATCAGCGCGTCGACGCACTGGGGATTGTGCGCGCCGTCAACGATGAAGTCCGGCCCGCGGCGCAGGAGCTCGAGCCGTCCGGGCCACTGGGCGTGGGAAAGCCCCTCGTCAATGGCCTCGTCCGTGAGCTTGTCCCAGCCGCGCGAGCGCAGCGCGTTGCACACGTCGATGACCGTCAGCGCGTTCAAGAGCTGATACTCGCCGAGAAGCCGCAGGTGGTACGGCCCGCGGCCGCGGTATTTGAACTCTTGACCGTTGAGCGAGGACGAAATGCGCTCAAGCTTTTCCTGCGCGGTGATCGTGAGAGCCACGTCCTCCTGCGCGCACTTTTCGCGCGCGACGTTCTCCACGCCCTCGCTCTGGCCGAAGAGCACGGCGTGCGAGCCTTGCTTGATGATGCCGCATTTCTCCGCGGCGATCTTCTCGACCGTGTCGCCGAGAATGGCCGTGTGCTCCAAGCCGATGTTCGCCACGACGCAGACCTCCGGCGCGGGGATGACATTCGTCGAATCCATGCGCCCGCCGAGACCGACCTCGAGCGAGACGATGTCGCACTGCTCCTGCACGAAGTACAAAAAGGCGATGGCCGTCATGATCTCAAAACCCGTGGGCATTTCACTCATGCTCTCCGCCGCGTTCCGCACGGTGTTTGTGAGCGAAATGAGGGACTCATCGTCGATCTCTTCCCCGTTCACGCGCATGCGCTCGTGGAAGCGCAGCAGGTGCGGCGAGGTATAGAGCCCCGTGCGGTACCCCGCGCGCCGGAGCACGGAGGCGAGCATCGCGGCGGTGCTGCCCTTGCCGTTCGTGCCCGCGATGTGGACGAATTTGAGCTTCTGCTCGGGATTGCCGAGCAGACCCAGAAGCTCACGCGAGCGCGCAAGGCCCGGCGCGCTCTGCTCCCAGTTGTCGAATTGCAGATATTTGAGGGTCTCCTCAATGGTTTGCAGGTCTTTCACATTGTTCACCTGTATTTCCTGTAAAATAAGGCGAAGGTGTCGGCCCTCGCCTGCGGGATTTGATTTATCGGTCGATCTTGCGCAGCATGGCGGTGAATTCCTCGGGCAGCGGGCACGTGAGCGAGACGAGCTCCTTCGTCCGCGGGTGGATGAACTGAAGCCCCACCGCGTGAAGGCACTGACCCGTCAGGCCTGGAACGGCCTTTTTTGCGCCGTAGACCGTGTCGCCCAGGATCGGGTGGCCGAGGTAGGCCATGTGCACGCGAATTTGATGCGTGCGGCCCGTTTCGAGCCTGCACCGCACATGCGTGTAGCCGGGATAACGGGCGATGACCTCCCAGTGCGTTACCGCGCGGCGTCCACCCGGAACGACGGCCATGCGCTTGCGGTCGCGGCTGTCGCGCGCGATGGGCGCGTCGACCGTGCCGCTGTCCTCACGTAAGTTGCCGACCACGATACACTCATACGTGCGCGCGAGCGTGTGGCCGGCCAGCTGGGCGGAGAGGAACTGGTGCGCGTAGTCGTTTTTTGCCGCGATGATGAGCCCGCTCGTGTCGCGGTCGATGCGATGCACGATGCCGGGGCGCAGCGCGCCGCCGACGCCGGAGAGACTGTCGCCGCAGTGATACAAAAGGGCGTTCACGAGCGTCCCGTCCGGATGGCCCGGCGCGGGATGGACGACGAGCCCGCTCGGCTTGTTGACGACGATGACGTCGTCGTCCTCGTAGACAACGTCCAGAGGGATGTCCTGCGGAACGGCGTCGATGGGCGCGGGCTCTTCGGGGGTGAATTCGATCTGCTCGTGTCCCGTGAGCTTGTAGCTCTTGTTCGGCGTTTTGCCGTTCACGAGGACACGCCCGTCCTCGACAGCTTTCGCCGCGGCGGAGCGGGTCAGGTCTTCAATTGCGCGGGCGAGGCAGGCGTCGAGCCGCGTACCGGCATCGGCTTCACTTGTTTGCAGCAGGATCGGTTCCATCGACCTTGTTCCCCCAGTTTTTCTCGTCGCTCTTGCTGTAAAAGGCAAGGTAGTAAATCAGCGCGCAGACCGTGCCGCACACGACGAACACATCCGCCATGTTGAAGACGGGAAAGTCCATGAACATCGTGTCCAGCATGTCAACGACGTATCCGAGGCGCACGCGGTCAATGAGATTGCCGATGCCGCCGCCGAGGATGATCGCAAGCGACCACTGGCCCAGCGGATGGCGCACGATCTTGACGAGCAACCATGCGATGGTGCACATGCCCGCCGCCGTCAGCGCGATGAGCAGCCACCGTGCGCCCGAAAAGCTCGACCACGCCGCGCCGTAGTTGTGCACGCGCGTGAGCTGTAACAGCGGCGGCAGCAGCGGCTCCGATTCGCCGGGCGACATTGTGTTCACGACGAGGAATTTGACGGCCTGATCCGCCGCCACGCAGAAAACCGCCGCGAGGGCAAGGCAAACCGCCTTGCCCTTGCCGCGTCGGTAAAATGCAGCGTATAAAATCACCATCAGCGCCAGCGCGCCGAAAAAGATCCACAGGATCGGCCCTCCGATGCTGCCGGAGACGACGATCTGTGTCGTGCCGTCCGCGCCGCCGATCACGCCGATATCGTTCATTCGCTCTCCTCTTCTCCTGCGGGGGTGTTTTCCGCAGGCTCTTCGACCGCCGGTGCGGTCTTGGCGACCTCGACGATCAGAATATCGTCTGCCTGACGGAGCGCGGTGCGCTCAGCCTCAGGCAGCTCCATGGCGTCTGCTAAGTCATGTGCCGCTTCGGCCACGACGAGGTAGCTGACGTACTCGTCATTTTCCGCGTACACGGCCATGCCGCGCTCGTGCAGAAATTCCGCCGCCGCGGGCACATCCAGCGTGATGATGGCATAGCCGCCGCTTGCGTCGGCGGAGCGGTCGTCTGCGCCGTCTTCCGTGTCATAGGTGTCGAACGGGCTGGCGTCGGCCTGCACGCCCTCCTTCTGCACGGCGGAATAGCTGTAGGTAAAGTCCTCCGCCGTGTCGCCGGATGCAGCGGGCTCACTCGCCGTGTCATTGCCGCTGGTATTGCAGTCCGCGGCGCTGTCGTTGCTGCTGACCATCGCGGGCGCCAGCTTCCACGCCGCGGCCGTGACGACAAGCAGCGCAAAGCACGCGGCCAGCACGCGCGGCCATGCGCGGCGGTGGCGCGATCTCTCGCGCTTTTCCTCATGCACCCGCTCGAGCACGTGCTCGGAAAAGCCCTCCGGCGCGTCGAGCTCGGGCATTTCCTCGAACATCGTGTGCACGATCATCAGTTCCGAGAGATACTCCCGGCAGTTCTGGCAGTGCTCTACGTGCGAGAGCATCTCTTCCTTTTCGTTTTCGCTCAATTCTCCGTCCACAAAGGCAGAGAGCGCGGCGGCGTACTGTTCACAACATTTCATTTGGCGCTCATCTCCTCACGATTACATTCTGTAACTTTTGACGAAGCAATTTCAAAAAAGTTCCCGTTTCCGGATAAAAAGTTGCGCAAAAGTGATCGGCCCCTGCTGATGCGCGATTTGACCGTGCCCAGCTCGATCGACGCGCTTTCTGCGATCTCGGTGTAGCTCAGGCCTTCGATCTCGCGCAGGATGAGCACCTTTCGGTACTCCTCCGGCAAGGCGGAGAGGCCCTCCTGCAATAATTTCTGTGCCTCACGGTGCTCGACCGTCTCCTGCGGCTGGGGCGAGGTGTCGACCGCGTCGACAAACAGCTCCTCGTCGTCGAGCGAGACGCTGCCGCTCTGTTTTTTTCGCCGCCGCAGCGTGTCGATGCAGGCGTTCGTTGCCAGACGGTAGATCCACGTCGAAAGCGATGACTCCTGTCGGAAGCGGTCGATCCCGCGCCAGAGCGCAAGAAAGGCATCCTGCGCGGCCTCCTCGGCGTCCTCGCTGTTGCCGCACATGCGGAAGCACAGCGTATACACTTTTTTCTCATATTGGCGGATCAGCTCTTCGAAGGCGGCTTCATCCCGCTTTTGAAGGTGCGCAATGAGTTCCCGTTCGTCCATAGCTTTTTATTGATCCTCAGCGCAGATCCCGCTTGATCGACGCGCTGAGCGCGTGCAGCTCAGAAAGCGTTGAGAGCTGCACGATCTTCTCCTTATAATAATTCGCGTGGCTGATGCCCTTTAAGTACCAGCACAGGTGATGGCGCGCCTGCAGCATGGCGACGCGCTCGTTTTGATACTGTGCGGAGAGCTCCACCTGACGCACGGCGGTGTCCCACCGCTCGGCAAACGGCGGCAGCGGCGGAATGTCGCGCCCTGAGAGCGCGGCGGCGGACTGCTCGAAAAGCCACGGATTGCCGAAGCTCCCGCGGCCGATCATCGCTATGTCCGCGCCCGTGAATTTAAGGATGCGCACCGCGGCCTCGGGCGAAAAAACGTCGCCGTTGGCGATGACGGGGATGCTGACGGCCTGCTTGACGTCGCGGATCGTATTCCAGTCGGCCTCGCCGCCGTACATCTGCATGCGCGTGCGCCCGTGCACCGCGACGGCGCTGACGCCGGCCTGCTCGAGCATTTTGGCGAGCTCGACGGCGTTGATGCTGCCCTTGTCCCAGCCGCGGCGCATCTTCGCCGTGACGGGGACCTTGACGGCGCGCACGACCGCCTCGGCAATGCGCGCGGCCTTTTCGGGATCCTTCATCAGCGCGCTGCCGTCGCCGTTTTTGACGACCTTGCCCACGGGGCAGCCCATGTTGATATCCAGGATGTCCGCGCCGGAAATTTCGATCGCCATCTGCGCAGCCTCGGCCATGCAGTTCACATCGCTGCCAAAGATCTGCGCGGCAAACGGCTTTTCGCCCGGAAACGGGCGCAGCAGCTGCGCGGTCTTCGTGTCGTGGTAGCACAGCGCCTTGGCGCTCACAAGCTCTGTGACGGTGTAGCCCGCGCCTTTTTCGGAGCAGATCTGGCGGAATGCAGCATCCGTTACGCCCGCCATCGGCGCGAGCGCGAGCTTCGATTCAATTTTTACCGTTCCGATCTGCATAGTCCGCCTCTTTTCGATAACAATACAAGCATAGTATAGCATAGCAAGACCGGCAAGTCAAAGGAACAAAACGCGAACGGAGAACTTTTTTGCAAACAGGTGTTGACATCACGGCGGAGGTATGGTATATTATCTGTTGCCGATATCTGCCGGTGTGGTGGAATTGGTAGACACAGGGGACTTAAAATCCCCCGGTAGCGATACTGTACCGGTTCGAGTCCGGTCACCGGCACCAGTATTCCCTTAATTTCATATCGCGGAGTGGAGCAGTTGGTAGCTCGTCGGGCTCATAACCCGGAGGCCGTAGGTTCGAGTCCTGCCTCCGCAACCAGAAAGTCCTGATTTCTTGCGAAATCAGGACTTTTTCCGTACTTTTTCGTCTGATAACTTGCTTGCTGTTTTTTCTGACCCAAACGCTGACCCAAACGGGAGCGGGTAGCGGAAAGCACTATACTGCGCCAGAGAGAAGGTTGCCCATTGTTTTTGCCGCTTCACGCTTGGCGGAGGTCGTTACATGCGCATAAGTATCCAGCGTGAAGCCTGCTGAAAAATGCCCCAGCATGCCAGACACGGTCTTGATGTCCACTCCGTTTTGCAGTGCCAGCGTCGCGAAGGTGTGACGCAGGTCATGAAAACGCACCTTCGGCAACCCTGCCCGCTTTAGAACGCGGTGCAGCATGTGCAACACGCTGTCCGGTGACATGGGGCCTCCGGTGGGTGACGGAAACACCCACTCGCTGTTACCCGTTTTTCTTCTTTGTTGCATCAGAACGTCTATCGCGTCTGCCGACAGAGGCAGTGTGCGGTAGGCGTTTTTTGTTTTCAGCGGCATCTCAATGATCTTGCCGTCGATGCGCCCGATCTGCCGTTGAACCCGGAGGTCTCCTTTTTCCAAATCAATGTCCGACCATTTTAATCCGAGCAACTCGCCCCGCCGCAGGCCGGTGGTCAGGTCGATGTAGTACAGGGCGAACACGCCGCTGTCTTTTGCCTCGCGGAGGAAGGACGTCAGCTGCTCAACGGGAAGCGTCTGCATTTCCTTGCGCTCCACCTTCGGCAACGCGCAGCCGTCTGCCGGATTGCGGGCGATCAGCCGCTGCTCGACTGCCAGCTTCAGGGCAGAGGAAATGATTTGATGGATGTTGCGTACTGTTTTGGCGCTCAGTCCCTTGGGCTGCTTCTGTGCTTCGATTCGCTCTACCCGCCCTTCCGCCAACAATTTCTTGTAGAACTGTTGCAGATGCAGCGTTGTCAGATCATTCAGCGGGATCTTGCCGAGCTGCGGCTTGATGTGGTTTTCGATGTAGCCATGATAGGTCAGGTAGGTGGATGGGCGCATCTTGATTTTGGCATAGTTCTCGTACCACACTTCTAACCAGTTACCCACGGTGTAGGTCTTGGCCCGCCCATAGTCGATGCCCACATTTTCTTCGATGGCTTTCTTCAGCTTTTCCTTGACTTCTGTCTGCGTCTTGCCGAGGACATTTTTGATGATGGCCTTGCCAGTTTCCGGATCGTGACCGACCGTGTACCGCCCCTCCCAGCGTCCGTCCTTTCGTTTTCGGATGTTCCCTTCCCCATTCGCTCGTCTTTTTGGCATGATATCAGCCCCTTTCGCAACGAACAATACCGTAGCCAAGAGGGAAAAGCTACCAGAAAGCGGAACAGTTATCAGAAAGTTATCATTTGAAGGAGACGCCCTATCTTTGTCTATGGCGGCGCAATTTCTGCGCTGCCGGGGAACGCTCTTCTTTGGTTACAGCGGTGCGTTTTCTGGACGGTCAAGAAGTCTCTTTTCATTGACTACAGCGGCGCAAAATGTGTGCGACCTGCGCCATCGGTCATGCAGATGCGATTACCTTGATTTTCTTCAAAAACAGCCATAAGGCGCCACCAAAATCCTTGGGACGCCTGCGCTTGCGGGAACTAAGACGCCAGTCGCTCTGAAATTTTCTTCAAAAGGTGCCACAACCGACTGCGCTGAAACCCCCGTCAACTGCCCGCACTGCGGGCAGAAGTGGCGGCTGCGGCGGCGCTTGCGACGCCAGCCCTTTATCCTGCTATAAATAAGATGCGTTGAATCTTTAAATAATTATCCGTTTTCCTTGTACATTTGCCGTATGCTATCCTCGTCCAACGGTGGCGATGATATAATTTCCTCACGCAGACAGAGGTTCCCTGCTTTATCCCTGCGGCACCGTCCGCTTTACAGCAGTATGGGACCTCTCCCTTATGGGATTTCATGAATGAGCCGGATGCGGGAGTGATCTTTCCGCAGATTTCTATGCAGGATATGACTCATAAGGACATGAGGAACTGTCTGTACATCAACAGGAAAGGCAGGTGCCAACACTATGTTCATTGTCGGGATCGACATTGCCAAACGGAGTCACGAAGCTATCATCATCGCTGAGGATGGCCAGGTTGTCCGCAAGGCATTCAGCTTCCGGAATAACTGTACCGGCTACAATCTGTTACTGGAACAGGTACGGAAACTGACCCTTGTAAAGAGCCAGATCGTATTCGCCATGGAATCCACCGCCCACTATTGGCTGGCACTCTACGCCAGACTTTTGAAAGACGGATACACAGTCATGGTTCTGAATCCTATCCAATCCCATTCTCTGCGGGAGCTTTACATCCGCAAGACCAAAACCGACGCCAGAGACTCACTCATCATTGCGGACTTTGTCCGCTTTGGCCGCTGCAAAGCCAGCAACGTGCCTCAAGACAAAATTCTGGCTCTGCGAGAGCTGTGCCGCAGCCGCGCCTATCTGGTAGACATGGCCGCTGATCTGAAGCGGAAGCTGATTGCCTTATTGGACAGAATATTTCCGGAGTACGAATCCCTGTTTGATTCTGTTTTCAGCAAGGCTTCTATTGCCGTACTGAGCAAATACTCTACACCCCAAAAAGTGAAAAATGCAAATCTCAGGAAACTGACGGATCTCCTTATGGAAAGCAGCAACGGACATTTTGGCGAGTGGAAGGCCCATCAACTGAAAGAGGCCGCCTGCAGCAGCTTTGGGATCGATGACAGCGGCGGCGTGTATTCCACGTTGCTTGGGATGTTCCTTGAGCAGATCCTGTCTTTAACTGCACAGGCAGATTCTCTGGAAAAACAGATATCCGTATTCTTCCAAGAGTTTAATAACCCTTTAACCTCTATACCGGGAGTTGGGACTGTTCTCGCCGCAACAATTTTAAGCGAGATCGGTGACATTACTCGCTTTTCTTCTGCCGATAAGCTGTTGGCTTACGCGGGACTTGATCCATCCGTGAAGCAGTCCGGCGAATTTAAGAGCAACCAGAATCGTATGTCCAAGCGGGGATCCCCTTATTTACGTCGTGCCATTTGGTTGGCGTCCACGGTAGCAGCGCATCGTGATCCGATGTTTCAAACCTATTACGAAAAGAAAATATCCGAAGGTCTGCATTACATGAATGTGATTGGTCATGTCAGCAGAAAGATGACCGCTGTGATCTTCGCTGTCCTCCGGGATGGACAACCGTACCAACCCATTTTGCAATCTGCCGGTTAACCGAGCCGCGTCATTTTCATCCGGCCCGCAAAGGGTCTGGTTCTTTGCGCCCTTTTCCGATATACCCCTTATACACGCAAACTGTAATTTTATCCCTTGACAAACCCATAGCCGACTGCTTTCTTTTTCGTCCTCGAAAAAGGCTCGAAAAGCGCAGGAAACGCAGTCATACCAACGTATCCAGTACACTGGTCACACGGACTTCAATACCTCCGGTACAAACGGCCCACGTTCGCTTTCATGGGTAAAAATGGGTACACACTCGGCTTTCGGAGAAAGATCGCACACAAGGGCTTACACGGTGAAACAGGGGCCTTCCCTCCCTCGGCCACAGGATGGCTTGTGCCGCCAGCGAAATTGCCACCGAAAGGACAGCAGGAGGAAGCGGATGCACGCCTCATGGCGTGTGTCCGCTTCCTCCGGTACCGCAGCCCCGCTGGCAGTCTATTTTGGTGGGCGCTCTCTAAACATACGCTGTATCAGTATGACAGACTGCATTGATAAATAACGCTCGCATTACAAACTTATTCCGTGATCCCATTCCCGGCTTCCGATAGAAAAGCAGTTTCATCCCGCACACAAATCACAATATCCGGCTTGTGCTCCGTAATATAGTCCTTGAGAGTACTTTGGGTATAATATCGAAAATCAATGCTTCGGAGCTCATTTGCCTGTGTCCATAACAGAGTTTCCAGCGGATTTGTAAAAGAATCACCATAGATAAGGATATTTGGTAATTTGGGGCGGTTCGTTGTAATTACAGACTCTCCGATGTCTCCACCCATGTAAACTGAATATGTTACAAGTTCATCTTCATTTTCTGGAAGCGTGTATACAGTGGAATCGACCTGAATGCCGTTATTTGTTCGCACAAAGGGAATGTTTTCTTTCGGATAAGCTAACTGAATTGCATCCGAAGTGTTCCAAAGTCCGAACAATTTTCGATTAGAGGAACCCAGGAATGGGTTTTGAAGTGACTTCCATTCAAAATCAGTTTTTTTACAGGAATCAAAAGACCATGTTGTGTTCTCTCTTATGTTATCAAGCAGTGCTGTATACGCCTCAAAAGCCCCTTCTAATGTGAAATGATGGTCAGTGGCATAGTAATAATCTTGTGGAAGGCCCATTTCATTATATATGCCATACATATTGATAAACGGAATACCATAGTCAGACATTGCTTCCCCAAAGTTTTTTCGAATTGCGGTAGTGTGCCAGAGCCGATCGGCCATGTAATCCGGATAATGGTTTGCGTAATATGTAGATTGAGTTGGAACGCCAACATAGCAAAAATATCCACCGTATGATTGAATTATATTTTGTAATTGCTTGTACTTTTTTGCTGTGTTAGCAGAGTCTTTTACCAGATATCCTAAATCCCAGCGCAAGTAGCTGTGAAAGTCTAATAGGACGTCACTGTTTACAACAAGGTTATTGACGTTTGGCTTCCCTAAGCAGAGATTGAGTTTGGTATTGTTTTTCAGCATGCTGTCCCGGCCGCATAAACGGTCTGATAGAAAAGAATCAATATCGCTAAAGTAGGTACCATCTCTAATTGCAGTGGTTGAAAACGTAGGGAATGCAGTAAGACGGCGCTGTTCATAATAGGAAATACTGCTTTGATCCTCCATAAGCGTCAACACTGGTACGGATATAAATATGGCTGCAATCACACCTAAAAAAACGATATGCGAGAGATTTTTCATATGTAGCAATAACCTCCTGCTTAGTGTGTAATATCAGAATTGAAAATAAATAAAGGGGTTAAAATCAGAAGCCAGCAGATTCATGACGGACAAGTAGCCCACTGCCAACGCAAAGGACGGAATACCCCAGTTTAAAATAAAATTAGACAGTTTCGTGTTGTTTTCCGTTAATAGTCGACGCACAGTAGGATAAATAGGTAGGGAAAATAAAAGCGCAATAATAAAATTCCAGCGATATTGCAAAACCAGATAGGTTGCTTGGTGATTCCAAAGACCATCTGCAGCGTTTCCGAACATAGCCTTCAAAAATGTGATGATCTGAGTAAAACCAGCCGACCTGAAAAGCAACCATCCAAGCAAAATGAAAAAAATGGCATAGAAATGACAAAGCAATTTAGGAAGTCGAGTCAGGTAGTCTCTAAGTAAATACTTTTCTGCAACGAGGAGTACACCATAATACAAGCCCCATATCAAAAAATTCCATGCAGCTCCGTGCCAAATGCCAGTCAAACTCCATACAATTAGTAGATTCAGAATATGCCTCTTTTTGGCAACACGGTTTCCGCCCAAAGGAATGTATACGTAGTCTTGAAACCATGTACTCAACGAAATGTGCCATCTATGCCAAAATTCCGTAATAGAGGTCGAAATATATGGATAGTCGAAATTTTCCAGAAATTGAAAACCGAAAATTTCGCCCAGTCCAATTGCAATATCTGAATAGCCGGAGAAATCAAAATAGATTTGAAAACTATATGCAAGGA
>OJSN01000154.1_pt1 | contig 76539 bp, 76 predicted proteins | sample 1599421 | NCBI WGS metagenome assembly OJSN01 (sample SAMN04168659, study PRJEB22393) | human gut metagenome | biome: human gut microbiome; feature: stool | host: Homo sapiens | collected 2014-05-12
TTTTCGCTGCTCCCAAAACCTGAAATTTCTACTTGACTTTTGTTAGCAGGTCTTTCGGAAATATCAGTAAACGCAGGATTAGCGGGGCGGGAAATCCCGCCTCGCTCTCCTGCCTCTGGATTTACTTTTCTTTGCGGACTCCCTTAAAAGGAGTGCCATCCTTTTTGACATCCATAAAACGACCGGTGTCACTGTCTCGCTTTACCCATTGTTTTGTAACAGGGTTGAAAGCCTGAGAACGGTCTTTTACCGCACCGTTTCTATGTCCGTCGCCGCTGGGAGGATTGGTTGCCATGCGTTTTCACCTCCTTTCACTGCCATCTGCACATAGCAAAATAGGCAAGAGTTGCTTCACAAATCTCCTCAGGAGATTTGCCGAGGTCAATGATTTCTTTCAGATCAGACTTCATTTTTTCCGTGTAGTTCTGCCCGTTGTCCACAACCTTCTTTAGCAGTTCTTTGCAGGCATGTTCCTGCATTTCTTGTTCCGTCATGTTTTCACCCTCACAATACCCGTCAGCAACAGCTGCATCAGGGCTTTTTTCTTTTGTTTTTCCTGCTCGATGTCTTGCTGAAGTAGTTCGATTTCACGGTCAGCGGCAGAAAGAACTTCAGCAATGGCGGTTTGTTCTTCTATATCTGGAATGTCAATTGTTAAACAACTATACTTAGATATCCAATGTCTTTCGTGACCACCCACAGTAAATTTGATTAGCTGCATTGCTTCGTATGCAAAAACTATGCTAAGCCCATCCTTAATCGTCAAAATTTTCATTGCTGATGACTTTACTTTAAAAGGAAAGTCCACATATTTTGTTGCCGTTGTAAAATCGTCAAATATTACCACTGGCACTTTAGTAAAAACGCCCTCAGTTTCATTAGTGTAACCTAAAATGAAAGTTTTTCCAGCAGTCAATACCGGAGTCTTATATGAATCGTCATAATCGGTCGTCTTAACCAAATAAGCAGTTGGCTGTATATAATTAAAGATTTCTCCTAATTCTACTGTCTTCCAACTTTTTAAAAACCCTGGAAGACGCTTTTTCCCGGTCAAAAGCTGCTGCATGAGATACTTTTTCTGTCGCTGCTTTTCGGCAAGGCGCTTTTCTTTCAGTTCAATCACCTTGTCCTGGGTGGTAAGGATAGCGGCAATTTTTCGTTGTTCTTCAATTGGCGGAAGTGTGATTTTGCTTTTCAAAAAACGATCTTGCCCCAGAGTTTTGTTTCGCCCTGCACCTCCGGGAGAGGCTGCCTCCAGAATATCGGTTCCCCGCTTTGTCAAAAAATAAGAAATCAGGCAATCAATATCAACTCTATCGTTTACAGGACGGTACATCGGAAAACGGTGGGAACCAATCATTCCTACTTCAGATTGTGTGGTCTTCCCGATTGCCTGTTCCCATGCAAAAACAATATTTACTATAAAGCAGTCCGGCTCGATCCAAAAGACCGCCTTGTTTCCCAGTGCTGCACCTGTAACGGGTTCTTTATAGAAAAGCCCCTTTCCGTGGGAACGGATACCGATTTGCGTGTACAATTCGTTAGGCTTAACCTCCACCGGTCTCTCCACACGGCTGAGGCAATCTCCAAGCATATACACATCCCAATCAGCAGGGAGAATGCCTGCTTTTGTTTTTTTATATCCATCTGGAACATTTCCTCGCCGGATCTGTTCAATTATATCTCTCGTTCTTAATATCATCTCTGCTCACCATTCTCTTGGTTCAAATTAACAATAGTTTCTGCAATACTGTCTTCTTGCTTCTGATGCTTTCCCCTTCTCATTTTATAAAACCAATCTGGAATAAGAAACCCCACTTCTCGTCTTTCTCGAATCTTATATTGCAAATCAATCAATTCTTGTTTAACAGATACAACGTTATCTCCTGATAGCTTATTTTCAATTTGATCGCAAAAACTATTAATTTTTCGCAAAATTGAAATACTCTTGAAGACATCTTTACAGACGGAATATGTATATTCTGCAAGTGGTGTTAACCATGATAAAACACATATCAGCTTTATAAAGTCAGGATTAATGATGAACATAGTTACAATCATAGCAACGACTGCAGCCAGCAAAATGCCAAGCTGAAGGCAGATATAAGATTTATGCAAACCGTAGTCCCATCTTACATTTTCGCGTTGGCAATGGAAAATCTGAGCTTCACCTGGCAAAGAGGAGTAATCACTATACCAGTTTTTCATATCAGAGGTGTCTTCATCTGAAAATTCACTTATCGCCTCTGCAAGGTCGGTCTTATTCGGTAATTCGCCCCACTCAGACTTAGTTCCTCCTATAGCCGAAGCAAAAAGCGTCACATCAATATACTGTTGTATGGAAGCCGCGTGTTTTTTGTGAGTGGAAATATGTCCATCTGAGTATTTGTTAAACACAACCAATCCTACGGCAAACAAGTTGGATATAGCAGACAGTGTATCACAATCTACAATAGACGCAACGATAGAACAGATCGTGAATATAAGAGTTACCGTCGACTTTATCCGACTGTCTCTTTTTGCATGAGAATACTCATTTCTTTGAGCTAACTGGCATTTGAGTAAGAATTCTTCATTCTGACAAGCAAAAATACTATTATCCGTATGTTGGGAAGTCGCTTCCAAAAATTTCACCCCACTTTTTAATAGCCTCTTTATGGTTACCAGCCTGTTCTTGTTGCCACGCTTCACATGCCTTATTGTAATCAGTCCATACCTTTTGCCGAAGGCGCAATTTATCATCTATGCCAAGATTATTGATATTGCCTTGAATTCCTTTCATATCATATACTGGATTCAAAATATGTCCTGCTATATAACTCAACGCATCTCGAAAACGAAGATCTATGTACTCATTTAGTACTGCTTGAGAATCCGCAAAATTTATAATCATCGTTTCAAGCAGATACGACGGCAGTGTTTTGGCATTCTTTACCCTATTCCATTTTTTGCAAAGGCGAATTAACTCCAATACGCGTCCATCTTTACTTTGGTTTGTGCTTGTAACATGCTCTTTATCTTTATCAGGTGCCGTCTTTTTCCAGTTTCCATTTCCGTTTGGAATTAAGTAGTATGATCTACCATCGCTTTCTTCTACCGTATGGAAACAAGGTACAATGTCAAAAGACCATTCCTTTGATTTAAGATTTAGAATAATTGCTTCACCGTTTCTACGAATCTCAGAGCGCGAATATTCCCTTACTGATTCTAACTTTTTCTTAAATTTATTAGATACCTGGGTACTGTTAAGAGTTCCATCTTCGCGTGTGCAATCTTTCTGTGCTGCATTTGTGGTGCTTGCGGTTATTCTGACTTCGTCCCATGGATCATTAGAATAATACGTTGCGCCGTTAGCAGCAATACCAATCATCAAATCCACATCATCAAGGTCACGGCATTTGGTCTTTCTTGCAAATGAGCCAAAATGCACATTAAAACTATCACATAAATCAAAGAAGCCGTCCTTGTCATCAAATTCAGCAATATTACCAAGCAGGTTGTCTCGGCTCGTTCTTGCTTTGGATACAACCTCCGGGTCAAGATTGACAATATCCCTCATAAATTCATCAAATGCATTATTAACGGTTGTAGACAACTTCCCTACCTCCTTAAATTTCAAGTTCATCCATATATTTTTTCATCTACGCTTGTACCTGGATCAGTTTTTCCTCAAAGGTATCCACATACCAAGGGATATTCGGAGTGAATTCGTTCAATTTCTCACGGTTTCAGCCGCTTCACATCCGCGGTCAGCTCGTCCACATCGTCCGACGCTTCCAGCACCCGGCGGTTGGCATCGTACTGCTCATATTGCTCCAGCGCCAGTTTTTCCGCAACCTCTCGCTTCACAGTTCCGAAATTCTCCAAAACTTCCCGACCATTGAAACGCAGAAAATCGCCCAACTTGCTTTCCCAGTCCGCCATGTGCATAGGGATGTGTCCTTTGGCCTGCAGCTCCGCATAGTCCAGATACATATTCACAATGAGATTCAGCGTGCTGATCTCCTCATGGGTCATGTAGTTTTTCGCTACCGTCACATCGCCTCGACGAACCTTGATCCCTTTGAACGAGGTAAGACCCATGTTATCCTTGGACGCATCAGCTCTTTCGGCAATGAGTTCCGGCGCGGTGTGACCTGTGGCGGCGTATTCCAGCTTGTTTTGAACTGACTTGAAGAAGTTCTGAGCGACTTGGCTTTTGCTGTCGTAGTCGATCGAGAGGGCGAATATCTCCTTGACCTTCTGATACAACCGCTTCTCACTGGCACGAATATCCCGAATACGCTCCAGTAATTCATCAAAGTAGTCAGCGCCAAACTCCCTAGGATTCCGCAGTCGCTCATCATTAAGTGCAAATCCTTTTTTCATATATTCGGTCAGCACACCGCTGGCCCAGCGGCGGAAGTGTATACCCACATTGCTGCGCACCCGGTAACCAACGGCCAAAATCATGTCTAGATTGTAGTAGTCTCGCTCTCTGTTTACTTGCCGGGTGCCTTCAATCTGAACTGTTCGGAATTTCCGAACAGTTGCTTCCGGCTCTAATTCGCCGTCTTTAAAAATATTACTTATGTGCTCACTGACAGAAGACTTAGCTACTTGGTAAAGCTCACACATCGCTTTTTGCGTCATCCAAATTGTATCTTCCTCAAAATAGACATCAATTTTGGTGTCGCCCTTTTCGTTCTGATAAATCAGGATTTTTCCAGTGTTCTCTACCTCATTACTCATAATCCCAGCTCCTTCAAATAGCCTTTCATCTGCGCCTGCACCTCGGTCAATTCCGCCTCGATGGTGGCAATATTCCGCTGCACCTCATCAATATCCACCAGTTCTTCTTCCTCAAAGGTATCCACATACCGTGGGATATTCAGGTTGAAGTCGTTCTCCTTGATCTCGTCAAAGGAGGCCACATAACTGTATTTATCCTCGTTCTGCCGTGCTTGATAGGCATTGACAATACGGGTAATGTCGCTGTCCCGCAGGACGTTCTGGTTCTTACCCTTCTCAAAGTTCCCGTCACCGGATGCGTCGATAAACAGCACATCCCGGCATGTCCGGTTCTTCTTGAATGCCAGGATACAGGCAGGGATTCCGGTTCCATAAAATAGGTTGGCAGGAAGGCCGATGACCGCATCCAGCAGATTCATTTCCACCAGCTGACGCCGAATTTTCCCCTCGCTGGCTCCACGGAACAGAACACCATGGGGCAGCACCACCGCCATTCGGCCGTTTTCTGCATCCAAACTGGAGAGCATATGCAGCACAAAGGCATAATCACCTTTGGAAGTAGGAGGCACGCCCCAATCGAAACGGTGGTACTGATCCAGTTCGGCGGACATTTTCTTCTTGCCCCTCTTGTCTGCCTCAGCCTCCGAAAGGAAGCCGCTGTCCCACTTGTCCAGACTGAAGGGAGGATTTGCCACCACAACCTGGAACTTCATCAAATTATCATCCTCAACATTCTGAGGATTGGAGAGAGTATCTCCCTGCCAGATCCGGGCATCATCCACACCGTGCAGGAACATATTCATAGTGCAGAGAGCCCAGGTCTGAGCGTTGAGCTCCTGGCCATAGATAGCCACCTTGCCACTGGGTACTTTCTTATAGGCTTTCAGCAACAAGCCGCCGCTGCCGCAGGTGGGATCGTAGATTCGGTCGTTCTCCTTGGGCTGCACCAGAGAGGCCACCAGTTCAGAGACCTGGCTTGGGGTAAAGAACTCTCCACCCTTTTTTCCGGCATCAGAGGCGAACATAGCAATCATGTACTCGTAGGCATCTCCGATGATATCGGCAGAACCCAGCTGACTGGGACGCAGATCCAGACCGTTGAAATCCTCCAGCAAGTTGCGCAGGGTAGCGTTCTTCTCTTTTGGTTCACCAAAATCCACTTGGGAGTTGAAATCGATAGCCCGGAATACATTGCGCAGCTTTCCGCTGTTGTGTTCTTCGATGTGGTTCAGTGCCACATTGATTTTCTGGCCGATTTCAGCGTCGTTCCGGTTGGCATAGAGATAGTCGAAAGTGGACTGCTCGTCCATTGCAAAGCGTTCCCGGCTCATGGCCCGTTCCACCCGGCGCATATCCCCGTCATACTGTTTGATGTACTCCTCGCGCCTCTCTTTAGAAACATCGCTGAGGTACTTCACGAACAGCATGGAGAGGATGTAGTCTTTATAGCGGGAACTGTCGATCTTGCCGCGAAAACTATCACAGGCGTTCCACAGGACCTGTTCAATATCTTTTCTGTTTGTCATCTTCATTTCCCTTTCTTTGCTCTTTTGTACGCCTGATTCAGTACGCCAGCATAGTACTTTTCTTTTTCCTCCACCAACATCCTAAGTAATTGGCGTTCCCTTTTGGCCAGCAGATTGAACTGGGAGATTTTACGCTGATCCTCCACCGAAAGAAGGACCAATTCAAAGTCAGCTAAAAATCTTGCGTTAACTGCGCCAAGCATATTACTGGTTGCATTCTCATAAATTTTTCGTTTTATCTTTTCTGTATTCAGCAACCAAAAAAGATACTCTGGCAACAGGCTCTTATCCTCAACTCGAATCACTACAAAGTTTGAGGAAACCACCATTCCAGATGTAGTTTCATCAATCAGAACTGCTGTATAGGGAGCTGTAAGGCGGACAATGATATCTCCGCTTTGTGAGAGGTATTCTTCTTTCAGCGGTTCTTTTGCTTCATAGATATCGGCCTCTTTCAATTGAATTGTCCCTTCCTGCTGGATACACCGCAGATTAATCAAGGGATATCGATACTCACTTGGCTCTTTGGCCTGCTTTCTCGACAAGACCAGGCCGCTACGAACACTCGCAAGGTCCTGCAATTTCATTCTTCCACCTCTTTTGTCACGGTCAATAAATAACAATAGCTTTCTAAAAAAATTTCTCTCTGATGAACTATTTTCATTATACACCAGGCCATTTTCCCTTGTCAACAGCAAATTGTCATGGTGAGAAAATAACTTTTGTTTCTTATATATAAGTCATTGGCCCACTTTCTCCTTGCCAAAAAATGAAGTCGTATTTCTTGGCCTGTTCGTCCAATATTTTCATCGAACCTTAATTATGATGTAAGCTAACACCTTTGAAAAACATTCGTAAAATATCATTGGTAAAAATACGAGGAAAATCAACAGCGTTTTCCTAGCAGGGCGCAGATACTTTCCCTTATGATAAGGCATCCGGCGACATCCATACCGCAACCACCGAGACGGGTGTTCTGAACGCCTATAATGAGGCGCTCAGCGCGCAGACAAGTAAGCAGCACCCCACTCTGACCAAGACCGATGCCAAGGCCGCGACCTGCACGGAAGCCGGCAACAACGAGTACTACACCTGCTCCAGATGCGGTGGAGTCTTCAAGGACGAGGCTGGTACGCAGGCAACCACCGTTGTGGCGGAAACGCTGAAGAAACTCGGTCACGACTGGAGCAACAAGAACGGTATCTGCGCGCGCTGCGATGCCAAGTGCGACCAGGCGCACAAGCCTGGTACGACCTGCTCTGTGTGCGGCAAGTACACGCGCCGCCCGTCTTCTACCAGCACGGGCAACACCGTTTCTGTCCCATCCAACCCGAACGGCACGGTGACGATCAATATTCGGGCAGGACAATGTTATATTTTGCGGCAAACCGGACAACGCCTGTCCACCACCGCCCGATTTCCTCCACATAGGCCGGAATGTTTTGAATAAACTCGTCGCCGGACTCCCGCAGGCTGGGGATCATCATAAACACCACGGCAAACAGAATTCCGAGGACAAGTACGGTGCTTGCTGTCAGGCAGACAGGGCGGGCCAGCTTTGCAGGAGCTTTGCGGCACACCTTGTTCCAGCAGCATTCCAACGGTCGAAGGACTACGTTAATCAAAAACGCAATCGCGCCGCCGATCAGAAATGGCGTGAACAGCGCAAGCACCTTGCCGAGAAAGCGCAAAACAGCGTCGAGATTAGCCATCGCCCACACGAATACAACAAACAGCACCAATGCGCGGATAATGTAACGAATAATCGCCTTGTCCGGCCATTTGCGTTCCTGCGGCGCGGAATCCTCATTTCTGTTACCGGCTGTGTTTTGCGGTTTCTTCGCCATGTTTCTTCCTTTCCACTATTGTGCACAGGCCCATTCAAATCCGAAAGCACTTTTGCAGCGCTTTATACTCACCCATTGCCAGAATCGTTATGTCATCGGACAATACAGTGTCCGGCGTAACGGAAACATCCGTTTTTCCAGCGCGTTTGATGCCAAGAATGTTGATGCCAAACTTTCTGCGGACGTTCAGCTCACCAACGCTTTTCCCGATCCACGCCTCCGGCACCTGCACTTCAAAGATGGCGTGCTGCTCGTCGATCTCTATATAGTCAAAAATATGGTCGGCAGTAAATCGAATCGCTGCCCATTTTGCCATCTGCTTTTCGGGATAGACCACGTTATCTGCGCCGTTGCGGAGCAGAAACTTCGCCTGCACGTCGCGTTCGGCGCGGGATACCACGCATTTTGCGCCCAGCTCTTTCAGCAGCGAGGTGGTTTCCAGCGAGTTCTGGAAGTTGCCGCTGATGGTCACAAAGCAAACGTCAAAATTTCCGATACCGAGCGAACGCAGAAACTCCGCACTGGTGCTGTCGCCGATCTGCGCGTTGGTGACAAACGGAAGCACATCGTTGATCCGCTCCTCATTGGTATCGACTGCCATGACCTGATGCCCCAGTGGAGAGAGCTGCATGGCGATATGCCGCCCAAAGCGGCCTGCTCCAATCAATAAAACATTTTTCATGGGATAGACAACTCCTTTGCTTATCCAATCGTGATTCTTTCCTGCGGCAGCTTTGCATTGCCGCTTTTTTTGCTGGACACCGCCGCATAAATGAGCGTCAGCCCGCCGACCCTGCCCAGATACATCAGCGCGATCAATACCGCCTGCGAGGGAATGTGCAGCTGCGGCGTAATACCCAGAGTCAGTCCCACGGTGCCCACCGCCGACGCGGTTTCATATAGGCAGGGGGACAGCGGAAGATTCTCATATACGCTGATAAAGACGGCTCCCCCAAAGAACAGCGCAAGGTACATCGTCAGAATGGTCGCGGCGGTTTTGACGGCACTGCAATCGACTCTGCGCCCAAAGAATTGAGCGCTGTCCCGCTGCCGGAAGCTCGCGGCAGCATTGGCAAGCAGAACAGCCAGCGTTGTGGTTTTCATGCCGCCTGCCGTGGAGCCGGGAGAACCGCCGATGAGCATCAGAAGGATCATCATACCCAGCGACGCACCGGACATGGCGGATAGATCAACGGTGTTGAAGCCCGCCGTTCTCGGCGTGACCGATTGGAACAGGGCTGCCTGAATCCGCTCTCCAAGGGGAAGACCACCAAAGTCTACGAAGAAGAAAAACAGCGCCGGAAGGACGATTAGTGCAAGTGTCGTGACAAGAATCACCTTGCTCTGCATTCGATAGCGGTGAAAGTGCAGCTTGTTTTCGCAAATGTCATCCCACGTTAAGAATCCGATGCCGCCGGTTATGATCAGCAGCATGACCGTGATATTGATCACCGGATTTTGGACATAACCGGTAAGGGACGGATACAAGTTGTTGTTCGTTCCCAAAATGTCAAACCCTGCGTTGCAAAAGGCGGAGATGGAGTGAAATACCGCCATCCAGATCCCGTGCCATCCGTAGTCGCGGCAAAACACCGGCAGCATGGCGAGCACACCGATCAGTTCGATCAGAAATGTCCCTCGTAGGATGAACCGTGTCAGCCGGACGATCCCTCCGACCTTCGGCGCTGAGATGGCGTCCTGCATGGTGCTGCGCTGCATCAGAGAGATCCTTCGCCCGGACAGCAGCGCAAACGATGCCGCCACAGTGACAACACCGAGCCCGCCTATCTGAATCAGCGTCAGGATCACCGCCTGGCCAAAGACCGACCAATAGCTGCCGGTATCCTGCACTACAAGACCCGTCACACAAACAGCGGAGGTCGCAGTAAACAGCGCTTCATGAAATGGCGTTACGCACCCGGCTGTTGTGGAAAGAGGCAGCATCAGCAGCAACGCACCCAGCAGAATGACCCCGGCAAAGCCCAATATGATAATTTGAAAAGACGAAAGGCGGTGCTTTCTGCAAACCATTTCTTCCGACATCATCCTCACCCCTTATAAATCGCGCGATTGCTTTATTGTTCGCAGGTCAAACACACGTCGCATTGCCTGACTGTGATGAAGGATACCCTGTACGCACTCAGATCGGAGACCGTGATCTCCAAATTCTGCACAGCGAAGGAATCGCCCTTGACGGGGACTCTATTCAGCTGCTCCATGACCCAGCCGCCGACGGAAACACTGTCCGATTCCAGCTTGACGTCAAAGAATTCCATAAAATCCTCCAAGCTGACGGAGCAGTCCACGCGGTAGGTATTCTCGTCCAGCTTTTCAAAATCTTCTTCCACCTCGTCGTGTTCGTCCCAAATTTCACCGACCAGTTCTTCCAGAATATCCTCCACGGTGACAATTCCCAGCGTGCCGCCGAAATCATCTACGACCACGGCAATGTGGGACTTTTGATGCTGGAGCATTTTCAGAATGTCGCGGATCTTCGTGTGCTGGTAAACGAACAAGGGCAGCGTTATGATTTCTGCGATGGGCTGATCCGTCATTTTGCCGTTGATATAGAAATCCTTCTGGCGTAGAACGCCCACCACCTGATCGATGGTTTCCCGGTAGACCAGCAGACGGGAGAAACGGGAGCGCGTAAAGGCTCTGGCAATTTCCTCGTGGCTCTCTCCGATGTCCACGGCCTCCAATTCGATGCGATGCGTCAGAATTTCCGCCGCCGTCAGGTCGCGGAACTCAAGGGCGTTGCGCAGCAGCTCGCCCTCGTTTTCGTCAATGCCGCCGTCCTGCTCCATATCCTCCATGAAAAGAAGTAATTCCTCGTGGGACATTTTGGTGTTGTCGTCCGTCTTGAAGAAGCGGGAAACCAGCTTTTTCCACTGGGAAAAGAGAAAATTCAGCGGGGTCAGCACCCAGATCCAGAGCCGGATAAAGGGCGCACTGAACATGGCAAAGCGCTCCGGCGTGTCCTTTGCAACGCTTTTGGGGGTGATCTCACCGAAAATCAGAACAACGATTGTAACGACGACCGTAGAAATCGTCGCGCCGATATCGCCGTAAAGCCCGACGAACAGAAGTGTGCCGATGGACGCCACCATGATATTCACGATATTGTTGCCGATCAGGATGGTGGAGATCAGCTTGTCATAATCTTCGGACAGCTTGAGCGCCAGCGCTGCCCGCTTGTTTCCGTTGTCCGCCAACACCTTGAGGCGGGTCTTATTCAGAGACGAGAATGCCGTTTCTGTGGCGCTGAAATAGGCGGACATGACGATGCAGGCCACCATTGCGAAAATGCTTCCAAAATAATTCATTTCAAACTCCTTTATGTTCTGTTCTTATTATCGTACCAAGCAAAAAGACACACCTATACCCGATACCGCAGCAAAGGGCGTAGATATGCCACATACGAACAGACCATATAAGAGCGATTACCGTTATCGTCGCTACTGTCGTTTTCCACGAAATTCTTCCTCCTTTTTGCTATGTGCTTACATCATAGCATTTCTCCGGTGTAGATTCGGTAAAGAAACAGGCGCAGGGCAGTATCCTCCTACTTGAAATCTTGATGCGCTTCTTCTCATGGAGTATAATAAATGTGTTAAAAAGTACCTTTGGAGAGATTGCCATGAAAAGCCGCCAACGACAAAAGGATATTTTATTTTCGGTCATCGTTTTTTGCAGTGCCTTTGCCGTCAATTTGCTGATTCAGAAGCTCTTTACCACACAGACACTGGTACCCATGATCTTTGTGTTCGGCGTGTTTTTGATCTCGCTGAAAACCCACGGGTATTGCTATGGCATCACTTCGGCCATCGTCAGCGTGTTTGCGGTGAATTTCGCCTTCACCTATCCCTATTATGTCTTTGACTTTTTTGTGGAGGAAAGTATCCTGTCCGCCGTCATCATGCTGGTCGTCGCCGTTTCCACCAGCACACTGAACATTCGCATCCGCGATCAGGAAAAGCTGCGCTCAGAGAATGAAAAGGAGAGAATGCGCGGCAATCTGCTGCGGGCGATCTCCCATGACCTGCGCACGCCCCTCACCTCCATATACGGGTCATCCTCCACGCTGATCTCCAAGTATGATGCGCTGCCGAAGGAGCAGCAGCTCAAGCTGTTGGGAGAAATTCAGGAGGACAGCGAATGGCTCATCCGCATGGTTGAGAATCTCCTGTCTGTCACAAGGATCGACGGCGCGAAGGTGGAGGTCGTGAAAACGCCGACTGTTCTGGATGAACTGATCGACTCGGTTCTCATGAAGTTTTCCAAAAAGCATCCGAATCAGAAGGTCATCACACAGATACCGGAGGAATTTGTGGACATTCCCATGGACTCGCTCCTTATTGAGCAGGTGCTGCTGAATCTTCTGGAAAACGCCGTGTTCCACGCAAAAGGTATGACGGAGCTGACGCTTTCCGTTTCTCTCGTGGGAGACAAGGCGGTATTTGAGGTTTCTGACAACGGCTGCGGCCTCCCGGAGGATGCGCTTCAAAAGATTTTCACCGGAAGCTATGAAAAGTCTGCCGCGCCGGTGGACGGGACCCGCCGCAATATGGGGATCGGACTATCTGTATGCGCTGCCATCGTCAAAGCGCACGGCAGTGACATTACCGCAGAAAACAGAAAGAGCGGCGGCGCGGCATTCCGCTTTGCGCTGGAAAGAGGGTGTGAGGACGATGGGCAATAACAAGTACAAGATCCTGATCGTAGAGGACGAGGCCAACATCCGAAGCTTTATCAAAGCCAATCTGGAAACCAGCGACTATCAGGTTCTCTGCGCGGAGACCTGTGCGCTCGGCATAATGATGTACACCTCCCATCGTCCGGATCTCATCGTTCTGGATCTCGGCCTGCCGGATCGGGATGGTTTGGACTTGATTCAGAAAGTCCGGGAATCGGACACCGTGCCCATCATTGTGCTCTCCGCCCGTTCCAACGAGCGGGATAAGGTGGAAGCCCTGGATCTGGGGGCGAATGATTATATCACCAAGCCCTTTGGCACGGAGGAATTGCTGGCCCGTATCCGCGCCGTTCTCCGCAGCCATCGGCACAGCGAAGAGAAGGAAAGTTCCCCCGGTGGAAAATTCCACCTTCAGGATCTGCTGATCGACTATGATACGCGGCAGGTCTTTGTTGGCAAAGAGAAGATCGACCTGACTCAGACGGAGTACAACATCATGGCGTTTCTCTCCGTTCACGCTGGAAAGGTGCTGACGTATGCCGCCATCATTCGGGCGGTCTGGGGGTATTCGGACTATGGCAGCGTCAAGAAGCTGCAAGTCAACATGAAGAACATCCGCAAAAAAATGGGCGTGACGCCCGGTGAAAAGCGCTACATCATCAATGAGCTTGGCGTCGGCTACCGGATGCTGGCGGAGGACGAGGCGTAACCTGCCAAAACCCTGCGCCGCTTGACAGGCGTGGTACAATACAAATGAGCTTTTTCCGTTTCTATCCCAAACGGAGAAGGCTCATTTTTTGTCTGGAGGATCAAAAATGAAGAGAACATTCAGCACGGAGCTTGCCTATGTATTCGGCATCGTATTTGTCGCGTGGGGCGTTGTCCTGATGGAAAAGGCTGACTTCGGCGTTTCCATGGTGGTCGCGCCTGCATACCTTCTTTACCGTTGGCTGTCTCCCGTGTGGAGCTTCGTCACCTTCGGCATGGCGGAATACTGCTTGCAGGCGGTGCTGCTGCTCGCCATGTGCCTGCTGCTGCGCTTCCGCGTGTCATATCTCTTCTCCTTTGTCACGGCGGTCGTCTACGGCTTTGTGCTGGACGCTTTCATGCTGCTTGGCGCCGCGCTTCCGGCGGGCAGCGTCTGGCTGCGCGTGATCTACTATGCGCTGGGGATGCTTTTTTGCGCGGCCGGTGTTTCCGCCATGTTCCACACCTATATTTCACCCGAGGTCTACGAGCTATTTGTGAAGGAGGTCTCCGCCCATTTTGGTGCAAACATCAACCGGTTCAAAACCGGGTATGACTGCGTGAGCTGTCTTGTCGGCGTGGCGGTGAGCTTTCTTGCCTTCGGACTTTGGCACTTCGAGGGCGTGAAGTGGGGGACGATCCTGTGCGCGCTGATCAACGGCTATGTCATCGGGCGATTCTCCGCGTTCTATGAGGCGCACTGGACATTTTACGACCGCTTTCCGTGGCGGAAATATTTCGCACCGGACGCTGCGACGCAGACGAACGCGGAGTAAAATAACTTTTATCTCTCCACGCCGGTGCGCGGATAAAAAGCTGCCCTGCTTGTGCGCAGGGCAGCTTCAATATTGCTGATAATGTTGCAGCAGGCGATTTTCGCAACTGCGTACCGCCGGTTCATCTACGCCATTTTTACGCCATTTCTGCGTGGGGATGCGTATCCTTGAGCGAGTAGCCGAGATACAGCATGATCGTCGCACAGGAGTGCCTCAAGTCGTGAAAGCGAATCGGGCGCAATCCATACTTATTGAGGATCTGTGCAAATTTGCTGGTCACATAGTCAGGCTGAATCAGCGTGCCCAACTGATCGACGCAGACAAAATCTAAGTAGCGCGTGTCATAGCAATTCCCGCAAAGAGTTCTTTGTTGCTGCTGCGCATTCCAGATCATCATCAGATAGTTTTGCGTGTAAGGGCACAGAGGGAGCGTTCGCATGCTGGTGTCGGTCTTTGTTGTATGCTCGCGTACAACGGCAACGATACCTTCTTCATGCTTTTCGCGGACTACCGTTGTCGTGATGCTCAGAGTCCCCTGCGAAAAATCAATAGAGCTCCAACGCAAGCCGAGAATTTCAGAGCGCCGCAGGCCATAAAAAGCAGCCAGAAAAATTGGAATAGCAATGGGCTCATCTGCGTACAGGAAAGAAGCGAGGCGATTTCCTGAATGGTGTACGGTTCTGCCCCCTGATAGCGCACGTGTGCAGGTTTATCCGCAAAATCTGCAACGTTTTCTTTGATGTACCTGTGCTTGACGCCCCATTGCAGCGCGGTACGCATCATGGCGTGGTGTTTGGTGACGCTGTTTGGACTGAGGCCACTGGCAACCTTGAAGGCGTAGTAGTCCTCTAGATCACCGGCGGTCAGTTTACTGACGGTGATACCCCTGAGATCAAAGTACGGGCGAATGTGCGTATTCAGAATATTGAGGTACTGATCATAGGTTGTTTGTGCAATATCACTTGACTTTATATCACTTTGGTGATACTATTTTTACAGTGATACTTAGGAGGATGCGGAGATGAATCAGAAAATTACCCTATATCATGGCTCCGAACAGATCATCGAATCTCCAACCTTTGGGTTGGGTAAGCAGAACAATGACTTCGGGCTGGGCTTCTACTGCACGGAAAGCGAGGAACTCGCCAAAGAATGGGCTGTATCCTCTCTGCGTAACGGCTTCGTCAATCGTTACAGTCTTGATACGGAATACCTGAAAATTCTGAATCTGAACAATCCAGACTATACGATTTTGAACTGGATTGCTGTTCTGGTAGCGCATCGTCTGTTTTCTATCAAAAGCCCAGCCGCACAGCGGGCAAAACGATATCTGATCGACAATTTCGGCGTCAACGTCAATGCCTACGACCTGATTATCGGATACCGTGCCGATGACTCCTATTTTGACTTTGCTGCGTCTTTCTTAAATAACGGAATTTCCGTGCAGCAACTCGCAAATGCTATGCGGCTTGGCAAGTTAGGCGAACAGATTGTCATCAAGTCTAAATACGCTTTTTCGCTGCTGCATTACGATGGATTTTCTATTGCGGAAAAGGAAAAATATTATGTTCGCCGCAAGGCTCGAAATGATGAAGCCGACCAACTTTATTCGGATATACTTGAAGAGGAAACAGATGGTCTGTATATTCTTGATATCATAAGAGGAGGCATCCAAAACGATGACCCACGCATACCAAGAAATCTATCTGAGTAACGCGCAGGCATTACTGGGCGATGCTTTTGATTATGCTATCAACGCGTGCGGAGTTGCCGGAGATAGCTTTATAAAGCTGTTTTCCGTCAGTTCCGTCAGTAATCGGATCGAGAATGGTGAACCTTCATATCTTTTGGGGAAAAGCGGGATTGAAACTGCTGTTGATGTTCTCGTTGAGACTACGGGCAAAGCACCGACCGCCAAGCCTCAAGCGAATTTCAGCCGTTCCAGAGAGTATTGGATCGGCTGGGCAGTGGCCTACTATCAATGGTTCTCCGGAAGAAGGTTCAGTGATATTTTTAAGGTTCTTTCGTTTGAAGATTTGCAGCAGATGTATTCTCCCCTTCATGAAGCGGATGTCACTAAATTCGCTGATATTGTCGATGCTAAAGTGCGCGAATACTTCGCTGATACCAACCTCAAACGTATCCGCACGCTTTATGGCTGCACGCAGGCAGAGCTTGCCAAGCGAAGCAATGTCAGTCTTCGCTCAATTCAAATGTACGAACAGCGCAACAAGGACATCAACAAAGCCAGTGCGGAGACTGTTCTTAGCCTTGCAAAAGTCCTCGGTTGTACGATGGAGGATCTTCTGGAAACGTAAGTCCGTAACAAAAAGGGTAGTCTTTCCCTTAAAATGCCATATGAATTACGGGAACGTAATAGCTGTTAAGGGAAAAACATGATTTCATCCAGAAGGGGCAACTGACATGGATAACGAGCGTATGGCAGAGTTGGAGAAAATCGAAGCCCACGGTGCCGAGAACGGCTGGGTTGCACCGATGGCAGAGAAAGACAAGGCGTACTTTGCATATTTTCGCTCGGTGTTTAAGCGTTACAATATTTCGCCCTCAAAGGCAACACGGCTGGAATATAATTTTGTGACACAAGTCGCAGAGAGTGAGTTTTATCTTCAGAAGGCAAATGCGTGAGGGTATTCTTTGCCTATAACGATTCAAATTCTGCGCCGCTTATCCGCATAAAAGGCTTGCTTAACCTCTCCAGCAGAGGTAAAATACAGCAAACTGAAGTGTCGATTCACTCGTCTGTAGCACTCCGGCAAACTATGAAAAACCGCTTTCTGTCCCCTGTCATGAGGGTGTTCAGAAAGCGTTTTTTGACCACATGTTTGACTACAGGCAGCCGTGGAGTGTGCGGAAACAGTGGAGTCAAGAGTTGCGAAGAGCGTCCATAATAAAGCAAAAAAGGCTATAAAGCACCGAAAAAAGTAGAAAAATTTTTATTCAAAAGTTTGGGAGCAAGATGCCGGGAGTTCGAGTCTCCCATCTCGGACCAAAATGTGTTGATGAAAGATGCAGCACAGAAAACACCGCACAAAAGCGCGGTGTTTTCACATATTTATCAGTTTTTTCGCTGCAAAAAGTTAGAAAATGAGATTTTTCAACGTCACGATCTCCGCGCGCGTGCAGTCCGCGTTGGGGCTGAACATTAGAGAGAAAAAGGAGAAGTAACATGGCAGTTCGTAGATTAAAAGGTTTATACTTAAAATCAGAAGGTAAATACTTAGAAGACTACCCTTCATGTTATGTTGAACAGACAGAGGCACTTTTTGAATGGCGGCAGAGCACACCGAAGCAGGATATCGAACTTCATAAGAGAGCTGAGAAGTTTTCCGGCCTGTTCATGGATATGCTTTTGGACAAGGATGCAATCGAGAATGTTAAGTTGTTTGAAGACGCTGCGTTCTTTTCTCCCGCAGCGTTTACATCGGCCCAGTAGGTTCTAAATTTGGTAGCACTTGTCCAAGGCGAGCTTCTTCCTCGCCCCCATGATGGTCCATCCACGAAAACCGTTTCATGATCCGTTTCTCCCTGCCGTTCCAAAAGAGCCACATACTGGTAAAACAGATCCTCCACTGCCTCTGTACACCGCCCTGTCCGAAACCGTGCCAGCGTTGTATGATCCGGCACAGGCTCTTCTTCCAAAAGCCACATGAAGTCCACACGGTACCGACAGGCCTCCTCCAGCTTTCGACTGGAATAGATTCCGCACTGGTATCCGTACGCCATTACCTTGAACAGCACTCGCGGGTCGACCTTCGATTTTCCGCCTTTGGCAGAATAGGCGCGATACAGTTTCCTGTAGTCCAGTTCCTCAAGCTGGGCGCTTGTCAGTCGGACGGGGGCGTTCTCTGGCAACAAAATTTCGTTGTTTAATGCAAAGACCAGTTGACCATTTCTCTCATTTACGGTACACTGATCTTGTTTTGGATTTTGTTTCACACCTCAATCATAAAGCAAAAAGATGAGCAGGCAACCCCTTTGGGGGAAACCTGCTCTTCTTTTTCAGCGCGCTATTTTGCAACGTCCCCTTTTAGGTAGGAGCAAAAATGAAGAGAAAGGATCTGATTTTAAAGGCCAAAGGCGACGTCATAGCCGAGGCGGACAGCTTCGGTCATGGTGGCGGGTTTGTTGCAGTCGCCGATCTTACGGAATTCAAGCGCGCAGTCGCGATAGGCCTCGACCTCGTCGAGATCAGCGCGCATGCCGATAGCGAGCAGGACGGTATCCGCAGGGCAGAGGGTCTGTTCACCAGTCTGGACATTCTCAATCAGTACACCTTCGGAGGAGATGCTGATGCACTTGCTGTTGACGAGCGCCTTGGGGGCGCCCTCTTTGAGATACTCCTTGTTGACGGCGGTGTAGTGCAGGTAGGGCGCGCCAAGGCAGATCTGGTCGCGCATTTCCACGATCGTGACGCTTTTGCCCTCCTGCTGGAGAACGAGACCCTCTTCGGCGCCCTGCGGGCCACCGCCGATGATGACGACATTTTTGCCGACTTCGATGGAGCGGACTTCGTCGATGGTGTGGATCATCGGCAGATCAGCACCGGGGAAGGGGGGCTTGATGGGATGTGCGCCGATGGCAAGAATGACGACGTCGGCACCAAAAGCCTTTGCATCTTCGGGAGACATGAAAGTGTTCATGCGAAGATCAATATTGCTCTCTTTGACCTTGCGGATCTTGAGGTTGAGATAGCGGCGGTATTCATCCTTGAACGGCGCTTCCACGACAACGTTGATCAGACCGCCGAGATGATCGGATTTTTCGCACAGCGTGACATCGTGTCCGCGCTCTGCGGCGGTGAGGGCGGCCTGCATGCCGCCGGGGCCGCCGCCGATGACGAGAACCTTCTTGCGTGGGCCGGGAGGCATAATGTTGACCTGCCACTCGCGGCCGAGCACGGGGTTGACGGCGCATTTGCGGATGTGCGCGTGGAAAGGAGTATAGTGCGCAGGACCGTATGCACAGGGGACGCAGGTGCCGCAGCGCAGGCAGGGGACGATCTCATCTTCGTGGCCATGGTAGGCCTTGTCGACCCAGCTCGGGTCGGCAAAGAATGCACGACCGGCGGCGACCATATCAACTTCGCCGCGGGCGATGGCCTCGTCAGCCTGCTTGAGGTCGCTGATACGACCAACAGTACAGACGGGCGTCTTGACAGCGGCCTTGATGGAGGCAGCAAGGGGGATATTGACGCCGCGCTCGGTAAACATGCTGGGGAAGAGCTTGCCGCAGGAGGGATCGAAGAACGAGGACGAGGTGATGTGGATCAGATCAACCTTGCCGTCGAGCATCTTGGCAAATTCAATGCCCTCTTCGGGGCCGAAGCCGCCTTCCATGAAGTCGTTTGCGGAGAAACGGTATTCGATGGGTAGCTTAGGGCAGCGCTTGCGGATGGCGTCCACGATCATCAACGGGAAGCGGGCGCGGTTTTCAAGGCTGCCGCCGTATTTGTCGGTGCGGTGGTTATAGAGCGGGGACATGAATTGGCTGAGCAGCCAACCGTGCGCGCCATGGATCTGGACCATGTCGTGCCCGCCGTACTGCGCCATCTCGGCGGCGCGGGCATAGGCTTCGATGAGCTCGAACATAATGTCTTCGGTCATTTCCGTGGTCATGATGCCATAGGGGTTTTTGAATGCGCTGGGCGCGTAGAGCTTGCCATCCGGTGCGACGGAGAGCGTGTTCCAGCCACCGTGATGCGTCAGCGAGACGGAAGAGATAGCGCCATACTTGGCGCGATTTATGGCGGCATCTGCACGCCCTCTGAGGCGGCGGCTGTGTCCGTGTTCTATGCGGCGTTTGTCGGCCTTTTCGTTTACAAGAAAATCAATTTCAAGGATTGTGTGCAGATTTTCGTCAAGACTTGCTGCACGGCTGGCGTGTGCGGCTTCATGGTGTTCTGCGTTTCCATGGTCAGCCGTATTTTCATGGTCGAGAACCTCAACGGTGCGGTCGAGGCCCTGCTCAACGCTATGGGCGGCAACCGCTACGTGATCCTTCTGTGCGTGAACATCCTGCTCATCCTCTTTGGTATGTTCCTGGATGACTCCAGCGCCATGTACATCTGCGCACCGATTCTGACGCCGGTGCTTGCCAACTTCGGTATTGACCCCGTTCACTTTGCGGCGATCATGATCGTGAACCTCGGCCTTGGCTGCATCACGCCGCCGTGCGCGTCAGTCCTCTTCATGGGAGCCCGCGTCGGTAAGTCTTCGCTGACGAAGATGCTGCCGTCCACATATTCGCTGATCCTGTTTGTCTGGCTACCGATGCTGGCGATTCTGACGCTCTTCCCCGATGTGGCGCTTTGGCTGCCGCGCGTGATGCTCGGCTACGGCGCATAAAACGCTTTTCAGAGCGATCTCTCCTGAATACTCCACACAATAGTAAGAGCCTCCTGCTTTGTCCAGGAGGCTCTTACTATCGATTGAGCGGCCGCTCGGCGCTCTCATAACCCGGAGACCGTAGGTTCGAGTCCTGCCTCCGCGGCCAAAAAAAGTCCTGAAATCATAAGATTTCAGGACTTTTTCTAACCTTTCGACAGTAATTATAAAGCACAAAATAACGCTTTCTAACACTTTTCTAACACATTCCGTCAGATAAAGAGGAGAAGTCGTTTAGTTTAATTGAAATTTGCGACAGTATATGATATTTTTTATATGATAAAAAGAAAGTGTCGCTATGTGCATTCCTGAAAATACATTAAATGTCATCATTACTTCTATTGTTTCCTCACTTTCTAACTGCCTTCTAATCGGCAATTCAGCAGAACAAAGTGTCTATCACATGTGCTTAACTGAATTTGGGGCGTTGCACATAGTGGTGCAATATGGATTGAGAGATAAGGACCATCGCATTTTGCGATGGCCCTATTATTATATGCGAGAGTTATATCTCGTTACGGTCAGCAGTCTTGTTCATGATAAATATTTCCAAAATGTTTTGTACTCGAAAGGTTGTATTTTTCTTTCGTTGGCCTTATCATAGCGCCATAGAGAACTTTCATAAAGTAAGCACAATATTGTGGCGTAGTTACCAAAAGGATACTATTGTATATTTTCAACACTTTTTTCACAGCTGATGGAGTGATACCATGATCGACAAAATGCTCATTCGTGGGGCAAAGGTCCACAATCTTAAAAATATCGACGTCGACATTCCGCTCGGTAAGATCGTCGGCATCGCGGGCGTGTCCGGCTCAGGAAAATCCTCGCTGGCGCTCGGCGTGCTGTATGCCGAGGGCTCGCGTCGCTACCTTGAAGCGCTGTCCACCTACACGCGCCGCCGCATGACGCAGGCGTCCAAGGCGAGCGTGGATGAGGTTCTGTATGTTCCCGCCGCGCTGGCGCTGCACCAGCGCCCCGGCGTGCCCGGCATCCGCAGCACATTCGGCACGGGCACAGAGCTTTTGAACAGCCTGCGTCTGATGTTCTCGCGTTTAGCCAGCCACCGCTGTCCGAACGGGCACTACGTCTCACCTTCCCTGCTCGTTGCGGCGGGCAAGGAGCTCGTCTGTCCCGAGTGCGGCGCGCATTTCTACGCGCCGTCCGCCGAGGAGCTGGCGTTCAACTCACAGGGTGCCTGCCCAAAGTGCAGCGGCACGGGCATCGTCCGCACCGTCGACTTAGACACACTCGTGCCCGACGATTCCCTGACCATCGACGGCGGCGCGGTCGCGCCGTGGAACAGCCTGATGTGGTCGCTGATGACCGACATCTGCCGCCAGATGGGCGTGCGCACGGACGTGCCGTTCCGCGATCTGACCGAAAAGGAAAAGGACATCGTCTTCCACGGCCCGGCTGAGAAAAAGCACATCTTCTACCACAACAAGAATTCCAACCAGGCGGGCGAGCTGGACTTCACCTACTTCAACGCCGTCTATACCGTCGAAAACGCACTCGCCAAGGTTAAGGACGAAAAGGGCATGAAGCGCGTCGAAAAATTCCTCAAGGAAGAGACCTGCCCCGAATGCCACGGCACGCGTCTCTCTTCTGCCGCCCGCGCGCCGAAGCTGCGCGGCATTTCGCTCGACGAGGCCTGCGCAATGACGCTCTCGGACCTTGTCGACTGGGTGCGCGGCGTACCGGAGAGTCTTCCTACGGAGATGCGCCCGATGGCCGAGAGCATCTGCGAGGCGTTTGAGAGCACGGCAAAGCGGCTCATCGACTTGGGCCTCGGCTACCTGACGCTCGACCGCTCAGCCTCCACTCTCTCCACCGGCGAGCGGCAGCGCATGCAGCTCGCCCGCGCCGTGCGCAACCGCACGACCGGCGTCCTCTATGTGCTCGACGAGCCGTCGATCGGTCTGCACCCGTCGAATATCGTGGGGCTTACCGGCGTGATGCACGATCTCGTCGCCGACGGCAACTCCGTCATCTTGGTCGACCACGACACGCAGATTTTGAAGGAGGCCGACTGGATCGTCGAAATGGGCCCCGAAGCGGGCGCTAAGGGCGGCCATGTCATCGCCGAGGGGAACATCCCAATGATCGAAGAAAACCCGAATTCGCAGATTGGGCCGTTCCTCTCCGGCAAGGCTGAAACAAAGCTGCGCGAGCGCGCCAAAAAGGACGAACTGTTCGCAAACGGCACGGTTCATCTGTCCACTTCTCAGATCCACACTGTCAAGCCGCTTGAGGTCGACATCCCCAAGGGCCGCTTCACGGTCGTCACCGGCGTGTCCGGTTCGGGCAAGACGACGATGGTGCTCGAGAGCCTTGTCCCCGCGCTGGAAGCGAAGATCAACGGCAATCCCCTGCCCGCGCACATTCGCTCGGTCGAAGCCGACGGCATCGCGCACGTCAAGCTCATCGACGCGACGCCCATCGGCATCAACGTCCGCTCCACGGTCGCGACCTACGCGGGCGTGCACGATGAGCTGCGCAAGCTCTACGCCAAGTCGCCCGACGCGAAGGAACACGGCTATAAAGCGAGCGATTTTTCCTACAACACCGGCTCTCTCCGCTGCCCCGGCTGCGACGGCACGGGCGTTGTAAGTCTCGACGTGCAGTTTCTGCCCGACGTCAACATTCCCTGCCCCGACTGCCGCGGCTCGCGCTACGCAAGAGCCGCCTATGGCGTGAAGCTCATGAACAAGGCGGGCGAAAACGCCTCGCTTCCTGAACTCATGGACATGGACGTCAACTCCGCCATTGAATTCTGCGCGGACCGGAAGACCGTCAGCCAGAAGCTCGGCATTTTGAAGCAGCTCGGCCTCGGCTACCTGACGCTCGGCGAGGAAACGCCGAGCCTGTCCGGCGGCGAGGCACAGCGATTAAAGCTCGCCAGCGAGATCGGCCGCACGCAGACCGACTCTGTCTTCGTCTTCGATGAACCGTCGATCGGCCTGCATCCGCTGGATGTTCGCGTGCTGCTCGGCGTCTTCCAGGCGCTTTTGGACAACGGCGCAACGGTCGTGGTCATCGAGCACGACCTCGACGTCATCCGCAACGCGGACTTTCTCATCGACATGGGCCCCGGTGGCGGTGAGGCCGGCGGCAGGATCGTCGCCTCCGGCACGCCGGAGGAAATTCAATTGAACCCCGACAGCATCACCGGTCAATATCTGTAACACGAAGGAGGTCATACCATGGAATTACCCGCCTGCCCCGTCGAGACGACGCTCATGCTCATCGGCGACAAATGGAAGGTGCTCATCCTGCGCGACCTGATGGACGGCACCAAGCGCTTCGGTGAACTTAAAAAGTCCATCGGCCATGTGACGCAGAAGGTGCTGACCGCGCAGCTGCGCGACATGGAGGCCAAGGGCCTGCTCACCCGCAAGGTCTACGCCGAGGTACCGCCGCGCGTCGAATACACGCTGACCGAGACCGGCTACAGCCTAAAGCCCATCCTCGATTCCATGGTCGTCTGGGGCACACATTACAAGGAAAAAGCCACGGCAATGGAGGATGACGATGCGCCCGATGAAGCCTGATCCCGGCATCCGCGTTCAGGCTGTCCGCATCCCGACGGAAAACGGCGGCATGTCCGCGCTCCTGCTCTCGCCACTCGCCGCGCCGAAAAACGCCGCAGGCATTTTGTGGCTGCACGGCGGCGGATACATCGCAGGGATGAAAAAAATGGTACACGCCTCCCGCGCGGTCGACCTCGTCAAGAAATTTGGCGCAGTCGTGCTGTCGCCGGGATACCGGCTGGCGCTGAAAGCCCCCTACCCTGCCGCGATCGACGACTGCTATGCCGCGCTTCTTTACCTGAAAGCGCACGCCGCGGCGTTCGGCGTCCGCAGCGATCAGCTCATGGTCGGCGGTGAGAGCGCAGGCGGCGGGCTGTGCGCCGCCGTCTGCATCCGCGCGCGGGACGAAGGTAAGGTCAGCGTCGCGTTTCAAATGCCGCTTTACCCCATGCTCGACGACCGCGATACGGAATCTTCGCGCGACAACCGCGGCAGAGTGTGGAATACGCGCCGCAACCATTTTGCGTGGCGGCTTTATCTGCGCGGCACGGACCGCGCGCAGCTCTCGCCCTACGCCGCTCCGGCGCGGCTGACGGATTTTTCTCATCTGCCGCCCGCCTATTCGTTCGTCGGCGACGGCGAGCCATTCTACGCCGAGGCCGTCCGCTATTTCGAGCGGCTGCGCGCCGCAGGCGTTCCGGCAGAGCTGGACGTTTATCATTCTGACATGCACGCCTTCGACATGATGCGCCCCGACGATGTGCTCAGCATTCAGGCGGCTGAGGCGTTCAACACGCGCTTCGCCGACGCGCAGGCCCGCTTTTTTGCTCCGCAGCATGAGATTCAGGAGGAACGCCATGATTCGTGAAATATGCAAAGCTGAAGTCTTCCTCGCCCAAAAGGCCGAAGCCGCCACGGCGGACGATCTCAACACCGCGCAGGACCTTCTCGACACGCTAATCGCCCACAAGGACGGCTGCGTCGGCATGGCGGCGAACATGATCGGCGTCAACAAGCGCATCATCGCTTTTGAAAATGACGGCGAATACATGCTCATGTTCAACCCCGTCATCGTCAAAAAGTCCGGCCCCTACGACACCGAGGAGGGCTGCCTGTCCCTCACTGGCACGCGCAAAGCAAAGCGCTTCCAGACCGTCAAAGTCCAGTGGCAGAACGAAAAATTCCAAACACGCCTCAAGACCTTCACCGGCTGGACGGCGGAGATCATCCAGCACGAGATCGACCACTGCGAGGGGATCGTCATTTAGACATCAGGAGGTGCATCATGCTCAAGCAGCTCAAATACTTTCAATCCGTCGTGCGTCTCGGGAGCTTTTCCGCCGCGGCGGAGGAAAATTTCATCTCGCAGTCAGCCATCTCCCAGCAGGTGCAGTCCTTGGAGCGTGAGCTGGGCTTTGCGCTGCCCGTGCGCAAAAATCGCTCATTTTCGCTCACGCCTGCGGGCGAATACTTTTACCGTAAGAGCCTGCTGCTCACAGCGGACTGCGACCGCATGTGCGCCGAGGCGGCGAAGATCGCCAAGGGCGAGGCGGCGAATTTGAAGATCGGCTACCTGCGCACCTATGCAGGGGGAGAGTTCCACCGCGCGCTCGCGGCCTTTTCGGCAAGGTATCCCGACGTCAGCGTCTCCATCGCGTACGGCAGCCATGGGGAGCTGTGTGATATGCTGAGCGAGGATCGGGTCGAGATCACGCTCAACGATCAGCGCCGCTTGTTTTCCGACGCCTACGAAAATCTGATCCTTGCAGCCCGGCCCGCCCTGATTGAAGTCTCCGCCCACAGCCCAATCGCGCAAATGGAGGCGGTCGCACCGGCAGAGCTCAAGAATTTTCCCTGCATTCTGATCGCCCCGCCGCCGGAACGGGAGGCGGAGCAGGAATTCAGCCGCATTGTACTCGGCTTTCCAAGTGAATTCCTGTATGCCGAGAATCTGGAGGAGGCGCGCCTTCTGGTCGCGGGCGGCAGGGGATTTCTTCCGCTGGAGGGCGGCGAAAGGCAGGCAGCCGAACCGCTTGCCCGTGTGCCGCTCGTGCGAAATGGTGAGCCGCTTCTTCGCACATACTGCGCGTTCTGGAAAAAGGAGAACGCGAACCCCTACGTGCCGGAATTCGCACGGCTGCTGAAAGAACAATTCGATGCCTGACCATGCAAGGAAGGCGTAACCGACGGCTCCGCCTTTTTTCATATCAGTTTTTCTTATAGAAAAGCCGCAAAACCGGAATTGATACCCGCGGCGCGGCGGTTTACAATGGTAGCATCAACAAAAACCGTGCGCCGCTTTTGGCGCAAAGAGATAAGAAAGGAGCGAAACAATGGCAGCATTGATCGCATTTTACTCCCGCGCGGGAGAGAACTACTTCGGCGGCGCGTACCGCCGCATTTCCGTCGGCAACACCGAAAAGGTTGCTGAGATGCTCGCGGATCTGACCGGCGGCGAGCTGTACAAAATTGAGCAGGCCGAGCCCTATTCAGACGACTACAAGACCTGTGTGGCGCAGGCGCGTGAGGACTGGCAGAAAAACGCCCGTCCCGCGGTGTTGGATCTGCCCGATGACCTCGACGCCTATGATGAAATTTACCTCGGCTACCCCAACTATTGCAGTACGATGCCGATGGCGGTCTACACTTTCCTCGAGCACTACGACTTCACGGGCAAGACCATCCACCCCTTCTGCACGCACGAGGGCAGCGGCCTTTCCGATACCGAAAACGACATCCGCAAGGCTGCCCATGGCGCGGCGGTCACGAAGGGCCTCGCCATCCACGGCAGCCACGTTGCAGAGGCAAAGAGCGCGCTTGCGCATTGGGTCGAGGAGGTAACGAAATGAAAAAGCCCCTGATCGTTTACTATTCCTGGTCGTGCGCAATACCGAGCGCATCGCAAAGTCCTTGCAGAGCGTCACCGGCGGCGATCTTGTGCGGCTCGACACCGCCGTGCCGTATACCGGCAGCTACAACGATGTGGTCGATCAGGGGCAGCGCGAGGTGAACGTGGCTTTGCGCCGGAGCTCAAGCCACTCTCTGTCAGCGTCGCCGACTACGACGTCATCGCCGTCGGCACGCCGACATGGTGGTACACGATGGCTCCCGCCGTCAAGACATTCCTGCGTGGACAGAATTTTGCAGGCAAGACCGTTGTGCCGTTTATGACAAACGGCGGCTGGCCGGGCCGCGTCATCAAAGATATGAAGGCCGCCTGCCCCGGCGCGGATTTTTCCTGTGATATGCAGGTGAAGTTCGACTCGAACGGCGGCGACCGTCTGGAAACGCCGGAAAGCAGGATCAACGCCTGGGCGCAGAGCGTCAAGGCGCTGCTGTAAGGAGGAAAACGATGAAAAACGTCATGTTATGGGCCGGTGCCGGACAGATCGGCATGGCCATCGCCCACCGCATGGGCGCGGGCTGAAGATCGTCGTCGGCGACAAAAAGCTCGCAAACGCGCAGGCAATCGCTAAGGCAATGAACGAGGCGGGCTTCGATGTCACACCCGTCGAGATGGACCTCTCGAGCCGCTCGTCCATCAAGGCCCTCATTGCCGGGGGCAGAGGTACGGCGAGATCAAGATGCTCGTCAACGCTGCGGGTGTGTCGCCCAGTCAGGCGCCCATCGAGGCGATCCTGAAGGTCGACCTCTACGGTACGGCGGTACTTTTAGAAGAGGTCGGCAGGGTCATCGCACCGGGCGGCGTGGGCGTGACGATCTCGAACCAGTCCCGCTGGCGCATGCCCGCCCTGACGGCGGAGCAGGGCGAAAAGCTCGCCACCACGCCGACGGAGGAGCTGCTGTCCCTCGACTTTTTGCAGCCCGAGAACATCCGTGACACGCTCCATGCCTATCAGATGGCGAAGTGCTGCAACGAGAAGCGCGTCACGGCGCAGGCGGTCGGATGGGGCAAGCGCGGCGCGCGCCTGAACGACATCGCCCCCGGCCTCATCGTCACGCCGCTGGCACTCGACGAGTTCAACGGCCCGCGCGGCGGCTTCTACAAGAACATGTTCGCTAAGTGCCCCGCGGGACGCCCCGGCACGGCGGACGAAGTCGCAAACGTCGCCGAGCTTTTGATGAGCGACAAGGGCGCGTTCATCACGGGCTCGACCTTCCTCATCGACGGCGGCGCGACCGCGAGCTACTTCTACGGCCCGCTGCGCCCCGAAAAAGCATGATTTTTCCCTCTCTCAAAAAAGCGGCAGAGCCGCCGGAGCATTCCGGTGGCTCTGCCGCTTTTTTTACTCAAATCTGCTCCTCGCATTCTGTCTTGATCGTCTTCACACCGAAGAGGAAGTAGACGAGGTGGCAGAGCCACACAATAGCGAGAATAGTGCAGGGAATGTAGAGCGCTTTTCGCAGCATCAGGAAAAAGCCGACGGCCATCAGCAGCGTCACGGACATCAGGATGCCGGCCTTGGTCTGCGCGGTCATGCCCTTTTTCTTCACGAATGAGTCGAGGTGTTTTTGATAGAGCTCTGTGCCGAGAAACCATGTGTGCAGCTTTTCCGACGAGTTTGCAAAGCAGAACACCGTCGCAAGGAAGAACGGCACCGTGGGCAGCACCGGCAGCACGATGCCGACGCAGCCGAGCGCAAGGCACACGCAGCCGAGGATCAGGAAAAAAAGGCGTTTCAGCTTCATCGGTTTTCTCTCTCCAGTCTCTTTTTTTCGCGCTTTGTCTCCACCACGTGGCGGATTGCGGCGACGGGGTGATAGAAAATCATCCGCGGGCCGGAAAAGCGCATCACGGCGCGGATCTTTTCACGCATGTCAGGTTTGTAGCAGTGCACGCGGCAGTTGACGCAGAAGGTCTTCGTCTCCATGAACGGGCAGTGCTCGGAGCGGGCGCGGGCGTAGTCGTTCAGCGCCGCGCACTCGGGACAGAGCACGCCCTTTGTGTGGTGATTGCGGTGGCAGTAGAGGGCGATCATCTGCGAGATCATCTTCTTTTCGCGCTCGCGCTTGGTTTCGATATCCTTCATCAGCTCATTCTCCCGTGCTCGACGGAGTAGACCGTGTCGGCGATGCGCATGGTCGACGCGCGGTGCGACACGAGCACGACGGTCTTGCCCGCGCACTGCTCGTGCAGCGATTTCAGGATGACCGCCTCGTTCAGGCTGTCGAGATTGCTCGTCGGCTCGTCAAGGAGCATCAGCGGCGCGTCGTGCAGAAACGCGCGGGCGAGTCCGAGGCGCTGGCGCTCGCCGCCCGAAAGCGTGTCGCCCAGCTCGCCGACCGACGTGTCGTAGCCCTGCGGCAGCGTCATGATGAATTCGTGCACGGCGGCCTTTTTGCAGGCCGCGACGATCTCGTCGTCCGTCGCGTCGAGCTTTGCGATGCGGAGGTTATTTTTGATGCTGTCGTGGAAGAGATGCGTCTCCTGCGTGACGAAGCTCTCCATCTCGCGCAGATTCCCCGTGTTGATGCTGGAAACGTCCGTGCCTGACAGGCGGACGCGGCCCTTCTGCACATCCCAGAAGCGCATCATGAGCTTTAAAAGCGTCGATTTTCCGCTGCCACTGCGGCCCACAATGCCGACGACGCTCCCCTCCGGGAAGCGGACGGAAACGTCGGAGAGAATGTCCTCCCCGCCGTAGGAGAACGTGACGTGCTCGGCCTCCGCGCCGGTAAATTCGACCTCTTTCTGTCCGCTGACCTCGTCGACCACGGGTTCTTCATCCAGAATGTCGAGTACGCGGTTGCCCGCGGCGAAGGTGTTTTGCAACGTCGCACCGAGATTTGCCAGCGCGACCGTGGGGCCGAACGACGAGAACAGCGCAAGGACCGCAATGAGCGCCCCGTCGAACGTCAGCTCTCCGCGCTGCACCAGCGCCGCGGAAGAAACCAGCATTGCAAGGTCGAAGAGCAAAATGGCCGTGTTCGTGATGCCCATGTTCTGGCCCGTGAGACGCTTGAGCCTGGCTTCCTCTTTGGATAGCGCATCGGTGCGCGCATCCATCTCGGCGCGGCGCTCTGCGCCCCGATCGTACTGAATGGTCTCGTTCAGGCCGCGCAGGCTGTCGAGCACGAAGGCCGACAGCGCGCCCGACTCCGTGCGGAATCGCATCCCCATATCGCACGAGCGGCGGGACGTGATGAGCGGGATGACCACGCCGACGCAGACGTAAGCCGCGAGTGCCAGAAGGCCAAGCAACGCGTGATAATGCCCGATGAACAGACACATGATGAGCGTGAACAGCGCCGCGATGGCCGCGGGCGAGATCGTGTGCGCGTAGAAGACCTCGAGCAGCTCAATGTCCGACGTGATGACGGAGATGAGGTCACCGCGGTCGCGGCCCTCGAGCTTCGCGGGGCAGAGACGGCGCAGTGCGCGGAAGGCCTTGTCGCGGATCAGCGCAAGCAGCTTGAAGGCGATAAAGTGGTTGCAGGACTGCTCGGCGTAGCGGAAGACGCCGCGCATGAGCGCGAAGAGCAGCACACAGACGAACGTCGTCTTGAGCGCGACGGGCGTTGCGAAGCCGAGCAGGTCAAGCACGGCAAAGCCGCCGAAGATCGTGATGAACGCGGCGCAGAGGTGGCCGACAAGGCCCATCAAAATGGCGAGCACCATGTAGCCGCTCAGTGGCTTCACGAGGCCGATGAGCCGCGCCATGACGGTAAAACCGCTTCTTTTTTTCATTTTGCCGCCTCCTCTCCGTAGTGCTCCAACACCTGCTGGGCTGACCACAGCGCGGCGTAAGCGCCGCCCTGCTTCAGCAGCGCATCGTGCGTACCGTGCTGAACGATATCGCCGCGCTCCAGCACGTAAATTTCATCCGACGCTGTGACGTTCGCCAAACGGTGCGAGATCAGCAGCACCGTCTTCCGGCCCGCCAATGCGTGAATTTGCGCCATGATGTCGTTCTCGCTCTCAACGTCGATGTTCGACGTAGCCTCGTCGAAGATGTACACGGGACTGTCGTGCAGCAGCGCGCGGGCGAGCGCAAGGCGCTGGCGCTGACCGCCCGAAAGGTTCTCGCCGCGCTCGGAAAGTAAGGTGTCGAGCCCCGCTTCCCCTCTGAGAAAGTCCGCGAGATTGACCTGCGTGAGCGCGCTCCAGAGCTCATCATCGCTCGCACCAAGCTTGCCCATCAGCAAATTGTCGCGTACCGTACCCTTGAAGAGGTAGCTCTGGTGGCTGACGTAGGTGATGCGCCGCATCAGGCTCGCTTTTTCAATGTTGCGCAGCTCCGCGCCGCCGACGGTCATCGAGCCGGTGTAGCCCTTGTTCCGGCCCATCAAAAGTGCGGAGATCGTCGACTTGCCGCAGCCCGACTCGCCGACGAGCGAGACGAATTTGCCCTGCGGGATCGTCAGATCAACGCCGTGCAGAATTTCGCGCTCCGGTTCGTAGGAAAAGCGCAGGCCGCGGCAGACAATGTCGCCCGCGGGACAGCTGACGCCGCCGTGTGCGGGCTCGGACAGGTCGAGCAGGCGGAAAATCTTATCGCTCGCGGCCATGCCATTCATGGCAATATGGAAAAACGAGCCGAGCTGGCGCATGGGGATGAAAAAGTCCGCCGCCAGCAGGATGATGAGCAGCGCGCCCGCAAGGTCGATCTTCCCCGCGCGCAGCTGCGTTGCGGCCATGATGACGCCGAGCGCCGCGCCGCCGTAGGCGATGAGGTCCATGATCGTGATGGAGTTGAGCTGCATCGTAAGAACCTTCATCGTGATCTTGCGGAACTTTTCGGCCTCGACGTTCATCTCATCATTTTTGAAGGCGTCGGCCTGATAGATTTTCAAGGTCGTCAAGCCCTGCAAATTTTCAAGAAACGTGTCGCCGAGCGCCGTGTACTGCCCCCAGTATTTCGAGAGCAGCTTCTTCGCCCATGTCTGTACCGCCGCGATGGCGACGGGGATGAGCGGCACGCAGACGAGCAGCACGACCGCCGCCGGCACGCTCACGAAGCACAGCACGACAAAAAGCGTCAGCGGCGCGAGCATCGCGTAGAAAAACTGCGGCAGATACGCGCCGAAGTACGTTTCGAGCTGGTCGACGCCCTCGACCGCGACCTGCACGACCTCCGACGTTTTGACCTGCTCGGAATACGACGCGCCGAGGCACAGGAGCTTGTCATAGATCGCGCCGCGCAGCGTCTTCTTGACCGCCTTGGACGATAGATACCCCATGCGCGACGCGCCGACGGTACAGCCGTATCGCACGGCGACAGCTGCAAGCGCGATCACGGCGGTCGTGACGATCTTACTCTGCGTCACCTCGCCCGCGAACAGCGCGGCGAGCAGCGCCGTCACGGCGCTCATCATCGCGATGTTCGCGCACAGCGAGCACCATTGCAGCGCGACGTTGCCCGCGATATATTTTTTGCTCTCCGGCACCGCGCCGATGAGCCGTTTGTTGATCATCATAAGAAAAAATCCTGCCTTTCGGTGGTCGTTCAGTTAGAGAACGTGAACCGCCGGTCGAAAACGGCCGACGGACACATGGTTCAAGATACCATATCCGCCCCCATTCCGCAAGCAGAAAATGCAGGAAACACAAGTATACGAGAGGCAATATGCCTCTTTCGCCCCTTTCGGTTAAAAAAGAAAAGCCGCGGCGATTTTTCTCTCAGGTTCAAGTCCCTTTACTCCGCCGGTTTTCCTACACAAAGCGCTTGTCTGCGCGCGCCACGGCTGGTACAATAGAGGCAATACAATATTCGGGCAGTGCCCGAGCAAAGACACAGGAGGTCGCCATGGTACTCTATTTCACCGGCACCGGCAACAGCCGCCACATTGCCGAGCGCATCGCACACGCGCTGAACGATACGCTCATCAGCCTGAATGACCGCATCAAATCAGGCGACATAACATCGCTCGCCGTCAATGGACGGCTCGTCCTCGTCATGCCGACCTACGCCTGGCGCATCCCGCGCATCGTGCGCGACCATCTGCTGCGAACAGAACTGCGCGGCGCGAGGGAAACGTGGTTCGTCATGGACTGCGGCAGCGAGATCGGCAACGCCGCGAAGTACAACCGCGCGCTCTGCCGCGAAAAGGGCCTCGTCTACATGGGCACGGCGCAGATCGTCATGCCGGAGAATTTCATCGCCATGTTCAACGCGCCAACCGTCGAGGAGGCTCGACGGATCGTCGCCAAAGCCGAGCCGTTCATCGACCGCGCGATCGCCGCGATCCGCGCAGGACACATGTTCTCGCCGCCGCGCAAAAAACTCTACGACCGCATCGCGAGCAGCGCGGTGAACCCGGTTTTCTATCCGCTGTTTGTGAAGGCAAATCCCTTTACCGCAAGCGATGTCTGCATCGGCTGCGGCAAATGCGAAAAGCTCTGCCCGCTGAATAACATCACACTGCAAAACGCCCGTCCCGTCTGGGGAACCAACTGCACACAGTGCATGGCCTGCATCTGCTATTGCCCGACAAGAGCCATCGAATATGGCAAGAAAAGCGTCGGCAAGCCGCGCTACCATTTTGAAGAATTGTAAAATAGTTTCACTTTACAGAGGTTCAGCAAGCAGAGTGCGTCTCTTACAAAAGTTTTTCTCTTTCGACATGGTCTTCCCATATGGGCAAAAACCTCGTGCTTTCTCAAAAATGTCATCCCTTTGCCGCGCATTTCGATCAGCGGCGATACCTCACAAAACTTATCAAAAGCCGCGCGCCTAAGGGCGCGCGGCTTTTGATGTTTACATAATATCATGTTCTGCTGCTTTCTGCTTTTTCTCCATCCTCCATTTGACAAAGGTCCACAGCGCGTTGACCAGCACCCAGCCGAGGCCTGCTGCCAGCGCGACGGCGGGGAGGCCCATTTTGCCGACCAGCAGCCATGAGAGGACGACTCGCAGGGCGATGTGGCTCGTCGCACCGAGGAACGGGACGGACACCTTCCCGATGCCGTTAAAATAGCCAGCGAATGTGTTGCCGGTGAAGCAGAGCGTGTAGAAAAGCGCCACGAGCTTCAGATAGTCGCGCGCATTCTCAAACGCCGCGCCGCTGCGCGTCCCGAGCATAAAGCCGACCGACGTGCTCGCGCTAACGTACATGATGAGCGACATCGCAAGCCCCATCGCAAGCATCAGAAAAAGGCTGCTGCGAAACGATTCCTTCACGCGCTCTTCTTTCCCTGCTCCCCGATTCTGTGCCACGAGCACGGAGGTCGCAGCGCTGCCGCTGTCGCCAAACGAGTTGGCAAAGCCCTCGATGCGCGTCGTCGCCGTGTAGGCCGAGATCATGTCTGTGCCACCGGTGTTGACCGCGCCCTGCACCAGGAGCTTTCCGATGTACAGGCTCGACTGGTGCAGCGCCGTGACGAAGCTGAAATGCGCCGTCTGCTTCAATAGCTCTCCATCCATACGGCAGTCCGCGCGGGCAAAAATGAGCTCCGGTGCCTTGCGCCGCAGGTAGAGGATGCACAGCACCGCCGAAATGGCCTGCGACGCCGCCGTCGCCCACGCCGCGCCCGCGATGCCCGACTGAAAGCGCGCAACAAAGCAGTAGTCGAGCGCGACATTGACCGTCACCGCCGCGGCGAGCACCATCAGCGCCGCGTTCGCCCGCCCGATGGCACGCAGCAGCGCGCCGTAGAGGTTGTAGAGAAACGCCGCGGGCAGGCTCGCCAAAATGATCGTCAGATACACCGAGACAAAGGTCCTGAGCTCGCTTGGCGTCTGGATGAGCCTCAGCAGCGGCGAGAGCAGCAAAAAGCCGAGGCCGCTGCACGCGAGCGTCACCAGCAGCCCGCACGAGAGCGAGAGCCAGTGCTCGCGGCGGAAGCGCTCGCGCTCGCCCGTACCGTAGAGCTGGGCGAAGATGACGGAAATGCCCGTGCACGCGCCTGTGATCATAAAGAGGAAAAGGTTCATCACCGAGCCCGCAACGCCGACAGCGGCGAACTCCAAATCGCCCGCAAAGCGCCCGAGGATAAAGGCGTCCACCGTGTTGTAGAGCTGCTGCAAGATATTGCCCATGATGAGCGGTGCGGCCAGGCGCAGCAGATGCTGCGGGATGCTGCCGCTCGTTAGATCGTAAGAGCGTGCCATAGTTCCCCCCATTTTCAAGGATTTGACAACAGCATACACCCGCGCTATACTTTGCGTAAACCGATGATCCATCAAACCATCTTTGACAATTTCGCAAAGATGAACGCCATGGAACTCGATCGCTACCGCGCGCTCGTCTGCGCCATTGAGACCGGAAGTCTGTCCGCCGCCGCGGAGACGCTGCAATACACGCCCTCCGGCGTGAGCCGCATGGTCGCGGCGCTTGAGGAGGAGACGGGCGTTCCGCTCCTGCTGCGCGAGCACAGCGGCGTTCGCCCGACAAAGGAGTGCGAAAAGCTGCTGCCCGCCATCCGCGACCTACTGCACGCGGGCGAGAGCTGCGCCCAGCTCTCCGCGCAGCTGCGCGGGCTGGATGTCGGCACGGTTACCGTCGGCACGGCATACAGCGCGTTTTATTCGCCGCTCGCGCGCATCATATCGGATTTCCACGCGCGCTACGGCGGCATTCAGGTGCAGCTGCGCGGTGGGTACAGCATAGAGCTGATCACACAGCTCAACGCGCACCAACTCGATCTGTGCTTCATCTCCGCGCGCGAGGGTGGGCACGACTGGCTCCCCATCGGCTACGATGAGCTGAGGGCCTGGGTTCCCGCTGCGCATCCGATGGCATGGCTGCCCGCGCTGCCGGTCGCGGCGTTCGCCAAAGAGCCGTACATCGAGACCTATCCTGACAAGGACATCGACAACGCGCGCAGACCGCCGCTTCGGTTATGCGGCCATCCCGCTCGCCGTGCTGCTCGCCTTCTCTCGTCTTTATTTATATGTGCACTTTCCGAGCGACGTGTTCGCCGGCGCGGTGCTGGGGCTTGTGATCGGTGAGCTCGTCTCCCGTTATGCTTCAAAGCTCTTTCAAAAGCGCGGATAATGGTGCAACCCCCTTCGCACAGGGCAAACTTCTTATTATTTCCAGATAAAATTAGGGTTCTTTTAAGGTGCTGTTCATACTGTATTCATATTCCCTGTGTAGTCTAAGCGCCGGTACAACAGAAAGGGTGATAATTTGAACAAAACATTTGGCAAAAAGGCCGGGGTGCAGATTCTTTTTCTGCTGCTTGGCCTCGCATTCCTCGTCTACGGCGCATCTCGCGGCGAGGCGGGCGTCGTGCTGAACAAGGCGATCAAACTATGTCTGGAGTGTGTGGGCATTGGATAAGAAAAAACCGTTTTCCTTTCTGCTCGCCCGCTGGCGCGGACTGGTTCAAGCCTGCGCGGCGCTGCTGACGAATCTGCACCTGCCGAACTTCCTCAAGGGTACGCTCTATCGCGGCGCGGGCAAGACCGTGTGCGTGCCGGGGCTGAACTGCTACTCCTGTCCGGGAGCGGCGGGCGCGTGTCCCATCGGCGCGTTTCAGGCTGTCGTCGGCTCGTCCAAATTCAGCTTCTCCTATTACATCACCGGCATCCTCATCCTGCTTGGCGTGCTGCTGGGCCGCTTCATCTGCGGCTTCCTCTGCCCGTTCGGCTGGTTTCAGGAGCTGCTGCACAAGATCCCGACCAAAAAGTTCTCCACCAAGCGCTTAAAGCCGCTGACCTACCTTAAATATGTCATTCTGGTGGTGATGGTCTTTTTGCTGCCGGTGCTTGTGGTGAACGAAGCGGGCATGGGCGACCCGTTCTTCTGCAAATATCTCTGCCCGCAGGGCGTTCTGGAAGGCGCCATCCCGCTCTCGCTTGTCAACAGCAGCATCCGCGCCGCGCTCGGCAAGCTTTTCTCGTGGAAGCTTTGCGTGCTCGCAACAGTCGTCGTGCTCAGCGTCGTCTTCTACCGCCCGTTCTGCAAGTGGCTCTGCCCGCTCGGCGCGTTCTACGCACTCTTCAACCGCGTGTCGCTGCTGTCGATGCACGTTGACGAGAACAAATGCGTCTCCTGCGGCAAGTGCGCAAGGACCTGCCCCATGGACGTGGATGTGACCAAAACGCCGAATCACAGCGAATGTATCCGCTGCGGCAAATGCGTGACCGCCTGCCCGACGGAGGCCGTCCGCTTCCGCTACGCCTTCGGTGGCAGCGGAGCATGTTCCAAATTGTCTCAAAAACCGATCATTGAAGAAAACAAAGGAGAATAAACCATGAATTTCAAGAAGATCATTACGCTGCTGCTCGCCTTTGCGCTGACGCTTTCCCTCGCCGCCTGCGGCAGCAAGGGCGATGGCAAGGACGATGGCGATGCGCAGGGCGCGACCGCCGAGGAGATCTACGCTCAGATCCAGGAGCTCGCCGACAAGGAAAACGCCATCATGGAAGAAAACCTCGAGCTGTGGCAGAAGCTCTTCGCCGCCATGAACGAAAAGCGCGACGAGATCCCCGATGAATCGAACTACGGTTCTTACCTGCTTGCCGCCCTCGACCTCGTGAAGGACAAGTTCACCGAGGACGAGCTCAAGACGCTGACCGAAGGTTCCGAGAAGATCCGTGACCTTGAAGACCAGATCCAGCCCCTGCAGGAGCAGTATGCCGCCCTCCAGCCCGCGGGCGACGGTGAAAACGGCGGCATGAACGATTCCGTCCCGGCCTTCCCCGCCTTCACCGGCAAGGACCTTGACGGCAACGATGTGGACAACAGCATTTTCTCCCAGAACGCCGTGACGGTCGTGAACTTCTGGTTCAGCGGCTGCAAGCCCTGCGTGGCGGAGCTTGGTGAGCTGAACGCCCTCAATGAAACGCTCAAGAAGCAGGGCGGCGCGGTCGTCGGCATCAACGTCGATACGCTCGACGGCAATGCCGATGCGATCAGCACGGCCAAGAACCTGCTTGAGTCCAAGGGTGCAAGCTACCAGAACATCTACTTCCCCTCCGACAGCGCAGCCGGCGACTTTGCGGGCGACATCATGGCCTTCCCGACCACCTATGTCATCGACCGCAGCGGTGCTATCGTCGGTGAGGCGATGCTCGGCGGCATCGACAATGAGGACAACATGGCAGCGCTCCAGAAGCTGATCGACCAGGCCCTCGCAAACGACAGCGCAAAGTAAGCTTTCCATCACAGCAAAAATACGCCCCGCGGATCATCCGCGGGGCGCGTTTTGTTTCTCTCTATCTTTTTACCCGAGCGATACCTCGCGGTAGAACGCGGCGTATGCCGCCTCCTGATAGGGGCGCAGCGCAAGGTTGCCAAGGCCGAACGTCAGCGAGCTGAGGAGCATCCAGCCGATGAAACTGAATTGCAGGCAGAACAGCCGCCAGCGGTTGCCCTCCATCATCGCCTTCGAGCCCTTCATCACCTCGCCCGGCGCCATGTCCGGGTGCTCGGCCAAAATGTAGTCCGTCATCGCGTAGGTGTAGCCCATAATCAGTCCCGGAATGACAAGCAGGATCGTCCCCAGCAGAATATAGAGGCCCTTCCAAAGCCGCGTCAGCGTCGTCGTCTTCCAGTTCGGAAGATAGGCGAACAGCGCCTCAAAGCCCAGCTCCGTGCGGTCGACAAGGCCGAGGTTATATTTGGCATACCCCACGCCCACGATGCTGCCGAGGATGAAGTACGCCGCCGCCAACACGAGCGCGATCACGATGAGATAGACCGCACCGCCGATGAGCAGTCCGCTCCACTTCGGGTCCAAACCGTAGCCTGTGGAGTAAATCGTCTGTCCGCCGTAGCCAAACGTCGTCGACACGCCCGAGGACACATCGTAATTGAATTTGACCTCCGGACCGCCGCTCCCTGCGCCGCCGAGCAGCACCGCCACAAGGCCGATCAGAATGGCGATGGGCCACTTGCCGCGCAGCGCCTCGCGCGCCGCCTGCCGAAAATCCGCCGCAAGCTTCATAAATTCTCCTCTCCGCCCTCCGCATGGGAGGGTCTCTCTCAAATCTTCTTGCTTCTGCTTATTTAGACGCATTCCGCGCCCGTTTTGTTTCACCGGGCGCCAAATTTTCTCGCATTCATGATATCATATGCCGCTGGGAATGGGAATCTCTCTTCTTTCTTTTCCTTGCAAGTCGTTTCCGCCTCTGGTAAAATACCAGAAAACGACAATGGAGGAGACGCATGAGACCAAGCGAACTGCTCGCCGCGCTGCACACGGCGGAAAAATTGAAGGACACCACCCGCCACTGCTACACCTCCGGCGGGCGGCACGAGAGCGTTGCCGAGCACAGCTGGCGCATCGCACTGATGGCGTTTTTCCTGCGCGATGAATTTCCCGAGGCCGACATGGACAAGGTGACGCGCATGTGCCTCATCCACGACCTCGGCGAGTGCTTCACGGGCGATATCCCCGCCTTTGACAAGACCGCACAGGACGAATCGACGGAGGAAGCGCTGCTCTACCAGTGGGTCGCATCGCTTCCCTCCCCCTGCCGCGAGGAGATGCGCACACTCTACGACGAGATGGCCGCGCTCGAAACGCAGGAGGCCCAAATCTACAAGGCGCTCGACAAGCTCGAGGCCGTGATCTCCCACAACGAGTCCGACATTTCGACCTGGGAGGACCACGAATACGACCTCCAGCTCACCTACGGCGAGCAGAACGTCGCCTTTTCGCCCTACCTGACGGCGCTTCGTCAGGCTGTCCGGCAGGAATCGCTCGACAAGATCGCACGCGAGGGTGACCGGCGCAAATAAAATCTTTCGCAGCCCATGTACAGCAAAAAGCACTTCCCGCCGCTGGCAGGAAGTGCTTTTCTATGTCTTTTATTCCACGATCTCCGCGTCCAGCAGGTCAAGGATCGCCTGGTCGGCGCTCCAGAAGTAGGACTCCTCGCCGAGAAGCTCGGTGATGCCGGCACGGTCAAAGTAGGTGCGTACCGCCTCGGTCATGCCGCAGCAGGCGACCGTCTTGCCCTGACTCTTGAGCGCCTCACACAGTTCGAGCATCGCCTGCGCACCCGAAACGTCCACGCTCGGCATACCGCGCATCGACAAGATGATGTGGTCGTACTGCGGCATCTCCGCCATGCGGTGGTTGAACTCATCCACCGCGCCGAAGAAGAGCGCGCCCGTGATGTACGCCACGCCGGAGGTCTCAAGAATGGGGGGCTTGCCCTCCACCGAGCGCAGCTTGTTCGCATCGATATCGGAGAAATTCACATGGATATGACTCGACTTCGCCATGTACAAAATGGCGGAGTATACCACGCCGAGCAGGATCGCGACCGTCAGGTCAAAGACGACCGTTGCGAGCATCGTGATCAAAAACTGGCTGATACCGGACTTGAACTTGTGGCGGAAGATGTAGCGGATGCCCTCCCAGTCGTTCATGCGCCACGCCGTGACCATCAGCACACCCGCGAGCGCCGAGAGCGGCAGGCGCGCCATCACGCCGCCGAGCAGGAACATCGAGGCAAGCAGGAACAGCGAATGGAACACGCTCGTAAGGCGCGTCTGCTGGCCGGACTTGACCGCTACGCTCGTGCGCGCGATGGCTGCGGTCGCGGGAACACCGCCAAAAAGCGGCAGCAGAATATTACCCACGCCCTGTGCGATCAGCTCCTGATCGGCGTTGAACGCTTCGCCCTTCATGCGCGAGGCCGACGCGCCGCAAAGCAGGCTCTCGATCATGCCGAGCGCCGCAATGGTCACGATGGGAGAGAGCAGGTTTTCGAGCATCGTGAAGCTCAGGCCGCCGAGCGACAGGCGGTCGGCGAGCAGGAGCGTCTTGGGAATGTCGCCGACGACAGCGAGCTGATCCATGCCCGCGACTGTCGCGACGATCGTCGCAAGGATGATGCCGACGAGCGAGCCCGGCACGCGCGCGCCCCATTTTTTCGGCCAGAAGACCATCACCAGCACGACGAGAAGGCCGATGAGCACCGCCTGCATGTTCGGATGGAAGCCAAGACGGCCATAGGACGCGATCTTTTCCAAATTCGAGCCGCCCTCCGACACCGTGCCGAAGAAGTTGTCGATCTGCCCCATCGCAATGATGATGGCAATGCCCGAGGTGAAGCCCATGATGACGGGCATCGGGATGAAGCTAATTAAGCGACCCAGCTTGAAGACGCCCGCAAGCAGCAGCAGAACGCCCGCGGCAAAGCAGGCAAAAAACACGCCCTGCAGGCCGTATTCCGCGACGATGCCGACGAGCACCGCGCTCATCGCGCCCGTCGGGCCCGAGATCTGGTACGACGCGCCGCCGAGAATGGCGATGACCACGCCCGCGATGATGGCCGTGACAAGCCCGGACGCCGCGCTCGCGCCGGATGAAACGCCGAACGCCAATGCCAGCGGCAGCGCGACAGCGCAGACCGTCAGGCCCGCCATCATGTCAGCGAGCAGCTTTTTCGAGTTGTAGCCTGCAAATTCCTGCTTCAGGCTGCGAAAAAAGGCAGAAAACATATTGATCCTCCTAAAAAACACATGCCTGTTTACTATACCATCTGCCCCGCGCCCGTGCCAGTAGTAAAAGGGACGGTTTTTAACGAGATTCTAACACTAATGCGTCGGTTTTGCACAAACAAAGTCGAAATCCTGACCGAAACGGCAAAAAAGCGCCGCGTCCCGAAGAAAATACGGGACGCGGCGCTTTCTGTTTCGCCGGATCTACTTGAATTTTTTGCCGTCCTCGAACGCGCTGGCGACCTTCTCGCCCAAGACATAATAGCCGTGGTTGGCATAGTCAAAGGTGATGACGTGCAGCTTTTCGACAGCGAGCTTGCCGTTTTCGTCGAGCGCGCGCTCGTCCACGCTGACGTTCACGATCTCGCCGGTCAGGAGTCTTGTCTCCTCGTCGTGGCTCACGAGCTTGCACTCGAGCGCGAGCGGGAGCTCGTCGATCACCGGCGCGTCCACATGCTCGCTCTTCGTCACGTGGAAGCCCGCGCGCGCTACCTTGTCGGGCATGCTGTTGCCGGACTCGATGCCCACATAGTCGCAGGCCGCCGCATGCTCTGCGCCGCCCATGCTCACGGTGAACGCACCGCGCTTTAAGATGTTCTTCACGGTCTTGTGGCCGCCGCTCAAATACATTGCGATAATGAGCACGGGCCGCGGATAGACCTAGGGCTGTGCGCAAAAATTCTTTCTCATGTCGAAATCCCTCCAAAATAAATCTGTCAATTGATTTATGGCCCGATCTTTTCGAGCTTCGCGCGCAGCGAAATGCTGCGCGGCGTTCCCATGCCGTCAAACTGGATGACGTGCGCGCCCTTGTTTAGGTCCACGTCCAGCACTGTTCCCTCGCCGAACACCGCGTGGCGCACGCGCTGCCCGATGGGCAGCGTGCCGTCGCCGTCGTCCTCGCGCAGATACTTGTCTCGCCGCGCGACGTCATCCGCCGCTTCACGCAGAAGCGTCTCGTCGACCTCGTGCGTGAACGACAGAAGCTCGCGGTCGATATCCAGCAGAAAGCGCGAGGGATAGCGCGGCGAGCCGTCAAAATTCCACCCGTCGGCCTCGGAGAGGTAAAGCCCCTTCTCCGCGCGCGTCAGCGCAACGAAAGCGAGCCGCCGCTCCTCCTCCATGCCGGGGAGCGTTCGCACCTTGCGCGAGGGGAAAATGCCCTCGTTCATGCCGCAGAGGAACACATACGGGAATTCGAGGCCCTTCGCCGCGTGGACGGTCATCAGCTTCACCTTGTCGCCCTGCTCGGCGACATCGCCGTTGCTGAAAAGCGCGATGTGGGCGAGGTAATGCTCCATCGTGCTCTCCTCGCCGCAGCTCGTCTCGTATTCGTAGATGGACTGCTTGAGCTCGGCCAGATCGTCCAGCCGCTCCTGACTGCCCTCGGTGCGCAGCGCCTTTTCATACCCGCTCTTGTCCAGAATATCCGAGAGCACCTCAGAGATGGGCCGACCCTGATACGAGTGCGAAAAGCGCTCGATCAGATCGACGAACTGCTTTGCCTTCGTGCCGCTGAACACGCTGTCTTCGAGGTGGTTTTTGAGCGTTACATAGAGGCTCGTCCCCTCTTTTTCCGCCGTCTCCTGTAAAAAGGCCATGCGCCGCTTGCCGAGGTTCCGCTTCGGCGCGTTGGCAATGCGCCGGAACGACAGATCGTCCTGATAGGCGATCATCCGCAAATATGAAAGTGCGTCCTTGATCTCCATGCGGTCGAAAAACTGCACGCCGGAGTAGATCGTATAGGGAATTTTTTCGTGCATCAACGCCTCTTCCACCGCGCGCGTCACATAGTGCGCGCGGTAGAGGACGGTCATATCCCGCAGCGGCACGCCGCGATCATGCAGCCGCTTCATCTCGCCCGCCATCCACTGCGCCTCCGCCTCCTGCGTGTCGGCAAAGTGGCAGACGACCTTCTCGCCCGAGGGCTTCGTCGGGAGCAGGTCCTTTTTGATGCGGTGGCCGTTTTTTGCGATCAGCGAGTTCGCCGCCGCCAAAATCTCCGGCGTGGAACGGTAGTTTTCCATCATCATGATGGTCTGCACATTTGGAAAAACCTTGTCGAAATCCAGCAGATACTTGACGTTCGCGCCGCGCCAGGTGTAGATCGTCTGGTCCGGGTCGCCCACGATGAAGAGGTTGCCGTGATAGCCGCACAGCACCTCCATCAGCTCGTATTGCAGCGCGTCGATATCCTGAAACTCGTCGATCATGATGTATTCGAGCCGCTGCTGCCACTTGAGCCTGATGTCCTCGTGCTGCTCGAAAATATAGAGCGAGAACTTGATGAGGTCGTTGTAGTCGAGGCCGAAGCACTTTTTCTCCTGATAGAGATAGCCGTAGAAGATGATGTCCCCCGCCGTATCGGCGCGCTCGTACTTTTCGCGCAGCGTGTCGAGCGACATCGTGATCATGTCCTTGTAATACTCCGGCTCCTTAAAGAGCTTTCGGATCTCGATCATGTCCCGTGCGGCGGAATAGGTCATGTCGCGCAGTGTGAGGCCGCGCTCTTCGTAGATGATGCCGAGCATCGCGTCGATGTCGGAATTATCCAGCACCAGAAAGCTCTTCGGATACTGCACGGCGTGGCTGTCCTCCTGCAAAACGGAGACACAGAAGCCGTGGAACGTGTTGATATAGCCCGTGTCGTTGTCGCCGGTCAAGGCGTGGATACGCTGGCGCATCTCGTTGGCTGACTTGTTCGTAAACGTCACGCACAGGATGTTCCCCGGCAGGATGCCGAGCTCGTTGACAAGATACGCAAAGCGGTGCGACAGCGCACGCGTCTTACCCGAGCCCGCGCCCGCGATGACGCGGACATGCCCCTCCGTCGCCGTGACGGCCTCGTGCTGCGCGCGGTTCAGTCCCGCAAGCAGATGCTCCATGCGCTGTCCCCTCTCCTCTGCAAATTTCTCAATGGCGGTATTATAGCACGGTTTTGATAGTCAAACAAGTGTTCGCTTGAAAACTTCTTCTCTATTGCACGGCGAGCTTGCTGCTTCAAGCTTCATTCCACCGCAAAATGTGCGGCAGGAGCTTTTCAAGAAGCGCGTCACGGTTCTGCTCGTCAATGAAGACAAGCTCCGCGTTCTCATGCCCGCGCACGGCGCGCAGGAATGGTGTGTCCTTCGGCTTGACCGCGGCCAGCACCGGCGTCTCGCCGTCCAGCGCGCGCATCACCGTAGACTGGAACACCTTGGCGTCATTTTCGAGAAAGCCGAGCTCGTCCATCAAAATGATGCCGCCTTCCGGCGCGGACTCGATGAGCTGTGCGCCGAGCGTGTCGAACACCTCCAGATGGCGGATGCTCGAGCGGCTGTCGCACGTTCCGACGAGATTCGCCGCTTCATTGTGCCGCTCACCCTCACTCTGCGATGTGGGATAGAGGTAAATCGGAAAAAAGCCGTTTTCATCCGCGACCGGCAGCCGCTTTGTCACAAAGCCTCCGACCTCCCGCATGTTCTTCTCCAGCAGGCGGCGGATCAGCGTCGACTTGCCGACGCCGCGCTCCCCGCAGATCAAAAGATGCCGTTTCATACTGCTTCCTCCTTCGAAATAGCCGCCGTCTCAATGGTGAACAGGCACAGCGCCTTTTTCCGCGGCACTGCTTTTTCGCGATGCGTAATGTATCCTGCGTGCGGCCAAAGAGGCAGAACACCATCGCGTCGTAGGGCTTCTCCGGCGCAAGCGTCTCCATATCGCCGCAGATCGCGGTGACACCTTTTATCAGGTGAGCTTCCAGCGTTTTGATGGCCAGCTCGTCGGCGTCCACCGCCGTGACATGGCGGCAGTACGGCTTCAGAGCAAGGCTCAGCTCGCCGATGCCGCAGCCCGCGTCGCAGATGTGCGCGTTTTCTGTGAGCTGCGGCGTGATCCTCTCCGCAACGGTCTCATAATAGCGGTTCATCGCCGCCGCACCACGCAAAAACGCAATGCTCTCGTCCGTCCACTGCATGCCGCATTCTCCTTTTCTCATTCAACCTGTTTCACGGGCAAACCGATACCAGCGCAAAGCACCGCTTTCACGCAAGACATAGCCGCTGAATATCAATATACCTTTATAGAATCACTATAATTCGCCGTGCCGTCTGTTGTCAAGGTACAGCGAGTACCGGTGTCGTTTGAAAGCGCCGTTGCTATTTTTAATCGCTGACTCAAAGAGGATATTTAAGAAAAAACAGCAGGAAGCCGGTGCGATACGCCGGCTTCCTGCTGTTTCTGATTTTTATAGAGGCTCAGCCCTTTTTGAAGAATGCGACCGCCACCACACCGGGGCCAGTGTGCGTGCCGATCACGCTGCAAATGAGCGTGGAGTCGAGCGAGTCCGCCTTGTCCTGCCAGATGTCGCGGCTGTCCTCGACATATTTTTTGAGATACGAATCGCTCAGCCCGCTGTATCCGAGGATGATCGGCTCGTCGAAGTCGATGCCGCCGCTCTCGTGGATTTTCTGCACGAGCAGGTTGTTGCCCTGCTTCGACCCTCTCGCCTTGCCAATAACCTGAATTTCGCCGTCGACGACGGTGATGACCGGCTTGATGTTGAGAAGTCCGCCCGCAAACGCGACAGTCTTCGAGATGCGCCCGCCCTTTTTGAGGTATTCGAGCGTGTCGAGCAGCGCGATGAGGCAAATTTCGTCGCGCTTTTTCTCCAGCGTTTCGGCGATGGTCTTCGCGTCCATGCCCTTGTCCGCGCACTCGAGCGCGTACTCGGCAAGGATGCCCGAGCCGATAGCCGCGCTCTTGCTGTCCACAACGTAGATGTTGTCGTACTCCGCCGCGGCGATGCACGCGCTCTGATACGTGCCGGAGAACTTCGACGCGAGCGTCACAACGACCGCGCTGTCGCCCACCGACGCAACGTCGGAGAAGATCGCGTCGAATGCCGCGGGCGACGCCTGACTGGTCGTCGGCAGCTCGTCGCTCTCGACAAGCCGCTCATAAAAGCGGTGCTTGTCGATGGTCACGCCGTCGATGAACTCCTCCGCGCCAAAATGCACCGTGAGCGGTACGATGCGAAAACGGTCCTTCATGCGCTCGGGCATGTCGACCGTCGAATCCACAATGATCTGAACACTCATGCTTTTCCTCCGTTATTGTTCGTCGCGGGCGGCTCTGTCGCCCGCGGTCTTCTTATGGGTATAAATCCGTTCCAAATTCTCGCTCACGAGCGCGAGCGCGCGGTACATCGTCTGCCGCTCGGCCTCGCTCAGGCCCTCAGATGCCGCCTCGACGATGCGCATGATCTTCTCCCCGATCGCGCGGCCGACCGCCTTGCCCCGCTCCGTCAGGCGCAGTGGGCTCTTATAGCGCTTGCCCGCGCCGCTTGCGCAGGTGATGTAACCGTTTTTCTCGAGGTCGTCCAGCGAGCGGGAGATGGCCGCCTTGTCCTCGTCGCAGCGCTCGCAGAGCTCGGCGGCTGTCATGCCATCCTGCTGGGAGAGGTAGTAGAGGCAGGACACATGCGGCCCTTTCAGTTCGAAGTCCGCCATTTCGTCCGCCTTGATGCGCTTGATGCTGCGGCTGATACGCGTGATCAGGACGGTAAAGGTCTCAAAGCGCTCCTCCATTGCTAATTCTCCTTTTTCCTATTTGTTGACAAATCAACAGGCTCGTTTATCATAGCGCATTAATGTTGATTTGTCAACAAGTTTATTTAAAAAAGAAGTGCCCTTACGATAGGCACTTCCTTTTTTATGTCGATTTTACGCGATTCTACCGCCGCTCAAATTGTACTCCGCGGTGATGTCGTTCCCGTCTTCGTCGTAAAACCGCAGCGTGCTGCGGTCGAAGTCATAATCGCCGAGCTGTGGAGAACGCTCTGTGCAGAACAGGAAATGCGTCTTTCCCTCCGCATTTTCCATCGTGCAGGTCTCGCCGTTCTGCGTCATGGTAATCCTGGCGATGCGGCCGGTCACATCACGGCCGCCAAAGAGGTAGTAGGCTTTCTCCCCACTGCGCACAACGCCGTCACGGAAGCTCCCGCCGCCGTAGCCGAGGCGCACAAGGCCAATATCAGCACTGAAAGTATGGTAATGCTCACTTTCTTGCCTGTTTTCATATTGTTCTTCTTTTTTGTTCAGGGGGAACTCAGAATGCCACGTGCATGAACAGTGCTACGCAGCACAGGATGACCGCGAGCGGCACGTAGACGAAGCGGCCCACGTTGTACCACAGCGCACCGCGCTCTTTCTTGCTGCCGGTGTTCACGGCGGCGAGCAGCTCGTCCTTTTTCATCACGTAGAACCACGAGATTGCGCCGAGCGTCGCGCCGATGGGGATAATATAGATGGAAACAAGGTCCATCCACGGGCCCCACTTGCTGATGGGCTCCATGAAAATGCCGATGCCGAGGCACAGCACACACAGGATCGCCAGCACCGCCGTGCGGCTGAGCTTGGGGAACTTGTGCAGCAGCGATTCCGCCACGGCCTCGAACATGTTCTGCAGCGAGCTCACGCCCGCGAAGATCATCGCAAGGTAGAGGATGATGGCGAACAGCCGCCCCATCGGGATATCCTGTAAAATGGTCGGCAACGTAACGAACAGCAGGCTCGGGCCCGCGCCGACGTCCAGCCCGTAGGAGAAGCATGCGGGGATGATGACGAGCGCCGCAACGACGGCGGCGATCGTGTCAAACAGCGCCGTGTGCTGCGCGACGCCGACGACGTCCTCGTCCTTCGAGAGGTACGCGCCGTACACGATCATGCCGCTGCCCGTGACGGAGAGGGAGAAGAACGCCTGTCCCATCGCCCAGATCCAGATCATCGGGTCCTTGAGCGCCTCCCAGCGCGGGGTGAACATGAAGCAGTAGCCCTCGCTTACGCCCGGCAGCATCGCCACGCGCACCGCGAGGATCAGGAAGATGATGAAAAACAGCGGCATCATGATCTTGTTGGTTTTTTCGATGCTGTGCGCGCCCAAATAGAGCGTCAGCAGCGTCCCCACGACCACGATGATGTGGTACGGAATGACGGAATACGGTGTGGAGGAGAACGTGCCGAACCACGACGCGGTGTCCGTCGTCATCAGCGTGCCGACGAGCGAATCCACCAGCGCCTTTAAGATATATGTCACGATGACGGCGTAGCCGAACGCAATGCACAGCGAGCCCGCAAGCGGCAGCCAGCCAAGAAGGCCTCCTACCTTGCCTGCCCCCTTGCCGCGCGTCGACCATGCCTTTTCATACGCGCCGAGTGTGCCCGTCGCCGCGTGGCGGCCCATGGCGAATTCCGCGGGCAGACCCACGTAGCTGAAAATGAAAATAAACAGCAGATAAATGAGCAAAAATGCCCCGCCGCCGTTGCTGCCAAGCTTGTTGGGAAAGCCCCAGACGTTCGCCATGCCGACCGCTGAACCGACGGATGCCAGAATAAAGCCCCACCGGCTCGCAAAGTTTTTGGTGTTCTTCATGTTTTCTCCCATCCAGGTGAAAAAATAACCGCGTAAGCATTCCTCGGCTCACGCGGGCATCAGCCTGTCTCTCATCAGAATTTGTACGCAGGATACACAACGCATGAAAATTCCTGCTCTTATATTTTATACATTTTAATGCCGCTGCACAAAAAAGTCAAGCGCTCGAGCGGTTTATATTATGGCTGTTCCAGCCTTTTCCTCACCGGCGCGCGTTCTTCCCGCACCGCGGCACAAGGGTCTCGTAACAGCATCGCAGCAGATTTGTTCATATCTTTTATGATATGATCGCCGTACCAAAAGGAAAATGAGGCATTACAGGAGGATCATGATGAGCGCCTGCATCTTTTTCGCTTCCGACGCGCCGCTGCCGGAGGTCTTTCCTCCACCGGAGTACGACTACCTCGCCATCAATGCGGACGACGGTACGATCGACGACGGCGGCGCGGACGACAACTTCGCGCTGCGCACTTACCCAGACAGTTTTCTCTATACCGACAAAGCCTTTGCCGTCTGCCTCGACTGGGCCTACTATACCGAGGGCCGCGCACGGCAGCTGATCGACTACATTGGCTCTGCCCTCGAATCCGCGCCCTGCGTGGAACTCTGGCACGTCTGGCAGGGCGGCTTCTACTTGTTCGATGAGCGTCCCGTCGTTCACCGCGCTGCTGTGCGATTCGATGAATTCGTCGAGGACGATCTGCGCGAGCTCGGCGAAACTGACCTCTGGAACAACAAGGAGACAAACCGGTTATCATTTTACTGCCTGACTGTCACACGGTGAGCAGTATTTTCCATACTTTACAAAACGAGGTGACTCCCATGTCTCATTGCACCACATTCGCCGAAGCAGGCCGCCTTGTGGACGCCGGCCGCCGTGCACCGTTTCTCCTGACGCTGTGTGAGGAGGATGAAAACGAGCTGCACATCACCATCTGCTGCGTTAAAGCGGAGCCAAATGCACAGACTCCGTCCACAGGAAATGCCGCCCTCGACGACATTCTCGCGCACTGTACGCCGCTGTGCCCCGATGAAAACGCCAAGATCGAGCTCATCTTTGAAAATTACCTGCTCTATCAGGTGCGCAACGAATCCTACTGCGTATTTGACGCAGACGAAGTCCACAGCGGCACCTATCTTTGCACGTTCGAACGGTCCAAACTGCTCGACTATCTTCCCCGTGCCATTGATGTCCATCTTATACCCGATGGAACAGACGCTCCCGCATCGTGGAAGCACTACGGCATTTACACGCAGAATCAGATCATCGAGATCGTTGCCCCGTCCGAGCCCACGGTGCGCACGTCCTTTTGACGTACACGCGCATATATTATGTCAACAGATGTTCTATTCCATAAGACAGTCAAAAAGAAAAAGCCCGTGTCTTGTGACACGGGCTTTTTGAACCTCGCAGTAGGGTGAGATTACTTGATCTCGACCTTCGCGCCAGCCTCTTCGAGCTGCTTCTTGAAGTTCTCGGCATCCTCCTTGGACACGCCCTCCTTCAGAGCCTTCGGAGCGGACTCGACGAAAGCCTTGGCCTCGGCCAGACCCAGACCAGCGATCTCGCGGACAGCCTTGATGACCTTGATTTTGGCAGCAGCGTCGAAACCGGCGAGGACGACGTCGAACTCGGTCTTCTCCTCGGCAGCGGGGGCAGCACCGCCGGCAGCGGGAGCAGCCATAGCAGCGGCGGAAACGCCGAACTCTTCCTCGAGAGCGTGGACAAGCTCAGAGAGCTCCAGGACGGTAAGGCCCTTGATTTCTTCGATCATAGCGGTAACTTTCTCGCTCATTGTAATGATCCTCCAATTTTAAGATATTTGTTTTAGTTTTTGAGTTGGGTGCAGACGATTACTCTGCGGAAGCTTCCTCGGCGGGAGCACCGTTCTTCTCGGCGATCTGCTTGAGGACGCAAGCCAGGCCCGAAATGGGAGCCAGCATGGTGCCAAGCACCTGTGCCTGCAGGACGGGCAGTGCGGGGATCGCGGCCAGAGCATTGACGGTGGCCATGTCGACGACCTTGCCGTCCATGAAGCCGCCCTTGATCTCGAACTTACCGTTGAGCTTCTTGGCAAAGTCGGCGATCACGCGCGCGGGGGCGACGGGATCGGCAGCGATGGCAAGAGACGTGGTACCGTTCAGCTGATCATCGAGCTCATTGAGGCCGACGTTGTTGAAAGCAAAGCGGAGCAGGGTGTTCTTGACAACTGCATACTCGACATCGTTCTTACGGCACTCAGCGCGGAGCTCGGTGTCTTCCGCGACGGTGATGCCCTTGTAGTCAACGATAACGCCGGCAGCTGCGCCCTGCAGCTTCTCGGTCAGAGAGGCCACGATCGCCTGCTTTTCAGACAGAACTTTTGCGTTAGGCATTTCTTGAGTTCACCTCCATTGGATTTTGCGGCACGCCTCGCGTGCCAGGGGAAAGAGGCGTTCTAAAAAGGAAACCGTCCTCATGCAGGACATGAGGACGGTAAAGCAATCAATAAATGTTTGCCATCCTCGGCAGGACTTACGAGACGAATCTCACCTGCTGTCTTTGGAACGCTCTAATAGTATATCCAGAGTTGGCAGCATTGTCAACCCCAAATATCGTTTTTTCCGCAAAATACCCCATATTTGCGCCGCGCACAGCGCAAATCAACTTAAATCACAATTTGCCGCGACATGCGCGCCAAAAATAATCCAATTTGATTTTTCTGACGACATGCGCGTCAGAAAAATACCGCGGCTCAGCCGCGATCGCGCGGCGACACCAGTTCGCAAACTGGTGAGGGGGAATCTAAAGGGGGGACAGCGTCCCCCTCTTTAAGTTTTCTTAGATCTTTGCGGTGTTCATCTTGACGCCGGGGCCCATGGTGGAGGCAGCGACGCAGGACTTGATATACTGGCCCTTGGAAGCGGCGGGCTTGGCCTTGATGATAGCACCCATGAGAGCGTTGAAGTTCTCAGCGAGCTTCTCGGGGCCGAAGGAAACCTTACCGATGGGGCAGTGGATGATGTTGGTCTTGTCGAGACGATACTCGACCTTACCGGCCTTGGACTCCTGAACAGCCTTGGCGACGTCGGGAGTGACGGTACCGGCCTTCGGGGACGGCATCAGGCCCTTAGGACCGAGCACCTTACCGAGACGGCCGACAACACCCATCATGTCAGGGGAAGCGACGACGACGTCGAAGTCGAACCAGTTTTCCTTCTGGATCTTCTCGACGAGGTCCATCTCGCCGACATAGTCAGCGCCGGCAGCCTTGGCAGCCTCAGCCTTGTCGCCCTTGGCGAAGACGAGAACGCGGACGTTCTTGCCGGTGCCGTTGGGGAGGACGATGGCGCCGCGGACCTGCTGGTCAGCGTGGCGGGAGTCGACGCCCAGCTTGACGTGCAGCTCGACGGTCTCGTCGAACTTCGCGGAAGCGGTCTTGCAGATCAGGCCGAAGCCCTCTGCGGCGTCATACTGAGTGTTCTTTTCGATCTGCTTTGCAGCATCCTGATACTTTTTACCTCTAAACATTGTTCACACCCTCCTTATTCTTCGACGACAACGCCCATGGAGCGTGCGGTACCGGCGATCATGCTCATCGCGGACTCGAGAGAGCTCGCGTTGAGGTCACGCATCTTCATCTCAGCGATCTTCTGGACAGAGGCCTTGGAAATGGTAGCGACCTTGGTCTTGTTGGGGACGCCGGAGCCAGACTCGATGTTGCATTCCTTCTTGATGAGGACGGCAGCGGGAGGAGTCTTGGTGACGAAGGAGAAGGAACGGTCGGCATACACCGTGATGACAACGGGGATGATGAGGCCCATGTCGTTCTTGGTGCGCTCGTTGAATTCCTTGGTGAACGCAGCGATGTTGACGCCGTGCTGACCGAGCGCGGGGCCAACGGGGGGTGCGGGAGTTGCTTTGCCTGCAGGGATCTGCAGCTTAACGTAACCGGTGATCTTCTGTGCCATGAGAGGCACCTCCTTAATATTGAATGTGGTAACGACCGGCGATTCCGGCCGCCCTTGGCGAGACTGAACGTCTCTCCCACGTTTGCCGCATACGCGGCTCATCGCTTTTAGCGGTGATTACGGTTCTACGACCTCGACCTGATCGAGCTCCAGCTCGACCGGCGTTTCGCGTCCGAACATGGACACGACCACGCACACCTTGTTCTTCTCTGCGTCGATCTCTTCGACCGTGCCGAGGAAGGACGAAAGCGGGCCGTCGGTGATCTTGACCTGATCGCCGACATTGTAGCGCACGACGATCTCTCGCCGTTCCATGCCGAGCGCCAGAACTTCCTCTTCCGTCAGAGGAATGGGTTCATTGTTCGCCGTGCCGACAAAGCCGGTCACACCGCGAATGTTGCGGATCAGATGCCAGGTGTCGTCCGTCATAATCATCTTGACGAGCACGTAGCCCGGGAAGACCTTGCGTTCGACTTCCTTCATATCGCCCGAGTCGGTCACTTCCGTGACGGTCTCCAGCGGGATCTGGATGTCGAGGATCATGTCCTCCAGATGACGGTTGGCGACGAACTTCTCGATGGCCGTCTTGACTGCGTTTTCATAGCCGGAGTAAGTATGCGCGACATACCACTTAGCATTATCAGCCATGACTGCTCTCCTGTCAGCCCGCGAGACCGATCAGCAGGTGCACTGCGGAAACGGCCACGTAGTCGAAGATCCAGATGCAGGCGCCGACGGCGAGAGAGCACAGCAGCACAGTGCCGGTGTTCTTCGCAGTGGTGGATGCGGTGGGCCATACGACCTTTTTCAGTTCGCTTCTCATTTCACGGAACCACTTGCTGCGGTCCTTTTTCTTCTTTTCTTCTGCCATGTTTCAACAGCCTTTCCTAATTACTTGGTTTCGGTGTGGACGGTGTGCTTCTTGCAGAAGGGGCAGTACTTGTTCAGCTCAAGCTTGTCCGGGGTGTTCTTCTTGTTCTTCATCGTGTTGTAGTTTCTCTGCTTGCACTCGTTGCATCTGAGCGTGATCTTAATGCGCATCTAACGGCACCTCCTTATTTACTCAGCTCCGTTTGCCAAAAGCGGCATGAAGCTGGCGATTGCCTCCCTGCTCTCAAATTTGAGGGGTGCTTTTCCCTTGCGTGCCGAGAAGCAAAAGCGCGCAAAAAGAAAGCCCTCTTTCACAGGTAAGCAAGATGATACCACATGTCATGTCCAGCCGTCAAGCACTTTTTGCACGTTTTTGCAGAAAATCGCGCAGATTTTGCGCTCTTTCCCCTGTTTTTTCTCTCCCGCTGCCTCTCTTGACGCGATTTTTTCCGTTTCCGCGTGCCTCTCCCCTGCCCCGTGCTTGCTTTTTGGGCGAAAATCCTGTATGCTGGCAGTCAAAAGAAACGCTCAGGAGGCAATTTTATGAAAATCATGGCCATCGACTACGGCGACGCGCACACCGGCGTCGCGATCTCCGATCGCACGCTGACGCTCACTGGATTTTCGACCGTTATCACCGCGTACCGGCCCGAAGCGGTCATCGAAAAGCTGCTGCCGCTCATCTCCGAGCACGAGGTCTCAGAGCTCGTGCTCGGCCACCCACTCAACATGGACGGCACGCGCGGCCCCCGCGCAGAAAAGGCCGAGGGCTTTGCCGAGATGCTGCGCGAGGCCACGTCGCTCCCCGTCACGCTCTGGGATGAGCGCCGCACGACCGTCGATGCGCACAATATTCTATTGAATAATGGCAAGCGCGCCAAGGAGCGCAAGAAAACCGTCGACGCCGTCGCGGCGAGCCTGATGCTTGAAGGTTATTTAACCTTCAAAAAACGTCAAGGGTAACATATCACAGCGCGGCAGCGCTGTACTTTGTTCCCCTGCGCCGCGCAGGGAACCGGGACAAAGGGGCCATTCTCTTTCGCAAAAGAGAATGGCCCCTTTGAAACCCCAAGAGAAAGGCTTCCATTGCAAGCGAGCAGCTCGAAGAGCTGCAATGCTTGCCGATTGCACTGCCCATAGCGCGGCGAAGCCGCGTAGGCCTCTGCTATACGACTTGGCTTGCTCCTACTATCCGCTGCCGCTCTGCCTGCCTCGTAGTAGTGCAGCCTAATTTCCGTCTACCGAGGCACCCATCAATGCGGCGAGCGCAGCAAAGCCGCATTTCGCAGGCAGTCTGCCGCCGTGCTACCGTCACTCGCGCCTCACGATAGTAAGGCGCGGTTGATCGTAGCAACGACTCGCAGAAGATTCATGGCGAAGCCATGTACACCGCACCCGCACTGCGCAGCGCGTGCAGTCCTTCAAGCTGCAAACTGCTAATGTGCGGGGTCAAGGGGCAAGGCCCCTTGCGTTCTCTTGGGGGTTTAAGGGGGATATTCTCTCACGTGAGAGAATATCCCCCTTATCCCGTGCAGCGCCTACGGCGCTGCCTTCCCCGCGGCACCAGTGCCGCAAATCCCTCGCGCCTGTGCGAACAAGAGGGAGTCTTTCTTTGGAAAAGAAAATCTCCCTCTTGACAATATCGATATTCGATAATATACTCTCCTCAAGAATATCGAATATCGATAAAAGGAGGCCGACAATGGCGCGGGAGAAATTCAGCACGCTGACCGAGCAGATGTTTTACATCCTGCTGTGTCTGCGCGAGGAGTGCTGCGGCATGGACGTGATGGCGCGCGTGAACGAGTTGACGGGCGGGCGCGTGGCCGTCGGCCCCGGGACGCTCTACAACCTGCTCGAGCAGTTTTTGGCGGCGGGGTATATCGTCGAAACGCGCGCGGAGGGGCGGCGGCGCAGCTATCAGCTCACAGCGGAGGGAAAAACGCTGCTGCAAAACGAGGTGGAGCGTCTGCAAGCACAGGTGCGGGACTACGAGAAGCTATTTGAGAGATAACGCCCTATCGTGGGCGGAGAGAAATGAGAGAAAGCGAGGTTTTTCTGATGCGCAACACCAAACGGGAGCTGAATCCCTATTCTTTTTACGACACCGAGGGCCTTGCGCGCCACTTTGAGCGCATGGCGGCGGAGGGCTGGGCGCCCGACCGCGTGGGCCTGTTCATCCGCTACCGCCGCATTAAGCCGCAGAAGCTGCGCTTCGCCATCACCTACTATCCCGATGACGGTGGTGCAGACGGCGAAGATGTTTTCCTCGAGTACTGTGCACAGGCAGGCTGGCAGCAGTCAGCGGGCGTTGGTGATCTGACCTTCTGGGGAAACGGAGCCGAGGGCGAGGGCGGCGGCCTTGGCGGGAGGACCCGCCATGTGCTCTGCACAGCGGATGAAAACGCTGTGGATGTTGAGACTGACCCTGTTTTGCAGGTGGACGCGATGCACCGTGCCCTCAAATATTACCACAGTATGATGATTTTTTGGTTCGGCTATATGCTCCTCAGGATCTGGGATATCCTGACCGGCCTGAAAACAGACCCTCTGAATACGCTTATCTATGGAATGGGGGATTTTTTGTCATGTATTTCGCCTGTTGTCACGCTGATCTGCGGGACTGACCTTATCTGCTATAACAGCTGGTATCGGAAGGCGGCGCGCACGGCGAGAGAGGAACACCGCTTTTTGCCTGCAAAGTCGCGCCCGTGGCTCCAGATACTGGAGCGCGCGGCGCTGCTGCTGACACTTTTCGGCATTTTGGTGAGAGCTCTGCTGGGAACCGGCAGCAGCAGTGCGGGGAGGCTTTACCTTGCCGCGATCCTGTGCGGGATCACGCCGTTTGCTGCGATGTTTCTCACCTATTCGGCGGTGAAAACCGGTGCGGGCAGGGCGAAGCGCTGCATCGTCACGGCCTGCGTGACGGCGGCGGTCGCGCTGGCTTCGGTGGGGGTGCTGCTTACCATGGAGCAGAACGGACTTTTTGACAGCGATGAAGTTCCGCCTGAGCTGTATGATGAAGAATTTCGGGCGACGGTCTACCACGACGCGCTGCCGCTCTACCTCTCTGATCTTGGCATAGAGGATGAGAATGCACGCTGGTCGTGCCTGAGTTGGGGGAGCTCCTCGCCCTTCGCTGCGCGGTATGGCGGAGAGCAGCGAGATGTGCTTGCCAGTTTGGATGATCCCGAGCATCCGGAGACGGCGCGCGGCAATCCTGCGCGGATCCACTACGACATCGGGGATGTGTATCTTGCATCGTGGTTTGACCGCTGCCTCGCCTCCGAGCTGGACTATGAGCAGACTGCCCTTATCGACGGCGAGCATCGCCGTCTCCCTTACGCCTACCGCGAGGTCGATGCCGCGCCGTGGGGCGCAACGCAGGCGTGGCGGCTCTACGACGAGGAAGAGGAGCAGTGGCTTGACCACTGGCTCATCACAGGCGGCACGCGCATTGTCTAGTTTGTGTCGGGCAGTGTGCAAATGACCGATGTCCAAAAGGCCATCGTCGGCGAAAAGCTGCTGAATGCAGACGCAAAGTAACGCAAAAAAGGAGCACCCGAAAGGGTGCTCCTTTTTCATACCGTAGGAACAGCAATTACTGCTTGTCGTACAGGTCGATGAGCTTGGTGAGGTGCTCGTAACGCTCCTTGGCCGCGTCCTCGTTGCGGGTGAAGAGACCCTCCGCACGCTCGGGGAACTCGCGGGTCAGGCGGCTGTAGCGCGCCTCGTTCATCAGGAATTCACGGTAACCGCCGGCAGGAGCCTTGGAGTCGAGCGTGAACTTCTTGTCAGCCGCGGGATTGAAGCGGAACAGGTTCCAGTAGCCGCACTCGACAGCCTTCTTCATTTCCTTCTGGCAGTTGATCATGCCGCCCTTGATGGAGTGCATCTCGCAGGGGCTATAGCCGATGATCAGGGACGGGCCGTTGTAAGCCTCAGCCTCGGTGATGGCCTTGATGGTCTGGGCCGGGTTGGCGCCCATGGCGATCTGCGCGACGTAGATGTAGCCGTAGCTCATCGCGATCTCAGCAAGGCTCTTCTTCTTGGTCTCCTTACCGGCAGCCGCGAACTGAGCGACCTGACCGATGTTGGAAGCCTTGGAAGCCTGACCGCCGGTGTTGGAGTAGACCTCGGTATCGAAGACGAAGACGTTGACGTTCTTGTTCTGAGCAAGCACGTGGTCCACGCCGCCGAAGCCGATATCGTAAGCCCAACCGTCGCCGCCGAAGATCCAAACGGACTTCTTGGAGAGGTAATCCTTCTTGTCGAGGATCTCAGCAACGAGCTTGCAGGCGTCGCAGTCGCAGAACTTCTCGCCCTTGGCCTTGAGCTCGGCGGCGTGCTCAGCGAACTTGGGCACAGCGGCCAGTTCGTCGACGGTGGCGATGTTCGCCTGCAGAGCCGCGACGTATTCCTTCGTGGCCTCGGCGTTGGCGTTGCCGTCGTCCTTGGTGTTGAGCCACTTCTGAGCGGCTTCCTTCAGCGCGGGCTGGGTCCACTCGATGGCGATGAGCTGCTCGGTCTTGGCCATCAGATCCTCGCGGATCTTCTCCTGGCCGACATACATACCGAAGCCGTGCTCGGCGTTGTCCTCGAACAGGGAGTTGCACCAAGCCGGGCCGTGGCCGTTCTTATCCGTGCAGTACGGAGAGGTAGCGCCGGGGCCGCCCCAAATGGACGAGCAGCCGGTGGCGTTGGAGATGTACATACGGTCGCCGAAGAGCTGAGTGACGAGACGGGCATAGCTGGTCTCGGCGCAGCCTGCGCAGGAGCCGGAGAACTCGAGCATGGGCTGCTTGAACTGGCTGCCCTTGACGGTGAGATCCTGCATATCCTTCTTGTCGGAGACCTTGGAGACGCAGTAGTTGAACACATCCTGCTCAGGCAGCTCGGACTCCTGACCAACCATCGTCAGAGCACCGACCGGGCACTGGCCGACGCAAACGCCGCAGCCCATACAGTCGAGCGGGGAGATGGCCATCGTGTACTTGTAAACACCCTTGCCCTTGCCGGCCTTGATGTCGACGATCTTGGCATTGGCAGGAGCATTCTTGGCCTCTTCCTCGGTGAGAGCGAAGGGACGGATGGTGGCGTGCGGGCAGACGTAAGCGCAGTTGTTGCACTGAATGCACTTCGTCTCGTCCCACGTGGGAACGGAAACGGCAACGCCGCGCTTTTCGTAAGCGGCAGCGCCAAGCTCCCACTGGCCGTCCACGTGAGGCATGAAGGCGGAAACGGGCAGGCTGTCGCCGTCCATCTTGTCCACGGGATCGAGGATGTTCTTGACCTGCTCGACGAGCTCGGCCTTGCCCTCGTAGGAGACGGTCTCGTCAGCGTCGACAGCGTTCGCCCAATCGGCGGGAACGTCGATCTTGGTGTAGGCGGTGGCGCCGAGGTCGATGGCCTTGTGGTTCATATCGACGATGTCCTGACCCTTCTTGAGGTAGGAGTGCGTCGCGGCGTCCTTCATGTACTGGATGGCCTGCTCTTCGGGCATGACCTTCGCCAGGGAGAAGAACGCGGACTGGAGGATGGTGTTGTTGCGCTTGCCCATGCCGATCTTGATGGCAAGGTCGATGGCGTTGATGGTGTAGAGCTGGATGTTGTTCTTGGCAATGTAGCGCTTGGCGTCCGCCTTGAGGTGGTGGTTCAGCTCATCGAAGTCCCACTGGCAGTTGATCATGAACACGCCGCCGGGCTTGACGTCGTTGACCATCTTGAAGCCCTTGGTGATGTAGCTGGGGTTGTGGCAGGCGACGAAGTCGGCCTTGTTGATGTAGTAGGGGCTGCGGATGGGCTTGTCGCCGAAACGCAGGTGGGAGATCGTCACGCCGCCGGTCTTCTTGGAGTCATACTGGAAGTAGGCCTGGACGTACTTGTCGGTGTGGTCGCCGATGATCTTGATGGAGTTCTTGTTCGCGCCGACGGTACCGTCGCCGCCGAGACCCCAGAACTTGCACTCGATGGTGCCCTCGGCTGCGGTGTTCGGGCAGTTCTTGTCTTCGGGCAGGGAGAGGTTCGTCACGTCATCGACGATGCCGATGGTGAACTGACGCTTGGGCTCCGCCTTGGCAAGCTCGGTGTAAACAGCGAACACGGAAGCGGGCGGGGTGTCCTTGGAGCCGAGACCGTAACGGCCGCCGATGACGGTCTTGTCGGTGATGCCGGCGTTGGCCAGCGCGGTGACGACGTCGAGATAGAGGGGCTCGCCCTGTGCGCCGGGCTCCTTGGTGCGGTCGAGGACCGCGATCTTCTTGGCGGTGGCGGGGATGGCCTCGATCAGGCGCTCAGCCTTGAACGGGCGGTACAGACGGACCTTGATGAGACCGACCTTCTCGCCGTGGGCGTTGAGGTAGTCGATGACTTCCTCGGCCACGTCGCAGATGGAGCCCATCGCGATGATGACGCGGTCAGCGTCGGGCGCGCCGTAGTAGTTGAAGAGCTTGTAGTCGGTGCCGAGCTTCTCGTTGATCTTGCCCATGTACTTTTCCACGACTTCGGGGAGAGCGTCGTAGTACTGGTTGCAGGCCTCGCGGTGCTGGAAGAACGTATCACCGTTCTCATGGGAGCCGCGCATGGCGGGATGCTCGGGGTTGAGGGCGTGCTCGCGGAACGCTTTGACAGCGTCCATGTCGCACATGTCGGCGAGATCCTTGTAATCCCACACGGCGATCTTCTGGATCTCGTGGGAGGTGCGGAAACCGTCGAAGAAGTTGATGAACGGGACCTTGCCGGAAAGCGCGGCCAGGTGTGCCACGGGGGAGAGATCCATCACTTCCTGCACGTTGCCCTCGCACAGCATGGCGAAACCGGTCTGGCGGCAGGCCATGACGTCGGAGTGATCGCCGAAGATGTTCAGCGCGTGGGTCGAAACAGTACGGGCGGAGACGTGGAACACGCAGGGGAGCTGCTCAGCTGCGATCTTGTACATGTTCGGGATCATCAGCAGCAGGCCCTGAGAGGCCGTGTAGGTGGTGGTCAGAGCACCGGCGCCGAGGGAGCCGTGCACTGCGCCGGCAGCACCGGCTTCGGACTGCATCTCGACGACCTTGACCTGGCTGCCGAAGATGTTTTTCAGGCCATTTGCAGACCACTGGTCGACCAGGTCGGCCATCGGGGAGGACGGCGTAATGGGATAAATTGCCGCAACTTCACTGAAAGCATAGCTTACGTGAGCCGCAGCATTATTGCCGTCCATGGATTTCATTTTTCTTGCCATAAATGAACCTCCTATTTATTTCACCGTCAAAAAACGGTTCTTCTGCGTGTGAACGCAAAATTCAACGATGACACTATAGCACACTTTTTTCGCTATGTAAACGCCTTGTTCCCGCAAAAACATTCACTATTTTGCAACAATAGGTTCAATTCCTTTTATTTTTCGAGAACTTTTGCGAGGATTTATTGATTTTGTGCAAAATGTGCAAAAATGCGCGGAGGGGGATTTGCCTGATGCAAAAAATGTGCTATACTAATTGCAAACTGTGCGATTCGATGCGAAAGAGGGAGGAAAACAGTATGGTCACAGCGGTGCGCTCGCTCGGCCTTCAGGGCATCTCGGGCTACGAGGTCACGGTGGAATGCTTTTTATCCGGGGGCCTGCCTGCGTTTGACATCGTCGGCCTTGGCGACACGGCTGTCAAGGAATCGCGCGAGCGCGTGCGCGCGGCAGTGAAAAACTGCGGTGTGAAGTTCCCTGTCTCGCGCATCACGGTGAACCTCGCCCCCGCGGGTCGGAAAAAGGAGGGCACGCTCTATGACCTGCCCATCCTGCTCGGCATCCTTGCCAGCGCAGAGGAGATCAAGCCCCCCGCGAAGGACGCGGCCTTTGTCGGCGAGCTCTCGCTGACCGGCACGCTTCGCGCGGTGAACGGCGTTTTGCCGATGGCGATGGCCGCGGTGCGCGCGGGCATCAGGACGCTCTACGTCCCCGCGGCGAACGCAGCGGAGGCGACGCTTGCTGACGGCGTGACCGTTTACGGCGTGCCGGACGTCGTGTCGCTCGTGCAGCATTTGAAGGGTGAAAAGAAGCTCTCGCCCCAGCCGAAGTGGCAGGCGGAGCAGACGAGCGAGACCGGCCCCGACTTTTCCGACGTCATGGGGCAGGAAAATGTCAAGCGCGCGCTGGAGATCGCCGCTGCGGGCGGACACAATATCCTGCTCATCGGCTCGCCCGGCGCGGGCAAATCCATGCTGGCGCGGCGGCTTCCGTCGATCCTGCCCGACATGACGCGAAAGGAAGCACTTGAAGCGACCGAGATCTGGTCAGTCGCGGGATTGACCGACAGCTCGCACCCGATGCTGCTGCACCGCCCGTTCCGCGCGCCGCACCACACGCTCTCCGCCTCCGCGATGACCGGCGGCGGGCAGACGCCCAAGCCCGGCGAAATTTCGCTCGCGCACCACGGCGTGCTTTTTTTAGATGAGCTCCCCGAATTCCACCGCGACGTGCTCGAGGTGCTGCGCGCGCCCATCGAGGACGGCGAGGTCACCATCACCCGCGCCGCGGGCAGTATCACGCTGCCGAGCCGCTTCATGCTCGTCGGCGCGATGAACCCCTGCCGCTGCGGCTGGTACGGCCACCCCTCGGGGCGCTGCCGCTGCACCAAGCAGCAGGTGGAAAAATACGTCGAAAAAATCTCCGGCCCGATGCTCGACCGCATGGACTTACACGTCAACGTGCCGAGCGTCGAGTTCGAAGCCATGCGCCGGCGCGAAAAGGCGGAGTCCTCCGCCGACGTCAAAGCGCGCGTGAACGCCGCGCGCGACATCCAGAAGCAGCGCTTTTCCGGCACGAACATCACCTGCAACGCGCAAATGACACCCGCGATGGTGGGCGAGTTCTGCACGCTGGACGCCGCGGGCGAAAAGCTGCTCAAAGGCGCGTTCGAGCGCCTCGGCCTCACGGCGCGAAGCCACGATAGATTACTGCGCGTTGCGCGCACGATCGCCGACCTCGACGGCAGCGAGAAGATCGAGGCGCATCATCTGGCCGAGGCCATCCAGTACCGCAACACGGATATTTTACAGGGGTGAATGAGATGAAAAGGTATGACTACATCCAGTTTGGCGCGCTTTCCGTTTTGAGCCATATCGCTCAGGGCGCGGCTTTTATCCTGCTGTTCGCGGCGTTTGGAGGCACGGGGACGACCTCGTCCTTTACGTTTGCCACGCCCGTCGGGCTCGCGCTCGGCGTCGTCTATGTGTCGGCGCTTTCGTTCCTGTTCGGCTGGGGCCTGCGGCCGGACCGGGGCATCGACAAAAATTGCTGCTGGAATGCGGCGATCGTGCTCTATGTGCTGAATCTTGCCTCGCTTCTTGTGATGCCTGTCCCGTTCGGCTCGGGGAGCATCCTTGCGGTGATCTGGGAGCTGCCGATGGCGCCCGCCATGGTCGGGATCAACGGGGTGAGCGGAGAGGGCACGATGTTCAGCTATGCGCTCTTTGCCCTGCTGGCCGCCGTTGAGCCGCTGTGCTTTACACTGGGGCTCACCCGCAAAGGGAAAAAGCCTGCCAAATCCGAAGACAACGAAAATTCAGCCGCATTTTCCGCCGATGCGGAAGCGGCCATAACAAATGAGGAGAACAATACCAATGCATGAAATGATCCTGTGCAAGCTCGGCGAGGTCGTGCTCAAGGGCCTGAACCGCCGCAGCTTCGAAGATAAGCTGATGTCGAACGTCAACCGCCGCGTGTCGAAATGCGGCAATTTCCGCGTCTACTCCAAGCAGAGCACCATCTACGTCGAGCCGAAGGACGACGAGTGCGACATCGAGGCCGCGTTTGAGAGCTGCAAGAAGATTTTCGGCATCATCGCCGTTTCAAAGGCGCTGCCGTGCGAAAAGGACATCCAGAAGATCATCTCCGCGGCGAAAAATTACCTTGCGTGCGAGATGCGCACGGCCAGGAGCTTCAAGGTCGAGAGCAAGCGCGCCGACAAGACCTTCCCCTTGACGTCGATCCAGATCTCCCAGCAGGTCGGCGGCGCGCTGCATCAGGCGTTCCCGACGTGCGAGGTCAACGTCCACGACCCCGAGCTCGTCGTGCATATCGAAATTCGCGACGATGCGGCCTATGTCCACGGCCCCGCTGAAGAGGGCGCGGGCGGCCTGCCCATCGGCATGGGCGGCGTGGCGGTCAGCCTGCTCTCCGGCGGTATCGACTCGCCCGTCTCGTCCTACATGATCGCCAAGCGCGGCGTCAAGCTCGAAATGGTGCACTTCTTCTCCCCACCGTACACGTCCGATGAGGCGAAGGAGAAGGTGCTTTCCCTTGCCAAGCTCTTAGTCCCCTGGTGCGGGCGGCTGACGGTGCAGATCGTGCCGTTTACCGAGATCCAGGAGGAGATCAGAAGAAACTGCCCCGAGGAATTCTTCACGCTCATCATGCGCCGCTTTATGATGCGCATCTCCCAGCGCGTGGCCGATCAGGTCAAGGCCAAGGCGCTTGTCACGGGCGAGAACCTCGGTCAGGTCGCGTCTCAGACGATGGAGGCCCTGCGCGTGACCGAGGATGTCGTCGATCTTCCCGTCCTGCGCCCGCTCATCGGCATGGATAAGGAAGAGATCGTGCGTTTGTCCCGTAAGATCGGCACGTTCGATACGTCGATCTTACCCTATGAGGATTGCTGTACGGTCTTCACCCCGCGTCATCCGCGCACGAAGCCGAACCTCGACGAGGTCCGTGAGGCCGAGGCTGTCCTCGATATCGAGGGGCTGATCGACCGCGCAATGACGAATCGCGAGTTCGTGCGCATCAAGCTCTGAAAGGAAGTCTTATCATGGCAGAAAAAACAGTTGAACAGCGCTGCTATGAAGCGCTCAAGGCACGCGGCGTGACCTTCGCCGCGGCGGAGAGCTGCACCGGCGGCCTCATTGCCAAGCGCATCACGGATGTGCCGGGCGCGTCGGGCGTGTTCATGGGCGGCGTCGTGAGCTATACGAATATCGTTAAGCACCGCGTGCTCGGCGTTCCGGCGGACATGCTGGAAGAGTACGGCGCGGTGTCCGCGCCCGTCGCCCGCGCAATGGCCGAGGGCGCACGCGAGGCGACGACGGCGGACTGCGCCGTCAGCGTCACGGGCGTCGCTGGACCCGACCGCGACGAGCGGGGAAATCCCGTCGGCACGGTATTCATCGGATTTTCGTCGCCCAAGGAGACAATCGCCGAGCGCTTTGACTTCGGCGCGGCTTCCCGCGAGGAAATTCGCGGGGAAGCGGCGGATGAAGCCTTCAAGCTGCTGGAAGAAAAGCTGAAGGAAGCATAAGGGCCGAGAGCCGTGAAAAAGGAGAAAACATGAAAAGAAACACCGGACTGTTGCTTGTTGCACTGTTGGCGGCGCTGACGCTTTTGGCGTCAGGCTGCGGAGAAAAGCAGCAAACGCCGGACGGCGCACCGGACGAACCCCTGATGCAGGAGGAAGACCTGACGATCGAGCCGCAGCCGGACGCGAACTTTACGCTGGAGCTGCCGGATGGTTTCCTGAGCCTTGGGGCGGACTACGAGCCGAACGGGAAAACGGAGAATACGACCTACGACAGCGACGGGATGCTGCCCTATGACTTTGCGCGCCATTACGATGCAGACGCGCAGCTCGTCGTCGGGACGGATTACTACCCTGAAACAGGGCGCGAGGTCATCAGCTATCTGCGCACTGGCGCTGTGGGCGTGGGAACGCCGCGCGGCGTCAAGGTCGGCGACAGCGAGAAAGCGCTGCTGACGGAATACCCGGAAGCGCTTTACTGCATCGCGGCAGACGAGTCCGAGCTCTATGACGGCTACAGCGACGAAAGCGGCTACAGTGAGCCTGCGTATGACTTCGACCGCGCCTACGTCTGGCAGCCGCAGACGCCGCAGGACGACGGAAACTATGACGTCCGCGACATTGCGTTTTACCTGAAGGACGGCACGGTGAGCGTGATCACGATGACAAAGCCGTATGCGTTCCGCTTTGCCTACGGTGTGGACCGAGACGCGGCGCTGCGCCTTGCGGAAGAAAACCGCGCGCAGCTGTGCGGAAAGTGAAAAAAGGAACAAAAAGCGAGGGACGCGTGAGCGTCCCTCGCTTTTTACTGTATTTAATAGGTGCCGGGATCAAAGCTCGAGCGCGATCTGCGCGTCGTCGACAGTGGAGACGTCCAGCCCGAATTCGCTCGGCAGGTAGCGCGGGCAGACGTTTTCGCCCGTCGTGATGACGGACGCAGCAAGGCGCGTGCCGATCTCGCAGGATTCCATCATCGTTTTGCCGTAGGTCTGGCCGATGACCGCGCCGGCGAAAAATGCGTCGCCCGCGCCGGTCGTGTCCTTGACATCGACCTTCTTCGCGGGGCAGTAGCCGTCCTCGCCGTCGAGCGTGGCGAACACCGCACCCTGAGCGCCCATCGTGACGACCATGCGGTGGATCTGCGCGCCGCGAATTTTGTCGCGCAGGATGGGAAGCATTTCGTCGGGCGAGAGACCGTCGTAATTTTCCGAAAACAGGATGCCCGCTTCCTGCTGGTTGCAGATGAAGCAGTGCACCGAGCGCAAAAAGTCGCGCCGCTCGATGGCGATGCTCATGTTGGACACGACCGCGTAGACGGGCTTACGGTGCTTTTCCGCCAGCGCGAACGTGCGCTTGACGATGTCCTTTTCCATGTCGATCTCGAGCAGAATGCTGTCGGCCTGCGAAAAAATTTCATCGCCCTGCTCGTCGAGAATGTCGGCAATGGGGCTCAGGTCGGGGCGCTTGGAGATCGACGCGGTCACGTCGCCCGTGTTGTCGAAGATCGCAAGCCACATGCCCATGCCGTCGGGCGTTGTGCGGATGTAGCGCGTGTCGACCTTGTGACTCTGGAGCTTTTTGACGATGTCCGCGCCCGCGCTCGTGTTGTCGACAAGGCTCACGAACGTCGGGCGCAGCTCGACGTTCGCGATGTCCTCGACGATGTTGCGGCTCACGCCGCCGTGCACCTGCACGACGCGGCCCGCGTTGCGCCCGCCGGGGATGTAGGAAGAGAGGGGATAGCCCTTGATATCGACAAACACCGCGCCCATCACGACAATACTCATGGAAACGTCCTCCGAAGTTAAGTGTTATACTCAGTATACCATGCTTTTTAGGGATTGCAAAGCGGAGAATATAAGGGGGAACGGGGCGAACCGACCGGTTCGCCCCGTTCCTATGAGAGAAAAGAGAGTAGAGAGCAAAGTTAATCCTTGAAGCGCGCCTTCTGCGCCTCGACGTTGCGGATGGCGAAGAGCGTGGCGATCGTGAGCACGATGCCGATGGCGAGGCAGACGACCCAGTTCTGGATAAAGCCCGCGAGCACAAAGCACACAAAGCTCAGGCACGCGACCGTGATGGCATAGGGCAGCTGCGTGGCGACGTGGTTGACATGCTCCACCTGCGCACCGGCGGAGGACATGATGGTCGTGTCGGAGATGGGGGAGCAGTGGTCGCCGCACACGGCGCCCGCGCAGCAGGCGGAAATACCGATGTAGAGCAGCGCGCTGTCGCTGGGGAAGATGGCTGTGACAATGGGGATCAGGATGCCGAACGTGCCCCAGGACGTGCCGGAGGCAAAGGCCAGCACGCACGCGACAAGGAAGATGACGGCGGGCAGCATATTGTAAAGGCCCTCAGAGGCAGCGTACATCAGATCGTGCACATAGTCTGCGGCACCCAGCGCGTTGAGCGTGGTCTTGAGGGAGACGGCCAGTGTCAGGATGATGATCGGGGAGATCATGGCCTGGAAGCCCTTGGGGATGCAGCCCATAGCCTCGCGGAAGCCGACGACGCGGCGGGCGACGAGGTAGATGACCGTGAGCACCAGCGCGATGATGCCGCCCCACGGGAGGCCGACGAACGCGTCCGTGTTGCCGAACGCACCGATGAAGTCGCCGGCGTAATCGGTACAGCCGGACGTGTCAGCGCCGAAGAAGCCGCCGACGTAGAGCATGCCGATGGTGCAGAGGATGATGAGCATAATGACGGGAATGACAAGGTCGATGACGCGGCCCTTGGGGTTGGCGTTCTCCTCGGTGCTGCCGGCGCTGCCGGAGAGGTCACCCGTATTGCGGGCGCGCTCTTCAAAGCCGCGCATCGGGCCGTAGTCGAACTTGAGCAGCGTGAGCGCGATGATGAAGACGAATGTCAGAAGGGAATAGAAGTTATAGGGAATGGCGCGGATGAAGAGCTGGATGCCGGAAATGCCGGTGTCGAGGTCTTCGGCCGTGGAGGACACGGCGGCCGCCCAGGACGAGATCGGCGCGATCATGCACACGGGAGCGGCAGTGGCGTCGATGAGGTAGGCGAGCTTGGGACGAGAGATCTGGTGGCGGTCGGTCACCGGACGCATGACCGAGCCCACGGTCAGGCAGTTAAAGTAGTCGTCGATGAAAATGAGGATGCCGAGGATGAACGTCGCAAGCTGCGCGCCCACGCGGGTGTGGATGTTCTTTTCCGCCCAGCGGCCAAAGGCCGCGCTGCCGCCCGCTAAGTTGACAAGCGCCACGATGATGCCGAGCAGGACGAGGAAGAGGAAGATGCCCGCGTTGTCCGCGATCGCGGCGATGATGCCATCGTTGACGATCATGTCGATCGTGGCGACGGGGGCAAAGTCGCAGGCGAAGAGCGCGCCGATCACGACGCCGATAAAGAGAGACGAGTACGCCTCCTTGGTGATCAGCGCCAGCGTGATGGCGATGATGGGGGGCACGAGCGCCCAGAAGGTTCCGACAAATTGCATGATGTTTCTCCTTTCCTGTGCTACAAAACACAGAACAAAAAAATTAAGCCATGATTTCCATCATGACTTAACACAAAAACATCAAACAACCGATGTGAAACACACCAAAGCTCCTGATCGCGTCGATCATGACAGCACTCCGTCCTTCCGGACGACAGTCCGCCGGGTATTTCCCGACGACCCAAGTATCGACAAAACAGGGATTTTATCGACCCTTCGGCGGCGTCCCCTTCCGCACCCCACGGTCTCCTGCCGTTTTGTTGGGGGCTACTCATGTCAGCCGCGCCTCTATCAAGACTTATGAAATTGCTTGCAGTATACACCTTTTTTCGATTCTGTCAAGCAAGAAAAGCATGCTTTGCCGAAAAATGGCTGAAAATTATACGCATGAGCGTAAAACGGAAAAGTTTCGGAGCGATTTTTGTGGAAAACAGAGAGAGCTTACGCCCCGCAGTAGGCGAGCTTGAGCAGGCGGCAGAAAAGCTCGCTCCACGTGAGGTGCGGTATGCTCTCGCCCGCGAGCAGCGGGAGCGACGCGACCGGCGTGCCGTCTGCGTCGAAAATATCGAGCGTGCCGAGCGGTTCGCCCTCCTCGACGGGCGCATCAATGCTCTCGGGCAGCGAGACGGCCTGCGTCAGGCCGTTTGCACGGCCCTTTTCGAGAAGCAGGGCGTTTTCGCTCGTCAGAACGCTCTGCACCGCCTTCTGTGTGCCGAGCGTCACGGGCACGGCGGGCAGCGGAGCTTCGGGGGTGACGGTGACGAGCGAATACGCCGCAAAGCCGTAATTCAAAAGCGCTTTGGCATCGGAAAAGCGCTTGTCGCTCGTGCTGCCGCCCAGGATGACCGCGATGAGTTCCATGCCGTCCTTCTCCGCGGTCGCGCTGATGCAGTATTTGGCCGAATCGGTCGAGCCGGTCTTGAGCCCCGTCGCGCCGGGGTAAAAGCGCACGAGCTTGTTGGTGTTGACGAGCATGGACGCCCCGCCGCGCAGCGAGTCCATCCAGATCGTCGTAAAGCGGCGGATGTCGGGATGGCGCCAAATGAGCTCGCGCGACATGAGCGCGATGTCGTAGGCCGAGGTGACATGCCCGTCCGCGGGCAGGCCCGTGCAGTTGACAAAGTGCGTGTCGTTCATGCCGAGCTCTTTGGCTCGCTCGTTCATGCGCGCGACAAACGCTTCCTCGCTGCCTGCCAAGTGCTCGCCGAGCGCGACGGCCGCGTCGTTGCCGGAGACGACGCACACGGCCTTGATGAGGTCTTCGACGCGCATCTGCTCGCCCTCTTTGAGCCAGATCTGGCTGCCGCCCATCGATGCGGCGTGCGCGCTGCCTGTGACGGTATCGTCATACGAGAGCGCGCCGGAGTCGATGGCCTCCATGGTTAAAAGCAGTGTCATCACCTTCGTCACGCTCGCGGGCTCGCGCGGCGTGTGTTCATCCTTGGCAAAGAGCACCGTGCCGGTCTGCTTTTCCATCAAGAGAGCGGAGGGGGCGTCGAGCGTGAGCTCGTCGGCGCGCACGGGCACGCACAAAAGCAGCGCGAACAGCAGGATCATCGGGAACATTCGTTTCATGGCGGAGCTCCTTTCTTCGTTTGGCAAAGAATATGAAAGGATTTGCGCCAACATGAATATTTCGCCTTGAAATGACACGAAGAATATGATATACTCCATCTATTCGCAGGGTTGGTATATCGGTATTACAGCGGCTTCCCAAGCCGTTAAGGCGGGTTCGACTCCCGTACCCTGCTCCAAAAAAGAGAGACACGCGCAGGCGTGTCTCTCTTTTTTGGAATCCGTGGGAGATGAAAAAGCACAGGGGCAAGTGAATTGCCCCTGTGCAAATGCTTTTGCACAGCAAAAGCATTTTACGGCGCAAAAGCGCCGAGGGGAACGGAGTGGGTAAGAGTGCCTGCGCCGATTGGTGGTGCGCAGCGCTGTTGCCGCGGAGCGGCAATGCGCGATGGGGTGCAGGCCTGATGACGATGGATGTTGCATCGATTGAGGGTGCGGGGCGCTGTTGCCGCTTTGCGGCAAGGCGCGATGGGGATTATTGCGGAGTGTTATCGTTGGACGCGGGGGCCTTGCCGGTCAGGATGCAGGTGAAAATGGCGTGAGCGTAGAGGATGGCGCGGATGCGGCAGGGAAAATTGCTAAAAGAAAAGAGATAAAATTCCGATAATTCTGATGATAGCTGCGCAGCCGAAGGCCAGCAGCAGGGCTTGCAGAATGAAGCGGAGACAACGGCGGAAGGTGAGCGGTTCTTCCGCGGAAAGATGGGGATCCGTGATTTTGCCTGGCAGGTTACTCATGGGCTCTCTCCTTATCATCTCTCTTTATTGGGGAAATGCTCGCTTTTAGTATACGAAGCTCTTGACTGCCGGTCAAGAGGCGGGGAGGTACTCGCTGGCGGGATGAAGATCTGTGATGTTGTAGCGCGGCAGGTGGTAGAGGGAGTCGCCGTAGCGGGCAGTGCCGTAGACGCCGGAGAGTGTGACGGCAAAGTGCTGCTGCAAAAACGGTTCGGCCCACAGCTCCATCTTGCCGAGAGGATACGTGAACGTCGTGACGTTCTGGCCGGTTTCGAGTTCGATGCGTGTGATGCTCGTTTGCAGGTCGGCGGAGATGCGCGAGATGTAAGTCTCCTCGTCCTCGCCGCTTTTGCGCTCGATGCCGGGCGCATCGGGGCGGATGTGGCAGTCGTTCGTGTGCGAGGCAAACTCGACAAGGCCGCTTTTTGCCATCTCGCGGCACTCATCCCAGGTGAGAAAACCGTCCGCTCTCTCGTCGATGCGGGAAGTGATGAGCGAGATGGCCGCCTTTGCGCCGTATTCGCGCAGGATGGGAAAAGCGAGGGTATAGTTGCTCTCATATCCGTCGTCAAAGGTCAGCAGTACCGCCTTTTGCGGAAGCGGCGAGCCGTCGTCGAGCTGACCGGCAGCCAGTTCGCGCGGCAGGACTGTCGTATAGCCGTTATCGCGCAGGAAGTCGAGGTCGCGCCGCAGCGCGGAGACGGTCATGGTGTAGTCTGCCGCCTGAGACGCATTTTCCGTAAAGTTGTGGTATTCCAGCACGTAAAAGCGCCAGTCGGGCGCGGGCTTTGCGGCGTCTCCCTTGGGAGAGCGCACCGGCGCGGCAAGGGCCTCGGGCATTGCGCGGCGGTCGAAGTGCGGCGGACGCACGGGGACGGCCTGTGCGCTGTGCGCCTGCTGAAAGAGCGAAACGGCGAGGACGATGACGAGCACGCGCGCGAATAATTTCAGCAGCGACATCATGCCGTAGGAAAAAAGATTGATGCGGCGCATACGCTTCACCTCCTCTGCGCCCTTTGTCTATATTAGACGCAAAAAAAGAAGAAAAGTTTCCACGATCAGAGGAAAACTGCGGAAAAATCTTTACAGGCGAAAAAATCTGCTCATCGCAACGGGCTGCCGCATCGCCAAGATGCAGGACTTCCCCGTGGCGGACATGATCCCGGCGATGGTGCTCGTGATGCCGCTGAGCGCCCTATGGACAAATTACATCGCGCCGCTTCTCTGAGCGCATGGAAAAAAGCACCGCTGCCCAAAAAGACGGCGGTGCTTGCATTTTTGCGTTATGTAAATTATAATGAAACGGATCATTGACAACAGACGGAGGCAAACACATGAAAAAGGTCGCATTGGTCACCGGTTCGTCCCGCGGCATCGGCCGCGCGGTCGCGGCGGAGCTCGCGCGGGACGGCTATGCCGTGTGCATCAATTACTATGAACGAAAGGACAAGGCCGACGAGCTTGTCGCGCTGCTGCGCGCCGAAGGCCGCGAGGCCATCGCCGTGCAGGCGGACGTGTCAAAGCGCAGCGAGGTGAACGCCATGGTCGCGCAGTGCGAGCGCGGACTCGGTAAGATCACGCTGCTCGTGAACAACGCAGGCGTCGCCGGTCAGGCGCTCTTTCAGGATGTGACGGACGAGATGTGGGACCGCTACTTCGGCGTGAACCTGAACGGCGCGCGCAACACCATTCAGGCGGTGCTGCCGAACATGCTGCACGAAAAGAGCGGCTGCATCGTGAACATTTCGTCGATCTGGGGCCAGCACGGCGCGTCGTGCGAGGTGACGTATTCCTGCACGAAGCACGCGCTCATCGGCCTGACGCGCTCGCTCGCGATGGAGCTGGCGCCGAGCGGCATCCGCGTCAACTGCGTTGCCCCCGGCGTCATCGAGACCGATATGGTCAAGGTACTGGGCGAGGAAACGCTCAAGGACCTTGCCGAGCAAACGCCGCTCGGCCGCCTCGGCAAGCCCGAGGACATCGCCGCGGCGGTCGCGTATCTCGCGTCTGACAAGGCGTCGTTCGTCACGGGCCAGGTGCTCGCGGTGGACGGGGCGTTCGTGCTCTGAGTCAGCGCCCTGTGCTGCCAAAGCCCCCCTCGCCGCGCACGGTCTCGGGAAGGGTGTCGACCTGCTCAAATTCCATCGGCAGAAACGGCAGCAGCACGAGCTGGGCGACGCGGTCACCGTGGCGCACGGTGCGCTCTTCGTTGCTGTCGTTGTGCAGGGCGACGAAGCATTCGCCGCGGTAGTCACTGTCGATGACGCCGAGGCAGTTTGCCGGACGGAGGCCTTGCTTGGAAGCTAAGCCGCTTCTGGCGACAACTGCGCCGAACGTGCCCTCCGGCAGGGCAAAGGAAAGACCGGTCGGCAGCATAGCCGTCGCGTGCGGCGGGATGATGAGCTCTTTGTCGCCGTCCAGGCAGGCGTAAAGGTCATAGCCGGCGGCGAAAGCGGAGCCGCGCGTGGGGAGCTTTGCGCCCTCACGCAGCAGCTTGATCGAAACGTTGGACATGGGGAAGATCCTCCTCTTTTTTGCATGCGAAACATTATAAAGCCTGCGCAAAAGAAAAGCAAGCGCGGTGCAAAAAGGGAGGATCTGGCATAAGAATAAGAATTTTCCCTTGCCAAACGGGGGGAGTTCTGCTATTATACTATGATGTAATGTTTCCGCCTGATGCAGGCGCTTACAAAACGACAACCTTTTTTGGAGGCTCGAATAGATGGCAAAAAACAACGATAAGCGGGCAGAACGCATGGCCAGAAGCAATCGCAACGTCAATCGTGCGATCATGGTGCTCATGGCCGGCGTCATTGCTGAATTTTATCTTTTGATGGTGAACAACTACTATGTCAAAGGCGGCGTCGGTCAGGTGCTCACGATGATGACTGTGCTTCAGGTCATCGATTACATCGGCTGTGCGCTGTTCGGCGCGGGCCTTGTCGTCTGGCTGATGCGCAAAAAGTGGACGCGCTTCGCGCCCGCCGCGCCGTGGCTCTTATGCATCGGCTTTTTCTTCGCCGTGTCGTCGATCCTGATGCTCAAGGTCTACCCGCAGGGCACGACGATGATGTGCGTGATCGTGCCGGTCGTGATGCTCATCGGCATCGTGTTCCTGCTCTATCCGCGTGAGTTTTCCGTGCAGGCCGTGGGCCTGACGGCGTCGCTGATGGCGATGTACCTCATCCACCGCGGCAGCGGAAGCGACACGTGGGGCGGCATCGTCATCGGATGCAGCATCCTCGCGATCTGCGTGGTCGCGGTGCTTGGTGTCGCTGTTTTCAAGGCGGGCAAGAACGACGGCAAGCTTAAAAAGCTCGGCGATCTTCGTATCGTGTCGCAGGACGGCGACTACAAGCTCATTTACGCTGTGCTCGCCGTGTGCGCGCTGGCCATTGTGGCGGCGCTCGCCGTCAGCAGCATCGCCTACTACGGCCTCTGGGTGCTGGCGATTGGCACATTCCTCCTCGCGGTGTACTACACGGTGAAAATGATGTAAAGAAATCAAAAGGAAGGCGAGTCCATTTGGACTCGCCTTCCTTTTTTGCTTTTTATATGTCGCGACGTCCTTCTAAAGCCCGCATCAGCGTCGCGTCGTCGGCGAATTCGAGGTGGCCGCCGACGGGGATGCCGTAGGCGAGGCGCGTGACGCGCACGCCGAACGGCCGCAGCAGGCGGGCGAGGTACATCGCCGTCGCCTCGCCCTCGGTGTCAGGATTCGTGGCCATGATGACCTCTTCGATGTTCCCCTGCGCCACGCGGTCGAGCAGCGGCTTAATCTCCAAATCGTCGGGCCCCACATGGTTCATCGGCGAGATGACGCCGTGCAGCACGTGGTAGCGGCCGTTGTATTCGCGCGCGCGCTCGATGGCAACGACGTCGCGCGGGTCGGCGACGACGCAGATGACATGTTCATCACGCTTCGGCGACGAGCAGATGGGGCAGAGGCCGCCGTCCGTCAGATTGCGGCAGACGGGGCAGAACGTGACGGTGCGCTTGGCGTCGACGATGGCATCGGCAAAGGCCTTGGCCTCCTCTTCGGGCAGGCTCAGCACGAAAAACGCGAGCCGCTGTGCGCTCTTGCTGCCGATGCCGGGCAGGCGCGCGAACTGCTCAACGAGCTTTTCGAGCGCCGCGGGAAAGTATTCCATGGATTTAACCTCTCAGCTCTTTGATCTTGGCGGGGATATCCGCGGCCTTGTAGACGGCGGAGCCCGCGACGAGCACGTTTGCGCCCGCCACGATGCAGGTTTTGCACGTCACGGCGTCGACGCCGCCGTCGACCTCGAGCTCGCAGTCAAGGTTTCTCTCGTCGATGTAGCGGCGGATGGCGGAAACTTTCGGCATCATATCGGCCATGAACTTCTGCCCGCCAAAGCCGGGCTCGACGGTCATCACGAGCACGATGTCGCACTTGTCAAGAAACGGCAGCACGGCCTCAGCGCGGGTGTTGGGCTTCAAGACGACGCCGGCCTTTTTGCCCTTGGCGTGAATTTTGTCGAGCGCGAGGTGGATCTTCTCCGGCGTGTCGGCCTCGACATGACAGGTGACGAGGTCCGCGCCCGCGTCGCAGAACTGGTCGACATAGCGCTCGGGCTGCACGATCATCAGGTGCACGTCGATGGGCAGCGCCGTGCGCTTGCGGATGGACTGGAGCACAGGGATACCGATGCTGATATTGGGGACGAAGCAGCCGTCCATCACGTCAAAGTGGACGTAGTCGGCGGTGGCAATGGCCTCGACGCCGGCGCCGAGCTCGGCAAAGTCGGCGGAGAGGATGGACGGTGCGATCTTGACGGACATGATAAGAATCCTCCTGCGAAAATTTTCTTATTTTTTATTGTAGCAAAGCACAGGAACAAAAGCAATGCAAAAAAATGTAAAAGACACTTGACATTTTGCTTGCGCAGTGCTATCCTCGCAGATGTAAAGCGAACTTGACTTTGGAAAACGGAGAGAAGCGATGAAAAACCACATTGAAGAGAGAAGAAAGGCGCGCGGCATGACGCAGCAGCAGTTGGCGTCGGAACTCGGCGTCTCGCGCCAGACGATCATTTCACTCGAGAACGGGAAGTACAACCCGTCCATCCTGCTGGCGCACAGCATCGCGCAGCTCTTTGGCGAGCGGATCGAGGACATTTTCATTTTTGAGGAGGAAGAGGCATGAAGGGCATGAATTTACAGGAGCAGAAAAAGTGCGGTATTCTGGTGACCGTCATCGGACTTGTGATGTTCGCCATCGGATTTCTGCTCGGTGATGCGCACATGGGCGATTTTTACAGCGGCCTTGGCTGCGGCCTCTTTGTCTGCGGCGCGGTGCGGCTGCTGCGCGTTTACCGCCTGAGCCGCGACCCGGAAAAGGCCGCGGATTATGACGCGATGCTCAAGGATGAGCGCACGATGTATGTTGCGAATAAGGCGCGCAGCATGACGTTTTTCATCTGCGTCTACGCCCAGCTCGCGGCGGGACTGCTGGCGCTTTTAGTGTTCAAGCAGCCAATCATCGGGCAGGTGCTGTGTCTTGTGACCTGCGCGCAGTCGCTTATTTTTTGTGGGACTTATTGGTACTACAATAAGAAGTATTGAAGGCAGCGCGGGGGGGGCTGCTTCTGTCCCCACAGCGTGTGGGGACGCGGCAAAGGGGGATATTCTCTTTCTCGGAAAGAGAATATCCCCCTTACACCCCCAAGAGA
>OJSN01000169.1_pt1 | contig 73720 bp, 53 predicted proteins | sample 1599421 | NCBI WGS metagenome assembly OJSN01 (sample SAMN04168659, study PRJEB22393) | human gut metagenome | biome: human gut microbiome; feature: stool | host: Homo sapiens | collected 2014-05-12
TTTTAAGGGGGCAGAATCGCTTGGTTTTAGGGGGCAGCTTACACTGGATTTTCCACCAAAGAAGTAGTTAAAAGACGGCTCTAAACGAATAGCATTGGTTATACCGTACTGAAACTTAGCTCCAATACCCATACTTTCGATTTGTGTTCCATAGTTTAACTGGAGACCAACTGCCTTTTCGCCTTTTTGCGCCATAGCAGAACAAACACTTGCTACCAATACGATAGCGACCATAATAACTTTTTTCATTGTTTTTAAAATGCACCTTTGGCTCAGATAGTGCGAATAAAGATAATAGTGGAGGCATAAAAAAGAAGTGTGAGCCTATTAGTCCTTTTCATACTAAGAGGCTCTCGACTGCCCATGTGATAGAAAAGAAAAAACAGCCCACACCCTATTTGATATATATGAAGATATATATAACAAAATAAAGGTGGAGACGTTCTATCCAGATTCCATCACACTAATGAGTTGTCGAGATTCCTTAGTATAGAATTGGAGCTAAACGCATCCTTAATATGTCTGCTGCTATTTGCAGCGATGCAAAATTAAGAATTATTTAGCAAAGAACGCTCTTGTGGGCTGTAAAATTCTACAAAGTTAGTGTTTTAATCGTCAAAAACTTAACATATCGTACGTTTCTAATAGTTCTTGGCTTCTCAAACCTAAATACCTACGTGTGGTCATTATGTCGCTATGATTGAATAACTCACTTAGTTTAATCAACGCAAATTCACTATTCTCACCAGCGGATTCAACAACTTTCCTTCCAAAGGTCTTTCTCATACTATGGGTTGAAAAATGCTCTACCTTTAATCCATACTTGGATTTTATATTTTTAAAGAGTATGTTGATTCTTTGTGTACTGTACACTGTTTTTTTTCGGCTGATAAAGCACTTTTCATTCTTGTCTGTTATCGCTAGTGCTTTACAGCAGTCCGCAATGTGTTTTTGGAAATCACCATTGACTTTTATCTCTCTCCTTTTGCCAGTTTTCTTTTCGATTATCATGAACTTTTCACCATCCAGCAGCATTTCCCATGTGAGGGTGAGAAGGTCGCTGATACGTAAACCAAAGAAGCTTCCGCAGCCAATTAGTAGGGATAAGCGGTATTCTTTATCTCTATATAACTTTCTGACCAATGAAAGCATTGAATCCCATTCCATATAATCCGAAGTAACACAACTGTTTTTTAAACTCATAATATTCATTTTTAGGTGAGATTTGTGGTTTTTGAATCTATCTCAAATCTCTGTTTTGGTAAACAATTGATAATCAATCAATATTCAATAATCACAGAAGTGAATATTCATTTCTAACCTTTTGTTCGTAGTTCTTGCAGTGTTCAACTGTCTCGTCAATAACGCCAACTAACAAATCAAAGTACACAGAATTGAATCTTTGCTTTTCTTCCATTTGGTAAGATAGGAGAGTTATGTCAAATAAATCAGTCCCTTGATTATATTCCACCTTAACCCATCCTTTATGGAGAAAGCCATTTACTTTAAACATCAACCCATTTTCAAGTCTTCTCGGAGAATTGAATCCCCATGACCACATAATTGAAATCTGACTTTTCAAAATTGCTAAAATGTACTCTGCCATTATATTGTCCTCCTATTTATTAAGCTGCCATTGCGAAGGTTGATGTAGTAAGCATCTCCAGTGTTTTTGCCTCAATCGCTTGATACACTTTCAACGCTTCTTTATTAATCTCAAACATATTTTTCTTAGCCCATTCGTAACGAGCCATCCAAAGGTCTTTCAATGCTTTTCTTGTATCAACATCTAAAATGGAATTTACTAATTCGACAAAAGCTGCCATGTGACCTCGTGATGATTCTCTTGCTGATGCTTCATAGTCTGCATAGAACCAAAAGAAATCATGTTCATTTATCATTGTCACTGCTTTATTGATAATTTCCATTGTTGCCATATCTTTGAATTTTTAATGATTACTACTTTGTTTTCGATTTCAATACAAAGATAGTGACCTGAATTAAAATAGAGTAATATATTTAGTTAAACTCAGTTAATTAGATGATTTTAATTTAATTTGGATAACATATTGGCGTAATAGATACAAAAAAGGGAAGCAATATAGCCTCCCTTTATATATAAGGTGTGTGATTTTAGAATACTTGCACCAGTGTTTCCCATCGGAATGACCGCCATTCACCTCTATCAACATCGAAATATGCAGTTGTCTTATGTAACTCCCTTGATTCACCTCTACCATTTGTTTTTGCTGCCGCCAATTCTTTCTTGGTAGTTCCCCATGCTTCACGGATTTCACCATTTTTCTTCATGAAAAGGAAATGTGCAATACCATTTGATAACTTTACTTTCAGATTATCAATCATTAATGCTTTGATTGTGCCAATTTCATTGGATTGGGTACGAATTGCGATAACATTTGCTCTAATTACCGTTGAATTGTTTAATACAAGTGCTTGAATCATAATTATAAAGTTTAAATTGTTACTCTTTCTTCTTAATTGTATTGCAAATGTAGTGATTATAATTGAAATAGGGTAATATTTAGGGTTAAATACAGTTAATTAAATGATTATATTTTAATTTGAATAATATTTCTTCTTACATTTGTAGATTAAATCAAGAAATAATGGCTAATAACAACGAAAGAACAGTGATTCATCTCCAGTTGGGAGATGTACACGAATATTTTGGCTCACCTTCCTCAATGTATGATAAACATACTTCGGATGAATTAGGTATCAGTCAAGCGTCACTCAATAACTATTTCTACAAACTTCCAGTTGATGCAGAGCCTATATATAGGAATAGTAGGTGCATCATCAGAAAAGGGCTACTTTATACTAAACCAACTACGAGGGGAAGAAAAAAAGATTCAATTTAATAGAAATTCTTATAGCGGATGAACGATGAACGGTTGTTTTCGGCTCTGCAAGTTCTCTGTGTGGATTTTCGGCAAAAACGATTTCTACTAAACGTGTCTGTTAATATTGTTTAAATACCTATTTAATTCATCGTTTATCACACTTTTGAGATAGTTGCTATTAATTCCATCGGACATTATAGCAATGAAATTGTGCGCTTGTTCTGCATCCTTGAAGGTTATGTTATCAGTAAATAGACATTGTTTGAGAAGGTCTATTTGGGCTGCTACATTTGTTTCTCCAATATTTTTTGTGGCTGCTGTATCTTCCGTTTGCAGTGCCTTACGGATTCTTTCATATCTATCCTTTTGACTATTGCTTATCTTTTGCTTTGTCTCCAGTGATTGAGATTTACCCCACATAGGATTAAGACTACCTTCTTTGCTGCGTTTTGGCTTTGGGACATTATTTGTACTTTCCATTTACTATTAATTTTGTTTAGATTATTATTTTAGCATTTATTATTATATTTATTAGTGAAGTAGTTAGAGCTTACTTCTTTATATATAAATAGAATTTTAATGTCAAATAATTTGGTTTTTCGGTATTTTTTTTGTATTTTTGAAACAGTTGGGATTATCCATGTGAATGGGTAATAGACACTCTAACCTTAATTGTTTCCCAACTTTCAGTCGCTAGAGCCAAAATAAGGCTTCATAAAAGCCATTTTAAATAATTAATTTTATGAAATTTAACATAATGACTTCATTAAGTCATTACCAAAACAAACCTAACAATGAAGAAATCAGGAAGATAGAGTATATTAGAAAGAACCTATCATTGGATGAGATTGCAGATTCCATCAGAAATGGATATGTACTATCTGCCAACTTCACGGAAGACAATACAACGACCGTCAAACAGTTCCAACGAACCTACGAGAACTATGCTGGAGCATCCTTCATCATGCTTGACCTTGACAATGACGTTGAATGTGGTTTAGGCGAACTCATTAGCGGATTGGGGATTAAGCCTACAATTGGATATACTACGTATAGCCACCAACAAGAAGGTAAAGGGAATAGATATAGATTGCTATATTTTTTTAAAGAAGAAATAGTTAATATCAATTTATTCAAAGAGTTATATCAGAAAATCGTTGATATAAATAAACTTTCTATTTCTGATAATTGTGGTAAAAATGCTACGCAAGCTGTATTTGGTAGCCATTCTGAATGTGAATTGATTAATACTAATTTGATATACTCTATTAGTCATTTTCAACTGGAGAATCGAAATGGACATTCTAATTCTATAAAGAAGAAAGAGAAAAACAATATAGAGTTAGAATGTCTAATTCGAGATAAGGAGTATATTGATGATTACTGGAATTTGTCCTACACGGAACTACTAGCCAAATACAGTGAGAAATATTTCTTTTTTCAACATACCCCACTGGAATCAGTGAGTGATGATGTGCCTTATATAATCCTTCCATCTAATTATGTAGAGATTAAACGCTACTGGATATACTCTACCAACCTTAAAGAAGATGGAGAGGTGAGAAATGTGACTACCAAAGTTAAACCCATTAGAGATGGTGAAGGAAGAAAGAAGAAATTGTACCTAAATGGGATTCTACGAAGAATGATGATTGATAAGCTGTCCTTTGAACACTTATTGCATTGTCTCGTGAACGAACTGTATTTCTATATTGATAACAGTAAAGATAAGATTGATAAGAAACAACTCTTTGAGATTACAATTCGTTCATATAATGCTGATATAGAGAAATATAAATTCTTAAATAAGACGAAAGATAAAAGAAAGTTTATTGTAAATAGAGAGTATTGTATCAAATATAATCTTAATAATAAGCAAGTTAGAAATTTATCTAAAAAGATTATTACAAATAATAGAATTGGGGAATTATATGATGCTTCGCTGACTGACAAGGCTAATATTGAGGAGTTTAGAAAATATGGACTGGAGATTTCCACTAAAACACTACAACGATTTCGCAAAGAGATGGGTATTACCAAATATAATAAGGGAAATGGACATTCTAATTCTATAAAGAAAGAAGAAGAGAACAATATAGAAATAGAAAGTCCAATTCAAGTTGATTATGATAAATCCTATTATGACTATCAATGCGAGTTGTTATTAACTGAATTAGATGAGTTTGTAAGCGATGGGTATTATGACATGAAAGATTCGGGTGATGTTAGAGACATGGTTAGAATATTCGTAAAGAGGGCTAAACAAGTTTATGCTTACTATGATAATAGAGTACTCATTGATATGTTCAAAGGGCATTACCAATTAGTCAGTTAATAGGGATTTGGAAAATACTATCCAGAATTTTTGTACAGTTCCGTTCTCTGATATAGAGTGGGGTAGCTTCAATGCTAATTTAGCTTGAAGTTACCTACGCAATATTTCAATATTTGATTCCATTTTCTTATATTTGCACCATTCAAATGATAAAAGAATACCAAATTGGAATACATTTATTCTAATGTGTTGATAATCAGCGACGAATAGAAGTTTCCTAAACTTTAGATAGGGGTTCGATTCCCCTCGGGACTACAAAATAAAAAGGGAAGTCGATTCGTTCGGCTTCCCTTTTTTATCGTTAACTTGTATAGTCCTTATTTAGCTACTTCAGCAGCCGGCTCAGCTATTTTTTTGTTCTTCAACATCATGTATGCGATAGGAGATGCAATGAACAAAGAAGACAATGTACCAATTACAACACCGAGGATCATTGCGAATGCGAAGCTGCGGATAGAGTCACCACCAAGGATGAAGATACACAGCAATACGATTAATGTACTCAATGAAGTATTGATAGTACGTGCCAGAGTAGTGTTCAATGAGTCATTGAACAACTGTTTCTTGTCGCGTTTTGGATACAGGCCGAAGAACTCACGTACACGGTCGAAGATTACCACCTTGTCATTGATAGAGTAACCGATAGCTGTCAGAATAGCACCGATGAATGTCTGGTCAATTTCCAGTGAGAATGGCATCCAGCCCCAGCAAAGAGAATAAGCGCCCAAGATCATCAATGTATCACTTGTCAGTGCAGCTACAGAACCCACACTATATGCAATGTTACGGAAACGAATCAAGATGTACAGACCAATTGCAATCAAAGCAAGTACTACAGACCACATAGCCGAAGTCTTGATATCATCTGCAATACTCGGACCTACTTTCTGTGAGCTGACGATACTACCACCAGTATGGTTTTCACGATCGATAAATGTTTCCAGAGTAATGTTTTGCGTCAATACGGGCTTCAATGTCTCATAGAGATATGCTTCTATTTCAGAGTCAACATTGTTGCCGTCTTCTTCAATACGATAGTTTGTACTGATACGTACAGTTTTCTTATCTGTACCGATAGCGATTACACTGACGTTAGCGTCACCAAATTTACTGGAGATTAACTCGCGTACTTGTTCTGGTTCTACCGCATTCTCAAATTGTACCTTGAAGTTACGTCCACCTGTGAAGTCGATACTTTGGCTTAGACCGCGTACAAAGAGTGAACCGATACAGATTACAAGAATAACACCTGTAATTGTCAACCACTTCTTGTTGCCACCCATGAAGTCAAAATGTACATTCGCCATCAAGTTCTTGGAGATCTTGGAAGAGAAGGTCAGGTTCAACCATTTATCTTTATTCATGAAGTACTCATAAACCAAACGTGTCATAAACACAGCGGTAAAGAATGAAATCAAGATACCGATAATTAAAGTCGTGGCGAAACCACGGATAGGACCTGTACCGAAGTTGAACAGGATTATACCTGTAATAATAGAAGTTAAGTTAGAGTCGAAGATAGCTGAGAATGCGTTGGAGTAACCATCTGCGAGTGCTTTCTTCACACCCTTACCTGCACGCAATTCTTCTTTGGTACGTTCGTAAATCAATACATTAGCATCCACAGCCATACCCAATGCCAACACCATACCGGCAATACCGGACATTGTCAAGGCCGCCTGGAAAGACGAAAGGATCCCCAACGTAAAGAACATGTTCAGTACCAATGCACCATTGGCAACCATACCCGGAATGAAGCCATACATGGTACACATATAAACCATCAACAGTACCAATGCCACGATGAATGAGAATACACCGGCGTTGATGGAAGCCTGTCCCAAAGACGGACCTACGATATCCTCCTGAACGATACGTGCAGGAGCCGGCATCTTACCTGACTTCAATACGTTCGCTAAGTCTTTTGCTTGCTCAGGAGTGAAGTGTCCGGTAATTTGTGAGTTACCACCTGTAATCTCAGTATTTACATTCGGTGCGGAATATACATAACCATCCAATACGATAGCAATGCTCTTACCAATGTTTTGCTTAGTCAACTGAGCCCAGCGGCGTGAACCGTCTGTGTTCATAGACATACTTACAGCTGGTTTACCAAATTGGTCGTATTCGTCTTTAGCGCTAACAACAACGTCACCTTCCAATGGCGCACGTCCGTTACGTTCGGTTGAACGGATAGCATAAAGTTCGAAAGTCTGACCCTTCGGATCATATTCATAAGCAGAAACGCCCCATTTCAGACGGAGGTCTTTCGGGAGTTCAGCTTGAATTTCTCTCATAGAAAGATACTTGTTGATCTCAGCAGTATCCTTATAGTTAGCATAAGCTACAACCGGGCCTTGTCCGCTGGAGTTAACCTGCAGAACGGCCAGCAACGGATGTTCTTTCTTGATTTGTGCAAGATCGACAGTTTGTGCTTTGTTTTCACCTTTCAATGCTGCAGCAAGACTATCGGCAGTGCTGGTAGCTTGTGCCATAACTGGAGCAGCAGTGCTGTCAACAGCTGCACTGTCAGCCGGTGCTTCATTAGCTAAAATGCTGCGGAGTTTGTTATCAGCAGCTTGCAGATAAGGTGCAACATCCTTTGCGTTGTATGTTTCCCAAAACTCCAGATTAGCAGAACCTTGTAGTAATTTTCTTACACGCTCTGGCTCTTTGATACCCGGAAGTTCCACCATGATACGTCCCATCTTGTCTTCCAGACTCTGAATGTTGGGCTGAACCACACCAAAGCGGTCGATACGAGTACGGAGTACATTGTATGAGTTATCAACTGCGGCTTTTACTTCCGAACGTAGTACTTTTTCTACTTCAGCGTCAGAAGTCTTTTGGTTAACTTTGTCTTTTAATTGTTGAGTGGCGAAAAGTTCGGAAAGACGTGCATCCGGAGCAATTCTGTGATACTCTCTAACAAACAGGGTAATGACGTCATCCTGGCTGCTAATAGCCTGTTTGGCGGCAGTTGCCAATGCTTGGTTGAATGCTTCGTCGGTTTTGTTGTCCGCCAATGCTTTGATAACATCAGGAACAGAAACTTCAAGGATAACGTTCATACCACCCTTTAAGTCCAAACCTAAACTGATCTCCATCTCACGACACTGTTTCAGTGTCCAATTGCCGAACCACACTTTCTCGTTTGACAGAGAATCCAGGTAGTCCTGCTCTAACTTCAGATCGCCTTTTGCGTACTCTTTTGCCTTATTGTTATAATGGCGAGTCACAAAAGAGAAGGAAAGGTAGAACACACATACCAGTGTGAGCAAAATTGCAAAAACCTTTACAAATCCTTTGTTTTGCATGTTACTTTTAGTTTATTATGATTACTTTATTAATTGATTTCTATAGCGTACAAGGCTGCAAATATAGTTTTTTTTTCACATTCGGAAGTAAAAGGAACTCAAATATTTGCATCTGGCAATGATTTTGCTGCCTTTGTATAGTACTAATTTTACTTCATTCCACGATTTTTTAACATTGGTTCCAGTTGAGGCTCAGCACCACGGAAATTCTTGTAAAGTGTCATCGGGTCTTCGCTGTTACCTTTTTCAAGAACATTATACCGGAAAAGATCTGCTGTCTTTTTGTCGAAGATACCATGCTCTTTAAAAGCTTCAAAAGCATCGTTATCCAATACGTTTGCCCATAAATAGCTGTAGTAGCCTGCAGCATAACCACCGATGATATGATTGAAGTAGGTGGTACGATAACGCGGGGCTATTTCGGGGATAAGATTCAATTGATTCATGGCTTCTTTCTCGTATGCCAATACATCCAGATTCTTGGTGTCAGTCAGGTTGTGCAGATTCATATCCAGAATAGCTGCAGCCAGTAATTCTGTGGTCATGAAGCCTTGATTGAAGGTTTTCTGATTCAGAATCTTTTCGATAAGGCTGTCGGGAATGGTTTCTCCTGTCTGATAATGCTTGGCATACATTTTCAGTACTTCAGGTTCAGTAGCCCAATGTTCATTTATCTGGGAGGGCAATTCAACAAAGTCACGTACGACATTTGTTCCGGAAATGCCTTTATAGTTGCATTTAGTCAATAATCCGTGCAGAGCGTGCCCAAATTCATGGAACAGAGTTTCTACCTCGTCAATTGTCAGCAGTGACGGAGTGTCGCCTACAGGTTTAGTGAAGCTGCATACGTTGCATACCAGTGGACGAATATCGCCTTGTTGTTCACGATAGTTACTCATCCATGCACCACCGCTCTTGCCCGGGCGTGGGAAGTAGTCTACATAGAAGATACCCATATGAGAGCCATCTGCGTCTTTTACTTCGAATACTTCTACGTCAGGATGATATACGGGAATACCTTCCAGCTTCGTTAATGTAATGCCATAGAGCTTGTTGGCAACTGCGAAAGCTCCTTCACGTACGTTTTCCAGTTTAAAGTAAGGCTTGATTTCATCTTCTTCAAGATTATATTTCTCTTTGCGAAGCTTTTCAGTATAATACCACCAGTCCCATGCTTCCAGTTTTTCTCCTTTGCCTTCTTTATCCATGATCTTTTGCAAATCAGCAGCTTCGGCTTTTGCTTTCGGTAAGGAGTAGCTCCACAGGTTATTCAGGAAATTCATTACAGTAGTGGAGTTCTTAGCCATTGTGTTATCCAGAACGAAATTGGAATAACAGTCAAAGCCCAGTAATTGTGCTTTCTCAAGGCGAAGACTTACAATGTCCGTAATGATTTTCTTGTTATCGTTCTTATCATTGTTGTTACCGCGATTGATATAAGCCTTGTATATCTGTTCACGCAACGGGCGGTTTTCTGAGTATTGCAGGAATGGGAGTCGGCTGGCATTTCCTAAAGTGAACAGCCATTTTCCTTCCTGACCGTCTGCCTTTGCTTCTTCTGCTGCACTTTGGCGGAACCATTCGGGCAGTCCGGCAAGATCTTCTTCTTTGTCGATGTATAGTTTGAAAGCATTATTTTCATTCAGAATATTATCGCTGAATGTAAGACCTAATGTGGATAACTGTTTGTTGATCTCACGCAGACGTGCCTGCTTTTCGGAAGAAAGGTTTGCACCGGAGCGAACAAAGTCTTTATAAGTCTCTTCCAACAGACGCTCTTGTTCAGTGGTCAGTTTCAAAGATTCTTTTTGTTGGTATACGGCATTTACTTTTTTAAAGAGCTCTTGGTTCAATGAGATATTATCGCTGTGCTCTGATAATGTCGGAGCTATTTTTATGGACAGTTCATTCAGGCCGGGTGTTTTTTCGGCATCCGTCATATTATAGAAAATAGCACTAACCCTGTCCAGTATCGGGGCGCTATTGTCGAGAGCAACGATTACATTTTCAAAAGTAGGTGTTTCAGAATTATTCACTATTGCATCGATATTCGCGTTTTGTTCTTCGATCCCTTTCAAAAAGGCGGGTTCGTAATGTTCCAGTTTAATTTTATCGAAGGGCGGTACGCCATGTTCGGTTTGGAACTCAGACAAAAACGGATTCGTTTCCGTTTGTGTGGTACAGGAGTACATCATACAAGTTGTAGCTAAAATAAAAATACACTTCTTAAACATAGTTTTAAGTATTAGATATTAATCATTTTTTCTTTATTCTTTTTTCTTCAGATAACACCAGATTGGATAATGGTCAGACTCTTTTATAGATCGGTCTACCGTACAGTTATAAGATTTTAGATTTTTACTTGCTAGGATATTGTCAATCCTGAAGTAGAATTTGTTTTGATTGTAAGAGATACCCAGTCCGCGACCTGATTGTGTGAAAGTATCATTCAGTCCCTGGCCGATAACTCTGTGAGCGTAGGAGATGGGTGTATCGTTAAAGTCACCGCATACGATAATGTAAGGGTGCTGTGACGCTGCAATTTTTTGTGCGATGCTGTCGGCTTGCGAACCACGGATGGCAGAAGCTTCTGCCAGTTTGCGGATAAGCAGGCGGGCACCGCTTTTTACCTTTTTCGTTTCGGGAGATTTGAGCATACTTTCATAGACAACTTTATCTTCTTTCGTCAGTTTATTAGATTCCAGATGGTTGTTGATAAGCATTACAGTATCTTCTCCTATTTTTAGCTCATAAACCGCAGAGCCATTGTATTCGCTGGCATAATCTAATCTGCGGGACGAAAGTATGGGGTATTTGGAATAACAGGCTATCCGGTTGGTATGGCCTTTTCCGCTTCCTACAGTTTGAATCTTATGATAAGGATAATCTTTCAGAGCTTTCTCGACATCTTTCTGGCTGAGATAATGAGAAGATTCAATGGTTTGGTACTCTTGTAGGCATAGGATGTCTGCTCCACTGTTTTTCAGATAATTTAGAATAGGGTTCTCTCCGTCTTTCTTAACGGCTCCATCGAATCCCATTATATTGTACGATAAAACTTTGAAGCTGTTTTCCGGTAACTTGTTCGTATGAAAATTAATAGGAAAATAAGTCCGTATCTGCGGATAGCATAGAAGAAGACTTATCAATGTGACTAATGAAAACTTATAGTTCTGGATAATAAGCCAAAAGACCAGAAAACAAATATTAATCACCAGAAAGATAGGAAATGCCAGTCCGAAACAAGATTCCACGGGATGTGCGGCCGGCTTAATATACGGGCTGTAAGCGGTAAGAAGCAACAAACCTATGAAGAAGATGTTGACCGCTAAAATCAGATAAGCGACGAATCTGCCAATATGCCTTATTCCCATATTTCTATATTATCGTTTGCTCGCGTCGAAAAGACTTTTCTTTTCTTCCGTAGTCAGGCTTTCGTATCCCGATTTTTTTAGTTTATCGAGGATGCGATCTATTTCTTCTGACTGAACTTTCTTGCGGGCGTTGTAATCGTAGTCTTTCTGACGACTGTTACCATAATGCACTTTCATTTTGGGTTTGCGAGGCTTGAAGCTGAATACTGAAACGATAGCATCCAGAATCTTATTGATCCAGGATGTAATGTCTCTTCCTTTACTCAGTCCTGCTGCAAACCAGACTCCTGCTAATGCGCCACCCAAATGGGCGATATGTCCACCTGCATTGCTGGATGTGATGAACAGTAAATCAGTACCGATAACAATCAGTGCCAGATATTTCAGTCGTATCGTGCCAAATAGGAATAATCGTATCGGGTAGTTCGGCTCACGATATGCGGTCGCAGCTACAATAGCAAGCACAGAAGCAGATGCTCCCAGCATAAATGAGTAGTCAACCATCGGACGGAAATACGGAAAAACGTTATATGCCACCATATACAGCAATCCGCCGCAAATACCTCCCAATATATAAACTCCCCGCAAATGCTTTGCAGAGAAGAACATCAGGAACAATGCGCCAAACCAATATAGCCATAGCATGTTGAACAGAATATGCAGAAAACCTGCATGCATAAACATGTATGTGAACAGTGACCAGGGCTGTATGATGAATTGGGTAAATGAAGCAGGAAGTTCCAACCATTCAAATACCCCTCCAAGACTACGGTTGAATAGCTGCAAAATAACTTCCGTCAGCGTAGTAACCACAAAGACGGCTACGTTGATATAAATCAGTTGGATATAAATATTCCCTCTCCGAAAAGCTTCTTTAAGATCAGTTGTAATAGTACCCATTTCCTCTGTCTTTTTTTCTCCAATACATGATCAGTATAAAACCGAATATCATACCACCCAAGTGTGCAAAGTGAGCTACATTGTCACCCGGATTGTTAGCAAATCCTGCATACAGTTCAATCAATGCGTATCCGATAACGAAATACTTAGCCTTGATCGGGAATGGCAGCGGGAAGATAAATAACGGCTGGTTGGGGAACAGCATTCCGAATCCCAGCAGGATGGCATATATAGCTCCCGACGCTCCTACAGTAGTCATCATGTTGAGATATTCTCCCATCGGAATGACAGAATAGCCCGTGTTGACGCTGGTGTATGCAGAAAGCACCATTTCGTAATGTACATATTGAACGATTTCCTGTATAAATCCTGCGCCGATGCCACATACCAGGTAGTAAAACAGAAAACGTTTCGGTCCCCACACTTGTTCGAGGATACGGCCAAACATCCACAATGCGAACATGTTAAAAAATAGATGCGTAAAGCCTCCATGCATGAACATGTATGTGATGAGCTGTGCTATATTAAAATTATCGGCAAGAAAAAAGTGAAGTCCCAGATAACGGGCTAAATCCAGGCCGTAACTTTGAGCAACAATGGTCGCAAGAAAGACCAGTACATTAATGATTAATAGGTTCTTAGTAACTGTTGGTATGGCATTCATAATCTGTTATTTCATTCATTGAGTTGCAAAAATACGAATAAATTCTGTTCTATAACAGAAAAACGGCTTTCTATTCCTTTTTTTTCGCCAAAATCCAATCTTTTTTTAATGTTTTTATTTGATATTCAGAAATATTGCTCTATTTTTGTAGAGCTTTGTGAAATTCTATTGCAGATATCTTTTGTGTAACATATTAATTATTAAATTTTAAATTTATGAACAAGTCAGAACTTATCAGCGCTATGGCAGCAGAGTCCGGTTTGACAAAAGCGGATTCTAAGAAAGCATTGGATGCTTTCATGGCATCAATCACAAAGGCTCTAAAGGCTGGTGATAAAGTATCATTGGTTGGCTTCGGTACGTTTGCTGTGTCAGAAAGAGCAGCACGTCTGGGCATTAATCCTTCTACCAAACAGAGCATTACGATTCCTGCAAAGAAAGTTGCTAAGTTTAAACCTGGTATGGAGTTGACTTTGGCCATCGGATAAAGACGGCTACGAATAAAGAATAGGAAAGGAGATGCAGCAGCACCTCCTTTTTTATTATCCCTACAAACGGAGTACTTAATTCGCCAAAATATAGTATCTTTGCACCCGGAAAATACTTTTAAATCATGAATATAGAAGATAAACTGGTAACGTCCGTAATCAATGGACTGAAAGCACTGTACGGACAGGATGTGCCTGCCGCACAGGTGCAACTGCAAAAAACCAAGAAAGAATTTGAGGGACACCTCACGCTGGTTGTTTTTCCTTTCCTGCGCATGTCAAAGAAAGGACCGGAGCAGACAGCACAAGAGATTGGTGAATACCTGAAAGCTAATGAACCTTCCGTTGCTGCGTTCAATGTCATCAAAGGTTTCCTGAACCTGACCATTGCTTCTTCTGCCTGGATTGAGTTACTGAACAACATTCATGCCGATAAACAGTACGGTATTACTGCTGCCACGGATCATTCTCCGCTGGTTATGATAGAATATTCTTCACCTAATACCAACAAACCACTTCACTTAGGTCATGTGCGCAATAACCTTTTGGGTAATGCCTTGGCCAACATAGTTATGGCGAACGGTAACAAAGTGGTAAAGACGAATATCGTGAACGACCGTGGTATTCATATCTGCAAATCCATGTTGGCATGGTCCAAATATGGAAATGGTGAAACTCCTGAATCATCCGGTAAAAAGGGCGATCATTTGGTAGGTGACTATTATGTAGCTTTCGATAAACACTATAAAGCCGAAGTTAAAGATTTGATGGCCAGATTCCAGGCTGAAGGTGCGACGGAAGAAGAAGCTAAAGCAAAAGCAGAAGCTGCCTCTCCTTTGATGAACGAAGCCCGTGAAATGCTGGTAAAATGGGAAGCCGGTGATCCGGAGGTACGTGCACTTTGGGCAAAAATGAATAATTGGGTGTACGAAGGTTTTGATGAAACTTATCGTAAGATGGGTGTGGGCTTTGACAAAATATATTATGAGTCAAATACCTATCTTGAAGGTAAAGAGAAAGTTATGGAAGGTCTTGAAAAAGGTTTCTTCTATAAGAAAGAGGACGGCTCTGTATGGGCTGACCTTACTCCGGAAGGCTTGGATCACAAATTGTTGCTCCGTGCCGATGGAACTTCAGTTTATATGACCCAAGATATCGGTACAGCTAAATTACGTTTTGCAGATTATCCTATTGACAAAATGATTTATGTAGTAGGTAATGAACAGAACTACCATTTCCAGGTGCTTTCTATCTTGCTTGATAAACTCGGTTTCGAATGGGGAAAGGGGCTTGTGCATTTTTCTTATGGTATGGTCGAGTTGCCTGAGGGTAAGATGAAGAGTCGTGAAGGTACAGTAGTAGATGCCGATGACTTGATTGAGGAAATGGTGAACACTGCTAAGGAAACTTCAAATGAACTGGGAAAACTGGATGGTTTGACTCAGGAAGAGGCTGATAATATTGCCCGAATTGTAGGATTGGGTGCTTTGAAATACTTTATTCTCAAAGTGGATGCCCGCAAGAATATGACGTTCAATCCAAAAGAGTCAATTGACTTTAATGGGAATACAGGACCGTTCATTCAATATACGTATGCACGTATTCAATCTGTATTGCGTAAGGCGGCTGAAGCCGGTATCGCAGTTCCGGCTGAAATCCCTGTAGGTATCGAGTTGAGTGAGAAAGAGGAAGGGCTTATCCAAATGGTGGCTGATTTCGCTGCTGTTGTGAAGCAGGCAGGCTCAGATTACAGTCCGTCTATCATTGCCAACTATACTTATGATCTGGTGAAAGAATACAATCAGTTCTACCACGATTTCAGTATTCTGCGCGAAGAGGATGAAGCAGTGAAAGTATTCCGCCTTGCTTTGTCGGAGAATGTAGCTAAAGTAGTTCGCCTAGGCATGGGATTGCTGGGTATCGAAGTACCGGACAGAATGTAATTACAGATAATATTATAAAACATCAGCCCCGGAATGAGAGAATCATTCCGGGGCTGATGTTTTATGATGAATCGCTTTATGCTTTCTTCTTGGCATATTTTCCACGTTTCGGTTTTGCTGGAGCTGATGCAGCTTTTTCACTTTGCAGTTTGACGATTTCCAAGCAGGCATCCAGACTTAAATCTTCCGGAACGATATCTTTTGGGATCTTATAATTGCTGCCTTTATAAGCGATATAAGGGCCATATCTTCCGTTCATAATTTCCAATTCCGGTTCTTCTTCGAATTTTTTAAGATGCTTCTTGGCTTCCGCTTCTGCTTTTTCCTTGATCAGTTCCAGAGCCTCTTCCAATTCTATTTCCATAGGATCTGCTCCTTTGGGAAGTGAGGTATAGGTTCCGTTATAATAAATATACGGACCGAAACGTCCGGCATTGACGCTGACAGTTTTACCCTCATGTTCTCCAAGGGTACGTGGCAATTTGAACAGTTCCATAGCCTCTTCCAGGGTAATAGTCTCGATAGACATACCTTTCTTCAGAGGAGAAAAACGAGGTTTCTCTTCATCTTCCGCACTTCCTATCTGTACTACCGGACCGAAACGTCCAATCTTGACTGAAACAGGTTTGCCACTGACAGGATCGTCTCCCAATAAGCGTTCTCCGGTCTTATGTGCATTCTTGGCAGCGAGGGTACTTTCTACAGATGGATGGAACGTTTTATAGAACGTCTTCATGATAGTCGTCCATTTTGTATCACCTTCTGCTATCTCGTCGAATTGTTTTTCTACGCTTGCCGTGAAGTTGTAGTCCATGATGCTGGGGAAGTATTGCATCAGAAAGTCGGTTACAACTGTACCGGTATCTGTAGGTAACAGTTTGGCTTTCTCAGCCCCGGTAATCTCAGTGCGTGTATCATCTGCAATCTTATCTTCTTTCAAGGTAATCACATTGTATAAACGCTCTTCGCCGGTCTTATCTCCCTTCTCTACATACTCACGCTGCTGTACAGTAGAAATAGTAGGTGCATAAGTTGAAGGACGACCGATACCCAACTCTTCCAGTTTGCGTACCAGGCTTGCTTCAGTATAACGGGGTGGATGTTGCGTGAAACGTTCCGTAGCAGTTATATTCTGGTACTGTAGTTTCTGTCCCTTCTTCAAAGGAGGTAACAGACGGCTTTCATCTTCCTGCTCCACATCATCATCATAAGATTCTCTGTATACACGCAGGAAACCGTCGAATTTTACCACTTCTCCGGTCGCATTGAATGTATCAGATGCATTGCTGATGCTGATGGTTGCTGTTGTCTTTTCCAGTTCGGCATCTGCCATCTGGGAAGCTATAGTGCGTTTCCAGATCAGGTCATATAATTTCTTCTCCTGTGCACTACCTTCTATTTGCGCCTGTTCCATATATGTAGGACGGATAGCCTCGTGTGCTTCCTGTGCCCCTTTAGTCTTGGTGCTGAAGTGACGTGGATGCACATATTTGTCCCCCATCATGTTGGCGATGGCTTCTTTACTGCCGTTGATTGCGTATTCCGATAAGTTTACCGAGTCGGTACGCATATAAGTGATACGTCCGGATTCATACAGTCTCTGAGCCACCATCATGGTTTGAGCAACCGTGAAGCCGAGTTTACGTGCAGCTTCCTGTTGCAGGGTAGAAGTGGTGAACGGTGCGGCCGGACTTTTCTTTACCGGGCGGGTTGTAATGTCTTCAATGGTAAACATTGCTGCCTGGCAATGCTCCAATAGTTTCTGAGCTTCTGCTTTAGTCTTGAGACGGCGTGCAAGTTCTGCTTTCATCTCTACAAGTTTGCCGTCGGTGTCGGGAACCAGGAAAATGGCAGTGACCTTATAAGATGCTTCACTTTGGAAAGCATGTATTTCACGTTCGCGCTCTACGATGAGGCGTACGGCTACTGATTGTACACGTCCGGCAGAAAGTGCAGGTTTTACTTTCTTCCACAGTACGGGCGATAATTCAAAACCCACGATACGGTCGAGGATGCGGCGAGCCTGCTGTGCATTAACAAGATTTATGTCAATGTTTCGAGGCTGCTCAATAGCCTTTAATATAGCGGTTTTGGTAATTTCATGGAATACGATGCGTTTAGTATGTTCCGGATTGAGTTTCAATACCTCATACAAGTGCCACGCGATGGCTTCTCCCTCGCGGTCCTCATCGGAAGCCAACCATACGGTATCTGCTTCTTTCGCTTCAGATTTCAGTGTCTTTACCAGCGTTTTTTTATCTTCCGGGATTTCATAGTCCGGTTCAAAGTTCTTTTCAACGTCAATACTGAATTCTTTTTTCTTCAAATCGCGTATATGACCATAACTGGAAAGAACCTTATAATCTTTTCCCAGGAACTTCTCAATTGTTTTTGCTTTTGCCGGTGACTCGACAATGACAAGGTTTTTTGGCATAAATTTCTGTTTTATAGTGACTCCTGTCACTGAATTCGCCCGCAAAAGTAGAAAAAAACAATTGTTTCCACCTTATAATATGTGGAGAATATATTCTTTTTTAGTAAAAATGACTTTTTTTGCCTCGTTGCTTGTTAAAAACGGAAACTCACACCACCCACGAAATTGATACCTTCTGTAGGATATCCCCAATAATATTGATAGTCTTTGTTCAATAAATTGTTTACACGAGCGTAAATAGAGATACCTTTGAAAACTTCGTAGCTACCACCAAGGTAAAGATTACCAACGGGATCTACCCGCTCGTTTTCTATTTTCTCACGAGTGATGTGCTGGTATCCGAGGCTGATCAGGACTGAGGAGATCGGTCGGATATCTGCGTGAATGTTTGCTTCGAAAGAGGGCATATAGGCAAGTAGCCAATCTCCGTTATCCTCTTCTACCTTTGCAACTTTCCAGTCACGGTAAACACCTGAGGCGGAAAAAGAGAGAATGTCTTTATAGCTGTAGCTGACCTCGGCACCTGCATAGATGTTATGCATGTTTCTTTGGAACAGTTGGAGATACGATTGGTTGTTGGTATCTACGAAATAGCTTGAAACTCCGACAGAGGCAAGGTTATTCTTTAAATCCTGGTATCCACCATAGAGGTTGAACCATAAACCTGTTACAGGACTGGTCTTGAATCCGAGTGCGGCATTCAGTTGCTCGTAAGTGGCATCCAGTTGCATTTCACTCTGTCCGTAAGGCGAAACGGTTTCCAGTCTGCGGAAGTCATTGGTTCGGCGTCCGCCTGTGGCCTGGGCATAAAGAATGTAACTGTCAGAGAAGATATATTGGGCAGTGACGTCCGGTGATACCCGGAACTTCTTGCCAAATCCGAAAGCAAAATCCACATGGGCGCCAAGTCGGATTTTCCAGTCATCATTCTGATACAAGTAGTAAGGATTGAGTTCTACAGATGTATAATCATCAAAAAGATTGTTCTTATAAAATACATTGTCCATTGCCAAGTCTACTCCTACAGATTGTTCTTCGGAGATAGAACCCATTGCACCTGCTTTGGTCCGTACCATCGCTTCCTGTGCATCTTTCTGAGAGAGGTCATACTGGCGTTCATAGAACATCAGGTTCGTTTCGGCATGAAACTGAAAAGGTAAGTCTTCGCTTGTCGATTTGACTCCAAAATGTACATCGCCCGACAGGAATTTCTGTTTGTTGTTTATACTATAGGGTATAAAGTTGAAATTGCTCAGACCGAAGTTGCCGGCTACATTTAAGTCCACTTTCCGGAAAGCATGTACATAGTCCATACCAACGTGTGTACGGTAGTAACGTGCATCCCATTTCTCCGCAAAACCGGGTACTTTTAGTTTGCCGTCCATGCCGTTCATGTGGAAGTTCAGATTTAGCTTATCGCTATTGGGAAGAATAAATAAATAATTGGCGCGTGCGTCCAGATTCCCATAATTTCCATATCCCAGGCGCGCGTATCCGCGCTGTGCTTTGTCCTGGCTTTCTGCTCCGGTATAAACTTGCATGGTACTTGCGGGGATATTTCCTTCCGGTACTAACCTTGCATCATATTCCACTGCTTTTTTGCTGACAGTTGGCGGTGCCACTTGTGGCAATACATTTACCTTGGAAGCATCCATGATGTCCGGATTATATTCTTGTTCTACCACGACCGTGCGGCTCAGGGTAGTGTCTTTAGCTTGCGTTTGGGCCTGTGCCCAGTTCGGGAAGGCTATTAGTGCCAATGCTCCGAATATATATTGTACCTTTTTCATATTTATAGTTGACGAGGTTTTAGTTGACAAGTTGACAAGGCCTCGTATCTTGTCAACTTGTGTCCTTATTCCTTTATTTCAGTTTTTCCAGTCTTTCATTGATCATCTGTTCAATGTCATCGTCAGCATGGTAATTCTGCTGCAGGCTCAATAAGTATTGGCGTGCATCCAGTTTCTTATCCATGGCTACATATACATCAGACAGTAGAATAAAGCTGCGTGCCAGCCAGTAAGCGTGTGGTGTACTTTGTTCGATGAAGTTAAGTATTTCTTTCTCGGCGGCAGCATACTCATGGGCTTTATACAGTTGCAGGGCAACCAAGTATTTAGCTTCGGCTCCATAGAGAGTGCGTGTATCCTTAGACAATGCCTGAAGATCGTTCATCGCTTTTTTGTCGGCCTGTTGGTTCAAGTATGCTTTAGCGCGGAAATACAGGGCTTCGTTGCGCAGTTCCGGTGTCAGCTTAGCCTCGGCAAGCATGTCTGTAGCAGCAGCGATTGTTTCTACATCATCCTGCATCATGGCTGCACTGCGTAGCATACCGGTTGCTGCAAGCTGGCGACGTTCGGTGGTGGTCGCTTTTGCCTTCAACTGCTTGTAGTCGGTAAGTGCCTGGTCGAAATGTTTACGGTTGAATAGTATTTCAGCCCGTGCGATAAGTGCTTCCTGTGAGTAGGGAGTGTCCGGATATTCCAACAGCTTACCGGCGTGTTCCAGTACTGCTTCTTCATCTTTCTGCTCTTTGCCGATGACACACAAATAATAGTGCGCATTCAGGCTGAATGCACCGTTGGGATAACTTTGCAGATAGCGTGTAAAGCTTGCCTTGGCTGGTGCAATGTCTCCTTTCATGTATACCTTTTCAGCAGCGATGTAAGTCAGTGAGTCCTGTTCGCTGGCGTCGAAACGAATTTCCCCCGGTACTTTAGCCGCCAGCTCGGCAAACTCATCTACGCGGTTGGCATCCACATAAATGGATTTCAAGTCTCGCATGGCAAGACGTGCTTCCTCGCTACCCGGATATTGTGTTACAACATGCTTGTATGCTTCTATCGCACGATCATAATCATCGTTCTGATAGTACAGCAAGCCAATTTCAGCGGCAGCTTTCCGGCTGACCGGACTTTCCGGATATTTATCCAGTAACTCTTTGAAGGCTGCGATGGCCTGGCGGCTGTTGTTGGTCTGTACATACGAACGTCCTTTTTCATAAAGTGCATTTATGGCGTAAGGAGAATTCGGATATTTGCCGGACAGGCGGTTGAGTAATGCCACTTTGCCGTCATAATCCTTTTGTAGGCCGGCTACTAAAGCCAACTGATAGAATGAGTAGTCTCCTGCGGGAGTTCCCATATTCTCAGCTTTATTATAGTATTGTTTGGCTTCATCAAAACGGCGAACATGTAGGTGGCAGTCGCCTATACGGTTATAGGCGTCGGCAAGTGCGGTGGCATTTTCTCCTTTTTCCAGTTGTGTAAACTTCAGGAAGCGGTTTTGTGCAAGCGTATAATCCTTTTCGTGGAAAGCAATATAAGCCAGATTATAATATGCCAATGCATAAGTCTCCGTATTCCTGTCCGGAGTCAGGTTCAGATATTCGTTAAAGTTACGGGCAGCTTCCTGCATCCGGTTCAGTCGATAATAAGATTCACCTCTCCAATAGATGGCATCCGCTTTGGTTTGCAAGTTGTATTGCCCCAAAGCGATAGACTGGTTGAAATAACCGATAGCTTCCTGGAATTGTGTATTTGCAAAAGACTGGGTGCCGAGGTGGAACAGGATTTTCTGTTTAGCCTCCAGAATGGCAGCACCCGGATGGGTGATACGTTCGATGGATTTCAGGGCAGCTTCATAACTGCGGGTATTCATATACACCTCTACCAGATAGCTGCTGACTTTATCCACATACTGGGAATTGGGGAATTCATTGAGGAACTTTTCGAAAACGGTGACAGATTCACCGAAAGCGGAATAAGAAGTTTCGTGAATACAGAGGGCATAGTTGTATGCGGCCTGCTCCTTGATCTGCATGTTTGCATTAGAGGCGGAAGCCTGTTCAAATGCCATACGCGCTTTGTTCTTGTCTCCCATTTGCAGGTACGACAAGCCCATGTGCAGATAGGCATTTTGTGAAAGCGCATCATTCCCTGTAGCTACTTCCCCGAGGGTATTGGCTGCTTTGGTATACACACCGGAGTGATAATATGAAAGTCCCAGCATGTAGAGCGCATCCCGGCGGGGCGCTTCCTCTTTGTTGTTTGCCAGGTACTTTTCAAATGCTCCCATTGCTTCGTGGTATTTTCCGAAGTGATAGTCCGCATCACCCAGAACACGATACATTTCTGCGGTATATTCATTGTTGGGGTAGGCAGACAAGTAATTCTGTGCGACGATTTCCGCCTTATCATAATTCTTCTTTATCAGATAAATTTCTGCTATATAATAAGGCACCAATGCTTTATACTTTTCATTATCCTGCAAGGACAGGAAGCCAGTCAGGGCGTCATCGTAGCGCTGTTGGGTATAGCGGATGTATGAAAGGTAATAAGTGCAATCCGCAACATATTTCTTGCTGGTGCTACGAAGCGTCTCGAACCAGATGGCGGCTTCTTTCACATTTCCTGTTTTCAGGTAGCAGGTGGCGAGGCGATAGGTCATGTCATCCCGTTCTTCATTTCCAAGCAGGTCGAGGCGGGAAGCATTGAACATAGCCATAGCCGCATCATAGTTTCCTTCGAAGAAGTATACGGAAGCCATGAGTGCATAAATGCGATTAGCGTATGGAGTATCGGGGTACTCATCCAGATAGGCACGCAATTTATCTATACTTTTCGTATCTTTCAGTTCATAAGCGGCGCATACCAGCATATATTCAGCCTCCATCCGTTCGCCTTCGGCAGGCAATGGTTTGCCTTCAGCGTCTACCTGGCGCACAAAGGCCTGGAGTGGCGGGATGGCGGCAGCGTAAGCTTTTTGTTGGAACAATGATTGTCCTTCCTGATAAAGTCGTTGGGGGGAAGTGATTTTCTCGCTGGTCTGTGCTGTAGCGAGCAGGGGTGCACAGCAGAGAGCCGTGCACAGTATTCGGGAGATTTTATTCTTCATAATGCAACGCGTTTTTACAAAAGTACGGGTTTTAAGTCGAATTTGTTACACTTATTTGGCTTTTTTAGGATATACAGGTGTCGGTTGAATAATTATTCGCTCATTTCTTTCAGGAATATTCCTAATCCTTTCCGGATAGACCCCAGTCCGAAATCTTCTGTGCGTATCTCTTTTAATGGGATAAAAAACAGGTCTGCGGCGTCATCCATTGCTTTGTAATGCAGCGTATCAGCTACTGTGCAACGGAAAAACAGATCCAGCGTGTGGACGGGGAAACCGGAATACACATATATGTTAGGTAAGGAAAAAAGATATTCCGCCTTATTCACTTCCATGCCTGTTTCTTCTTTCACTTCACGGCGCACTCCTTCTTCTCCGGTTTCGGCCATGTCGATGAAACCACCGGGCAAATCGAGTGTCCCTTTAGCCGGGTCTTTGGCGCGGCGGCATACCAGCAATTCATTCTGTTCGTTCATAATCAAGGCTACGGTGGCGGCGGAGGGGTTGAAGTAATATACAAATCCGCAGTCGGCACAGCGTTTTGATTTTTCGTTGTTGATTTCAAAGTGTATGGAGCCACACTTGGGGCAGTATTTGAATTGGGAAAGAGGGTGTTCCATAAGATTGGTAATTAGTTTTTTAATCTTTTTATTTCAAATAGTTCTGTTTGCGGAGTTCTCTTCTGCAAATGTACTGAATGTTGTTGGTATAACAATAGTTAGTGGGGGATAAGTTCGTGTTTTTGGCCCTAACTGTCCGTTATAGATATTTCTGGATTTTAATTAGCTAAAACCGAACATTATTGTATCCGTAAGTCCGTTAATTTGCATAATTAACTTTCAAGAGTGAGCTTATCATAAAAACAAATTACGATGAAACACACACCCTTTGTATATCTATTCTTGATATTCTGCATGCTAAGTACTAGTCTGCATTCTCAGAATCTGAAAGAAAAGATTAGTGATAATTTTACGTTGCTAAGCAAGTATCCTCAAGAGAAGCTTTATCTGCACCTGGATAAGCCCTATTATGCCGCCGGTGAAAGAATTTATTGGAAAGGCTATCTGATAAATGCCATATCGCATATTCCGTACACAGGCAGTAATTTCATATATATAGAACTGGTAAGCAGTGATGACAGGATACAGAATCGATACAAGATAAAGAGGAAAAACGGGAGTTTTTATGGCAGCATTACTTTGCCTCCTGATATACCTGCCGGAGAATATTACCTACGTGCCTATACCCAATGGATGATGAATGCAGGGGATGCCTATTTTTACTATCATAAATTACGGATAGGCAATTCGCTCGATCGTAGCATTCAGTCTTCCATTCACTATGAAGAAGGAGAGGGACAATGCACTGTTACGGTGCGTTTTACGGATGAGCAGAATAAACCGCTACCCGATGTCCGGGTGGAGAACCGGATCATATCAGCCCGGAAGACGGAAAAGCACTATTTGAGACGGACTAATGCAAATGGGGAAATAGGTTTTAATATACCATTAATAGGCGATATGGGCGATAGTCGGACGATAGAGGTTACTTTTGCAGATGGCCCTTATCAATACGACCGGACTTTTCATGTACCTCTATTGGGAAACAGAAAGCAGGAATTTGCATTAAGCTTTTTCCCGGAAGGGGGTGACTTATTGGACGGATGCAATCAGCGGGTAGCTTTTAAAGCGCAACAGCCAGATGGAAACTGTTGTGATTTGCAGGGTTATTTACTCAACGATTCCGGAGATACCATTTCCACTGTCCAGACTGAACACGACGGTATGGGAGTATTCTCTTTCACTCCTTCTGCCGGAGAAAAGTATCAGGTTACAGCCTCCCGGAATGGCTCTTTTTATCGCAGGTTTTCGTTGCCGGAGGTGAAATCCGGCGGAATTCAATTGAGCGTATATCACAGGAAAGGAACGGTTCGCTATAATTTATTAAAAGCCCGGCATACACAATGGCAGGATACGCTTTACCTTGTCGGACATACGCGGGGCATTCCTAATGTTTTTATTCCGCTTACTGCAAAGAAAACTTTCGGGCAATTCAACGATTCGGAATTACAGGAAGGAATTACGGAACTATTATTGGTGGATAACAGCGGTACAGTATTAAGCAGGCGATTAATATTTGAAGCTCCGGAAGAACTCGTGAATTTTGAGATGCCATCTTTGCCCCCTCTGGCACAACGGAGAAAATTGGTTGAATTGCCTTTATGTATCACCGATAAAAAAGGAAATCCTGTAGAAACTTCTCTGTCGGTTAGCCTGACTGACCGTAATGTCATTACTCCCGACTCGCTGACCGATCACATTCGTGCATCGTTTTTATTGATGTCCGATTTGAAAGGATATATAAATAATCCCGGTTATTACTTCTCTGAAAGGGCTTTGCGAACAGGCTATCATATGGAACTTTTGCTCCTGACTCATGGATGGTCCCGATTTTCGCATACTGACATAAGCCAATTGCCGACCGTACGGATTGATTATCTGATGGAGACGAAACAGGTAATTGGTGGAAAGGTTACGAAACTTTTCGGTGGAGTGGCGAAAGACTGCCCGGTAGTATTATTTGCTCCCAAGTTAAAATTAACTTCGGTTACTAATACAGATGAAAAAGGTTGTTTTGCCTTCGAAGATATCGATTATAGTGATATGGTTACTTTTGTGGCACAAGCTAAAAGTAAAGCCGGACGAGCAACCGTTACTCTGAAGATTGATTCTATAACTTATACTCAGCCCGCTCATCCGTTTCCGGTCACTTCTGAAAATGAGAAAAAGTTCGACGGATACGATCAGATAGTCCGTGATATTCATCAGAATGAAGAAGGTATGCAAGTGGTTCGTTTACGGGAAGTAACAGTCACGGCTTCGGAGCGGCAAAGTGCGTATAGAAGTTATGCTGAATTTTCTGATTCTCAATATTCGGGTAAGCTGTTGGAGCAGTTGAAACAGTCAGTAGGAAGTGGCAGTGCTTTTGATTTATTAGGTCGATTACCGCGGACGCAAATAGTAGGCTATGATTTAAACATATTCGGTTGTAAATCTTCACCTGTTTTTCTGATTGACGAAATGCAGTGTGTGTCTGAAGAAGGGGCGATGATATTAACTAATATCGACGCCAGTGCGGTTGAAAATATAGAACTTTTAAGGCCTGAATCAGCAACTCTCCATTTTGGAAGTGAAGCGATAGGAGGTGCTGTTGTGGTTGTGCTTAAACCGGGTACAAGGCTTGGAGGCTCTTCTCCCGGATTGTCTCTATTTACTAAACAGGGCTATTACGAATCTGCTGAATTTTATCATCCTGTGTACGAAACGTCCGAACCTAAAGAGAACGATAAACCCGACATACGCACCACTGTTTATTGGAATCCAAATCTGCAAACCGATGAAAACGGCAGAGCTGTCATCCGTTTCTATACACCGGATAACTTGATTGATCCGCATTTGATAATAGAGGGAGTGACAGCAAACGGTTACTTGCTCCGAGTGGAAGAGTAATAGATAGCTCACGCCCTTTAAGTATATATTCCATGAAACCGAATATATCTAGATGCATAAGAAAAAATATCTAATGGTTGAGTGTAAACTTGCTTGTACCTTATTGATTTTGCACTTTTGCCTGGTTGAAAACTTTGTCCCTCAATTGTGGGCCCGACGGTTTCGATATGGGGGCTGGACAGCCCGCAATTGGCCACCAGACAGCCCGCAATTGAGGGACGAAGTTTTCAATTAGGCAAAAGAACATTTTGTCCGGTTCAAAAGAGCAAAATCATTAGGCTAAATATGCATTTATCTACTTTGTTGCTGTTCTTGAATCCTTGGAAAGGATTGTGTTACCCCTCGTTTTCCGGTGTGTTTGGTGCCGTACTCCTTCATTATTTGCAAGAATTATGGTAATGTTGCGGGATTTTTGAAGAAAAAAGCACTGAATGAGCTTAATTTACTCGTAGAAAGGTGCTGTTTGAAGATAATTTGTTGAGTTCTGTGTGAAATGTATATAATGTTGAAAAATAGAATGTTATATTGAAGGTGAGTAAATATATTGAAAAAATGCGGTGTAGGAAGACGCTTTGCCTACACCCGCATGCTAATCTTTCATGTCACACAAGATGTTATTAATGAGTATATTAATGTCCCGGGTGTAGGATGTAGGCAAAATCGGTCTTTTTTTGTTTTTATAAAATTAGCTTGGGCTCAAGTTATAACTGCGACAGCTCAGCCAGTTGGAATTGTAGACCGGAAAATAAAAGAGTGAAGCAGATGGAGAAGTTTTCGGCTTTATTTGTACTTTTGGCGTACGAAATATTAATGAATGATTCTTATGAAAGCAGGATACATCTGTTTATTGCTCTTAATGGGTGCGAGTGTCGCACTCACAGCATGTGGTAATACCAAAAATAAAAAGGCTGAAAGTAACGCCGTAGGTAATGATAAAGACGAGCATGGCTGCATTGCTTCCGCCGGATATACGTGGAGTGAAGTGCAAAAAGACTGCATTCGCCTTTGGGAAAAAGGTGTCCGCATGGAAAGTGTGGCAGATAAGGAAAATACGGCGTATATTGTTTTTGCTTCCGACTCATTGCAAGTAGAATTATTCTTCTCTGGTGACCAACCCAATGAAATATTGGATCGCCGTTCGCTGCCGGGCGGAGACTATGCCTGGAATGTGGAAGACGATGATACAAAGAATGTCCGCCAGGAGAATGGCAGATGGACCATCAGCCAGAGGGGAAATCTGATTTACCAGCAGGTAGATGAGATTCAGTAATTCTGGTTCGGGATTATGGAAAATTTTGCTGCTATAGATTTTGAAACTGCCAACGAGCAGCGTACCAGTGTATGCAGTGTCGGTGTGGTGATAGTACGGGATGGAGAGTTTACAGACAGTTTTTATAGTCTGATCCGTCCCGAACCGGAGTATTATTCTTATTGGAATACCCGGGTGCATGGGCTGACATTGGCGGATACGGCACAAGCACCGGTATTTCCGGATGTGTGGAAGGAGATTATACCACTTATCGAAGGGCTCCCGCTTGTTGCCCATAATAAAGGTTTTGATGAGAGTTGCCTGAAGGCGGTCTTTAAAACTTATTGTCTAGATTATCCTGATTATACTTTTCATTGTACTTTGCAGACTGCCCGCAGGAGGGTGAAAGGTCTGCCTAACTATCAGTTACATACGGTATCCGCTTATTTGGGTTATGAATTGGAGCAGCATCACCACGCGTTGGCGGATGCTGAGGCCTGTGCCTGGATAGCGAGATTAATTATATAAAAGAGGAGGTCTCGGCTGAAGCCTCCTGTTGTAGTGTGTCACGATGAATTTAAAAGGTCATCACTTATGCTTAATGTAGACATTGGTTGGTTTTGCACGAACTTCATTGCCTTTGAGGTAGGTGTAATACTTTCTATTTCATCTAGGCGTTTCACGTTGAATAATAAAATTCCGTTCCTGTATTTCCTGGACGAAGCGACTTTGTGTTTCTCACGCAAGCAGCGGTCAAGATTGAGAAGGTTTACGGGAAATATGGCCGCAGCAGCGTAGAGGCAAATTTCAGTAAGCAGTTTTACGGGAGAATTAAGGACATAGGGGCATTGAAAAAGTTACCTGAATACCGAACGGATGTCGAATTCTCTCTTTTCTTCCTTTCCGTTTTTTTTGTTGTATTCTTCCCAAAGAGTGTCTATGTCCATATTTATAAATCCAATTCCTAAAAGAGTAGGTAAAGAGTGTGGCTTTTTTGTGTAAAAATTTACATCAATGATTTTTACATCTGATATATTCGAATATTTTTGTAGGCACATATTTACGTCTAAAGTGAAGCTGATTATTCTTTTCTCTTTCGGCTGTATAATTCCTTTTTGATAATTAAATTTTAAGCAACCTTTAGTTGGTATGATTGAATAGAGATCAATTGGTTCCTCGCTTATGTTTTCTATTACTATTTTTTTACTTATTGGAACTGTATCTGCGATAATTCCTAATTTGAGAATATTGTTTTTAAGTCCAAAGATAGCTATACTATCTCGGCTTACTCCACCAATTCTAAATGTTTGTGACATTCCGTTAACTGCAATGAAACAGCAGATCATGAGAAATAAATATCTTTTCATTGTTCTTTTGGTTTTTAATTGATTTAACTTTCACAAAAATAAGGCCTTAAAACAAGTATAGTTAGAAGCCAGGCGCAAGCTTGAGTTGCAAATTTACTTAAGTATAGCGACCTTTGCAAAAGTGTTTTAAAACGTAAATGCACTATTCGTACAGCATCTGTGATTATCTGGTTTAAAAAGGGATTAAGTGTGGCAAATTTTCTTCTTTAACCCGCTGGCGGCATTAAAGGCTGCTCAGTATCTTGTCAGAGACGTACCAAAGAGGGACCAAACTCCTGTTTGCTCCGTACTATTGTCGTATAGAGGTACCTCTGACCGAAGTTGGTACGGAGTTGGTATGGACCAAGTATTGTCCAACTCCAGTGATGATATGGGTGGGGAGCTACTCGGTGCGCTACTTCGTGCAATGTTTGATAAAGAGGAAGAAATTTTCCAGGTTTCCGATTTGTTTTTAACTTTGTCAGTTGAAAGCAATGAAAAAACAAGCGTATGAATGTAAAAGAGCAGTCTCTTTTGCCAGCAGGTGGAAGAAACAGCCGGTAATATATAGAAATATGGAAAATTTGAGAGCGCTGATGGAGGCTGTCTGTCGTATAGCCCGTGAGGCGGGGCATTTCTTGAAGGAAGAACGGAAAAGCTTCCGCCGGGAAGTTGTGCAGGAAAAGCATGCACATGATTATGTGTCTTATGTAGACAAAGCTTCTGAGAAGAGGATCGTATCTGCCCTTAAAGAACTGCTTCCCGAAGCCGGTTTTATCACGGAAGAAGGTTCGGCTGTGTATCAGGATGAACCCTATTGCTGGGTTGTGGACCCGCTGGACGGGACTACGAATTATATCCATGACAATGCGCCTTACTGTGTATGTATAGCCCTTCGCTCCAGGGAGGAACTTTTGTTGGGTGTGGTGTACGATCCTTGCCGGGATGAGTGTTTCTATGGTTGGAAAGGCGGTGGCGCTTACGTAGATGGTCAGCGGATACAGGTTTCCAATGTACAACAGATGGAAGATGCCTTTCTGGTAGTTGAACTGCCTTATAACTCGTGTCAATATGCCCGCACGGGAGAACACTTGATACATAACCTGTATGGTAAAGTAGGTGGCATTCGTATGACCGGTTCTGCTGCCTTAGCGATATGTTATGTAGCTGCCGGACGTTTTGATGCCTGGGCGGAAGCGTTTATTGGTAAATGGGATTATTCGGCGGCCGCATTGCTTGTATTGGAGGCAGGTGGTCGGGTGACCGACTTCTATGGAAATGAAAGTTTTATAGAAGGGCATCATATTATTGCTACGAACGGACATCTGCATTCTACGTTGCAACAACTGATACAAGAAGTCCCTCCATTGGGGATGTAACATAAATAAACTACTTAATGAAAAATACTGTGAAAATCTGGTTAGGCCCTCTGTTTCATCTCTTTTTCCCACGTTGTTGTGTGGTTTGTGGAGCTCCGCTTGTAGAAGGTGAAGAGGCTATTTGCACGCATTGCAACATTAACATGCCCCGTACCAATTACCATAAGGTAAAAGATAACCTTGTGGAGCGTATATTCTGGGGAAAGATTCCTTTGGAACGTGCCACTTCTTATTTCTTCTATCGCAAAGGGAGTGACTTTCGCAAGATACTGCATCAGTTCAAGTATGGAGGACGAAAAGAACTGGGTGCAATAATGGGGCGTTTTATGGCTGCAGAGTTGGCTACAACAGATTTCTTTGAAGGTATAGATGTCATTATTCCTGTACCTCTGCATCCCCGTAAGCGGAAGGCGCGCGGGTACAATCAAAGTGAATGGATTGCCCGTGGAGTGTCTCAGGTAGTAGGATTGCCTGTGGACGTATCTTCGGTGATACGTGAGAAGCATACGGATACGCAAACCCGTAAATCGACTTATGAACGTTGGGAGAATGTGGATGGCATCTTTCGGCTTCGCCATCCGGAGAATTTTGTGGGAAAGCATGTACTGATCATTGATGATGTGTTGACTACCGGCTCTACCACTACGGCTTGTGCTGATGTTTTTCATGAAGTAGAAGGAGTACGCATTAGTGTGCTGACATTGGCGGTAGCCGAAGGATAGTATAAATAATGTTAATATGGAAAATGAATTCGGCATTCAGCCGAATCTGTATCTTTGATAAAGCTATTCGTGGGACAGAAAACAAAAAAGGTTCGCCGTAATGACGAACCTTTTTGCTCTTCCTCTTGGACTTGAACCAAGGACCCTCTGATTAACAGTCAGATGCTCTAACCGACTGAGCTAAGGAAGAATGTTGTTTTTTCTCAAATGCGGTGCAAAAGTAATAGGATATTTTGAAATATGCAATATCTTTGCAAAAAAAAAAATCGAAATGGACAAAATAATTGGAATGGGCAACGCCCTTGTTGATGTTCTTGCTACTCTCAACGACGACCAAATTCTAAACGAAATGGAACTTCCCAAGGGGAGCATGACTCTGATTGATGAAACGAAACTGCTGATAATCAATGAGTGTTTCAGTGAAATGGAAACAGAACTGGCCACCGGGGGCTCTGCAGGAAATGCAATTCGTGGTATGGCATGCCTCGGAGCAGGAACAGGATTCATTGGCAAGGTTGGTAATGATGCTTATGGAAAGTTTTATCGGCAAAGTTTGTTGGAACGGGGAACGGAAGCAAATTTATTAGTTTCTTCTGAGTTACCTTCGGGGGTGGCTTCCACTTTTATATCACCTGACGGGGAACGTACTTTTGGTACTTATTTGGGGGCCGCCGCTACATTAAAGGCTGAAGACCTTTCACGGGAGATGTTTAAGGGGTATACTTATTTGTTCATAGAAGGTTATCTGGTGCAGGATCATGATATGATACTTCGTGCCATTGAACTGGCAAAAGAAGCCGGATTGCAAATCTGCCTGGATATGGCAAGCTATAATATTGTGGAGCAAGACCATGATTTCTTCTCTTTATTGATAAACAAGTATGTGGATATTGTGTTTGCCAATGAGGAGGAAGCAAAAGCATTTACGGGTAAAGAACCGGAAGAAGCATTGGATGTGATTGCTAAAATGTGCAGCATCGCCATTGTGAAGTTGGGTGCCAGAGGATCACTCATTCGTAAAGGGACAGAGGAAGTGTATGTGCATGCTGTCACTGTGGACAGGGTAATAGATACGACCGGTGCAGGTGATTATTTCGCTGCTGGTTTCTTATATGGACTGACTTGCGGATATTCTCTGGAGAAATGTGGTAAGATAGGTTCCATCCTTTCAGGAAGTATCATCCGGGTGATCGGTGCAGAAATGCCTGCCGAGTGGTGGGAAGATATCAAAACGAGAATCAGTGAACTATAATAAACAGGATATGAAGAAAATACTGAAAGTACGCTGGATAGCTACCTTACTGTTAGTAGTAGGTGCAGTTGTCTTTTTTAGTTTCAAGAGTGGTGATAGCCGCAGTTTCCAGATTGCAAAGAACCTGGATGTATTCAACTCCATTGTGAAGGAACTGGATATGTTCTATGTAGATACGTTGGATCCGAATAAGACGATACGTGAGGGTATTGATGCGATGCTGTATTCGCTGGACCCCTATACGGAGTTTTATCCGGAGGAGGATCGTAGTGAACTGGAACAAATGCTTAAGGCTTCTTATGGAGGTATAGGTTCTATCATCCGATATGAGCCGAAACTGAAGCGTACGGTGATTGTAGAACCTTACGAAAATATGCCTGCTGCGGAAGTAGGATTGAAAGCTGGCGATATCTTGCTTGAAATAGATGGAAAGGATTTGACCGGAAATACGGATGTGAGCAAAATGCTTCGTGGGCAGGTGGGGACCAGTTTCCAACTGAAGGTTGAGCGTCCCGGTGAGGCAAAGCCATTAGATTTTACAATTGTCCGTAAGAACATCCAGTTGCCGCTTATTCCTTATTACAGCAAACTGGATAACAATATCGGTTATATCAACCTGAGTACTTTTTCCGGAAATCCGTCCAAAGAGTTTAAGAAGGCTTTCCTTGATTTAAAGAAACAAGGTATCACTTCATTGGTGATCGATTTACGTAATAATGGCGGTGGTTTGTTGGAAGAAGCTGTAGAGATAGCCAATTACTTTTTGCCCCGTGGCAAGACGATTGTAACCACGAAAGGTAAGATAAAACAAGCCAGCAATACGTATAAGACATTGCGCGAACCGTTGGATACGGATATTCCTATTGCTGTATTGGTAAATAGCGGTACGGCTTCTGCTTCGGAAATTCTGGCGGGTGCCTTGCAGGATTATGACCGTGCAGTGATTGTAGGCAATCGCACGTTTGGAAAAGGTTTGGTGCAGGTTCCGCGTACTTTGCCTTATGGTGGTACGATGAAGGTGACTACTTCCAAGTATTATATTCCCAGTGGTCGTTGTGTACAGGCGATAGATTACAAGCATCGTAATCCGGATGGTAGTGTAGGACGTATTCCTGATAGTTTGACTACTGTATTCCATACGGCTATCGGACGTGAAGTGCGTGATGGCGGTGGTGTGACACCGGACGTTGCAGTGGAACAGGAAAAGTTACCCAATATTTTGTTTTATCTGGTGAATGATAATCTGGTCTTTAATTATGCTACGCAATACTGCCTGAAGCATCCAACAATCGCTTCTCCCGAGAATTTCGAAGTGACGGATGCTGATTATGCAGAGTTTAAGGAAATGGTGAAGAAGGCGGACTTTAAATATGACCAGCAGAGCGAGAAGATTCTGAAGAATCTGAAAGAAATGGCAGAATTTGAAGGTTATATGAAAGATGCCTCCGAAGAATTCAAGGCTCTTGAGCAGAAACTTAGCCATAATCTGGACCGTGACCTGGATTACTTTGCAAAAGATATCAAGAACATGATAGCACAAGATATCATTAAGCGTTATTATTTCCAACGTGGCGGTATCATCCAGCAGCTGAAGGATGATAATGACCTGAATGAAGCAGCGAAGGTACTGGGCAATTCGGAGGAGTATAAGAAAATGCTGAGCGTGCCGGAGACTACAGTCATAAAAGAGAAGGGCAAAGAAACAAGCTTGGTGAATTTTAATTCATACCGAAAAAACAGTCTGATGATTTTTGACTATGTAGTTTAGGTTATAGCTTGTAACTTCTTAAAATAAGTAACCGGATAATTTTACGGCCTATCTTTACCTTCCCGGAAAAGATAATCCATAAAGTTATCCGGTTTTTTGGTGGAAAACAATTACCTTTGCTGACAGGTTGCTTGTAAATCAATATATATGAGAATATCTCTGTTGTTATTTTGCATATTTTCTCTTTTTAGTAGCTTATCACGTGGTTCCTCTATTCCTTTCTCTCCCATCGTGAGGAGCTATTCCGTATCAGATTATAATGCAGGTATTCAGAACTGGTCTATCACCCAGGATGATAGGGGAGTTATGTATATTGGCAATAACAAAGGTCTGCTGGAGTTTGATGGAAATAGCTGGGAGCTTCATGAATTACCTTCCAGGAATATAGTACGCTCTGTATATATCGGTAAAGACGGCAAGATATTTGTGGGCTCTTTTGAGGAGTTCGGATATTTCGAACGTAGTTCATTGGATAGCCTTGTGTACCACTCTTTAAAAGATGAAGTGAAAGATTTCCAGTTCCATAATGATGAAATTTGGACGATTACGTCGGCACATGGGGAGATCGTATTTCAGTCTTTCGGTTCTCTGTTCTTTTATGACGGGCATACCGTGAAGGGGATTCGTACAAAAACTCTTCCTTTGAATTTATTTCAGGTAGGTGATACGGTTTATTCTCAACAGATAAACGGAGGGCTTTTTATTCTTGCAAAGAATGGGCTGGAAAATCTGATTGAACGAAAATCATTGGGCAACAGTGATGTGGTGGCAGGACTTCCGTATAATGATGGCGTTTTACTCTTGACACAAAAGGGTGGCGGTTTTGTTTATCAAAGTGGAAAGATACTGAAGTGGCATACAGAATGTGATGCCGAGCTTGAAAAGTACTCTGTGAACCGGGCTGTAATGACAAAAGACAGTTGCTATATTATCGGTACGCTTTCTAATGGGATTTATGCAATAGATAAAAAAGGACGTTTACTTTGGAAAGAGAATACGGACAGCCGCTTACAAAATAATACCGTATTAGGGCTGTACTGTGATGCCGATAACAATGTTTGGGCAGCTTTGGATGAAGGTATAGCCTATATACAAAATAACTCCCTGGTGTATTATTATGAGCCTCCTTACCGGAAAATAGGAATGGTATATGATGTGCTGGTGAAAGAGGATGAGGCTTATATCGCTTCCAATCAAGGACTTTATAGGATTAGGAACAGGGCTCCAGAGCTTGTTCCGGGACTGGAAGAGCAGGCATGGTTTGTTGGTGAATGGGGAAAACAGATTTTATGTGGACATAATAAAGGAACTTTTCAGATATCGGGCTTACAGGCATCGCTGGTTTCGGATGTGAGAGGAGCGATGTGTATGAAAGAAATTAATCTGGAAGGACGTTCGTTTTTATTGCAAGGTACCTATACGTTTCTGAATTTATACAATGAGGAGTCTTCGGGCATCTGGAGGTTTCTACGGTCGTTAGGCGGGTTCACCCACATGGTGCGGGAGATCGAGATGGATCCCCAGGGGAATATCTGGGTGAAGCATTTACGGAAAGGATTATTCCGTTTCCGGATTAATCCGGATCTGAAACGGGTAGAAGATGTCAGAACGTATATGGAACTGGGTAATGTGAAAGATGGGAATTTTTCTTTGTTTAAGATCAACGGACGAGTTGTTTTTTCAAATGGGGAAACGTTTTACACTTACGAAGATATGAATGATTCTATTATTCCTTATGAATCGATGAATGAGCAATTGGCGGATTTGAAAGGAATACATAGTGTGAGTCATGCAAAAGGCAATTTGTACTGGTTTGTAAACAGTAAGATGGCATATTTGGTGAAATGTGAAATGAATGTTTTCCGGATTGAACATAGAATTCCGTTTTCTTTGTTTGATGGTTTGTCGATAGAAGAGAGAGCGGCGATGGTTTATGACAAGGAGAGTGGCAGTTCTTATCTCTGCTTGAATAATGCTGTTGCCCGGATTGATTCAGATAGTTCTCTTTTGTACAGGTCCTCTATTAGGCGCTCTTTGTGGATCTCGGCTATAACGACTGAGTCGGAGTGGACGGGAAAAGTAAAACGATTGTCGGTGCAAAAAGAGAACAAGATTGGTGCAGATTTGAATACCGTATGCTTCTCTTTATGCTATCCGGTTTATAATGACTATACTTACAAGGTAAGGTATAAATTGGAAGGACTATCTGATCAGTGGGTGGAAGGTGACCGCAGCCTGCAGAAGAAATATACCCGTTTGCCATTTGGGGCGTATGTTTTCAAAGCTGAGATTTATAATGAGAATGAAGTATTGGCATCGGTAACGCTACCTTTTGAAGTCTTGAGGCCTTGGTATCTATCATATTGGGCTATCACCGGTTATGTTCTGATTGGGCTGTTGTTGCTATTGTTGTTGCAATACATTGTTTATCAGTCTGTGAAGAAGAAGAAGGACAGGGTGATTGAACAGCAACGCATTGCCCATCAAGCTGAGATAGAAATACAGGAAAAGAAGATTATCGAATTGGAGAAAGAGCAATTGGAAGCTGATTTACGTTTTAAGAGTAAAGAGCTGTCCGGAGTTGTGATGACCAATATTGCCCATCAGGAGTTTTTGAATTCGTTGAAAGAAGAAATACAACAGCAGAAATTATCAGGGCAGTATACGCGGAAGAATCTGGATAAGCTCTTAGTATTGATTAATCAAAGTATCGTTTCGGATGAGGAAAACTGGAACATGTTTCAGGCGAATTTTGACCGGATACATGAGAACTTCTTCCGAAATCTGAAACAACAGTATCCGGATCTGACGGCAGGTGATTTACGTTTCTGTGCTTTGCTACGCCTGAATATGCCGACAAAGGAGATTGCCAAGCTGCTGAACATATCGGTGAGGGGTGTAGATGCGGCAAGATATCGCTTGCGTAAGAAATTCAATCTATCTCAGGAAGATAGCCTGACAGATTTCATGATTAATTTTAAATAGTTGATTCTTAACGTGATAATGTGAAAGGAAGTACTAAAATAGTACTTCCTTTTTTTGTGTTTTGTACCAAAGGTACTTTTGTTGTAGCTTTGAATTATAGGAGTTTGAGACACTTTCTCTTTATTTGCAGCGAAATCATTTTTCTCCAAAAATAATAAAGAATGAAAAGCATGAGACAATTAATCCTTAAGGTACAATCGTTTTTAATTTTGTTGGTGCTGGTATCTGCCAATGTGCAAGCACAAAAATCTCCTGTCGATATGGATCGCTTTATTGATGATCTGATGAAGAAGATGACGCTGGAAGAGAAAATCGGCCAGTTGAACTTACCTGTTACGGGTGAAATAACCACCGGACAAGCCAAGAGTAGTAATGTGGCTAAGCGTATCCGTGCCGGTGAAGTGGGCGGACTCTTTAACTTGAAAGGCGTGGAGCGTATCCGTGACGTTCAGAAGCAGGCAGTAGAAGAAAGCCGTCTGGGTATTCCTCTTTTATTTGGTATGGATGTAATTCATGGATACGAAACGGTATTCCCTATTCCTCTGGGATTATCCTGTACTTGGAACATGAAAGCTATTGAAGAATCTGCACGTATTGCTGCTATCGAGGCCAGTGCTGATGGTATTTGCTGGACATTCAGTCCGATGGTGGATGTTTCCCGTGATCCCCGTTGGGGACGTGTGTCCGAAGGGAATGGTGAAGATCCCTTTTTGGGAGCGGAGATTGCGCGTGCTATGGTACGTGGTTATCAAGGGAAAGATATGAGTAGTAATGACGAGATTATGGCTTGCGTGAAGCACTTTGCGTTATATGGGGCATCAGAAGCCGGACGCGACTATAATACAGTGGATATGAGCCATCAACGTATGTTCAACGAATATATGTTACCTTATCAGGCTGCCGTGAAAGAAGGTGTGGGTAGTGTGATGGCTTCATTCAATGAAGTGGATGGTGTACCGGCTACCGGAAATAAGTGGCTGATGACCGATGTACTTCGTAAGCAGTGGAATTTTGATGGGTTCGTTGTGACGGACTATACCGGTATCACTGAAATGACCGATCATGGTATGGGTGATACACAAACAGTTGCAGCCCTGGCTCTGAATGCAGGTGTCGATATGGATATGGTGAGCGATGCTTTTACAAGCACACTTAAAAAATCTCTGGAAAAAGGAAAAGTTTCAGTAAAGGCTGTTGATGCTGCTTGTCGCCGTATTCTGGAAGCTAAGTATAAGCTGGGGCTTTTTGATAATCCCTATAAATATTGTGATATAACCCGTCCTAAAAAACAAATCTTTACAAAAGGACACCGCGCTATAGCCCGTAAGACAGCTTCGGAAAGCTTTGTTCTCTTGAAGAATGAGAATAGTGTACTCCCTCTGGCAAAGAAAGGTACCATTGCTGTAGTAGGTCCTTTGGCCGATAGCCGTAGCAATATGCCGGGCACGTGGAGTGTGGCCGCTGTGATGAACAAATATCCTTCTTTGATTGAAGGCTTGAAAGAAGTAGTGGGAGGCAAGGCTAAAATTCTTACGGCTAAAGGAAGTAATCTGATGAGTGATGCCGAATACGAAGAGCGTGCTACTATGTTTGGCCGTACTCTGCATCGTGACAATCGTACAGATAAGGAACTGCTGGATGAGGCGCTTGCTGTAGCTGCCAAGTCTGATGTGATTGTTGCTGCTTTGGGTGAGTCTTCCGAGATGAGCGGTGAAAGCAGTTGCCGTACAGACCTTGAAATGCCAGATACGCAACGTGCACTTTTGCAGGAATTGTTGAAAACCGGTAAACCGGTGGTATTGGTGTTGTTTACCGGTCGTCCGTTAGTATTGAATTGGGAGCAGGAAAATGTACCTGCTATTCTGAATGTGTGGTTTGGTGGTAGTGAAGCTGCTCTTGCCATTGGTGATGTACTGTTTGGAAATGTAAATCCAAGTGGTAAACTTACTGCTACTTTCCCGAAGAGTGTAGGACAGATTCCTTTGTTCTATAACCATAAGAATACTGGTCGTCCTTTGCCTCAAGGGGCCTGGTTCCAGAAGTTCCGTAGCAATTATCTGGATGTAGATAACGAACCGCTCTATCCGTTTGGATATGGCTTGAGCTACACTACTTTCTCTTATAGTGATATTGCATTGGATAAATCGTCCATGAATATCAATGGAGAGATTGTGGCAACTGTAACGGTAACCAATACAGGTAAGTATGACGGTTCGGAAGTAGTGCAGCTATATATCCGCGATCTTATAGGCAGTGTAACACGTCCGGTGAAAGAACTGAAAGGCTTTGAAAAAATCTTCCTGAAAGCTGGTGAATCCAAACAGGTGTCTTTCAAGTTAACAGCTGATATGTTGAAGTTCTACAATTACAATCTGGATTTTGTGTGCGAACCGGGTGACTTTGAAGTAATGATAGGTGGTGATAGCCGTGATGTGAATAAGGCCTTATTTTCGCTTCAATAAGCATCTGCCTGGTAGTAGATAGATAAAGAGGGAATACAGAATCTTTATTAAAAATAAATATCTGATAACTAATTAGTTCTGTGAGTATGTAGTAGTTATAAAGTAGTACCATGTTTAGGCGTGGTACTCTTGTGGTAGCCTGTTTTTTGACTTAAATCAATTATTGCTATACGTTTGCAGAGTAATTTTAAATCAATACAAAATGAAAAGAAATCTATTAATTACATGTGTGATGTTGCTGTTTGCTGTCGTTTCGATGGCGCAGAACAAGATTACAGTTTCGGGTGTCGTTACAGATAAGACAGGCGAAACTGTTATAGGTGCTTCTGTTCGGGTAAAAGGACAGGAGAATATGGGAACTATTACGGATATCGACGGTAAATACCAAATTTCTGGCGTACCGGCGAATGCCACTTTGATATTCAGCTATATTGGTATGAAGGAACAGGAAGTGGCGCTTAATGGGCGTTCTACAGTGAATCTTATGATGGAAGAGGATAGTCAGCTCATTGAAGAAGTTGTAGTAGTAGGTTATGGTAGCGCCAAGAAGCGTGATTTGACCGGTTCTATTGTAACAGTGAAAGCTGCCGAGATTGCTTCAAAACCATCTACCAATCCTTTGGCTTCTATTCAAGGTAAGGTTGCCGGTGTGCAGGTTATTAATACAGGCCGTGCCGGGCAGGATCCGGAAATTCGTGTTCGCGGTACAAACTCTATCAATGGTTATACTCCTTTGTATGTAGTGGACGGACTGTTTACGGATAACATCAACTATCTGAATACAGCGGATATTGAATCTATGGAAATCCTGAAAGACCCTTCTTCCTTGGCTATTTTTGGTGTACGTGGTGCTAATGGTGTTATTATAATTACTACTAAGAAAGCGAAAGAAGGTAAGACTCAGGTCAGCATTAATGGTTCGGTGGGTTGGAAAAAGGTTACAGACCGCGTTAGCCTGACTAATGCAGAGCAGTTCAAAATGCTTTATAATGAACAACGCATGAATCAGGGTGGCGATCCGTACGATTATACTGTATGGAATGCAGATACTGACTGGCAGGATGAGATGTTCCAAACAGGTTTCCTTACTAACAATACGGTTAGCATTACAGCCTCGGGAGATAGAAGTAAGTTTTATCTGGGCTTGGGATATGTAATGGAAGAAGGTTCCATCAAGAGTGAAAAGCTGAATAAGTTTACTGTGAATTTGCATAGTGAACATAAAGTAACCGACTTCTTACGTTTTGGTTTCCAGGTGAACGGTGTACGTGCATTATATCCTGATGCAAAAGGTGTAGGTTCTGCTTTGAAAGCAGCTCCGATTGCTCCTGTTTATGATGCAGAAAGCGGACTTTTACATACTCTTCCTGATTTTCAGCGTGCTCAGGTCTGGAATCCTATGATTGAACCCGTGTTGAGAGGTGCTCATAATAAATCTGCAAATTATCGTATGGCAGGAAATATCTACGGAGAACTTGATTTGATGAAGAATTTAACCTTTAAGGCTACTTTCTCCTTGGATTATGCTTCCAGCCAGTCACGTTCTTATTCTCCGCTTATTTATGTGTATAACCCGGATGTAGAAGGTGGTAAAGAAAGATTGACGGATAAAGAAAGTATCAGTCAGTCGAAGTCTACATCAATGGCTGCACAGTCCGATTATGTATTGACTTATATTAATCAGTTTGGTGATCATGGTCTAACTCTGACTGCCGGTCTTACTACGAATTATAATGAATATTCTGATTTATCGGGTGGTCGCAGCCAATTGCCGGGTTATGGTGTTCCCGTTGGTGAAGATATAGATAAGTGGTGGATTACTATGATTGATGATGCTACATCAGCTACTAATGGTGGATCCCAATACAAACGTTTTACAATGTCCTATCTGTTCCGTGCATTGTATAACTATAAAAATCGTTATTTGCTGAATGCTTCTTATCGTCGTGACGGTTCTTCCGTATTTAAGAGAACAGGAAATACATGGGATAATTTTTATTCATTCGGTGCCGGTTGGGTTATGAGTGAAGAGGCATTCATGAAGAAACAGAATGTAATCGATTATCTGAAGCTGAAAGGCTCATGGGGTGTTTTGGGAAGCCAGAATACAGGAGGTTCCCGCTATCCGGCCTATCCTAATATTACAAGTTCAGGTTCTGCTGTCTTTGGTGATAATGTTATTGCAGGTAAGGGACCGGATAAACTGATTTCACAGACATTGGGTTGGGAGCGTAACTATTCATGGGAAGTTGGTTTTGATATGCATCTGTTGGATGGTCGCATGCAGATTTCTCCTGTTTATTACAATAAGACAACCAAAGACTTGCTGACAAGTGTTCCCGGTCTTTCAGGTACGGTTCCTGCATTGCAGAATACAGGAGAGATTCGTAACCGTGGTTTTGAGTTGGCAGCATCCTGGAGCGATAAAATCGGTGAAAACTGGCGTTATGGTGTTTCAGCCAATCTAACGACTATTGATAATGAAGTTGTATCATTGATAAGCAAGGATTATTCAATAATTAATGGCGTTTCTCGTGTATCTGAAGGATATCCTATCGGCTACTTCTATGGGTACAAAGTGGCAGGTGTTTATCAGAATGAAACCGATATAGAAACTTCAGCACCTAACCAGGTAGCTTCTGTGAAGCCGGGCGATTTGAAGTTTGCCGATGTAAATGGTGACGGTATTATCTCAGAGAAAGACCGTACTATGATTGGTAATCCTACTCCGGATTTTACTTATGGTTTTAGCGTAAATCTGGGTTACAAGAATTTTGATTTGAGTGTAGATATGATGGGTGTTTATGGAAATGAGGTTTATCGTAACTGGGATAGTAGTGCTTATGCACAATTCAACTATCGTACAGGGCATTTGAACCGTTGGCATGGTGAAGGAACATCCAACTGGGATCCGATTCTTGATCCATCCCGTTCTGTAAATCTGGAAGCTTCTTCTTACTATGTAGAAGACGGAAGTTTCTTCCGTATCCGTAACATAGAGTTGGGATATACCTTTGATCCCCGTTTGTTGAACCGCATCAAACTGCAATCTTTACGTATCTATGGTAATGTGCAGAATCCTAAAACATGGAGCCGCAATACCGGATATACTCCTGAAGTTGGTGGTAGTGCAACAGCGTTTGGTGTAGATGGTGGAGGTTATCCGATGCCTGTAGTTTATACATTAGGCTTTAACTTATCATTCTAAACATGAAATCTAATAAAAGAAAAACGATCAGTATGAAAAAGATATTTTATTATGTGATGGCTTTGGCATTGGGATGTTCCCAGATGTCATGCAGTGACCTGTTAGATCAAAAACCGCAAGGAGTATTGACTGAAGATGATCTGACTGGGGGTACTTATGAAACACAGATTTTTAACATGTATGCCTTGCTTCGCGGTTATCATATTGTTTCCGGAAATACGGCATTGGCTATTCATGGTATGCGTTCGGAAGATGCGGAAAAGGGTAGTACACTGTCTGACGGATCTGCAACAGGAAAAATGTTTGATGATTTTGAATATGCTGCAAGTAACGGCATGGTAAAAAGTTACTGGAATGCCAATTATACCTTGATTCATAAAGCAAATGATGTATTGGAGGAGATGAAGTCGAATCCTTCATTGACAGGCGGTGACTTAGTTAATAAGGGAGAGGCTTTATTGATGCGTGCTTTCTGTTATTTCAATTTGGTACGTGCTTTTGGCGAAGTGCCCTTGATTGATTTTAAAGTAGGGAGTGTAGCAGATGCCAATATTCCCAAATCTTCTGTAGCTCAGATATATACTTTGATTGATGAAGATCTGACGAATGCAGAATCTTACCTGCCGAGGACTTGGGAAGCACAATATGTCGGTCGTCTTAGCTGGGGAGCGGCTCGTGCCTTACATGCCCGTACTTATATGATGCGTAATGATTGGAACAATATGCGTGCGGCAGCAGAGGACGTTATTTCTTCCGGTTTATATAATCTGAATACACCTTATGAAGATATTTTCCGTGAAAAAGGTGAAAACTGTGGTGAGTCTGTTCTGGAACTTCAATGTACTGCTACTGCTGCTCTTCCGGGGTCCAACGAAATTGGTAGCCAGTATGCTCAGGTACAGGGCTGTCGTGGGGCCGGTGAATGGAATTTAGGTTGGGGCCAACATACTCCTACTCAATTATTGGCTGATGCATTCGAAGAAGGTGACCCGAGAAAGGATGAGACTTTATTGTATTTTATTAGAACAGGAGAAGATCCTTCGACCATTCCTGCAAATAAGCCTTATGGAGAAAAACCGGTTGCCAATGCCGATGTGATAGCAAAGTACTTTAATAAGAAAGTGTATACAGATCCGGCTTTGCGTGAAAAGTATACGAAGAGTGGGTATTGGGTGAATATTCGTCTGATCCGTTATTCGGATGTCGTACTGATGGCTGCGGAAGCTGCTTGCGAACTGGGTGATAATACAAGTGCAAGAAGATATCTTGAGATGGTACGTGCCCGTGCCCGTGGTACGAATGCTAATATCTTGCCGGAGGTTACCACTGATAATCAGAGTGAATTGCGGGAAGCTATTCGTCATGAACGTCGTGTTGAGTTGGGTATGGAATTCGATCGCTTCTATGATCTTGTACGTTGGGGAATAGCGAAGGAAGTGCTGCATGCAGCCGGAAAGACTGGTTACCAGGATAAGCATGCATTGTTGCCTTTGCCTCAGGACGAAATTGACAAATCAAATGGCGTGTTAGTTCAAAACCCTAATTATTAATTCATATAGTAATGACCATGAAAAGATATATTAATTTATTGTTGGCATTTTGTGTGTCAGCACTCACTTTGCAATCTTGTTTTCAGGATATGGATCATCCGGCTTTTGATTATCCGGATAGTTCTGCTCCCAAAGTGTTCTCACCAATGAAATTGTTCTTGCCTTTTGAGAATGATATGCGTGATAAGGGTAATTATACCTTCCTCATGAGTGCCGGAGGGGATATTACTTATACTGATGGAATCAACGGACAAGCTTATCAAGGTACAAAAGATACGTATCTGTTAGCCCGTGTTCCTTCTTATCTGACCGATTCTATACCCGATTTAGGAAGTTGTACGGTGGCTTTCTGGATGAAAACAACGAGAAATACTTCTGCATATGGTGTCTTCAGTATTCCTAATACCAAGACTTTCTGGGGTAATTTTGATATCTATCTGGAAAATACAAGTAGTGAGACCCAGGCTTTCTTCAAGATGCATCTGTATAACTGTACATCCGTGAAGGATAATGATGAGAGATGGGTAGAAGCTAAGATAGACAATGTTTTTGGTACCGAATGGGTTCATATGGCATTTGTTTATGATGGTAGTAATTCGACAGTAACAGTTTACCGGAATGGTGAAAGTGCATTTACAAAAGAGCTGCCCGGTTATGGAAAGCTTAAATTTAAAGATTTGGGTACATTTGCTATCGGAGCATTTCAGTTTAGCACAAAACCCAGTTTGACAGAAGGTGCAGGAGCACAGAGTTGGGCATCCAATTTTCCGGGACAGTTAGACCAGTTCCGCTTCTATGACAGAGCTATATCTGCTTCTGATATCAAGCAACTTTATTCAGGTAAAGAATGATGACCGTTAGAAATAGAGTGAATATGAGAGCTGTTTATTTCATACTGTCCTTATTACTGATTGCTTGCAGTAAAGATGATGCTTCGGAAGCACCCGGAAAATTTGAACTGCAAAATATATCCATTGGTGAAAAACAGGATCAGAGTTCCTTTGAAAATGTAGCTCCCAATGCCAGTATTGTGCTTACATTCACAGATGCAGTGGATGAAGCTACGATTCAGAGTAATATCATATTGAAACTGAATGATCAGGCGGTGGCATATGATTCAAAACTACAGGGAAAGGATAAACTCTCATTGACTCCAACAGGTGGCTTTAAAAGTTTTTCCTCATATAAACTGGTGATCAATCCGGGGGTGAAATCCACCTCCGGAGTATCTCTTACCAATGGCAAAGTCTATGAAATCCGTACAGGGATGGATGATTCGGATAAGTTTGATCGCATTCCTGACGAGGATTTATTAACTTTGGTGCAGAAACAAACTTTTAAGTATTTCTGGAACTTCGGTCATGCACATTCCGGTATGGCACGCGAAAGAACAACTTCCGGTGATGTTGTTACTACCGGAGGAACAGGATTTGGAGTGATGGCGATGCTGGTAGCGGCTGAAAGAGGATTTGTAACCCGACAGGAAGCTCTTGAAAGAGTGCAGAAGATTGTAACTTTCCTGGATAAAGAGTGTACGAGTTATCATGGAGCCTATGCACACTGGATTAACGGTGCAACCGGTGAGACAAAGCCATTTGGTGATAAAGATGATGGTGCGGATCTGGTAGAAACCTCTTTACTTTTCCAGGGACTGCTTGCAGCACGTGCATACTTCAAGGAGGGTTCGGAAGCTGAGAGTAAATTGCGTTCTGATATAACCCGCCTGTGGGAAGCTATTGAATGGACTTGGTTTCAGAAAAGTGGAGAGTCTGTTCTGTATTGGCATTGGAGTCCGAACTATGGATTTGAGAAGAATCTTCCGATCAGAGGTTGGAATGAGTGCCTGATAACTTATGTGCTTGCAGCTTCTTCTCCTACTCATCCTATCGATAAGGCGGTTTATGAAGCTGGATGGGCAAGGAATGGCGGTTTGAAGAATGGTAATACCTACTATGGATACAAGCTTCCGCTGGGAGCTGATAAGGGTGGACCGTTATTCTTATCTCAATATTCCTTCTTGGGCATTAATCCGAAAGGACTGAAAGATAAATATGCTGATTATTGGGAACAGAATCAAAACCATACTCTGATCAATTATAATTATTGTAAGGAGAATCCTAAGGGATATGCTGGTTATGGAGCCTCTTGTTGGGGGTTGACAGCTAGTGATGGTGATAATGGTTATTCGGCACATTCACCTACAAATGATAAAGGAGTGATTGCTCCTACGGCTGCATTGTCTGCATTTCCTTATACTCCGGAAGAGTCGATGTCTGCATTGCACTTCTATTATTATAAGATGGGTGATAAACTCTGGAGAGATTATGGTTTTGTAGATGCTTTCAACCTGACAGCTAATTGGTATGATAACCAGTGTATAGCTATCGACCAAGGACCGATCATTTGTATGATAGAAAATTATAGGACAGGAATGCTTTGGAATTTATTTATGGCTATTCCGGAAATTCAGCAGGGAATGAAAAAGTTAGGTTTTGAAAGCCCTGCACTAAACTGATAAATAGAATATATGATGAGACTTATAATATATGTGATGCTTCTGCTTTACCCGTTTAGCCTGCTGCCGGCAGCTTCTGGTGGTAAGAAGGAGAAGAACTTGTCTGATGAAGAACTGATGACCCTCGTGCAGAAACAGACTTTCCGTTATTTCTGGGATTATGGACATCCGGTTTCGGGCTTGGCACGTGAACGTAGTAACGGTAATGACGATATTGTTACCATTGGTGGTTCCGGCTTTGGGGTAATGGCTATTATTGTCGGTGCAGAACGTGGATTTGTAACGCGTGAACAAGCGGCAGAGCGTATGCTGAAAATAGTCAGCTTTCTGAATGATAAGAATACGGACAGTTACCATGGCATTTGGGCGCATTGGATAAATGGGCAGAACGGAGAAACCATTTCTTTCAGCAGGAAAGATGATGGTGCCGATCTGGTAGAGTCTGCTTTCATGTTCGAAGGGTTGTTGGCTGCACATCAGTATTTCAACAAAGATAATCAGGTGGAAAGACGTATCCGCGGTCTTATTAATGACCTGTGGCGTCAGGCTGAATGGAATTGGTTTACTAAAGGTGGTGAAGATGTACTCTATTGGCATTGGTCACCCAATAACGGTTGGTCGATGAACCATCAGATAAAAGGGCATAATGAGTGCCATATTACATATATACTTGCTGCTTCTTCACCCACTTATCCCATTGCAGAGTCGGTATATCATAAAGGGTGGGCCAATTCTATCGTTTTCAAGAATGGTAAGAAGTATTACGACATAACCTTGCCATTGGGAAGTGATTATGGCGGACCTTTGTTCTTTACCCATTATTCTTATATGGGACTTGATCCGCGTGGCTTGAAAGATTATTATGCTGATTATGAAGAACAGATGAAAGCACATACTCTGATTAATCGTGCTTATTGCATAGATAATCCGAAGGGGTATAAAGGGTATGGAGAACAGTGCTGGGGACTGACAGCCAGTGATGGTGATAAAGGGTACTCTGCGCATTGTCCTGGTAATGACCGCGGTGTTATTACTCCAACAGCCGCCTTGTCGTCTATTCCTTATGCACCGGAATATTCATTGCAGGCCATGCGCTATTTCTATGAAGAGCTTGGCGATAAGCTTTGGGGAGAATATGGTTTCAAGGATGCATTTAACCTGACTGCTGACTGGTTTGCGCCATCTTATCTGGCTATAGACCAGGGACCTATTATTGTTATGATAGAAAATTATCGTACAGGTTTAATATGGAAATTGTTTATGAGTCATCCAGATGTACAAAAAGGATTGAAGAAGTTAGGATTTAAAACACCATACTTAAATTAAAAAGGTTTCATAATTATGAAAAACATGTTTTTTAATAGTGTATTAGTTGCTTTCGTTCTGCTTGTTGCTTCGTGTAGCAAGCAGCCGGAAGCTAAAGTTGATGTGATGTCATTCAATATTCGTCTGGATCATGTAGCGGATAGTTTGAACAACTGGAAGTATCGTAAAGATGCTGCGGCACAAATGATTATTTATTATGCTCCGGATGTAGTAGGTATGCAGGAAGTATTAAAGAACCAGTTGGACGATCTGAAGAACCGCCTTCCGCAATATACGGTTTTAGGTGTGGGGCGTGCCGATGGAAAAGAAAAAGGGGAATATTGTTCTCTGTTCTATAAGACCGATCGTTTCGATCTTATGAAGAGTGGCAATTTCGGTTTGAGTGAAACACCCGATTCTATTGGAATAAAAGGCTGGGATGCTGCTTGCGAACGCATTGTGACGTGGGCTGTTCTTAAAGATAAAGTCAGTGGTAAAGAATTGGCTGCTTTTAATACACATTTCGACCATATTGGTAAGGTTGCCCGTCGTGAAAGTGCAGTTTTGTTGCTTGCAAAGATACGTGAGATAGCCTCGGACTTACCGGTGGTTATTACGGGAGATTTTAATGGTACTGTTGATTCAGATCCGATTTCTGTTCTTACGGAAGGGGGAATGCAGAATACTTATTCCGCATCTGACGTAGTTTATGGTCCTACGTGGAGCTTTCATGATTTTGGGCGCATCCCGGTTGAAGAACGCCAGTTGATCGATTTTATTTTTGTCAATGGACAAGTGGTGGCCAATAAATTCAGAGTGATAGCAGACAAGCCGGACAATGGCTATTTATCCGACCATGCGCCTATTCAGGCCAATCTGACAATTCGATAGTACCATGACTTCTAAATTATCCTTGGGGCTTGTCGTTTTACCTTTTGTACCTTCCTCCATTGTGCAAGGTCAAGAGCAGGAAGTCCGTAACGAACGCCCCAATATCATTTTTATTATGAGTGATGACCACGCCCGTCAGGCTATGAGTATTTATGGTCATCCTATAGGGAAAGTGGCGCCGACTCCGAATATTGACCGTATCGGGCATGAAGGAGCGGTTTTCCAGAATAACTATTGTTGCAATTCTATTTCCGGGCCGAGTCGTGCTGCCATACTTACCGGTAAACATAGCCATAAGAATGGTTTCATGAAGAACTGGGCGAAAGGTTTTGACGGTACGCAACAGACCCTTCCAAAGATATTGCAGGCAAATGGTTACGAGACAGCTGTTATTGGTAAGTGGCATCTTATTTCTAAGCCTACAGGTTTCGATCATTGGATGATTCTGGATGATCAGGGAGAATATTGTAATCCGCATTTTATTACTGAAAATGATACCACACGTCATTTGGGGTATGTGACGGATTTGATTACTAAATACACGGAAGAATGGCTCGACGGACGGAAAGACAAGAACAAGCCTTTCTTTCTGATGATGCATCACAAAGCTGTTCATAGAAACTGGGTACCTGCAGAAAGACATTACCATCTGTATGAGCATACTACTTTTCCACTTCCTGATAATTATTTTGATGTTTATGAGGGTCGTTATGCGGCACAGATGCAAAAGATGAATATCTATTGTGACATGTACGAAGGACACGATCTGAAGATGGTTACTGGTATGGATAGTGACAGTTTACTGTTCGACCCTTGGCCGCATGCTTTTCTGGGGACAATGGAACCGGATGAATGCCGTCGTTTTCTTGATGCATATCGTGATAGAAATAATGAATTCCACTCCAGAAAACGTTCATTCAAAGAAGTCGCGGAATGGAAATACCAGCGTTACTTGCAAGATTATATGGGAGTTGTAGCGAGTGTAGACGAAAGTGTGGGAGAGATTCTTGATTATCTGAAACGTACCGGACTGGATAAAAATACGATTGTAGTCTATACTACCGATCAGGGCTTCTATTTGGGAGAACATGGTTGGTTTGATAAGCGTTTCATGTACGAAGAATCTTTCGGCATGCCGATGGTTATGCGCTGGCCCGGACATATCAAGCCGGAAACTCAGGTAACAGGACTGACGCAGAACATAGACTTTGCTCCTACTTTTCTGGATATGTGTGGTATCGAAGTGCCACGGGATATGCAGGGCGTATCGTTCCGGGAGTTGGTAGAGACGGGAAAGAAACCGCGTGATTGGCGTAAATCGCTCTATTATCATTATTATGAATTTCCTGGATTTCATAGTGTCCGTGCCCATTATGGTGTAAAGATGGAACGCTACAAATTGATGCACTTTTATGTGGAAGACAAATGGGAACTGTATGATCTGAAAACTGATCCGACAGAAATGCACAATCTGTACGGAAAGCAAGGAATGGAGAAAGTAACTGCTGAACTAATGGCAGAACTTGCACGTTTACAGAAACAATATGAAGTTCCTCAGAATTTGTGCAAGTAATATAAAGAACGAAAGAATGAAACATCTGTTATTGACTATAGTCTGCCTGATTGCGTGGACTACTCTTCCGGCGCAGGATATGCGTCAGGATACATATTGTAATCCCTTGAATATAGATTATACCTATATGATTTATAATTCCGACCGGGATATTTCTTACCGTTCGGGGGCCGATCCGGCAGTAGTGGATTTTCGCGGAGAATATTATATGTTCGTAACGCGTTCGCATGGCTATTGGCGTTCTAAGGATTTATTGAACTGGGAATTTGTACGTCCCGGTAAGAATTGGTATCCTCAGGGATGCAATGCTCCGGCTGCACACAATTATAAGGATTCTGTGCTTTATGTTGCAGGCGATCCTTCAGGTTCTATGAGCATCCTTTATACCGATGATCCTGTTTCCGGTGATTGGGAAGCTACGCCTGCCATTCTGCATAATCTGCAAGATCCTGATTTGTTTATTGATGACGATGGGAAAGCTTATATGTTCTGGGGATCTTCCAATGTTTACCCTATCCGGGGTATGGAATTGGATAAAAATCACCGTTTCACAAAGAAAGGGGAGACGAAAGAACTATTCAATCTGGATATGCCTAAACATGGTTGGGAGCGTTTTGGTGAGAATCATACGGATACAGTATTGGGCGGTTACATTGAAGGCCCCTGGTTGACAAAACATAATGGTAAATACTATATGCAATATGGTGCGCCGGGTACGGAATTCAATGTTTATGCGGACGGAGTATACGTAGCAGATCATCCGATGGGACCTTATACCTACCAGAAACATAATCCGGTATCTTATAAACCGGGTGGTTATATGAATGGTGCCGGGCATGGAAGCACTGTGCTTGGTCCCGGCGGGCAGTATTGGCATTTTGCTTCGATGTCTCTTTCCATTAATGTGAACTGGGAACGTCGTCTCTGCATGTTTCCCGCCGGATTCGATAGAGATGGTATTATGTATGTGGATACCCGTTTTGGAGATTATCCCCGTTATGCTCCTGCCGTGCCGGGTAAGGCAGGGCAGTTCCGAGGGTGGATGTTGCTCTCTTACGGCAAGCCGGTTACCGTTTCTACTGTGAAAGGAGAGTTTCAACCTTCTGCATTGACTGATGAACTGACTAAGACATTCTGGTTGGCTGAGGCTAACGATGAACGCCAATGGGTAATGATCGATCTGGAAAAACCGGCTACTGTATCTGCTATTCAGATCAACTATCATGATTACCAAAGTGATATGTATGGTCGTTATGAAGGGCTTCGTCACCGCTATGTGATTGAGGGGTCACTGGATGGACAGAGTTGGGATATATTGGTTGACCGTAAAGAAAGTTATAAAGATACCCCGAATGATTATGTTGAACTCGGACAATCCCAATCTGCGCGTTATATCCGCTATAAGAACATAGATGTACCGACCCCGAACTTGGCAATTTCTGAACTTCGGGTATTCGGATTGGGTATGGGGAAAACACCGCAACAACCGAAGAAATTAACCCTTGATCGCCGTGCGGACCGTCGTGATATTACTATCAGTTGGGAACCGGTCAAAGGTGCACAAGGATATAATGTGTTATGGGGTATTGCTCCCGATAAACTTTATAGCTCCTGGATGGTATATGGCAATAATGAATTATTTATGAAATCTCTTACTACCGATCAGGATTATTATTTCTGTGTGGAAGCATTTAATGAGAATGGCGTATCTTTACGTTCAGAAGTGAAACATGTAAAATAACAATGCTATGAAACGATTAATCAGTGCTATTTGTCTTCTTTTCTTCCTGTTACCTTTGCCTGCTCAGGAAACGTACCAGAAAGAAATCTTTATCTCTTCCCGGGGAGATACCTTGCAGTATCGCTTGCTGCAACCGGAAAATATGAAAAAGAGTGAGAAGTATCCTTTGGTGCTTTTTCTGCATGGTGCAGGGGAGCGCGGTAATGATAATGAGAGGCAATTGACCCATGGTGGACAAATGTTTTTGAATCCGGTGAACCGGGAGAAATACCCGGCATTCGTGCTTGCACCACAGTGTCCCGAAATGGGCTATTGGGCATACTCGGCACGTCCTGAATCATTTTTGCCGAATGAGATGCCGTTGAATGAACCGATAACTCCGATTTTTCAGACAGTGAAGGATTTGCTGGATACTTATCTGGCAATGCCTCAGGTTGATAAATCACGTATCTATATCGTTGGACTTTCTATGGGAGGAATGGGAACCTTTGACATGGCTGTCCGTTTCCCGGAGATATTTGCTGCTGCTGTGCCTATTTGCGGTACAGTAAATGTGGCGCGCCTGAAAGCTGCCAAGTCTGTAAAGTTTCGTATTTTCCATGGTGATGCTGACAATGTGGTTACACCTGAAGGTTCGCGTGCGGCATACAGGACTTTGAAGAAGGCAGGTGCTGATGTGGAATACATCGAGTTCCCGGGATGTAATCATGGTAGCTGGAATCCGGCTTTCAATTATCCCGACTTTATGAGTTGGCTGTTCAGTCAGAAGAAATAGTTTAAAGAAAAATGAGGTTTTGCCAGCATTTTGACACAACCTCATTTTTCTTTAAACTATTTTTCTTCATAATCCCCGTTAGCTTTAATCAGCTCAATCAGCTTTTCTACAGCTTCTTCTTCGGGAATATTCTTTTCAATGCATTCTTTCTTCTTATACAGACTGATTTTCCCACGTCCGGCACCTACGTAGCCATAGTCAGCATCAGCCATTTCTCCGGGACCATTGACGATGCAGCCCATAATACCTATTTTCAATCCTTTCAGGTGTGAAGTAGCGGCTTTTACACGTGCTATGGTACTTTGAAGATTGAACAGAGTGCGTCCGCATCCGGGACAGGAGATATATTCCGTTTTGCTGGTGCGTATACGTCCTGCTTGCAGAATACCAAAGGCTGTGGCATCTACTACAGCATGACTGAGATCTCCCTGGTTGAACAGGAAAATACCATCGCAAAGGCCGTCGAAGATAAGTGCTCCCATGTCAGCAGCAGATTTTATCTGCAAGTCCTCCGCTTCATTTTCAGCATAGTGCTGGAAGAATACAACCGGATTTTTCAGTCCTTCCTGCATCAATTGGTGAACTAAGGCACGATGTTCTCCAAGTCGGTTAGGATGGTTACTCTGTGATATAATGACTACTTCCGGATGATGTTTCAGACAAGCAATCACTTCTTCTGTTTGTGCCATGTAAGGCATAAACATGAATTTCAAATCGGCTTGGCAATTGCCCATAAGCGGCATCTGCTGGTAATTGAAAGCCGGATAGGTTCCGGGCTCTTCTTCCCATACATCCGCATCCAGAATGTATTCCACTCCTTCTTCACGAATTTCTGGTAAGGCACGTCCGGCATAGATGTAATCCGGAATGAATTGAGGGTTCGTATCGAATTTTCCGTCCATGTGTTCGGCAATGACTACAGGCAGGTGATTCCCGCCTATGTTGCGTACGGCAGTTGTTTCACGTCGTACCGGAGAAAGATAATTGAAACCTTCTGCTTCCACTCCGGGTATGTAAGGATGATCCTGGTGCTGCATGATATAATCCACCAACTTTCGTGCTACAGGTATTTCTGCTTCCGGAGCTTCGCTCAGAGAAACACGGATGGTATCACCCAGGCCGTCAGCTAGCAATGCACCGATGCCCAATGCAGATTTGATACGCCCGTCCTCACCATCCCCGGCCTCTGTAACGCCAAGGTGCAGCGGGAATTGCATTCCTTCCTTTTCCATTACAGCAGCTAACAGGCGAACTGTTTTCACCATTACTACTGTATTGGAGGCTTTGATGGAGATAACAACATCTGTAAAATTTTCTTTTACACAGATACGCAGGAACTCCATGCATGATTCCACCATACCTTCCGGTGTATCGCCGTAGCGAGACATTATGCGGTCGGACAGTGAACCATGATTTACACCGATACGGATGGCTGTATGATTCTCCTTGCAGATATTCAGGAAAGGAACGAACCGATCATGTATCTTCTGCAATTCTTGTGCATATTCTTCGTCTGTATATTCCAGATGTTTGAAGGTGCGTGCGGCATCTACATAGTTTCCCGGATTGATACGTACTTTCTCGACATACTGTGCTGCTACATCTGCTACCTTTGGGTTGAAGTGAATGTCGGCAACCAGTGGAACCATATATCCGTCCCGGCGCAAACCGGCATTGATGTTCATCAGGTTTTCCGCTTCTTTAATGCCTTGTGCTGTCAGACGTACATATTCACCTCCGGCATCTACAACACGTTTGGCCTGTGCCACGCTGGCTTCTGTATCCTGCGTGGCGGTGTTTGTCATACTCTGTATGCGTATAGGATTGGAGCCGCCCATAGGGGTGGCTCCAATATTTACTTCTGATGTTTCCCGACGGGAATAGTTGAATAAATCCACTAATTACTCCTTTTTAATTCGTTTTATACTCGTACTTTACTTCTTTCAGTTCCTCGTTCGCTTTTACGATTTTCTTTTTCAGCCCTTCTTTGTAGGCTGCAAAAGTTTCAGCGAGATCGGCATCGCTCAAAGCTAGCATTTGTATAGCAAGAATGGCAGCATTCATGGCGCCATTGATGGCAACTGTGGCTACAGGGATTCCGGGAGGCATCTGAATGATAGAGTAGAGAGCATCTACGCCATCCAGCACAGAACCTTTAACGGGAACTCCGATAACAGGCAGTGTTGTGTTGGCAGCGATGACTCCGGGCAGAGCGGCAGCCATGCCGGCAGCTGCGATTATCACTTTAACGCCGCGTCCGCGGGCGTTCTTTGCAAAATTCTCTACTGCTTCCGGAGTGCGGTGTGCAGAAAGAGCGTTCATTTCGAACGGTACATGTAAATCATTCAGCAGTTGAGCGGCCTTTTCCATAACAGGAAGGTCGGAGGTGCTGCCCATGATGATGCTTACTAATGGAGACATAATTATTTAGTTATTAGTGTTTAGTGATTAGTGATTAGCAAGCTTCTCAATATCAATTTGCTAATCACTAATAGTTAATCGTTAATCAACGCTTTGTAGGCAGCAGCATCCAGCAATGAATCGAAGTCTGCATCAGCATCCGGTTTCATTTTGATGAGCCAGCCTTCGCCGTACGGATCTTTGTTTACCAGTTCCGGTTGGTCGGCAAGAGCCTCGTTTTGTTCCAGGATTTCTCCGCCTACGGGCAAGAAAAGATCCGAAATGGTTTTTACTACTTCAATGGTTCCGAATACTTCGTCGGCTGCCAATGTTTCACCCTCTGACTGGATATCTACGAATACGATATCGCCCAATTGTTCCTGAGCGTAATCGGTGATACCTACATAAGCTACATCGCCTTCAAGGCGTATCCACTCGTGTTCTTTGGTGTACTTTACATTTTCTGGGAAATTCATGATCATTATTTTTAAAGGTTAATACTTATATTAATTACAAATTACTAATTATAAATTACGATTCTTTGTTCACTCTTAATTCTTTACTTATCTTAGAATAAGAAAATGCGGAACAGGATATTACTCAGTGGATGAAGCACCAATAAGGAGCAAATCAATCCTACGGCAAAACCTACCAGTACCTCTCCCAATGTATGATGCTGTAAAATAATACGTGCTGTGCCCAAGACACCTGCAATCAGGATGAACAAACATAGCCACCATACCGGATTGTATCCGAACAGGGCACTGAAAGATACCAATCCTCCTACAATAGCCCCTACACCTGCCATATGCTCGCTTAACTTCCATTTCAGATTGACAACAATACAGATAACCATCATGATCAATGCAGCAAGAATAATACCTGTCATGTACCAGGGAATATTCAGGCGATGCATCATCACCAGACAGAATACGTATGAAGTAATAGTAAGTAGGAATGGCATAAAACGCCGTTTACGTTCTCCTAAGTCTTCGGGACTGAAACCGTTGATCTTACGGAACAGGAAGATGGTGAGCGTAGGCATAAGAATGGTGAAGCAGTACACTACTCCCAGCACAATCAGCTTATACTGTATAGGCATGATGCGCAGATATGAGAAAAGGAACAGAATCAGAAACGCCAGGAACGGGATAGAAAACGGCGTGAATATAGCCGATATCACCCGGGCTGTCCGGATTAAGCTCCTGTCTGCCACAATATGTTGTTCTTCAACCATTTTAATTTATAATTTTACAATTGGATTCATTAATCATTTACCACCTTATCATTTTATAATTACTTTCTCAGCCTTGCCACCGGTATGTTCAACTGTTGCCTGTACTTGGCTACCGTGCGGCGTGCTATCGGATATCCTTTTTCTTTCAGTATATCCGTCAGTTCATCATCCGTATAAGGCTTCTTTTTATCTTCATTGTCAATGCATTCCTTCAATATCTTACGAATCTCGCGTACAGACATTTCTTCACCGTCCTCGGTGACATATCCGTCATTGAAGAAAAATTTCAGTGAATAGATGCCGTAGTTGGTTTGCACATATTTGCTGTTGCTGACGCGGGAAATGGTTGAAATGTCCAGTCCGGTACGTTCGGCAACATCTTTCAATATCATAGGACGCAGCAATGATTCGTCTCCTTCGAGGAAGAACGGACGTTGCAGGTCGATAATGGCTTGCATAGTAGTCATTAATGTATTCTGACGTTGCTTCACGGCATCGATAAAGCCTTGTGCTGCATCCATTTTCTGCTTCAGGAACATCATGGCTTCTTTCGACTCTTTCGACTGGTTAGCCCTGTTTTTGGTATGTTCTTCCACCATCTCGGTGAAGTCGCGGCTCATACGCAGTTCCGGAACGTTCCGGTTGTTCAGAGCCAGATTGATGGTACCGTCGTCGTATGTATCTACAATGAAGTCGGGGATGATCTGTTGCATGTTCCGGCCGATGGCTTCACCCAGGGAGGCACCCGGACGCGGATTGAGTTTGCAGATCTCTTTGATAGCCTGTTCAAAAGCGTCTTCTTCCAGTCCGAGCTTCTGCTGTATCTTGTCCCAATGCTTACGGGTGAATTCTTCGTAACATTCGGAGATGATCGCTTCTTCTATATAAAGTAGAGGGTTCGGGGTGAAGTGCTGTTGCTCTATCTTGCGATGAATCTGAATGAGCAGGCATTCTTGCAGGTTGCGTGCGCCAAGTCCGGCGGGGTCAAAGTCCTGGATAATCTTCAGTGCTTCTTCCAATTCCTCCTGGGTGCATTCGATGCCGGCGTAGATGGCAAGTTCATCACAGATGCTATCCAGAGACTTACGTAGCAGGCCGTCGTCATCCAATGATCCGATCAGATATTCCGCCAGTTCACGCTGATGCTCGGTCAGGTCACGTTCGCTTAGTTGCTCCTTCAGAGTTTCGTAAAAAGAAGTAGCATCGGAGAAAGGTATTTCTTCAGCCTGTTCACCTTTGCTACGGTTGTTTTCCTGCAATTTGTAGTCGGGGATATCGTCTTCGCTCAGATAGTCGCTTAATGAATCATATTCATTGGCTCCGTTGTCTTCTGCGGAACCTCCCGTATCGGAATTTTCAGAAAAGTCGTCACTTGCCGTATCTTCCTTTCCTTCTTCCAGAGCCGGATTTTCCAGAAGTTCCGCATGTATACGGTCTTCCAGTTCTACAGCGGGCAATTCCAGTAGCTTCACTACCAGAATCTGCTGGGGCGACAGTGTCTGTACCTGTTGCTGCGCTTGAGTTTGTACTTGTCTGGAACCTTGTGCCATACTTATTCTTTTCTTTTACTCGCCACAAAGATAATGCAAACCGAGACAGAATAAAATGAACGAGTTCATTTTTTATGCCGAGGCGCAGCTTATCTTCGCACTTTTTGCAAAAATAGTGAATAGTTCGGGAACGCGAAATGTTCTCGGTATAAGTTTTTCATGCAAGCATGAAAGTTTGGCGCCTAATTTACATTATCTTCGTTAAAAGCGAAGATAAGCTGCACATCAGCATTAAAAAATAAGCAAGCTTATTTTGTGCTGCTTTTGGTTTGCATTATCTTTGTGCGTATCAACTTAAAAAATTGCAACGTTATGTTTGATAAAGAAACTTATGTGCAGCGCAGAGCCCTGCTGAAAAAAAATGTTGGCTCCGGAGTGTTACTATTCTTGGGAAATGACGAACAAGGACTGAATTATGAAGATAATGCTTTCCGTTATCGTCAGGATTCTACCTTTCTCTACTATTTCGGCTTGTCGTTTGCCGGACTTTCCGCTATCATTGACATCGATGAGAACAAAGAAATCATTTTCGGGGACGAACTGACTATCGACCATATTGTGTGGATGGGCACACAGCCAACTCTGAAAGAGAAGAGCGAACGGGTAGGTATTCGGGAGACACTTCCTTCTGCCGGAATTATCAGCTATCTGCACAAAGCCGTACAAAAGGGGCAGACGGTACATTATCTTCCGCCTTACCGTCCCGAACATAAGTTGAAACTCATGGATTGGCTGGGTGTTCCGCCTGCACGCCAGGAAGGTTCCGTACCGTTTATCCGTGCGGTGGTGGCACAGCGTAATTATAAATCTGCTGAAGAGATTGCAGAAATAGAAAAAGCATGTGATGTGACTGCCGACATGCATATCAAGGCGATGGAAGTGATTCGGCCGGGTATGTACGAATATGAAGTTGTGGCAGAGATGAACCGTGTAGCCGAAATGAATAATTGCGAACTTTCTTTCCCTACGATTGCCACAATCAACGGACAGACTTTGCATAATCATTATCATGGTAATAAAATTAAATCGGGTGACTTGTTCCTGATCGACGCCGGTGCGGAACTTCCGTCGGGTTATTGCGGTGACATGTCGTCTACTGTACCTGCCGATAAAACGTTTACTTCAAAACAACGTGCCGTTTACGAAATTCAGAATGCTATGCATCTGGAATCTGTAAAGGCTCTCCGTCCGGGTATTCCTTATATGGAAGTGTACGACTTATCTGCCCGCGTAATGGTAGAAGGTTTGAAAGGACTGGGCCTGATGAAAGGAAATGCAGATGATGCAGTGCGCGAAGGTGCTCATGCATTGTTCTATCCTCACGGTCTGGGACACATGATGGGACTGGACGTGCATGATATGGAAAACTTGGGAGAAGTGTGGGTAGGGTATGACGGTCAACCCAAGAGCACACAGTTCGGACGTAAGTCTCAACGCCTTGCTATTCCTTTGGAACCGGGCTTTGTACATACTGTTGAGCCGGGTATCTACTTTATTCCTGAATTGATTGACATGTGGAAAGAAGGAAAGAAATTCACAGACTTTATCAATTATGACAAAGTGGAAGAATATCGTGACTTCGGCGGTATCCGCAATGAAGAAGATTATCTTATTACAGAAACCGGTGCCCGCCGCTTAGGCAAGAAGATACCGTTGACTCCGGAAGAGGTGGAAGCGTTGCGATAGTATCAATTTAAGAATGAGTCTAATGAAAAAACTACTATTCTTATTTTGTCTTTTGTCCTGGAGTGTATTGCATGCACAAAAGACGATTAATCGGCCTCCGTTTATAGCAAAGGCAACGGAAACCATTGAGATAGCTGCTATTCATTTGTCGGATACAGCTACCGTGGTTGATGTGGATGCAAAATTTATTCCAAAGAACTGGATACGTATTGCTCCTGCTACTTGTCTGGTTGCAGATAATGGTGAACGTTACCAGGTGCGGCAGGGAGTAGGCATAGAGTTGGGCCAGGAATTTTGGATGCCTGAGTCGGGTGAGGCTACTTTTTCTTTGATATTTCCACCTCTGCCGGCATCTGTAAAGTCGTTTGATTTTGTGGAAGGTGAAGGTGAAAGAGACTTTAATCTTTTTGGTATCAGCCTGATCGGGAAGTTGCCCAAACTCCAATTGCCTAAAGACTTAGGGAAAGCCGGCAAAGCGACTGCTGTTGCTTTGCCGACGCCTGAAATCAAAGAGGGAACCGCTATCATCAGTGGGCGTATTCTGGATTATAAGCCTTCATTTCGCATGAAAGTCGAACTACATTCAGCTGATTTTTTATCTGCTTATGGACAAAAGAATACAGAGTTAAAGTTGGATGAAGCAGGAAATTTTCATACGGAAATGCCTGTTTCACATCCTTCTGTGGCCTATTTAAGTGTGGGTGGCTCTGTTATTTCTTTTTTATTGTCTCCAGGTGGCGAAACCAAGATTACTGTAAATCTTCGTGAGATGACGCGTGCTTCCAGTCGTTTGCGGAAAGATGCGAAACCTGAAGGGAAGAAGGTTTATTTTGAAGGACTGAATGCCGGATTGAATACGGAGATGAATTCCGGATTAGAGATTCCTCTTTGTTCTGTTGAGCTGAAAGACTTGTATGACATGAATCCGGACCAGTACAAGGCATATTGTATGCAGAAGTATGAGGAAGCAGACAAGGCGATCCACGCTAATAAGAAGATAAGTAAGGCTTATGCGGAACTGTTGACGGTGCTGAATAAAGATGCATTGTATGGGTTGTTATGTGGATATGATTATCAGCTATTGCAGGCTTATGCTCAGCAAAAGGGGCTGTCTGTGCGTGATGCAAGTAAAGAGTATCGTTCTCCTGAACCATCAAATGACTATTTCGATTTTCTAAGTGAATTTGGTTATATCAATTCACCCAAGTCTGTGTATTGTTTTAATTATCCTTCCAGGGTAGTTAATACCGGGTATATAAGCTTGCCGTCTGTAAAGCGAGGTGACATCTTTGATTATTTACTCAATTCCCCTAAAGTGGCCCCTAAAGATAAGGAGACGATGAAGAAATATCGCGATAATCCGTCATCGTATGATTCTTCGGTAATGAAAGAACTGAGGAATAAATATGATGCTCTTTTTCAGGAATTTGGTAGACAAGGAATGGAAGCTAACCGAAAAGCGGTTGAAGAACTGATTGGTAGCCAAGGTATCTATTATGATGTACAGAAAGCCATGCAATGTGTTTCGAAACTGGAAGATTTTACACCTTTATCTGAAGATGATTTTGCTGCGTTGCATGCAATTGAAAATTCCTATTTTCTGAACCGGTTGACCGCAATGAATACGGAACTGCTTCGGAGGATAGAAGAGAATAAGAGTAAACGTGGTTTCACGGTTCGTACTTTGGCTGCAGACGTTAAAGATGATGAACTGTTTGAAGCTATGGTCGCTCCGTTCAAAGGTAAAGTGGTGCTTGTTGATTTCTGGGCTACCTGGTGTGGTCCTTGTAAGATGGCAATGAAGATGATGAAGCCCATGAAGGAAGAACTGATAGATAAGGATATCGTGTATGTCTTTATTGCCGGTGAAAATTCTCCGGAGACGACATGGAATAATATGATACCCGATATTCATGGTGAACATTATCGACTTACCAATGCACAATGGGCGGCTATCTGCAATAAATTTGAGGTTCGTGGTGTACCTACCTATCTGGTACTCGACCGTGAAGGAAAACAAACTTATCGGTCGGTCGGTTTTCCGGGAACGGATGCGGTGAAGGGTGAATTACTGAAAGCATTAAATTCTTCTGCTGACTGATCATATACTCTAATAAACGAAAAGGGGCAGCTATGGCTGCCCCTTTTCGTTTATTATCTAATCGGTGTTATCAGATAAACTGTCCGTCTTCGTTGATCTTAACTTTCACTTCCTTTTCGCCTTGCTCCAGCTCTATCCAGTAGTAGTTCCCGGCAGGAGTTTCAAAATATTCGGCATCATCTACTACATAGCCGCTATATTGTGACGCTTTAATGGCATCTGTTACTTTTACTGGAAGTACATATACATCCCATGAGGTGGAAATCCATTCATAGTTTGTACTAAGCAATACTTCTTTACTTTGATTTTCGTGTATGATGTCCACTTCAATCATTCCTTTCTCCTGCTCAATCTCAATAATACGGGCGTTAGGATAATTCTTCTGTATAAGTTCTGTTACGGCAGTAACCATATTGGATGGAGCATCCGGCAGCAATGATTCATTATTGCCGTTACCGTCATCATTTACGGCTTTAATAAGAATTCCGTCTGCTGAATAATGTAAGTCCATATCTATATCCTGTGCAGATTCCACTTCTATGATGTAGATAACCTCTTTTTCGGTTCCTGCACGTTCAATGCGTTCCACTTCATTATCTTTTTGCCAAGTGGCGTATTCACTGCTCTCAAAGGAGGTCCTTACTGCTTGTGGAATGGCACTATATGGCATTTCTGTCTCCGTCATATGCCACGAACCATCTGCCTTGTACCAAGCTTCTGTTTTATATCCGTTGTCACTCTTGTTATTGAATTCAGCTTTGTAATATTGCTCTTGCGAGACAGTTTTTGTTTCCCAACTCAGGTTAGCGGTGTTAGAAAAACTACTATCGAATGCCGTGCGTACAGCTTCGGGAACTTTAGAACTTGGGAGATCGTCATCGTCATCACTGCAGCTTTGTAGGCTTAACATCCCCATAACTAATAGGGCTAAATACATTTTCAATTTCATAGTTACTTATTTTTTAGAGTTTCTGATTATTGTTGATTTTATTGCAAAGATGACGGGCAATTCTGGAAGAAATTGGGAATTTGCCTCCAAAAGTGGATAATAAATTCTATATTTGCGATTTTAACATTAAAAAGAGCAGATTGCTAATGAATTTATACTGATTATGGTACAGAAATTGGAAACACACACCCGTATTGACGTAGCTGACGTGCTGCGTGGACTCGCCGTTATGGGCATCATTGTATTACACTCCATCGAACACTTTAATTTCTATTCATTTCCTGATACAAGTACTCAAAGTGCATGGCTTAACTTTTCTGATAAAGCCATTTGGGACGGACTCTTTTTCATGTTCGGAGGAAAGGCTTACGCTGTGTTTGCTTTACTTTTTGGTTTTAGTTTCTTCATCCAGGATAATAACCAGCGTATGCGTGGCAATGACTTTCGTTTGCGTTTTTGCTGGCGATTGATCTTATTGTTCATTCTTGGTAATATAAATGCAGCTTTTTTCACGGCCGAAGTATTGGTGCTCTATTCGTTAGTCGGATTCATCTTGCCACTTACCTGCAGGCTGAAAGATAAATGGTTGTTTATTCTGGCATGTGTACTTTTGATACAACCATTACCACTTTATTATGTGATATGTGCCTGCATAGATCCTTCTTTTGTGACTCCCTCTATTCCGACAGGTAGTTACTGGGGAGCTGCTTTTCAAGTGCAGAGTCACGGCACTTTCCTTGAAACTCTGCGTGTGAATTTATGGGAAGGGCAGATTGCCAGTCTTGCATGGGCTTGGGATCACGGACGTGTATTCCAGACTGCCGCTCTTTTCCTGTTCGGCTTGCTGATAGGACGTCGGGGACTTCTCCTGAAGGAAAATCTGAAATTTTGGAATAAGGTACTTTGTGGCGCTCTTATCGCTTTCTTCCCCCTATATGGATTGGGTAATATGTTGCCGGGTTTCATCGTTAGTAAGTCTATTCTTACTCCTTTGTTACTAATCATAACTTCCTTGTCCAAATTTGCATTTATGCTGATATTGGTGTCGGGTGTTATCTTTGCTTTCTATCGGACAAACCTGCATGACTGGTTGATGAAGATTACTCCTTACGGTAAGATGAGTCTTACAAATTATATTACTCAGAGTATTATCGGTTCGTTGTTGTTCTATAATTGGGGTCTTGCACTTCACTCTCAGTTGGGTATAACAGCCAGCTTCCTGGTAGGAGTAGTGCTCTTCATCGTGCAGCTTGCTTTCTGCCGTTGGTGGATGAGCCGTCATGCACACGGTCCGCTGGAATACTTGTGGAAACGAGCGACTTGGTTGAAATAAAAGATTTTTTATAGATATTTTTCCCACAGATAGCGGAGCGGACTGAGTAGACGTGCAGTTACGCTCCGTTCGTCTGTCATGACCTCTGCTGTGCCGGAAAGTTCTCCTTTAAAGTCCAACTGCTTGCCATATGAGGTGCATAAATTTTGTGGCAGACTTACCGTGACAGTGTACATATTGTCCTCGCTTGCTAATAGTGAAACAGACAGCACTTCTCCGGTGAGGAAGCCGAATTCCATGTATGGATACCCTGTCACACTGATATTCACTCTTTGTCCGGGGCATACTTTGCCTGATCCGCTGACGGGTAATTTTATTTTTCCTATAATGTCACCGGGAGTAGAGGCTACAATAGAGAACACTTTATCTCCCGCATTGACATTCTGGTTCTTCTGCCAGATATTATTGTAAGATAATATACCACTGGCAGGGCTGGTAAAGAGATATCCCAACTCCCAATCGCTGATGCTTACCTGTAAATCATTGAGGGCTGATTTTAACGAAGTGCTTATTGTATTGGCTTCCCGATTACGTTCCATACGGATTTCTACAATATTCTGTTGTAATTGCGCCTCTTGTATTCTGGCAGATGAAAGTGAAGTCATTAGTTGCTCTCTCCCTTGCCTGCGATTCAGATAGGTTTGTTGTGCTTCTTCATAATCAGCTTTCGATATTAATCCTTTGTCGAAGAGTTTCTTTTCCCGGCTATGGGTAGCGGAAGCTATCTGTACCTGTTCTTCATCAAGTTCTGCTTGTTTATTCAGATGCCGGATGTACTTCTGATACTCTTGCAGTTCTTTGCAGGCGGCCTGCTCTTTCTGGGCGTAGAGGTCTATCGACAGAAAATTACGATAATCTGTCAAGCATTTGATGAAAGAGGCATAAGCATTCTGAATGTTTCCGAGTTCCGGTTTCTCTGGAAACACGGTTTGGCAGATACAACTATCCGTCAGAATGAAAGAAGTAATCCTTTCTTTCAGTTCCAATACATGGGCAGTGATGGCAGGATTCTCCAGTACAGCTATGATATCTCCTGCTTTTATGGTTTCACGGTCTTTTCGATATACCTCCTGAATTTTTCCACTTCCTCTTGCCACGATCCATACGGGTGGATGCTCTGTGGTAATGGTGATTTCTGCACTTACGATATCCGGATATTTGAAGAAGCAGCCCCCGATGAAGAGCAATGCCAGCACTCCGAAGAATGCTGTTATTCCCCATCTGATCAATGCGTGTGGCGGTCGCGTCAATATCTCCTGCACCTCCTCACACCTCAATTCTATGTCCTTTTCTTCTTGTTTCTTCATAACTCTCAACTCTCCATTTTCAACTCTCCACTTATTAAAGTTCCAATTGGTTCTTCACCAGCTTGTAATATCTTCCTTCCAGAGCAATCAGCGCTTCATGCGTTCCGGTCTCTGCTATCCTGCCCTGTTCTATGACGATGATTTGTTCCGCATTCCTTACGGTGCTCAACCGGTGGGCTACCACTACGGATGTCCTGCCTTTGAAGAAGGTTTGCAGGTTGTTCATGATAGTGCGTTCGTTGTTGGCATCCAGTGCATTGGTTGCTTCGTCGAAGAAGATGAATTCCGGGTCTTTGTACACGGCGCGGGCTATGAGTATGCGTTGTTTCTGTCCCTGACTTAATCCGTGCCCTTCCTGTCCTATCTTAGTATTGTATGCTAAAGGCAATTCTTCTATGAAATCGTGTATATTTGCCACTTCAGCAGCATGGCGCAGACGTTTCTTGTCGATATGCTCTACTCCGGGTGCAATGTTACCGGCAATACTGTCGGAGAAGATGAAACCATCCTGCATTACTACGCCGCACCGCTTGCGCCACTCGCGAATACTGTAACTTCCCAGTGGAGTATCCCCGATGAAGATATCGCCGCTTGCGGGCGGGTAGAATCCTAACAGTAGTTTAACGAGTGTTGTCTTTCCGCTTCCGCTCATACCCACGATGGCCGTTTGCTTGCCCGGCGGAATCACTAGGTTGATGTCGTCCAGCGTCGGGTATTCGCTTAGCGGATCATATTTGAAGTTAAGGTTTTGGAGTCTTATTTCTTTTCCTTCCGGTATTTCCCGCAGTAATTCGCGGGTGGGGTCTTCTTCATCCGGCTTGTCGCGCACTTCGCTGAGGCGGTCCATGCTGAGCCGTGCGTCCTGCATATCGCGGGCAAAGGCGATGAGCTCATTTACCGGACTGTTCAACTGTCCGATGATGTATTGCACGGACAGCATCATACCCAGTGTCATTTCCCCTTTCACTACCAAGCTCGCTACGAGTGCGGTAATCAGCAAGTTCTTGCTTTGATTAATCAGCACCGCTCCCGAATCCTGATACTGTCGCAAGGCAAGGCTCTTAATGTTTACTCTGAATAGTTTAGCTTGTATCCGCTCCCATTCCCAACGTTTCTGTTGCTCGCAGGCACTGAGCTTTATCTCCTGCATGCCGTTCACCAGTTGCACTACCGTACTTTGGTTGGCACTTTGCTGGGCGAAACGCTTGTGGTCCAGTTCGGCGCGCTTCTTCATGAAGAGCCAGACGTATGTGACGTACAGGGTGCTTCCTCCCATGAAAATAAGGAATATCATGCCGCTGTACACCAGCAGCACAATGCCGAAGATGATAATATTGAATACGGAAAAGATGACGCTGAGGCTGCTTCCCGTCAGGAAATCCTGTATGCGTTTGTGGTCGTTGATGCGTTGCAGGATGTCTCCTGTCATTTTGCTGTCGAAGTAGGCGATGGGCATCTTCATCAGTTTGATAAGGAAGTCCGATATGAGGGCGATGTTGATGCGTGTGCCCAGATGCAGCAGTATCCAACCCCGTATAAAATCTACGGCGCTGCTGCTGAAAGACAGCATCAACTGGGCAATCAGTACCAGATAGATAAAACCGAGATTCTGGTTATTGATACCAAAGTCTACTACAGATTGTGTGAGGAAAGGTAACATGAGTTGTATCATGCTGCCCAGTAGCAGACCTAGAAGGAGTTGTCCCACCAGCCCCCGGTACGGGCGGAGATAGGAGTAGAGGAAGCTAAAACCTTTGCGATTCACTTCGTCTCCCTCGTCTTCTATTGTATAAAATTCCGGTGTGGGTTCCAACAATAATGCTACTCCTGTGTCTTCTTCGTTCTTTCGGGAACTCAGCCAGCAATTGCAGAATTCTTCTTTGGTGTATTTCAGCTTTCCTGCTCCGGGATCGGCCACCCAAACATGCTTGTCGTTGAGCTTATATACCACGACAAAGTGTTGCTGGTTCCAGTGTATGATGCAGGGTAGAGGAGCTTCTTGTAACTTTTCATACCCCACTTGTACGCAGATACTGCGAAAACCAATCTTTTCTGCCGCTTCACTGATGCCAAGCATGGATACCCCCTCACGGGTGATGAATGATTTTTCCCTTAATCCTTCCAGCGAATAGCGTTTGCCGTAGTAGGCGGCCACCATGCGGAGGCAGGTGGGGCCGCAGTCCATGGCGTCGTGCTGGATGTAGTGAGGGAAGTGCTTCATTGTTTTGTTAAACTATCTAAGGTTTGCATCAGTTGTTCATCGTGCAAATCTTTTGCAATAATTCTGCAATTACGGTCTAATAGAAAATTCCTCGGAATCCTTTCTATTCCCAATACTTCAACAGATCGCACATTTCTACGATCCTGATCTGTTCCTATTACATGAATGAATTCTTGTGTCTGGTCTTTTTCTATTGCATTCCTCCAGGTATTATGTCCTATATCGATAGAAACGGCATAAATTTTAATGTCGTTTGGATATTTTTTTAAAACTTCTTTTATATATGGTATTTGTGCTCTACATGGTTTACACCAACTGGCCCATATATCTACAAATATGAATTTGCTTTTTAAATCGGAAAGTGATATTTCTTCTTCTGTTATAGAGGGTAATTTTAGTGATAATTTACTTCCAATTTGAGTACTCTGTTTGGTTCTTTCATATTTTTCTCTTTTTATGTCTATTTCGTTTAGTCTTCGTCGGGTATATTGGGTTCGTTCACTTTGGACAGGGGCATTCTCATAAGTCAATGCTGCTGCAGGATAGTTCGGGAACTTTAGTGCAATATATTCTCTCAAAGCCTGTAGACTATCAACTGTTAAAGAATCTTTGAAGAACATTTTAATCATTGCGCAACTCATTTTAGCAAGTTCTTGGTGGGGGTTGTTATAGATGTTTCTAATATAGAATTCCTTTAGTAAACGATTGTAGTATGAAATACTATCTTCCGATGCTTCTCCTATTTTTACCCAATAACTTCTCGCTTTTTTTTCAAAATCAGTGCAAATATTATGATATTTACCTTTTATGGCATTTTTCCATAATGTATTTCTATCTTTGGCGGTGAGAGCAAGTTCAACAGTATCATTAGGAAGTGCATGGATGTATAAACTTTGTGGACCTTCCTTGGAAAAGGCGAGTCTTAATGTATTACCATAAGGGACAAATCCATGAAGTCTGACTGTTTTTTGACCTTTCTCTATTTTGGCTGAGTCCCAAAATGCCTGTTCTGAACCAGATATCCACGAACAGAAGGACCAAAGATATACTTCTTGTTCCTCTTCTGTCATGTCATCATCTAAATGTAAAATGACTTCTATGTTTCTTTTCCCTTCATCTATTATTGAAGAGTAGAGTATGCTTAAACTACATAATATAGCGGTGAGTGGTAGAATGATTTTCATCATATAACGGTATTGTAGGAGCTCTTTTAGAGAGCTCCTGTTTTAAAGATTTAAACCTTTATGACTTCTTCACATATAGCCTTACCTTTGCCCCAAGCTGCATCTGCACCAGCTTGTGCGTCTTCAACACTTGTGTTTTCAAAAGTAGCTTCTTTCTCTCCGTTAAAGGTAGTACAGTAGACTTCAGCACCGCCAGTGATTTCATTCATTTGAGTCTTACTCATCTTGAATGCTTCAAAATTTTCAAAATTCTTCATGCTTTTAAAGAATTAAGGTCAATAATAATGTTAACAGTGGGAAGCTTAAAGTATCACCCTATTGACTTCTGTTTTGCAAAACAATATCTTTATGTCAATACATATTTCAACTCTTTTAGTTGATAGAATTCCGGTACATAATATCCGTCAATAATTATAGAAGGCGTTTGACTGATATGTTGTTGCGAACAATAGATTTGCTGTTGTTTCCATATCCTTTGTTCTTCTACAGTGATAGCATATTTGTCAACTTCTTTTATATTATGATTTTTGTACCATTCTTCCAATGCTGTTATTGCTTGCTCCCATCCGTCTGTACGGTAAGTTGCGATAATGGTTTTGGCTACTTTCTCTCCAATCCCGTCTTTTGGAAAAGTTAGGAGTACTAATGATATAGAAACATTGGAGGCAATTTCTTTGATGTGCGAATGCATTCTGGCGCAATTCTTGCAGTTGGGATTAGTTACAATCATCAACTGTGTTGTGCTTGAAATCTGGTTATGCAATGCTATTTCTTTATTGACCATTGCTTCAATCTGAGTTTCTGCAAACAATAGCTTCTGAAAGCTATCAGGATTCAATAGTTTTGAAAATTGTACTTTTAACTGCTTCCTTTCTTCTTTTACCTTTAATAGGGCTCTGATTTGTAACCACCCGGCTAAACAAATACAGGCGATTGCTATAAAAGAGAGCATGGCAGAGAGTGAAAATTCCCTATTGAATTGTCCTTGTAGAATATAAAGTGTTACGCAACTGCTCCATACAGTCAGATTAATAAGCATGCAGAGCATACATCCTTTGCGAATAATGAATAGCTGATAGATTACAGAATAGAATGTAAATCCTATTGCGATAATATTGCATGTTACGCTAATGCCGTAAAATTCATACGGACAGATAAGGGCGAATAACAATAAAACACTGAAGTAGAGTAGCGATAATTCTCCCAACCCCATTCCTATGATATGAGAACCTTTGGAATGTAGAACTTCATTGCAATCAATCATTTTGCCAATATGACAGAAACGATGCAAGAACCTACTGTTGACAGTTTCTTTATATAGTATTGCGGAAGATACAAGGACCCCTATGCATAATGTAAGCAAATAGGGTGATATTCCTGTTGAGTAATTACGCTTTGTGCTGTATAATATCAATAGAATGGCAATGATACCGGCTAACAATAGTTGGTGGCGTTGAATCCACATTGTTATATTTTTCAGCTTGCAGTTCTTCTCCTGAATGGTACTTTCCGTTACTTCTCCCACTAATACACTGCCTGTCCATTTCTGTAAGAACTGCTGTTTGCTTACTCTCAGGCGTTGGCTGTGGGATAGGGTGATATGCGTTTCTTCTATTTTTTCAATCAGGCAAAAGGGGGAATCGTTATCATTCATGATGACAATACATGGAGCTTCCAATTCATCCAGAAATTCTTTGGGAAGTTGATATGCCGCATTGTTGATGTGGAGTGAGTCCAGTGCATCACTGATGCCCCGCATGCTGTTGCCTAACGGTGTGTCGAGCAAACGGTATACGGTCGTTTTACTCACTTTTACGTGTAATGCATGTAAATAGTGGTAGAGTACTTTACCGGCGTTATCAACTTCCAACATAATGTTTCTCTTTTAATACTTAAAGTATAAATTCACCTTTTAAATAGGTCTCATCTGAAATAATTTCGATATGGTATGTATCTGAATCTTGCATATTTAAGTCAATAGAGACTACTGTCGGATTTATATATTCTTGTGAATAAACAGTTTCACCAATAGATTCTATGGTAATTTTTATGGTGACTATCTGCATTACTTCTTCAAAAGATATGGATATTACTTTATTATATAAATAGGCGTGTGCAACTTGCGGAATAATACTTCTACTTATAGGTTTGTCCGGTTTGAAATCCTTTAATGGAATTTCTCTTTCTGTATTGTTATATTCTATCATACTTCCATTTTCTTGTGCCTGAATGGAACAAATACTAATAAATACAGTACTTAATATGATCAAAAGTGTTTTCATAAAATTATTTTTTATTATTATGTGATATGTGCAAATTAAGAGATTGTTTTTTATAAAAACAACCCTAAATGTGTGTAGTTTTTGTGTAGTTTTGCCTTGTCGAGTGTAGTTTCTGTGTAATATGAGATATCTTTTTCAAATAGAAGTGATAGCTTTGACGAAATTATCATTTTTATTGAGTTTCATTTTCTTTTCAAGAATACCACTTCGTCTTTTATATATGCTATTAGGGGTTCTGTTCAAAATGATTCCAAGTTCCTGTATCGAAAAATCTGACAAGTGAATGCAACAAAAGAAAATGTCTTTATCATTCAGTGCCGGGAAGTTCTTTCTCAAGTGTGAAGTATATTCAGGAATCAAACAATTGATTTCCTTTATTAACAACTTCTGGTCATCGTTTGTTAATTCTGGTTTTTCTGTTGATTTAGGACTTATCTCATCTTGATGATTCAATATGCTTTTGGCTTTCCCATAGAAAGTCGTTTCTTGCAATTGACCTTTAACTTTTTCGATATCTATTTCTATAGGCTTTATGCTATATTTCTCTCTATCTGATGATACTTTTTTATATCGTTTTATAAGTAGATAGCACCCCGTTATAAGTATGCATATGCTGATATATGATACCCATCTTTTCAAGGGAGAATCAGATTTAGATTTGGGTGGAGTGGGAGAATAAAATATATTTGTTGGCGATATAGAGAGAAATTGATTGTGCGCGCTATCTCGATATGCTGAATAAAGTCTCTCGAGCTCTAGTGATTCTTCTAATTTATTTAATTTCTTGGCAATATCGGCAAGGCGCATATAAGCGTTGGCTTTGGTGATGTATTCTTGGGTATGCAAGGCTTTATTGAAATAGAGATGAGCAGAATCATATAGCCGAGCTTTGTAGTAGACGTCTCCTAATAAAAGATAACCTTTGGCATATAATACAGTATCAGTTAAGAGGGTGAAATTTTCTTTAGCGTATTTTATAGCCTCTTTATTTTTTTGCATTCGACTGTACAGGGCACTTAAAGAAGATGCAATGTCAGCTTTCAACATATTGTTGGAAAAATGTCTTGCTAGTTCTGAGGCTTGTAATAGTAAGGATTCAGCTTGCTGGTAATGTGCTTTTCCTTTTTCTATATTTATACTTCCGCGTTTGGATAAGGCTTCAACCAAGTTGATTGTGTCTTTCTGCAAGGTCGCTTGCTGCTGCATCAACTGATATATGGAATCCGCATTGTTATAATGGTTTTCTTGATAGTAAATGTTGCCAATATTATTATATATCAATGATAATAGTTTTGACCTTTCACTGTTCTTAGCATAATAGCTTGCATTTACATATAGGTTTAGTGCATGAGAATAGTTCCTTTGATCCCTTAAAACTCCTCCCCAATGGTAATACGCTTTCGCCTGCATCTGTACATCTCCAATAGAATCATAATACTGCACAGCCGTCCGTATCAGTGAATCATCTGTTTGTACAATGTAGTTTTTGTCTCTGGCTTGTGTCAGTAGCAGAGCATAGTAAGCGCGATCCGCGTGTACTGTCAGTTGTTGAGATTCTATGCTTTCCAGAATATGCAATGCACTGTCTGGATATTCTTCCATTAACGAATCTGCTTGTACTAACAGTATATTGTGATTGTGCTGTCGTGTACATGAGTTTAGTAAAAGAAAACTTATTAGCCATATTGTAACATAAATGCCCTGCTTCATTTTGATGAGTATTTGGTTAGTAGTATACAAAGGTATCTCTTTTGAGAAATATTACCAAGGCAACTGTATGTTTTTTGAGTTCTCTTTCTTCTTATCTTTCTCAACACGTTGAGAATCTTTTCTCACATAATTAAGAGTTTATTCTCATCGTATTGAGAAGAAACTCTCACCATATTGAGAAAAGATTCTCTATAAAGGGAGAATACTTTCTTTATAAAGCTTCTATTTGCTTCTTATCTGTTATCCGAGGATACTAATAAACCTTAATTCCGCAACTGTTTCAATAAATCGCTTGTCGGACTCAAAATTGTCATT
>OJSN01000214.1_pt1 | contig 66895 bp, 55 predicted proteins | sample 1599421 | NCBI WGS metagenome assembly OJSN01 (sample SAMN04168659, study PRJEB22393) | human gut metagenome | biome: human gut microbiome; feature: stool | host: Homo sapiens | collected 2014-05-12
TATCTTTTAATAGAGGATAAATGTTATTGCCCAGGAAGCCGGAAGCTCCTGTAAAAAGTAGTTTCATGAAAAATAATTATTGAAAGTATTGTTTCAATTTAGGAAGTAAACGATAAAATGGATATAAAACACTTACAGGTATTCCATTCTTTCTAAACGCGTTCAAACATTCAATATTCCCTTTTCGTATATTGGTCAGATTTTTACTGGTGGTTCCTCCTAAGCGCATTCTTACTAATGGTTCAGGTAAATAAAATGTTTTTATATGTTCTTTCTCCACCAGTCGCAACATCAACTCAAAATCTGCAGCAAATTTAAAATCCAAATCAAACAGCCCATATTTTGAATATATATCTCGCTTTACATAAAAAGTCGGATGTGCAGGATGCCACCCTTTTGAAAATGAACGCTGTTTCCCTGTGATCCAGTGACGTACTATTTTAGAAGTATCATGCTGTGACACATAATACAGATCTGCATATACACAGTCAATATCTTTGTGATCCTTAAAGCAATCGATAACTTTCCCTATTACACCGGATTCTGCCAATAAGTCATCGGAGTTAATAATACCGACAATCTCACCTGTAGCCATCTTGAAGCCTTTATTCATGGCATCATAAAGTCCATTATCCTTTTCACTTATCCACTTTAGCCGACCTTGAAACAAGGGGACATACTCTTTTATTATATCAACGGTTTTATCTTGAGAACAGCCATCTACAATAATATATTCAATATCCAGATAAGTCTGAGATAAAACAGATTGAATAGTATCACGAAGAGTTCCACCACTATTAAAAGTAACGGTAATGAGAGAAATTTTCATTCTATAATATCACTGCCTTATTATGAGTATATTACTTACAAAGAATATCATCATAGATATTCAAGTATTCCTTGAAACGTTCTGAAGCATTATAATACTTGTTAGCTCTTTCTATGCACATCTTTTTTAATATGGCTATATCCTTCGTTGTTATTAACTTCACGGCATCAGCCAATGCAGGAACAGACTTCACATCCACTATAGCACCACAGGGGTGTTCTTTGCCAATTACTTCAGCACTCCCTCCCGTCTTAAATGTCACGACAGGTGTACCACAGGCTAATGCTTCAAGATTTGTTGTGGGAAAATTATCTTCTAATGTAGGATTAACATATACATCGGCTAACGAATAAAACTGCACCAGTTCATCTATACTTTCAGTACGTTCAATACCTATTATTTCCGGGGGAAGTCGTTTCTTTTGGGCTTTTGTTACACCTATAATTATAATCTGGTAAGCATCGACGGGAAGATAATCTATTAGCCCAACTAAGTATTTCAATCCTTTTCTTTCATTCCATATACTGGCAACTCCTAAAACGACTTTTCTATTCCCCAATCGATATCTTTGGAGCAGCTCACCGGTAGATCGAGGATAGAACTGTTTCAGATTCACACCATTATTAATAACTGCTACCGGAAATATTTTCAAAAAAGAATCCCTTACTAAGTTAGCTAACCACGATGAAGGGGTAACTATTCTCAATATATTCAACTGAGATATCAACTCTTTCTTATGAGCATAATTCTCCAACGAACGATCCAATAACAAGCTTTTAGGATAGCTGTGTTTCTCCGGACATGAATAGCAACCTGTCATCCAACGAGTACAATTGATAAAATCAAAATGAGTACAATGCCCTGTAAAACTCCAGCAGTCATGCAAAGTCCAGATTACAGGAGTACGTGAAGCGATTAAATATTTAAATAAAACATCCAGATTTAAATAGTATCCATGCAGGTTATGAAAGTGTATTATATCCGGTTTTATTTCTTTTATATATTCTACAAGCTGTTCCGTAGGTTTTCGTCTCACAAATCCATCGTTATCAAAAAGCCTTGCAGCAAATGCATTTATAAATAAATCCTGATCACGACCTATGTGATAAGTGATACTGGTGCTTGGCCGTTTTCCACGACCATAGGCAATATAGCTTTTCCATCCTTTTTGAATGACTAAATTAGCGATCTCCTCCGCTATACGTCCGGTTGAACCGGAGTTACAGACAGTATTTATCTGTAAAAGTATTGACATATATTTAAGCTTATGATTACATTTTTTACTTTAACAGTCGTTTTAAGCAAATATCAAGAAAAGTAAATAGTTTCAAAAAGTTTAGAGTGAATGCAAGTACCATCACGGTATCGTAAGTACTATAGTAACAGATATCAACTAACACACATCTTTGTTTGATAAAATATCTTTTTAGGATCAAATTGAAACCATATAACTGTTTGTAAACAAACTAACATAAATGTAATAAATGATATAAAAGTTGGTATTCCCTATTGATGCTTCTCTTTTTATACTACAAAAAAACTCTTTTAAGAACATCCATTTGGTAATACAAATTCCATTTGGTATCAATCGTTTGATACGCAAACTGTCGAATATCTTCTCTACTATACGAATTTTGATTTAGCCATTTCTGAATAGTATCCGCCAAACTATTTACGTCATTCTCTACAAAAAAATCTCCCGTTTTCCCCTTTATTATAGCCTCGAATTCGGGTCCCTGAAATGAAAAATTATCATGCGTAATAACAGGACATCCATAGGTAAAAGCATGTATAACCGTCAAACCCACATTCCCCGGAGAAACACAAATATCTGCATTATAGAACATCTCTCCGATTCGAATTTCATCATAACATGGACCATATATCCAAACATGATCATTGAGTTGATATTTTTCCACTTCATGTTCCAAACCTACTCCGTCTACATCTTTCCCCACCACAACAAAATTCAGATTGACTCCTTGTTGTTTTAAACTCGCTATAACCTGAATGACAAGTTCTATTTTTTTTGATTTCTGTATTCGTCCAATATAAAAGAGTACAGGATATGAATTACCAAAATGCGAAGAATAGATAGTAGAAGGTTCAAGTTTGTTCCTAATTATTAATTGATTATCATAGTCCAGAGAATTAGCAATACAAAACATTTTAGAACGTTCAAAACCTTCTTTTTCCATTAAAGTAATTGCATATTCTCCATATACCATTAATCGGGAAAACAAAGAAAAGAATATTTTTTTCACTCTCTTTTTCACACATCCTTCTCTTCCATACCAACCATGGGTCCAACCTATTGTTTTTTTCCTCATTATCTTTGCAAAAAGAAGAATTACCCACGAAGACAAGCAATAAGGTTCTCCGACCAATATGTAATGAGTATAAGGTTTAAATATCAACCGAATGGATTTAGTTTGCCAATAAAATTGAGATAATAAAAACACGTTGTGTAATTCAGAACGAAAACCTTTCAGTTCCTCATATTCCATTTTTTTAATCGGTACCAATAATTGATCACCAAAATAAAAATCACATCCTAGTTCCAATGCCATTCGATTATAAATAGGATATCGGTAATGAGTGCCGATGTTAAAAATACAGCAAATGGATGTATTACAATCTGCCATCGATCATGTCTTTATCTAGAACCGATTTAACATCATAAATAACCCCATTATCAGTCCAGAGGAAATCCCGAATATTCAAATGAGCATATTCACTATGAGCTACACATAAAACAACTGCATCAAATTGATTCTTTAAGTAGTTCAAGCCGTCCACTACAATATCTAGTCCGTACTCTGACTTCACTTTTTGAGGATCAGCCCATGAATCATAAACAGTGATATTTGATGTATATTCACATAAGGTTGAATAAATATCAATAACTTTCGTATTACGAACATCTGGACAATTTTCTTTAAACGTAAACCCTAAAAGTAAGATATTTGCATCTTTCACAATAAGTCCTTTCATGTTCATTAACTTAATAACTTGATTGGCAACATAATCTCCCATACCATCATTCAATCGCCTGGCAACCGACATAATCCTGGGAAGCACTCCATATACCTGTGCTTTTTGGATAAGATAATAAGGATCGACACTAATACAATGCCCTCCCACCAATCCGGGTTTCAATTTTATGAAATTCCATTTAGACGAAGCGGCCTCTATTACATCATTGGTGTCGATGCCCATTGCATTAAATATCTTAGATAGTTCATTCATAAAGGCAATATTCACATCCCTTTGAGAATTCTCTATAATTTTAGAGGCTTCAGCAACTTTTATAGAAGAAGCTTTATGAGTCCCATTTATCAATACTGAATTATAAACAGAATCAACAATATCAGCTATTTCTGGAGTAGATCCGGAAGTCACTTTTTTTATTTTTTCAACTGTATGTTCCTTATCACCAGGATTTATACGTTCGGGCGAATATCCAGCATAAAAATCCACATTATATGTCAAGCCAGAAACTTTTTCTACAATCGGTAAACACTCTTCTTCTGTTACTCCAGGATAAACTGTAGATTCATAAACAACAATATCTCCTTTCGATATTACTTTCCCTACTGTAGTACTTGCACCAATTAAAGGAGTAAGATCCGGACGATTATTCAAGTCGACAGGGGTGGGTACAGCCACAACATAAAAATTACAATTTATTATATTTTCAATTTGGGTTGTACATTTAAATCCATTTTCTATAGCCTTATGAAGTAATTCATCAGAAACTTCCAAAGTCGTATCATGACCAGAATTCAAAGCATCAACGCGAGATTGATTCATATCAAAACCAATACATTCATATTTAGTCGAGAATAATCGAGCTAAAGGAAGTCCAACATACCCAAGACCTATTACAGCAATTTTTATTTTTTCCATCATTTTAATACAAAATCTATTTTACTTGGAATAATATACTTAGAAGAATTAATATTTAATTAGAGAAATTATATCCTTCTTTATTCTAAAAATGAAGAAGGCAGAAGAAATAAAGAAAATAATATAAATTAAAATAGAACTTAAAGAAAGGTCTACTATCAATATAGGGATGAAAAGAACATGCGTTAAATATAATTCATAGGAGTACTTTCCTATATAACTCCAAAGAGTATATTTTTTAAAAAATATACTCAGAAACATAATGGATAGTCCCAACGGAATTTTATTTAAAACTTGCATAAAAATAAAAACATAGTAGTTCCCCGTCCTACACCATTCAATTTGTTTTATATACAAAGCAATAAAACCGATCAAAAAGCAATAAAAAATAGTACATTTATTTATATATCGTTGAAATCTATATTTATATTTGGACAAAAAAACACCTAATGTAAAAGAGAAACATTGTTCTGCTCTCAACTCCCCACAATAGAAAAAAAACAAACAGCTTATTATCAATAAAATAAAATTATCATATTTATGCCATGATTTTAAATAAAGAACAAAGAATATTAAATAATTAACCAATAAAAAATTTAAATACCAAAAATATGAGACTCTCGGTTTTAAAAGTAATAGGGAAAGAATATCAAAATCACCAAATCTGAAAAACAATAATAACTCTACTATTAAATATGGAATATATACATTCAAAAACTTATTTTTCCAAAAAAAAGATAACCCTTTTTTATCATATGATTCTTTTAGACCATATCCTGATAAGATCAAAAATATAGCTACGCCAATGCCACCTAAAGGAGTCGCATATCTTACTCCTAAACATCCAATGACATGACTAAAAATAATTAAAGTAATTGCTATTCCTCTTATAGCAACTGTCTTTTCAAGAGAAAACAAAGTTTTCACACAAGTAATATTTAATATATTCAATCAAGATCTTTTTCTAAAGGAATTTTGAAAAAAAGTAATATCAATATACATATCAAACCACCAGATGAAAGTAGAAATGTGAAAAATGATGCATTAAGGAGATATACAATTGAAGGTACAAATAATACAAATACAAAATTACGATTGATTTTATCTGTAATACTATTCAAAATAATTAAAAACAGGAAAAACAAAGAATTAATGATCAAAATTCCAGGTAACAACATTGCAGCAACTCCATCAGTAGTCCAAAAATTAGCATTAGCATTTCCTCCTCCATAAACATCTCCGATCACATAACCCAAAGCCTTATTATAAGGATAACCTTGAGTAAATAATTGTACAATTGATATATGTGTATAATAAGTTAAATCATGATTTAAAAAAAAATCCAGATAATTAGCAAAAAGAAGGCCAGGCATACATAATGTACGCATAAAAAAAATAGCCTTTATAATTACAAAGTCACCACTTAAGTTATAAATAAATACAGATGTTAAAATCAAAGCACAGAGTAACCAAACATAAAATGGTAACCCCTTTCTCTCGTATCGTAATAAAACAACAAAACCATATAGAATGAGAGGCATAAAAAAGTTCGTTTTTTGCCCGGTCATCATGAAAAGTAGGATATAAGAAATAACTCCCATACAAATATATATTTTATGCTTTTTCAACATGCCATATATGAAAAGTACTGGAGCCAACGCATTAGATGCCCAAAACACCAGATACCCTACAATACCAGTTCCTGTTACTTCTGCACTATCTTCCCTTAATTCATATACATCATACAAAGAAACAAAGCGCATATGCGACCTATATAGAAAAACTAAAAGACCTAAAACACATAAAATTATCGATAATAGAGATCTAAATGAATATTTTTTTATCCGCCTACTATTCTCCATTTTTTTAATGACTATGCGATCAGAGAAAAAGAAAGAGATCATTCCTAAAAACAGACATAATTGAGTAATAAATACAAAATTTTCTATATTCTTATTTTGCATATAAAACACAGATAATATGATTGGGATATAGCAAAATACATATACTATAATTGAGATTATACTTGATATTTTTCGAAGTCCTTTATAAAAAAGGATGGGAATAATAGCAAAAATCAATGTAGGTATATACTCAAAGAAACCATATTCTATTATTACAAATCCACAATAGTCAAAATCAACACAACAATAATTAGTCCAAATATATTTATATAAGTAGATATAACATACTGTAAAAAAAACACGAATAGCGGCTTTTTCATCAGTAAATCTAACGTCAGAAAGCCACATTTTCATTCTTTAAAATACATAAGAATATCACAAAGCCGTTTCTTCATATCTAAACTATGATAAAATTTCAAAGATTCATGTTTCATAGTCTGATAATAATTAACTAAGTAGTCCATTTTAATGTCTACATCCAACATATTATTCAAGTTCAGAGTACATCCTATATTCAATTGATTCAGGAACAATAATCCAGGAATATCATTCCCAACCATTGCTAATCCAAATCTCGAATATTCCCATATCTTATTAGGGGCACAATAAATATTATTCAAAGAAATAGGCAAATAAATCATTATTCTAGGGACTGGACGATGACATCCTGAGAGATGGACGGTTCTTCTGAATCAGCCTCTTGAGAAACGGGAACTGAGGGCATGCTGACAATCTCGACAGGAGCGATGGATTTCTTACAGCTGCAAAACCACTTATAAAAAACACGACAAGAAACACCCTGCTGTAGGCAGAAGTCTTCTATCGAAATATTGCGGGACTGCCCCTCCAATTTGTAGAGGAACCAGCGTTTTTCTAAATCTCCACTACTGTACATGATTTCTAATTTTGATGACCATACAAAGCTATAAAAACGAAGTTGAATGGACAAAACAGGAAAATTGAACGCTTACAAAAATAGATGATATAGATACTTAGTTATTTAGTAATAATGAGTGTAACAGAAAAAAATCAAACATCATCATTAATTACAGAGTAAAAATTATTCCACATAGCATTTATACGGTCATTGTTAAGCCATTCCTTTATAATAGCAGCATTTTTCTTTTTTTGTTCCATTGTTAATGGCATAATTATTTCCTCTACAGACAAAATCTTTAAATCGGTTATTTTGAACACTATGCATCCTAATTCCCTTACTATATTATAATTAGCACCATCTAAAAAACATTTCACTCCATAAACCAGACATGTATAAATAGCAGATAAACCCGTCTGAGTTTCCCAAGAACAAATGTAAATATCTGTTTTCTTTAATAAAAGATAATAATTATCTATTGACAAAAAGTCAGTTAATAAGAAAAATCGATCTTTACCCCAATATTGTATACCTAAGCTCTTTAATTCTTCAAATTTATCTAAAGAACAATTTCCATAATTCATCATGCAAGTTAGTGAGGTCTTTTTTAAAGAAGTTTCTTTTATACATTCAATGTCTCTTATATAATAATCAGCCTTCCATGCATTGTTACCCAATAATATATTTGTATACCCCGCCTTCTTCTCACAATAAACTCCATCACAAAATTTATATTTATTTTCATCTGTTGCATATGGTATTACGAAACGTATAATATAATTATAAAATCGATATAAATCATTCTTATCCTCAGAAACTAAACAAACAATCTCCCTATACATATTAATCACTCGCTTTTTAAAGAAGAGCATATTTCTTGACTTTTTATCAACAAATCGAGTTGACCAACAAACTCCATTTATATTATTTGCGAACAAGTTCAAAATAAAAATCAAATAGACAGATGGCAGACAATGAAATAAAATTGCACTTTTTCTTTTTCTAAATAAAGCCAGAAGAATCCGAATATAGTAGCATAAAAGAAAAAGCTTATTCTTACGCCTAATTATAAATTGATAATCACTAAAACTATACTTTTCAAAAACCGCATAATATCTATCAAGATCAGAACTACAATCTCCTTTTAATAGAAAGTAAGGCTTTATTGTACTATTTTTCAGTATATTTTCTATCATTCTTGCTGAATGATATGGATGTACACACGGAAAGACATGAATAATCATACAAAACAATTACTAAAGTTAGCGTCCAATTTTGGCATATAGTGTTCTAAAAGGCGCCTTATAAAACACTATACATTAAAATAGACTTTGATTTTTAATTTTATTAGATTTAATTCCAATGGTCATCAGCAAAAGATGACCCATCACGATTACTCCGAAGAACTTCTTGAAGAGTTCCAGAGATGATATACCATACATCCTGCAAGTAAGTATGATGGTATGATACACAGCGGAGGCTTCAGCCATGCAATTAGTACTGAAGAACAACGAGTTCTTGTGTTCACTCGCAAAAGAACGGATGAAGCGTTCATGTACATTATTCAATGTTCTTGGTTACAGTAGCAAAACTATTCATTATTTAGGGATTTTCATATACGTCATTTTTGGACGCTAACAATAAAATGCCTTGATCGACGCAAATGCCAAGAAAAATCAAAAAGGACTAAAGGTTCTCTCATTTGAGTGTCTTTATAAATTTTGCAGGATTTCCGGCTACACATTCATAAGCTGCCACACTCTTTGTTACCACAGCTCCTGCTCCTACATATGCAGATGTTCCTATTAAATCAACTTTTCCACTAATTACAATTGCTCCAATTCCTAAAAAGACAAAATCTTCAACTATAGTATAGGCACCAAGCATCATTCCAAATGCTAAATAGCAATTCTTTCCAATACGAGTATTATGAGTTACTGAAACATTGTAACTTAATACTGTATTATCCCCAACTATTACGTTTGGATGCACAACTGTATTTATATGAACTACAACTCCTTGCCCCAATTGAGCATACTTAGATACTTTTGCGGAAGGATGAATCAAAGTGGGTACATTCCCTTGCTTCTCTATAATTTTTTCAAAAATATTTGCTCGGATTTTATTATCACCTTGACTCAGTGCAAAATTCATTCCTTCCAGTGAGTTTAATGAAAACAAATCATCAAAAGAGCCTAATATAGGATAACCATGATCTAATTCTCCCACCCTTTCGTCATTATAATGATACAACCCTTTAATAGTATATCCACAAGCTTCTACCAAATCCAAATACACAGAAGTATTATGGCCAACCCCCAATACATAGATTTCTCTATTCATAATTTTGTTTATTTTAAATACCAATCATATTTTCATATCAAATATCATACTACAGATTCTATTCAAATCACATAAATCCAAATTATAGTATAACGGCAAGCAAAGTATTCTTTTCGCTATATCTTCGGAAACAGGCATCTCAACATAAGGAAGAATCTGAGTAAATGTATTCACCGAGGGATAAAAATACCTCCTGGGATAAATACCTTCCTCATTTAGTTTACGCTCTACTTCAAGCAGAATCTCCTCCGTAGGAAAGATTACCGGAAAATAGCTATAATTACAATCTCCATTAATACGCTGGAATTTCAAACTCGGACACTGAGAAAGAAGTTCTTTATAAAGCATGTATTTCTCTTTACGATCATCTAATGCCAATTGTAAATACTTCAAGTTAGCAAGACCTATAGCAGCATGTACTTCTGTCATTTTACCATTTGTCCCATCATCCACCACATCTTTATGGTCATCAAAACCGAAAAAGCGCAAACGTTTCAGCTTCTCATGCAAATCATCATCAGTAGCAAAACAGGCACCTCCCTCTGCAGTATTCAACATCTTAGTTGCGTGGAAGCTGGTAGTAGAAATATCACCATATTCAAAAATGGACTTTCCTTTGTAAGTGACTCCTACTGCATGGGCAGCATCATAAATTACTTTTAGGTTATGACGTTTTGCGATAGATTGTATAGACTCTATATCACAAGGATTACCAAAAACATGAACCGGAAGAATTGCACAGGTATGTTCCGTTATCTTTTCTTCAATTTTTGAAGGATCTATATTTAAAGTTTCAAGATCTATATCCACAAAAACGGGTGTACAGCCTTCCCAAATAATAGAACTCACAGTAGCTATAAAAGTAAAAGGAGTAGTAATGATCTCACCTTTCAACTTTAAAGCACGAATAGCCATTTGGATAGCTATTGTACCGTTTGTTACGGATACAATATTTCTTAAACCAAGAAACTTTGCAGTTTCTTTTTCAAAACGTTGAACCAAAGGGCCATTATGAGTCATTATTCCACGCTCCCAGACACCTTTTAACAATTCGGTTACATCATCCAACGGTGCCAACGTAGGCATCGTTACATAAATATTTTTATCTGCCATCACAATATTGTTTAACTTGCCCGAGATACCGGGACTGATTCAAATTTTGCACATACTCTTCTGAGAAGTCACCTGAATCCAGACAAAAAGCAATATGTGTCAGCATATTATAGAAAGGATCATCTGAATCTAAGGATATTTCTTCCCGGAAACCCTGTTTCTCCAGTATCACTACCGGACGAAGATCTGAAGGAGCAGTAAAAGCACGGGTAACGGTTAGTTTGCCCAGACTTCCCCAAAGCTCGTAGTTACATTGGTAATAATTATCAAACCCGAAAGAGAGTTCAGCTATGACCCCTTCCTCACTATCCAGATAAGCACCGCCATAGAGGTCAACTTCCATTTCTACAGGTTGATACAATGAAGCGGAACGCAAGGTGAATGAATAAGTGGGAAGGATGAATTGCATCGCTTTCAATGTATAAGCTCCGGCATCGAGCAAGGAGCCACCGCCTAAAGATTTGGAATAACGGATATTTCCTGTATCAGGAAAGGGAGGAAAACCAAATGAACTACGGAAGCAGCGAAGCTCGCCAAGTTCTTCCCTCGATAGTAGCTCTTTTACCCACTGATGTTGGGAGTGGAAACGAAATTGGAAATTCTCAATCAGAAGCAGATGTTTCTTACGAGCCAATTCTGTAAGCTCACAAACCTCTTTATAAGAACAAGCTAAAGATTTCTCACTCATGACATGTTTGCCCTTATTCAAAGCTCTTAGAATCCATTCGTAATGAAGCCCCGTAGGAAGCGGAATATAAACAAGATCAATATCCCTGTTATCTAACAATGCCTCATAACTGTCATATGCCGTACAATGATAGACAGAAGCAACTGACCCAGCTTTATGATTATCACGACTGGAGATACCTGAGAGTTCAAAACGGGAAGACTTTGCGAAAGCAGGCAATAAAGAACGTATCGCGATATGAGCACATCCTAATACCCCTACCCTATAAACTCGACTCATTTGATCAACGTAAATAATTTAAGGCGGCAATCAGACTCCGCGATTGAATATTCAAGTAATTATTAAAACGGAGGAACTGGTAAATCTGCCCTAAAGTCATCCAAGTATATTGCTCAGGGACTGACAACGGAAAAGAATCGTCTACCTCTACCAGCATGTTTCGGTTTTGTTCTTTATAAAAACGTCCGCCTTCTTCTGATTGTAAAGTATCATAGAGCACGTGAGAAGCTGATACTCCCAATACAGTATCCAGAAAAGCCGGACGTCCTTGCCCAACAATAGGAATATTGCCTGTAAGGCATTGGACCGTAGGAGCCAATTCTAACACATCAAAATTTCCACATTCAAGTTTTGCTTGCATAAGAAAATGGTATACCCCATTAATTCTTTTCACTATAAAAGCACAAATACCTTGTTGCATAGGTTGAATCAGAGGTTGGCACCAGGAAGATACCTCCCGGTTGGAAATAGTAACCCGTACGCCTATTACTTTAAAATATTTAGAGTCCTTACGCGAAACTTCATTCTCCCCAACCTTCCAATCAGTCATCTTATTCAACGGATAAGGATGTACCCATAAATCATATCTGGATTTTAAAGCCGATAACCAGGATAAATGATCAGCCATAGAATGGTAACTATGGTTGGTAGTGGAAGAAAGAAACAGATCTTTTCCAAAGGATGATAAATGGCTGATATCATCGGCAAGTGATAAATAATCACTAACCTTTAGTCCGGAAAGTACCGTACGGGTATCCATATTGACCCTGTTATCATCCCGCATCAGTTCTTTTATCTGACCAAGGGTCATCCATCGGAAATCAGGATGTTCTTCTACCTCCTCCTCTACTTTGATGATAATATTGCGGTTTCTTTTCCTCAAAAAACGAGCTCCTTGCTCGGATTGTAACTGATCAAGAATGATCTGTTCCGGAGTAGCATTCACAAAATAATCCAAATAAAGAGGTTTTTTACCTTTATGAATTTGGCGGTAATTGCTTTTTGTTGCTTGCAAAGTGGGAGATAACTGAACACAATTCACATTACCGGGTTCTATCTTAGCCTGCATCAGGAAATAAAGGATTCCATCAAACTCTTTGGTAAGGATGCCTAAATAGCCTACTTCAGGCTGGTTGATAATGGGCTGTGTCCAACTGTGAACAGAACCGTAATCAGTTTCAACACGAATGCCTTCTATAGAGAAGAAACGACCGGAAGTATGGCGAAGAGAGCCATCACGATCCTGATACCAGTTCTCTAACAAAGAGAAAGGAATGGGTTCCACACATACCTGAATGGTACGGTTACGGTCAGCAATCCATTCGCGGATATCCGCTAAAGAATGTAACGTGTTTTGCGTTGTTAATAAAGATTTTATAACCATAATTCTATTTTTTCCTTCTAAGAAAGGATAATGTAAGTTGACGCAATTCCATATATTCTTCCAGACATAATTTTTCCAGAATAACAAAGTATAAGACTGTAGCCACAAGCAATTGAGTGAGTAATAAAAGCCAATTGGATAAATCTAATAAGGTAACACTCCAAATACAGCCGGAGACACAGAAAGCAATCAAAAAGGAAGGAAGTATGTCTTTTATTTGAGATAATGTTGAATAACTGATTAACCCCGAAGAGTAGTAGCTATTCAAAAGATAAGCAACAAAAGAAATAAAAACACTACTCCACAACATATACTCAATATCCCAACAGATACCGGTAATAATAGGAAGTATCAGAATTAGTTTCTTTATAATTTCCAATTTCAGGCACAAATCAGAACGCCCTTTCACTTGCAGGATATTCAGGTTTAGAGCATGAAGAGGATATAGCATACCGGAAAAACAAATAATCTGAAGGAACTGAACTGCCGGAAGCCACTTCTCACCTATTAACAATATTATTAAGGGTTTAGCTATGGCTGCCAAACCAAGCATACAAATAAAGGTAACTAACATGGTTGTTTTTATAATCCGTTGATAAGCATTCCGCAAGCGTACATTTTCTTCCTGGATACTACTCAAAACAGGATAACTGACTCTTTGAACAATAGCTGTCAGATTACTCGAAAATATAGTATTGAACTGTTCGGCACGAGTATACTGCCCCAATTGAACAGGAGTATAGAAACGACCGATCACGATATAATAAATGTTTTTATAAATAGTGTCTATCAAACTCACAAAGAGAAGTTTTGAACCAAAACCAAATAAATTCTTAAAACTATCTATAGAAAATTCTAAGACCGGACGCCAACGATTATATATCCAGAGAAACAGGGTATTCAGGAATTGCCTGGAAAGTTGCTGTCCGACCAGACTCCAGATGCCACAACCGTAAAAAGCCATTCCCACACCAATGCCACCACTGGATAAGGAGGCTATTAAAGAGATTTTTGTTTGTGTTCTAAAGTCAATCTCTTTCACCATTATAGTACGTTGAATAATTCCTAAAGAGTTGATTATTAAAACAATTCCTATAATTCTTGTTACAGGAATCAATATAGGTTCCTTAAAAAAAGAACTAATGATTGGAGCACACAGAAAAAGAAGAATATATAAGATGACACCAATTATCAAATTAAAAAAAAATACAGTATTATAGTCTACCCGTTTTATATCTGTTTTACGAATTAATGCACTGGAAAAACCACTATCAATAATCGAATTGGATATAGCAATGAAAATTGTGATCATTGCCATTATGCCATACTCTTTTGGAGTGAGTAACCGGGCCAGAACCAGTCCTATCAAAAAAGTGATACCGGAATTTGCTATATTATCAATGAAACTCCAGCCTACACCTTTGACCGCCTTGTTCTTTAAAGATTGAGTTGACAAATTAATGCTGATTAATAAGAGAATACATATCCTTATCTTCTCCTGGTTATAGTACTATTTCTATTCATCAATATACTCCCACGGATAAGGATTGTCCACCACATTCTGAAATTCTGCAATGGCTTCCTGCTCTTCAGTAGTAAGCGATGCGGAATCCCACGAAGCGATAATAGCACGGGCTTCATCCGCCAAAGGCTCATCGAATACTTCACCATAGCAGGCAGTAAGCAGACGGAGTTTCAATAAGGAAGCGGGAAGGGCGTCAAGAAGATCCCAACAACGGTCCAGAACTTCCTGAATGTGTTGCTGCTTTTCACCGTAATCGATGAAGGAGGCATTGTAACCCATCAGGAGAGCTAAGCAGACATGGGCCTGTTCTTCAAGGGTAGAGCCTTTGGCACCGGAATTATACAAGGCGGTGGTCAAACGGTAAACCTCACTGTTACGACGGGACAAATCATCACTATAGATGGGACTATCGTCCATACCCAAATACATCAGTTCATGCGCAGCGCGCTGAAGAGAGGCGGCTTCTTCGGAAAGAGTCATACTATTTAAGGAATTTGAATTATTTAATTACTTCTATCAGATCCGGATGAATGGATGCCATGGCAACGGCGATGACACCCTGAATTTTTATGACCAGACGACGGTCACGGGCACCCTTCACTTTCAGAAAAATGCCTTCCTGACCCTCGAAGTCACCACCCGTGACACGGACTTTAGTGCCTTTGGACAAATTCAATTCATCAGGACGGAAGTAAAGGAGTTGCTCATGATAAGTACCGGCCACGGCAATGAAACGTTGCATCTCTTGATCGGGGATGATTATCTTCTGACCGCTTCGGGTATCGGTAATATACTGTAAATAAGCAACCATGGATTTGACACGTTTCACTTCGGAAGGACAGGCATGAACAAAAATCAGATTGTAGATGACAGGAACCAGGACACGGACTTTTTTCCCGTTTTTAATGCTTATTTTATATTGCATGGGAACGAAATAGTCGATATGTTCCTTCGCAAACAGTCGCATGGCATCAGGCTCTCTACGGTAGGTGGCACGCATGGCATACCAAATTTCAGTCTCTTTATCCGCTTCCATTTTTCTGTGAGTAGTTCAAAAAAGGGTGTTCTCCCGGGGCTTTGAACATCTAATATATTATTGATATTCAATCATTTGCGATGCATTCATGTAATATACAGCAATATTTGCATCTCTCTTTCCAAGTGGTTTTCCGTAGTTGTTCATTAACTGACAGATAAAATACTATAAACGAGTCAGTTGAAAGCAAAAAGTGTTTCAATAGACGTTCGTTTAATGAAACGTCTATTTGGGGAGATTTACGGCTGAGCATTCTTACGGAATAATGCATCAAATAACTAATTTTATCAATTACATAAACCGCTGAATATAAAGGATCTGAATCTTTAACTTTCAAAAACAAAAAAAATATTTATAAGAATATTTTGTCATTTCAAATATACGTTTTAACTTTGTGCCATTAAACGAACGTCTATTGAAACACTTTTATAATTTTATCGATACTACATCAGCATTTACCGAATTTACCCCCTCTTTATACTCTTTTCCCTATAATAATGTACGCACGTGCTACACGCGCACAGACGCGTATTTTCTTCTTTTTTTTAAAAGAAAAATCCCCGTGTATTAAATAGAGGGTAGGGTACCCTACCCTCTATTTAATACACGGGGATATATTTTATAAATATTGAAGTTTTTCTCATAAAACTTGTATTCCATGCTAATAACCATTAATTTCGCATCGTAAATATTAATTTATGTTTTATTTTAAAACCATTATTAGACATTTATGATTAAAACTACAAATTTTAAAAAGTGACGGTAATAGAGGGAAAAGTGTCCATTATTATCACAGAAGGAACAGAGATCGATACGGAACGTTTAGTTGCAAGTGTGAAACTGGCATTATCGGAAAAGATACCGATAGAAGATCAGAAAGAGAACATCTTAGAGGCATTTGCCAGGCAAGCGCATGAACAGAAAAAAAAGGATAAGAATCAGAATGTAAGAAAAATAGCAAGGATATTATCGTTGTTTTTCAAGTTCCCGAAAACAAAAGGAAAAGGCAATCTGAAAGAAGAAAGTGCCGAGGCGGAAATCTATAAATCCATCCGGGACATAGCCGAAGCGGAGGAAGAGGCACTCAACGATCCGAAACAATAAAAAGTTAAAAACAACCTTGGAAGATTAGGCTTTTTCACCGGAAAAGTCTAATCTTTTTTTTGAAATCTACTGTTTACCTTTGTACCGTTCAAGACAAACAAACATTGGGTACAAACAACTTAAAAAAACGAATACCATGAAAGACATTACAATCACCACCTACAACGGTTACAGCACGGTGGCAGGAGAAACCACCCTCACGCAAGTGATAAAAGAGATACGGGAAGGGAAAAACCTGGCAATCGTACAACGGATAGAAAAGCTTGTACAACAAGGTGAGACAGAGAAAGCGGACCGGACAAAGAAGCAGCTACCCTACCTCACACTGACGGCCAATTACCATCAGGAGAGGTTAGCGTACAGCATCAAAAACTACAACCCGGTGATCACCATCGATATAGACAAACTGAAAGACGAGCAGATAGGCCCCCTGCGCGAACGCATTGAAAGCGATCCGAACGTACTGGCGGATTTTCTCACTCCCAAACGACATGGATTCAAGGTATTTGTATACCTGCAATCGGCATGGGCCTGTAAAATGAGAAAGGCGGCATTCACCCCCCGGGAGATCACATACGAGCAGTTGGAATATTACCACGCACAGATGTACAAGGCATGTCAGGAGCACATTGAAATGTGGTTGGGAATACCCGTGGACAAAAGCGGAAAGGACATCGGACGGGGCTTCTTCACATCGTTCGATACGCAGGCTTATCTGAACACAGAGCTGATGGAAAAGATAGAGACGGTGGAAACGAGCATTATTCCTCCGGAAAAGAAGGAGAAAAAGCCCGGAAGGAAAAAGGAAAAGAGTAAAGGACTGGCTTCTGAAGAGGGAGAAGCGGGCACGGTAGAACCCTGGGAGAAGTTAGAGTACAGCAAGGCATTACAAACCACCCGCCGCTCGGAGAAGTTCGAACCGGGAAACAGAAACACTTTTCTCTACACCTTAGGCAACCGATGCTACAAGAAGGGATTGAGCGAGAAAAGCGTACAGCAGCTGGTACGGCAGGATTTCGCAGAGGCAGAGATAGATATAGCCACCCCCATACACAACGCATATCTCTATACGAACAAGACCGAAGAGGCGGAAAAGAAAAAGGAGGATAAGAAACCGGTCATTACCCAGGTACTGGAATATCTGGAGGCACATTATGACATACGCAGAAATACGATATTGGAACGGTTGGAGTTCATCGACTTTGAGGAGAATGCGTCCGGGATGAAAGGAAAATACCGCCCACTGAGAAACAAGGACTACAACTCGATATTCGTAAACCTCCAAATGGCGGGCATATCCTGTTTCCAGAACTATCTCAAAGCGGTGATAGACTCGAATTACGCGAAGAACTTCAACCCGTTCGAGAGTTATTTCTACGGACTGAAACCCTGGGACAGGACTACAGACTACATCGGACAGTTAGCGGATACAGTGAAAACAAAGGACACGGACTTCTGGAAGGAGAGCCTGAGAAGATGGATCGTGGGTATGGTGGCATGCGCACTGAAGGAGGAGGCGGTGAACCAGTATGTGCTCATTCTATACAGCGAACAGGGAAAAGGAAAGAGCACCTGGATCAGGAAGTTGCTGCCACCCGAACTCGCAGAATATTACCGCAACGGGATGATAGACCCGGGAAACAAGGATGACCTGCTACTGCTGTCCAACCGGCTGCTCATCAACATGGAGGAGTTTGAAGGGGCGAAACAGGGAGACATAGCGGCATTGAAACGGATCATCACACAGGAGAGCGTGACGGAGCGGAAGGTGTACGACGTACAGGCGGAAAAGTACATACGAAGAGCATCGTTCATTGCCAGCACCAACAACCGGCAGTGTATGCAGGACATGGGAGGAAACCGCAGGTTTCTGCTATCCGTACTCACGGAGATTGACTTCCACGCACCGATAGACTATGAAGGGGTATATGCACAGGCAATATATCTCTTACAGAACGGATACCGGTACTGGTACGAGGGAGATGAAATTACAGGACTGAACAAACGGAACGAACAGCACCGCATGAAGGAGCCGGTGGAGGAGAATCTGTACGTCTATTACCGGGCGGCTACCCCCACGGACATTGAGGTGAAATGGAGGCCTGCGGCAGCACTGATGGGAACCATCAGTTTGTACGGACGCATACAGGCAAACAGGCAGACACAGCAGGTACTGGTACAGGTGTTGGAGAGGGACGGATTCCCTAAAAGGATGAACGAAAGCGGAATAACGGAATACGCGGTGATAGAGTTCACACCCGATCAGGTGAGTGCGAACAGCAGGAGAGTTGAAGAAAAGGGAGAAGGGAGAATGGAGAAGGGAGAAGGAAAGGGGGAGAGACAGGAGGAGCTACCGTTTTGAGGAAGGGGATTCACCACAAAGTAACACGGAGTTTCACAGAGTTTTTATTATCCGGATAAAACGCAGATTAACGCAAATGATCACAGATTAAAATCCTGTTATTCTTTATCTTATACCTGTTTTTCTTTGCGAAAATCTGTGTTAATCTGCGTTTCAATTAGATAAGTATACATATCATGCCCCGTAACGTATATTCTAATGTAGCATGGAATATATTGTCACGGGGCATAATATATTAGGGCGTTTTATTTACAAATATTTTATCAGGGGGTATCGAGGTAGCGGACGATCAGGCTGACCTGACGGCGGGTATAGGAGTGGTCGTTCTTCCCTTCCCCACCCTGATAAAGGAGGCTATGGAGCTCTTTGTTCTTACGGATCCAACCCCGGAGCTTACACATGGCATAGGGAATGGGAAGGTTAGGGTGATACAGATGGGCAAGGTCGGCTTTGAGGTAGGACTTGACGACAAACTTCGTCTCTTCTTCATTTTCATTCATTACAATATGCTTTTTAGTTGTTTTTTCGTTCTTCAAATATAACAAATATTACGGACATCAGCAAGCTATAACACAATATAAATAACTATGAATCAAAGTATTTACAATACAGAATAATCTACAAAAAAGTACGTTCACCCACTCTTATGGAAGAGGTTATCTTTGTCACATCGGAAAGGAAAAGAAGCGCTGTTTCCTACCGGTAAATCAAATTTTAAAACTAAAAAATCATGGGAGTACCTTTTAAAAAGATTGCAAGAAAAGACCCGAGAAAGGCAGATGCGGTGGAGAAGTTCTACCCGCAATTGGTGACCACGGGGCCCAATGCGGATCTGGACGCAGTAGCGTTCAAAATGAAAGAGAAGAGTTCGCTTACATTAGGAGACATACAGAGTGTGTTGACCAACTTCGTAGAGGCGATGAGGGAAGTGTTGTACAACGGACAGTCAGTCAATATCAAGAACTTCGGTGTGTTCAGCCTCTCGGCACGGACCTTAGGGACAGAAGATGTAAAAGAGTGCACCGCCAAAAACATCAAAGCGGTGAAAATAAATTTCCGACCTTCAACCAGCATCCGACCGGATATTACAACCACACGCGCCGGAGAGAAAATAGACTTCTATGACCTGGAAGCCTTGCTGAAGAAAAAAGAGGAAGAAGGGGGCGAAGGAGAGGGAGAAGACCCTTCGGTTTAATGGAAAATTGAAAGTTGAAAATTGAAAATGGCTATGCAGTGTAAAAGCAATGATCAATTAAGAAAAGAGTGCTTAGAAAATTAAGAAAGCAGGTATAATGCAACTACACTGCGCAGCCAACTTTCAACTTTCAATTTTCAATTTTCAATTAATTAAGTTCTTCTCATTTTCAATTTTCAACTTTCAATTTTCAATTAAATAAGTATGAAGAAATCAATCTGGGATAAAATCCTAAAAATTGTGATAGCAGTAGCTTCGGCTGTGTTAGGGGCATTAGGGGCAAATGCGATGAACGTATAAGTCCGGAAGGCATGAAAATGCGACAGGTTCGCAGATCGTTTTAAATAGAAGGCTGCACAGTAGAAGATACTGTACAGCCTTCATTTTTGTTTAGTTCTTGTTCAAATATTCCTCTTTATAGATTACAATATCACTGTATCCGACTTATCTCCAGATAATCCAGATTGCAATCATTGGCATCTTCCCTGCCATGAGACATATTAGAATCAAATCCTTTTCCCTCCGGATTGAGTCGTAAACTGACCACATGACGTCCGGCTTTCAAATTCTTCAATATATAATTTGACCTCGTCCATTTGTTCCAATCACCTGTAGCTTCCAGAATAAATGTCCCGGAATCAACATTATCGACAAAGACAGAACGGATGGTACAGTAGGTTCCATCCGGACCGTGCCCGTTAGCGCCGGAAAGGACAAGAGCATAATCAGCATCAGCAGGAACATCAATTGTAAAGGCCACATCTGCCGGTTTAGTATATAAGTCCACTACAAATCCCTTCCCGGAATAACCGGGATGAACATTACTGAACGTTCCCTTCGATACAGCATCTTCCGCTTCAAAAACTTCCCGCCAGTCGGTTTTAATCACCGGATTGGAACAGTCGGACTTACCCCCCCGTTTGTCCACCGAATACACGGAATAAAAGCCAGCAGGTTCCCGGCTAAGATCATATGGGAACGTTATTTCTTTATCTTCTATCTTTGTGCCACACAAGAAATAACGCAAGCCGGATTCTACCGGACAGTTAATAATCTGTCCTTTTTGTTCCAATACAGGTTCTATCGGTGACCAATCCTCACGAGGTCCCGGCTGAACCAGATTCATTTTATCACTCGCGTGTGCTGCTGTCATCACAATATCAATTGTATAGTCTCCTTGTGCCGTTGCAGGCAACAGATAAGGTAATTTCTGATCTTGTCCGTTCACTGTAATTTTTTTGACTGTATTCCCTTTTCCGGTAATATTGACATTCAGTACTGCATCCCGATAACGGAAGTTCTCCAATGAAATTTTACCGGCCACAAGATCGGGTACTACCGGAGTAAAAGTAATCCCTTCTTCTTCCATGGTCATACCAAACAATACACGATATACCATACTGATATAAGATGCCACCGACCACAACTGACGGGAAGAATTCAACGCCGTACCGCAATCATAACCCGTATCATAGGTCATATTCTCTTTGTGAGTCAAAAATAATGCACCGGCACGGACCAATGATTTTATCATATGTTCCACAACTTTCGTATTTTTCACATCACGGGCGGCATACATATAAGGGGTTTCCCAAACCGGCCATACACTCTTGTTGTGATAAGAAAAGTCATCCGGAATGCTCGGATATAGTACGGCAGCTCCATAAGGATAAAGCGGAAAGTTCTCTACCATTTGTGTACTCTGTCCGGTAGTCGCTATATCCAATACAGCTGCCAGACCATTGGACATCACCCCTACTCTTTGAGTCGGCCTGTAACCCAGGTATTCCGGATAAAGATAGCAAGTATAGCATCCTTGTTTTTCATCCCAGAAGTGCTTATTTATATTCTCCTTCAAAAGACCGGAATATTTCTCCCACATAGCAATCTCTTCTGCCGGTTTCTGAATGATACGCCCTGCAGTTCCAAGAAATTGATAAAAGAATTTATGTAATGCATTAGTTCCACTGGAAAAAGAATCAGCAATCACGGAATTCATAAACCAGTTGGGATAGGTATGTGTACGCCAGTCCATCGAACAGGTTTCTCCTTTAAACAAGCCAACATTGGCATCAAATGCCACATGGATGTCTTTCAACGCCGTGTATTTCAGACCGTCGTATACAGATTCCAACCAGCTCTTATCACCTGTGTACAAATAATATTCCCAGGCGGCCATTGCCCACACGACACGATCGGTAGAAATAGGCCAGGATCCGCCGCTACCTGTATCCTGAAGTGCTTCTTTCGGATTTTGTAAAGTCTGTTTTTCCAATGTCTTACGCGAAACCTCCGGCAGTATCCAGGCATAAGAGAAATAGATACTGTACACAGCATCACGCGTCCATGTATCGGGCCATAAAGCACCTGCCATAAACGTACTGTCCGTGCGGATATCAAGCTGCATCTCCTCCAGGGCCATATTATAAAGGGCTACCAACATACGGTTGTTTTCAGCTGTAAACCGAGGAAATGTAGAAATGTCTTTTTGTAACTTCCAACGATTTTCTCCATGATAATCCGACTCTATTTCCGTATCAGAAATAGCAACAGCTTCTCTTGTCCCAAGGAAAGAAGCATCAATCACTTCCTCCGGAGTTATCATAAAAGAAAGGTCTGTACCTTTCTCACGTACAATATTCCAATGTGATTTAAAGTCTTTTACACGATCGGAAGCTCCCATTGCAATTCCATCTCCCCGACGCATCAGATGTAAATCCCGTGAAGTAGCCTTGTTCTCAAGTGTATACCAACCGCAGTTCTTCTGAGTCAAGAAATCAAATCCACCATATTTCCATTTCAGGTTTTCTTGTCCCTTACCATCAGAAGCTACACACACAACCTCTTCTCCGTCAAACTGCAAGTATTTCCCGCTTTTCTTATTCTTGATCAGAAACTCTTCTCCGGGGGTACTTTCAATAATCCAAAGGAAATCATCTCCTGAGGGCTCGGCAGCGAAACAAAAAGTTCCCTCTTTCTCGCCTAAGTACTCTCCGGTATCACGATTCTGTAAGCTCCACTCGGAATAGACTCTATCATTACGACAGGAAACCAAAGACAATAATACAATCAGACTAAAACATAAATGTAATTTCATATAAAGGAATTATTTTATAATCAATTTTTTAGTAACCACATTATTTCCGCATTCTACACGAACGAAATAATGTCCGCTGCTCCAACCATCCACTGGTATGTCTGTGGTATGACCTGCAACAATCGTTCTAACCAGTTGTCCGGTCACGTTATAAACAGAGATCCGATTATTATCAGAATTCGTCTTTACGGCAAACGAAGCATCTTTTTCAACGATTACAGGATAAACAGATACAGCCTCTTCCTGTTTTTGCGTACTTACGCCTGTCCCACTTCCCTTACCAAGTTTTACACCACGTACACAGGTCGGCTTAATTCCGGCAGGCATAAAAAAGGTTTCATCAAAAGAACCACGACCACTTTTACTATACCCGTTATTCTCAGGCTTAGTAGCCGGATTACGAAGGTTAACATTTACTTCTTCGTCGTTCACCGAACAGATTGCCATATCATCATATCCGTCACCATTAAAATCCAACAGTAAAGGAATGTCATTTTTAGTTCCAAACTGCATATTCGCAATATCCTGATTTGCAAAATCCGGAGTTTTATATTCTGTAGCAGAAGGAGTAAAAGAGCATAGCCAATTTCCTTTATCATATAAAACGACATCTGCCTGTCCATCATTATTCATATCTCCTGCCAACAAATAATCGCTTTCCGTAATACCAAAAGCAAGATTTACATCCGGAGCCATTGCCATAAAATGCATAAGCCACCAAAGTCCGTACTCATTGTCACGGCGAATAGCAACATCACCCACCCCGTCACCGTTGAAATCTGCCGAGAGTGCTTTATCGCCTACTGCCATTCCATACACAACTTCCTGCGGATCAATAAAATTATTCTTTCCATCGTTATAATAGAATCGCCAATGAATAAGCTGGTCTACCGAACAGGAACGATCTACCTCGCATAAATCAAAATAACCGTCACCATTGGCATCATATACAAAGACTTCGGATATCTGCAAATCTTTAGTCTGCGTAGGAACCGTAAGGTCAATCTTTCCATCCAAATCGAAATCGAACTGATAACCTTTCTCATAAGACCAATACACGATACCATCGGATTTTTGAGCATACATAAAAACAGCCATCAAACAGGCCAGAGTTGCAAGTATTAACTTTTTCATAACCATTAAATTTAAATTATACAATAGTAATTCATCAACATTTATTTAAGTACAACTGAAGAATATAAAGAGTAAAGACTCTTCTCTTCAGTATCATTAATAGTCAGCAGATAAGCACCCTTCGGTAATGGAGGAATGCTACAAGAGAGTATCCCGTTATTAAACCGGAGTCTGTCTTCGTAACAGATACGTCCTCCCATATCCATTAACCGGATTTCGTAAAGATGTTCCTGTTGCATTCCACCAGATACAATCATCAGAGAACCTTCGTCAGTAAAACAGATTTTTATTTCATCTTTTTTTTTAAGAGAATCAATTCCTGTATACCCGTCAGACATGAAAATCAAATGATCATAGTCGGCACTATTCCTGTCTACCGGTCCCATGAAAACAGATATTACGATAGCGTCCGCCCAGTCTTCTCCCCACAATCCGATGAGGTCTTGCTGAATATTCCTTTCATATTCCACCCATTCGCCGTCTTTGGGTTTTACGGGTGTCAATGTAAGGTAAGCCAATCCCGGTTGAGAATATCCTACCCGATAGAATATGTCTTTCGTTTCCCATACAGGAGAACTGGCAGACGGTTTTATCAGACGGAAACCAAACCAACAAGCCGTGGTGTTGTGAGAACGAATCGCTATTTTAAAGCGGTTGAATTGATCAATAGGTACACGTATGGCACCATCCGAAGTGGTGGTGAAACGAATCATTCCCGGAGTTACCTGTAATGCCCTCTCACCCGCAAATGCATCCGTTATCCTATCGGCATGAGATACATTACCGTTATAATCATTGGATACGATGAGAGGTTCCTGATCATCAAGAACTGTAATAGCACTGACTTTTCCGGAGCGTAGGGTTTCTCCTCTGGCATCGTATTGGAAAGGAAACAGATCAAATGTAGCAGCCTCTTTTCCGGGTTCCTGAGGCATTCCAACCGTATTGTTCAGATTCAGTACCAAGGTGGTAAATGTATCCAATGAAGGGAGTGACACCCGTATTTTAGAACCTTCCCGGGTATAATCCACTTTCCGGCTTTCTTCCAAAGTAATGCAATAAAGGTCTGTCGGAGTCACATTGTCCGGCAGTGTAAAAGATACCTCTACTGTTTTTGTCTGAGGGGCTGCATTAACTGCATCCCAACGCAAATCTATTGTAGAACCATAATTTACCAAATCGACAATCAAAACATCCATCCGGCGAGTTCGTTTGTCCCAGCGTCTTTTTAATTTGGCATAGATACCGGTGGCATTAGTCAATGATAAATCCGAATAATTATAATCGGCAATCACATAGGCATGATTGGAATAATACAGATAGGCTCCGTAAGCCTCTGTAAACTTATTCCAGCTGGCTATCCGTTCGAGTACTTCCACCGGATAATTTACAGCATGGAAAGGTACGGGATCTGTAAAGCTTGCCACTCCGTCTACGACCTGTGCAGCCGGATAACCACCGGCAGAAAGGCAGGTAGCAAATTGATAATCGATATTCTGTTTGGGCCAGCCAGTCGTTAAATTCATCTCAGCAGGCGGATAAAAATTGGCAAATACAGGCTTATCCGGATAACGTGATTTTGCTTCATAAATATCACGGTAGAGGTCTGTATATTTGGTTCCCGTACCAAAAGGCCAAAGCTCCATAAACTGATGGTTGGCTACGGCTCCCGTAGTATAATGGGGAATATTTCCACTTGTAGAAGGCAGTTGCAAAGCCGTAGTAGTGACATCTGCACGTACCTCTTTCACTGCCAAATCCAAACGATTAACCAATGGAGCCATTTCGGATGAAAAGTTGCAAGCAGCAGCAGTTCCGTCACAAACATAATTCTCTGGTAATCCATACCAATCCCAACGATATCCGTCCCAGTTATACTCCTTCTGCGCCTTTACAGCCTGAGATACAAAATAATCATTGAAATTTTTAAAAGTCTCCCCTCCTATTGTATAGGAGGCATCGACTGATTCGTTGGTGGACATCAAGTAAAGATAAGAGTTGCCATAAGTAATGAAACTGCGGTCAGCTACATTCCGCATAGCCCAATCGGGATAATTATGAGCGAAAGCCGGAGTGGCGGCATATATACCGGTATAGCAAACAGAACGTCCTCCGATACTGCGGAATTTCTCTATTTTCTTTTTCATTGTCTCTTTGCTTGTCCAAAGGCGATCGTCTCCTACATAGGTGTTCCACGTTTCCGTTTGAGGAGCAATCTCTTCGTGAGCTCTCATCCAGGGATGATACTCCAATGTATTAATTCCTACAGCTTCCAGATTATGAGCCCATTTATCCACATTCAAGGAATTATCAAAAATACAGGTCCACCCGTGACGGAGATTCACCTCCCGGCCCGTTTCTTCAAAGGTAGCCAAAGGCAAAACCGCAGGACGCGAATTATCCATATCAGCAGACATGACAGCAAGAACACCCGTTAGCGGTACCATTACAGTACCATCGACAGTACCATACCCTTTTGAATCGGCATAATGTTCATAACGAGGCTTGTCTGCCGACCAATAATTAATAAGGACCTGTCCGGTAGAAGGACGATAAAGAGCCATATCGGTATAGCCGTCGCCATTAAAATCACCGGTAAAAGGAATATCTTCTGTCGTACCGAACACTACTCCGTTAATAGCCAAAGGCATATCGAATTCAGGATAACCGGTCAAAGAAGAAAACGCAACATACCAGGTTCCCGTAGAAGGACGATAAACAACAAGGTCATCTACCCCATCACCGTTAAAATCACCCGATAAAGGGATATCTCCGGGTAATCCGAATTGACCTCTGGCATCGACATTCCCCTCACAAGGGGAAAAGTCGATATACCAAGTGGCCAGTCCTCCGGCTCCGGAACGCATAACGGCAATATCAGTCTTTCCATCACCATTAAAGTCACCAGTCACGTACTTATCGGTAGCACTGATGCCAAAACTTACCGAAGGGCTTGTTATCCAATCTTTTTTACCATCATTTATTTTCCATACCCATTTTATATTTTCACCGCTAATCTCTACCTCACAAATATCTACCAACCCATCGCCATTATAATCGCCCACACAAGCTCCCCCTATAAAAGCAGCATCCACCGTTTGAGTAATATGAGACTGATTGCCGATATCATAACTCCATCCCGATTGTGTCCTGTAAATCAAATCGTCGTGTGCATTCATCCAGGAAGCGAGAGATCCAAAGACAACTAACAATAGAAATTTCTTTTTCATACTTTTTCTGATTTAAATTAATATCCGGGATTATTCGGTCTCAAATTGGGGTTAGCATCAATATCATCCATTGGAACAGGCAATAACAGATGTTTGGGAGTAGTGAAATTGGTCTTGCCTATACTATGAAAGAAATTCTTTGCATACTCTCCGTTTTCATCATAACGAATCAAATCGAACCAACGGTGACCGCCTTCAAAAGCCAGTTCCATACGACGCTCGTGACGAATGATTTCACGTAACTCTACCTGGTCTTCGGTAGTAACATTAGGTAATCCCGCCCTGACACGAACACGATTCAACGGCCCTCCTTCTTCATAAGAAGCAGCAGGAGCACATGCCTCTCCGGTATGCCCGGTTTCATTCAAAGCTTCGGCATACATCAACAATACATCTGCATAACGCAATACGGGAAAGTTCAAAGGACTATCCATTGCACGGTCCTGCCCAATATCTTCACACAAGAATTTCTTCACATTATGTCCGGTTTGAGAAACCGAAGGGTTATAGGCCCATCCTTTATACTGGTCACCCTGACACCAGACAGATACTGCCTTACGCAAATCTCCGGCTTCATATGAATTCACAAATTCCGGGTAAACGGCAAACCAGCCAAAGTTTCCCCATCTGCCACCAATGGCTACCGGAGCCAAAGGAGCCATATAGTCATTGTGCCAAGCTCCCTGTCCAAGTATGTCAAATTCGGAATAGGTAGTTATATCTTTTTCGTACTGTACCTCAAACAAGCTTTCGGGGCCATTCTCACGCAAATAATCAAAGTTCCAATCGTACCTTCTGTTTAATGAATACACATTCAAAGCATTCAATTCTTCGATGGCCTGAATGGTATCATCATATCTTTTCAGCGTAAGATAAACCTTTGCCAATAATCCTAAAGAAGCACCTTTGGTAGCACGACCAATGTCGGAAGATTGTTCATATTGCACAGGCAGCATGGTAGAAGCATCTTTCAAATCCTGTATAATCAGTTCATAAACCTCTTCTTTGGGTGTACGATGAACCTGTAAGTCGTCTCCTGCCGTCTGCTGAGTCTTAATCAGCGGAACATCTCCAAACAAACGTACCAGATTGAAATAATACAGAGCACGAAGGAAATGTGCTTCTCCCTTATATTGAGTAATCTTATCCGGACTTACATGGACGGCGTCATCTATGTTATTCAAAATCCAGTTCGTACGACTGATGCCTGCCCAAGGACCCCGCCATAATTCTTTTGCACCAGAGTTATCACTGGTAGTTATAAAATTGGCAAGCTGGGTAGTTTCCAATCCATTGCCTCCCGCTTCATTGCCTACACTACCCTCTCCGGCCACAATATCCAGTGTCCACATACGGAGATTGTACATATACGAACTTTGCAGACGCTGGTACATGGAGTTGACTCCACTTTCTATTTCTTCTGCCGTACCTTTCTCGAAGAAATTATCGGTAATAATCTGGTCATTGGGTAATATTTCCAGCTTATCCATACAACTCTGACTACAGAGTGACAGTCCTAAAAAGGCGAATATATAAATATACTTTTTCATGGCTTTATCATATTAGAATTTAACGGATACACCAAACATATAGGTACGGGCGGAAGGATAGACTCCATAGTCCAATCCACTTAATCCGACTTCCGGATCCAATCCTGAATAGTTGGTTATAGTACAGAGATTATCGAAACTAACATAAAGGCGTAACGCTTTTACTTTTGCCCTGTTTGTCCAGTTTTCCGGAAGCGTATAACCGAATGTCAGATTTTTGAGCTTTGCATAAGAACCATTTTCCAGCCAACGGGTAGAAGCACGTGAGTTATTATTCGGGTCGGCATATATGGCACGTGGCATAGAACTGCTGGTTCCCTCACCCGTCCATCTCTCTAAAGTAGATGCCAGTTGGTTATAGGTACTGTTCATACTCTCATGGCTGGCTCTCACACCATTCCAAACCTGATTGCCCAAAGCACCCTGAAAGAAAATACTCAAATCAAAATTTTTATAACTGAACGTGTTATTGAAACCAAAAATACAATCCGGAGACGGATTACCGATAACCGTACGGTCCAGATCATTAATTTCACCGTTTCCATCCACATCAACAAACCACATATCACCGGGAGAGGTGTTTTTATAAGGGTTGTGAGACGCTTTGTCCGCTGCACGATTTTCCATTACAGGCCCGGTGAACACTTCATCAAGTGTCTGGTATACTCCTCCCAATTTGTAGCCATAGAAAGAGTTTATAGGTTGTCCTTCCCGAATAAGGCTTACACCGTTCAAAATTTCAGGACCGCCAATAGAGACAACTTCATTATGGTTGAAACTCATATTAAAATTGGTCTCCCACTTAAACTCTCCTACAAAGTTCTTTGTATTGATGGTAAATTCAAAACCCCGATTCAGTACCTTACCTATATTTACCGGTGGCCAATCTGCCTGTTCCAAGGAAGTACCACTTGTTTGGGGAACCGGTTTTTTAGTTAACATATCACGTGTGTTTTTCACATAAAAATCAAGATTTGCAACAATACGGTTCTTTAAGAAACCAATGTCAACACCCACATTATACTGTTCTACAGCTTCCCATTTTACTGACGGGTTGGATAAAAGATAAGGATATATCAAATTTACCAGATTTGATTCGAAACCACGTTGAGAACCAAAATTGTAAACTCCGTTCACGCTCAGCTTATCGGCAAAAGCATAAGCACCGATATTCTGATTACCTGTCTGTCCGTAACCGGCTCTGAGTTTCAGTTGAGAAATGGGCTTCACAGATTGCATAAAAGATTCGTTGCCTATATTCCATGCGGCAGCAAAGGAGGGAAAGTAACCAAAGCGATTGTCTTTACCGAATTTCGACGAACCGTCTGCCCGGAAAGTTGCTGTCACTAAATAACGGTCATCATACGAATAATGTAAACGTGCCATGTAAGACATCAACGCCCAGCGCAATGAATTACCTCCTACATCGGTCGCTTTAGTTGCATTATCCAGTTCCGTAGTCAGTTCGCTGGCACGCCCGGAACCAGAAGCAGATACACTCTCTTTTTTATATTCCTGATAAGAAGTACCTACCATGGCATTTATCCGGTGTTTCCCGAAAGACTTATCATAATTCAAAGTATTATCCCACAAATACAACTGTTCATAAGCAGAAGAAACAGTTTGCATGGTATTCTTCGATTCATTCATTCCCCATTTGTACTTAGGAATATACGAATTATTATAATCATACCCTAACTCAGCTCCTCCTGTGGTTTTGAACTTCAGTCCTTTTATAATTTCCCACTCAAGAGAAATATTGGATAACATACGGAATCCTTTCATCCGATAATTTTGCTCATTGATAATAGCCACCGGATTTAGTGCATTTCCATTCCATTCTGCATTACCGGTAGGGCCGGCATATTCACCATTTTCATCCTGAATCGGAATGGAAGGCAAAATACGCATTGCATTTTGAATAACTGTGCTGACCGGTTGAGTACGACGATTCTCCGCACTCAGGTTTACGTTTGCTCTTACCGTTACATTCGATACAATTTTAGAGGATATATTCGATTGCAGACTCAAACGATTATAAGACGAATTCTTCATAATACCATCCTGCGTATAATAGCCCAATGAGGTAGCATGGCTTATCTTCTGATTTCCACCTAACATGGAAAGATTCACCTTTTGCATGGGTGCAGTACGGAAAATGGCATCCATCCAGTCGGTACCCGTTCCTAACGATTCCGGGTCGGAAAAAGCCGGATTTAAAGAATATTCAGGTCCGGCATTAGTACGCATTTCGTTATGTAAAGCGGCATATTGTGATGCATTCAGCATATCATATGTTTTTGCCGTATGTTGTATGCCGTAACTATAATCAAAATTAATTTCCGTATGCCCTTCCTGTGCTTGTTTAGTAGTAACCATCACTACGCCGTTGGCTCCCCTGGAACCGTAAATAGCCGTAGCCGAAGCATCTTTCAAAACATCGATAGATTCTACATCATTAGGATTCAGATACCACATACCGCCGCTGACAGGTACCCCATCGATAACATACAAAGGAGATGCATCATTTATGGTACCAACTCCACGTATAAGAATAGAGACATCACCTCCCGGAGTTCCGGAATTTTGTACAACCTGTACCCCCGACATCTTTCCTGCAATGGCTTGCATCACATTAGAAGTAGCATTCTTAGTAATATCCTCTGTCCGGACTGAAGATACGGCTCCCGTAACGTCTTTCTTACGCATGGTTCCGTATCCTACTACCACTACCTCATCCAATGCTTCGACATCTTCCTGTAACACTACTTCAATAAAAGCCCTTCCTGACACATTTACTTCCGTAGTGACATATCCTATATACGAAATAACCAGAACAGGGTGTTGTCCTGTAATATTCAGTGTAAAGTTACCATACAAATCGGTAATGGCAGCATTATTAGTTCCCTTCTGGGAGATATTGGCAGCAATAACAGGCAATCCGTCCGGCCCTTTTACAATACCTTTTACTGTCTGTTGTTGCTGTGCCCCATTCATAATTCCGGTTTCAGTATTTGTGTTCAGGTCTACTGTAATACCGGCATAAAGGGTAATGGGAGAAATAAGAAACATTGCAGTCCCTATAAGCAAAATATGCTTCATACGACTCTTACATAGATACTCTGTTTTCATATTCATTGTGTTTTCATTTATTATAGTCTATTTATATCCCGATCAATAAAAGAGTTTTGGTTAGCATCGAATGACGAATGTAAAAGTACGGATAAGCAACATACCTTCTTTCCGCCATTTTAGCTGATAATTATGATATCTTACCATAATAATCATTTCAAGGTCTGTTTATTGGTATTATTCCAATATTTTATTCAGTTTTTCTATTTCAGAAAACGTGGTTTGCCACCTTTGCGCCAATACTCCTCGATCTTTTCCAAAGAGATTCCTTTGGTTTCCGGAACATAGAAGTATCCCCATATCAAAGCTGCTAAAGCCACTACTGCATAAAACCAGAATGCACCGGCCGGATTTCCCAGATTCTCACCTTCCACATATATCTCGGTGCCACTGATAGTGAAAGCATGCACAATTTTGAAAAAAGTAAAAGATACAATACTATTAAAAAACCATACGGACAAAGAACCGATGGAGGAACCCAGCCCTCTGAGTTTCTGAGGAAATACTTCGGAAATGATAAGCCACCCCAACGGACCAATGCTGATAGCGAAAAAAGCCACATAGATAAAGACCAATGTGACGGACAACCATTTACCTGCATTGCCTAACGAAGCGGAGAAAGCGAAACAAATACCTAATAAAACCAGAGAAACCGTGATTCCTGTCAGACCAGTGAAAAAAAGTTTACGCCTTCCCAACCGATCTACAAAATACACAGAAACAATGGTAAAAAGCAGATTGACGGCTCCCACTCCCACAGAAGCCCAGATAGCAGAAACCGTACCGTTAAACCCAGCCATAAGAAATATTTTAGGGCTATAATAGATGACTGTATTAATTCCCACAAACTGTTGAAAAAACATAATGCCAATACAGATGATCACAGCATTGCGTAACCAGGGTTTAAACAATTCACGATACCCGGCTTTCTCCTCACGACTTTTGACTACTTCTCTCTTAATTGCTTCAAATGACTCGTCTCTCGATTCCGGACTCTCGATACGTGACAGAACGGCCAATCCTTCCGATTCTCTTCCACGACTCATCAGCCATCGCGGAGTTTCGGGCATGTATAGCATACCTACAAACAAAACAATAGCCGGGATAACTCCGACGTAAAACATCGGCCGCCAACAATCTATCTGACTTTCATCGGCAAAAAATAAATCGGAAAGATAAGAAACCAATACTCCTATCGTAACCATCAATTGAAACATCGAAACCAAAGCTCCCCGTTTTTTTGCAGGAGAGATTTCTGCAATATAAAGAGGTACGGCAAAAGAAGAAACTCCGATAGCTACACCCAGAAATAAACGTGAAGCAATCAGATGATAAACATCGGGAGCAAATCCGGACCATAAAGCGCCAATGGCAAAAATGACAGCGGATACCAATATTACTTTTTTACGTCCGAGCGTATCTGTAATCTTTCCACAAAAGAGTGCTCCTAAAATAGCACCACACAATCCGGAAGCCGTAATTATTTCAATCATACTATTATCGATTCCAAAATCTTTCTGGAAAAAAGGAATGGCTCCTGATATCACTCCGGTATCAAATCCAAACAACAGTCCACCTGTAGCAGCAACTACTGCTATGACATAAATAAGCTTACTATTATACTCTGTTTTCATGGTAGTTAAATTGGGTTATTTATTAATGTTTCTCTGTTTTATTAAGGTTCATAATTTTCCCATACTTCTTTTTTCAGTTCCGGACGGGGAACATATAAAAATGTATCCGGGTTCTTTTCAAAAGTTGTATAGATTGCTTCGCCTTTTACAATACCCAGCTCTGAATAACCGGCAGGAGATTTACATATCAGCTCCGACTTATCATACAATGGATTTGCCTGCCACTCTATCTCATTTTTATCGTTGAAAACGGGAAACCAGGCGATGCCTTTATGCTTACGGACTCCATCATATTCAAAACCATAATCACGATCACACCAGGCACCGAATGTCAATGGTTTATCCGGATTGGCACTAATAGTGGCATGTGCCCAGTATGGAGGTACAACCACAACATCACCGGGATGGGCATAAACGGCAAAGCAACGTCCGGGATTGTCTTCTGCAAACTCCTGCATATAAATAATAGCTTCACCCGACCATATCTCATAAACTTCCGGAGTAGACCAATGACTGAACTTTGAAACCCAATGAATGTGCCCCTGGCTACGTATCGGTTCTTTGCCTAATTTTCCGGCTGCATAGGTCACTACTCCATAAAGAAGGTGCCTCTCTTTCAATAACTCTGCATGGATCTTTTTACCAACATCCATAGCAATGGCATACACTACTTCCGGACCCTCACAATCAGGATCGGATAGACTCTTGCGAATGTCTTTCAACAAACGATTCTCTACCTGAGGACCAAAAACATCGGCCCCATAAACGAACCCCATAGGGTTCGTTGTAGGTTCTATATTAAAACCCGGATTAAAAATCATATCAAAAAGCAGATTAAGGATTATGTTTGACAAAAGCTTTAATGGTAGCACATTGCTTTCCTTCAGATTCTCCGTAAGGACGGATCGTATACTCCTTCACAGATTCGGGAACTATAAAAGTTTCAGCATAATGAACCACAAAAGGCTCAAATTTTCCTGTCGGACTTTCTACAATAGCTTCTCTTCCTTCCACCAAATTAAGCACATTCACACTACCATCTGTCCGATGCAAAACAGGAACCGTAAACCAATGCCGGCGGGTTTCAATAAACTCATTCTCATGCAAACCGGTTCGCTCTTCTTTCCAGCCTTCCCCTTCAGCGATTCGTTCTATCCGATTGAATATTTCTTTTTTAACCCAGGATTCTGTACGATTCCACTGAATAACTTCCTGACCATGTTTTATATTGATAGGACGTGGACGACCATCCAATCCTAAACGTCCCCAATCCCAGAGTTTGAAAGTAAAAATATAAGGGGTTGCACTAATTTCAAGTACCATCCCGTTTGTTCCGGAACAGTGTATCGTACCTGCCGGTATCAACAAATGATCGTGCTTCTTAACAGGGTAATTGCCCACATATTTCTCCGCATCAAAATGTCCGCTCTCCTGTGCCTCATTAAGGGCATTAATCATCTCTTGCGGATCAATGCCTTCTTTCACACCCAGATAGACAGTAGCATCTTCTGCGGTATCCAGCATATAGTAACTCTCATCTTGTGTATAGTGCATACCAAATTTCTCTTGTATATATTGCGTCAGAGGATGTACCTGTAAACTCAGATTTCCCCCTCCCATCGTATCAAGAAAGTCAAAGCGGATAGGGAATTCATCGCCAAAACGTCCATATACCGGATTGCCCAGCAAACGTGCCGGATAAGCAAAAACAAGATCAATAGACGGTATTTCAAAACGAACGTCTCCAAAACTGAAATAAAGGCTGTTTTCTTCAGGAACACAATCAAAGCACCAGGCAAAATTAGGAACCTCGCGGTCCAGGTCACACACCTCTTTCATCCATTGTCCACCCCAAGGTCCCGGATCAAAAAAAGGAACTACCCGAAACGGCGTACGGGATGCTTTTTCCAATCCGTTCCATACTGCCTTTGCTGTCGCCATCTTAGGAGTACCAGCTATATTCGTATCGAGCACGTAATCCCATCTCTTCATCAATTTCTTCTTAAAACGGTCGCAGATACGCCAATCAACAAAAAAAGCACGTTTATACTGTAAAGAAGCACGTTCTTCTTTGTTTTCAACACCAACGTTGGATACTTCATTACGACGGAAACGCATCTGTATTTCCCAACGGGCCATATCGGCATAAACCAATAAGTCGGATGTCGGCTGTACATAAGCAGCTCCAACTCCATAGACAAAAACAATACCTTCGGTAACGGCGGCAATCTCCAAACGGACGTCTTTCAACTTCTTTTCGTCAAAATAACAATCCATTGTCTGACGAGTCATATAGCCGAATATTTCATCGTCTGTAATATCCTGTTTCAAAAGAGCATTTATCCTTTCCGATGACAACATAGCATCCTGCGAAAAGAACCAATGAGAAGAAGGGAAAAAAGACTGTAAAGCCTCTACCACTTCATCATCCAACACCCCCTGATAACATTCCAGAACTACGATCTTTACTTTTTTATCAATTTGCGACAAGTCTTTATTCAAACAATCGGAAATAGCTTCCCAACCTACCCGGCATTCTTCTTCCATACCCGGCACATTTACCACCGGATATTTATCATAATTAGATTTATCATTAAAATATCTGTTCATAGCATTTTTCTTTTTTTATTGTTGACAACGTACATGAAATTCCCAAAAGGGCCGCATTATCTCCTAATAAAGAAGTTGTTATCTCCACTTTATTTTCCGGGGCCCACACCAGACGATCAATCCGTTCTTTGAGATAAGGTAATATGATATCCGCACTACGCATAATGCCACCACCAATCACAACGATTTCCGGATCATAAGCATGAATATAATTGATGATGGCTGCCGCCCATACATCCATACAATCTTTACACAACAGAGTAGCTTCCGGCTCTCCCTGTCTCATCAGGTCAAACAAAGTCTTAAAATCATAAGAGGAAGCTTTTGCTTTATATTCACTACTGATTTTGGGATGGGTACGAATTATTTCCGGCAGAAAGAAAGAAGAAGCCATTGCTTCTACACAACCAATATTACCACAGGTACAACGTCGTCCCCGATAATCCACAACGATGTGTCCTCCCAATGAACCAGCCTGATAGTGAGTCCCCTTAATAATCCGTCCATCTAAAACAACTCCGGTACCAATACCTGTCCCGATAGTCATCATTACCATATTCCGGCTATTTTTCCCGGCCCCCATGTACCATTCTCCGGCAAGTGCCAGACGAGCATCATTATCGATAATAAATGAGGTTCCCCAGTTCCTGTCAACCCAGGAAGGCAGATCTATGTCACAGGCATCATCGTATTTATCATTGGTAGAAGTTACTCTCTTTTCCTTCGGATTTACCATACCCGGAAATGCGAGACCCATACCTGCAAGCTCTTCTCTCGGCACTTTCCATTTGCTCAACAGCCTGTTTATTACTCCTCCCATAGCAGGAAGATTACTATCCAGACTACCAGCTATGGCAGGAAATGAACTGAATTCAAGTATCTCATCTCCTTTTACCAAACCGATTTTAATGATGGTTCCTCCTAAATCTATTGCTATACAATACATTGCAAATCAGATTAAATGAGGAATACCATTTACTTCAATCAACCTTGCGGAAAATCCTTTCTCGGCAATTTCGGCATAATTGTGTCCTGCATCCGAAGGCCAACAAGCTGCAAATGAAAAAAGAGAACTTCCTACATTTGCCATCCGGTGGGCCACTCCTCCCGGAATATAATGCAAACTGCCAGGAAACACCCGCTCTGCCCATACATTGCGTTGTTCGTCCATGAGGATAAGCATTCCTTCTCCCTCTAAGCCCCAATAAAATTCTGCCCGGTCGATACTCGCATGATAATGTCCTTTCGTCATCATATACTCATTGCCGACTTTTCCCGGATACAAATAAGTAATACCGAAATACAATCCTCCCGGAGTCCCTTCCTTTTCGGGTAAAAAACTACTGACTTCGTAGGCAAGCTTGTCCTGAGGCATTTTTTCAAAAGCTTCCACATCGGCAAAGATGCCTTTTAAATCAGATAAATTCCGGGAAATTTTACAAACATCACGTCCAACTAAATTCTTATCGGTAAAGAACAGTTCAGGAAAGATAATTTTTTTATTTTCCATAATCACCTATATTTTAAGATTCCACATGTAATTCGATGGGAACAAAGGTAGGTGATAGACACAGGCGTCCTGTCTCCTATTTTCCCCGATAATTATGTTATCTTATCATTAATATAGGTATATAGATTTTAATTGATAATATTCCAGAATACAGAGTACGTATTAAATAGCCTTTTTGTTTTTTACACCATACTGTTTCTGGTACTCAGTGGGCAACATATTAACTGTCTTTTTGAATTGCTCGATAAAGTTAGACAGGTTATTAAATCCCACTTCCATACTCACAGTAGAGATTTTCATCTTACCTTCTATCAAGAGCCGCTTGGCATGCCCGATACGCATATCATTCAGATATTGTACAAAAGTTTTCTTTGTCCGTTCTTTAAAATAACGGCAGAAGGCAGTAGGGGTAAGTCCTACTAAACCGGCTACATCTTCAAGTTTTATCGGCTGATTAAAGTTTTTCACCAGATATTGGTATATCTTATTAAAACGTTCAAAATCGGAAGAATTGACTGACTGGGTAAAACCGACACTGGCAAGCAACTCATACTCATCCGTATTAGCCATCATTTCCAATAGAGTGATCAGATTGGTAACCCTCACTACCCCATTTGAATCAAAAGTATTACGGATAAAATCAGCAATACGCTCGCGTGCCGTTCCTGTGAACTTTATACCCCGGCGGGAACGTTCTATCAAACTCCGGATATGCATAAATTCCGGCAAGTTGATCATCACTCCTTCAAATAGCTCTTTACGGAAGTAAACACACAAACATACAGATCGCAATCCGGTTTCTTCTCCAAAAAACTCTTTGTTGTTTCTCCACTCATGAGGCAACTGAGGACCAATAATACAAACATCCCCTACCTCATAACTCTCTATATGATCACCCACAAAACGAGTGCCACTACCTTGCTCTATACACATAATCTCTATTTCGGGATGATAATGCCACGGAACAATAAAGTAAGGTAAATCCTCCCGATAGAAATTAATGTAATTCTCCACAGAAAACGGAAGTTCTTGATAAAGTGGTTTCATAGTAATACACAATTGGCTAAGTAATCATTCTAAATTATATGATATTATTATTGAAACGCAGAAACTCACAGATTCACGCAAAAAATATCATCGCTCAAGTATAGCACAGCCATTTAATCTGCGATCATTTGCGTTTCAATAAAACGCTGTCATAGTATGAACTAAATTTGAAATGCTACTTATTATTTAATTCAAAACTATAGATGGAGCAAATATAGACGATAAATGCATAAATACAGCCTTTAGCAAACAAAAAAAAAGAATGAGATGTGTTAAAGAAGACACATCTCATTCATTATTTAAAGTATATATTTCAAATACATCATTTGACATATATACCGATGCAAACCGTACTAAAAGATAGACTTTGCAATACCCAATTCAAGACCACGTAACTCTGCCAGACCGCGGAGACGTCCCAGGCATGAATATCCAGGATTCGTCTTTTTCTTCAGATCATCAATCATCTGATGGCCATGGTCAGGGCGCATGGCAATAGAGCACTGGCGACGTTGCTGCAACTTCAACAGGTTCTTCATCACATTGTACATATCTACGTCTCCTTCCAGGTGATTGGCTTCATAGAAATTACCTTCAGCATCACGTTGTGTGCTACGCAGATGAACAAAGTTTACTCGATCACCCTGACGCTCCATTATTCCGGCAAGATCATTATCGGCACGCACACCGAAAGAGCCAGTACATAGACAAAGGCCATTTGATTCGTTAGGAACCGCTTCTATCAGTTTAACAAAATCCTCCTCCGTACTCATGATACGGGGTAAACCTAAAATAGGATAAGGAGGATCATCGGGATGAATCACCAGCTTCACTCCCACTTCATCGGCAACCGGAGCTATCTCTTTCAGGAAGAAGATAAGGTTGGAACGAAGTTTCTCGGCATCAATATCATTGTATCTGTCAAGAGCTTCCTGGAACTGCTCAACGGTGAAACTTTCTTCTGAACCCGGAAGGCCGGCAATCATATTACGAACGAGAAGTTTCTTATCGTCTTCATTCATCTGTTCGAAACGTGCTTTTGCCTTGGCTATCTCTTCATCTGTATAATCCTTTTCAGCATTGGGGCGTTTAAGGATGAACAGGTCAAAAGCTACAAAAGCCGCCTTTTCAAAACGAAGTGCTTTAGAACCATCGGGCATTGTATAGGCAAGATCAGTACGTGTCCAGTCAAGCACAGGCATGAAGTTGTAAGTAACGACCATAATACCGCATTGAGCCAGATTACGGATACTTTCTTTATAATTCTCAATATATTTCAGGTAATCACCGGTCTGGGTCTTAATATGTTCGTGCACAGGCACACTTTCAACGACCGACCAGGTAAGACCCACTTCCTCAATCATCTGCTTACGCTTCATGATTTCTTCTACTGTCCACACTTCTCCGTTAGGGATGTGGTGAAGGGCATTCACTATTCCGGTGGCACCAGCCTGCTTTATATCCCACAGACTCACAGGGTCATTAGGACCATACCAGCGCCAAGTTTGTTCACATAAATACATACTATTTTTATTTACGATTTGACAATTTACGATTTACGATTGAGATTACTCTCATTCCAACTTCTAACTACTAACTCCCAACTTCTAACTTAAATGGAGAAAGCATCGAAGCCACCATCAATAACGGCTACTGTACCGGTTACGAATTTAGAGGCATCACTAATAAGATACTGGATGGTTCCGTACAAATCTTCCGGTTCACCAAAACGGCCAAACGGAGTATGAGCAATGATAGTCTTTGCACGATCGGTCAGAGAACCATCGGGATTTGTCAACAGAGTACGATTCTGTTCAGTCAGGAAGAATCCCGGAGCAATAGCATTGACGCGCAAGCCATCACCAAATTTCAAAGCCAGTTCGCCAGCCATATATTTAGTAAAATTAGCGATAGCAGCTTTGGCCGTTCCGTAACCTACTACGCGAGTCAACGGACGAAGAGCCGATTCTGAACAGAAGTTTACAATACTACCTTTCTTCTGATCAACCATGATACTGGCAAATACCATCGTAGGCAAAACTGTTCCGAAAAGATTCAAATCTACCACCTTTTTAAAAGCATCGATCTCAAGGTCAAAGAAAGTCTTATCCGGTGCAATGGTAGCTCCCGGCATATTTCCTCCGGCAGCATTCAGCAATACGTCAATGCGTCCGTAAGCTTTCATGATTTCAGCTTTATTCCCTTCAAGTACTTCCTTATTCATCACATCAGTATAAAGGAACATTGCATCCCCTCCATCGGCTTTAATGCTCTGTACAAGTGCATTTCCAGCTTCTTCACTACGATCAAGAATTATAATCTTAGCACCTTCTTTTGCCAGATAAGCGGCAATACCTTTACCTAAAATACCGGCACCACCGGTGATTACAACAACTTTGTCTTTTACACTAAATAATTCGTTCATGATTCTCTGTTTTATTAAGTTATAATTTATTGTTCAAATAATATTTCAGATTCTCTTTAATGAGAATATCTATCGGCATCAGATTTACTTTCTCAGGGTTTTGTTTCAACACAAGATGATTACACAAAGACTTAATGCCGTTATATCCTTGTTGTTCGGGACGTTGGGCTATCAAAGCAGTAATCACTCCCTCGGAGAGTAATTCTGTGTTTTTATCAATCAAGTCGTATCCTACCAGTTTTATATTTTTCAACTCTCTTTCTTTGAGATAATTCCCTAAGATGTAACAGGTTGAATTGAATATAACAGCTCCTTCTATCCGGGGGTTATCATAAAATATCTTATCCAGTTTTGCAAAATTATATTCAGAATCAGCAATCTTTAGCTCAACCTCATGCAGTTTTCCTCCAAATCCATTTTCGTTCAGATATTGCAAAAAGCCTTCTTTACGGTTCCTCCCCTGATTGGAATCGTTCTTACCATTATGGATGATCCGGGATATCAGAATGTCCGGTTGATTACCAATCTGACTCGTCAGTAACTTGGCGGCAATAAATCCTGCATCAAAAGATTCTGTACCAAAATAGGCCAATTGGTGCTCACCCGCGATATTGGAATCCACATAGACATAAGGGATATTTCTGATATCGAGCATACGGGAAAGGCGACTCACAGAATCGGTAAACAAGGTAGCAATCAGCACTCCGTCTATCTCTTCTTTATCAAAGAGATTGCGTACAATCACATCAAAGGTACTATTATCGTACTGATCAAAAAAGAGCTTGGTTACATTGATATTATAAAGTTCCGTCTCGGAAGCGGCTTTATCTATCCCTTCGGAAATGGCTTCCCAATACTCTCCCGGCTCAAAAGAGGGAGTGATAGCAATAAAATGATATTGTTTCTTGGAAGCGAGAGAACGTGCCATCAGATTGGGTTGATAATTTGCCTTTTCAAGAATGGCCTTTACTTTTTTCTCATTCTCTTCGGATACACGCCCACGATTGTGGATCACCCGATCTACCGTACCAACGGATACCCCTGCCATTTCGGCAATGTCTATAATACGAATATTTGAAGATTCTTTATTCATAGGATAAATAGCTTAAACTCTATTTTTCTTCTACAAAAGTAAGATGAATAATCTTAATAAGCAATAATGTGTGCGCACACACGTTGTATACACAAAAGTTATATATCTATAATTCAACAAATTAAGTCAACGTCCATGAATAAGAATATGTTGTCAAACATATAAAGAACTAAAGTTTAGCTTTCATTAAACTGTAATAGCATAATCGGTTGATATATTAGTTCGTTATCCTTCAGTCAATTTTATTCTATTTTAAGTAATATACCTCTAAATAGTGATTGCAGCGTATTACATCCACGATATTTGCCATATATAAATTACCTAATCATAGCGATTGTACAGACTTTAAATTATAAAGACCTTTGCAAAGTTTTAAAAATGAATAATAATAAAAGCACATTGGAAGCAAAAAGATTTAAACTGGTTCTCTTATTTTTAATAACTGCCTGCCTGTTCTCTGTTTCTGCACAAAAACAGAGAGCAATGTTGTCAGGGAAAATAATATCTACCGAAACCAAAGAAACCATTGACTTTGCCACCGTCTATTTAAAAGGTACCACCTTTGGCTGTACCACCAACGAAAAGGGCATTTATCACTTAAAGGCTCCGGCCGGTCATTATACATTGGTTGTGTCTGCTGTGGGTTTTGAAACAGTAGAGAAAAAAGTAGAACTGACACAAGACGAGAGAAACAAACTAAATATTATGATCAATCCGGCTACTACTGAACTGGATGAAGTAGTAGTGACCTCCACGGGTGTAAGCCGCATAAAAAGATCCGCATTTAATGCTGTAGCAGTAGATACGAAGGAACTTCAGAATACCACAAAGAATCTAAGTGACGCACTAACCAAAGCACCGGGAATGAAACTCCGTGAATCGGGTGGTGTAGGTTCGGATATGCAACTCATGCTTGACGGTTTCAGCGGTAAGCACGTCAAGGTATTTATTGATGGTGTACCTCAGGAGGGTGTGGGAAGCTCTTTTGGATTGAATAATATCCCCGTGAACTTTGCCGATCGCATCGAAGTATATAAAGGTGTAGTGCCGGTAGGTTTTGGTACGGACGCCATTGGTGGTGTCATTAATATTGTCACCAACAAAAAACGCCAGCGTTGGTTTCTGGATGCATCTTATTCTTACGGATCGTTCAATACTCACAAGTCATACGCCAACTTCGGACAGACTTTCAATAACGGATTTACTTATGAAATCAATGCTTTCCAGAACTATTCGGATAACGACTACTATGTGGATTCTCCTGTAGAAGATTTCGAAACCGGCAGAATTGACAGAGATAAGAAGGTGCGTGTGAAGCGTTTCAACGATACCTATCATAATGAAGCCGTTATTGGTAAACTCGGAGTAGTAGACAAGAAATGGGCAGATCGGCTGATGTTTGGTTTTACCTACTCCAATATGTACAAAGATATACAGACAGGCGTACGTCAGGAGATTGTATATGGGCAGAAGCATCGTAAAGGACATTCGCTGATGCCCTCGTTGGAGTACAACAAGCGTAACCTGTTTACAAGAGGTCTGGATGTTGTGTTAACGGCCAATTACAACAAAAATATGACAACGAATGTGGATACCGCTTCGTATAAGTACAACTGGTATGGAGATAAGAAGTTACTGAATTCACCGGGAGAACAATCCAATCAGTATTCAAAAGCGGATAACAATAACTGGAACGGTACTTTAACCCTTAATTATCGTATCGGCAAGGCTCATATGCTGACTTTCAATCATGTGTTAAATACCTTCCATCGCTCTAATACCTCTCTGCTTGCCAAAGAAGAACAAAAAGATGCCATTGCCAAAGAGACCCGCAAAAATATTTCCGGCTTGTCTTATCGCCTGATGCCATCTGAAAAATGGAACCTCTCCGTGTTTGGTAAATACTACGACCAATTTGTGGCAGGTCCGATAGCTACGACTACCAACCAGGATAAATATGCACGTACCACCCGTAGCATCAATTCCATGGGTTACGGGGCAGCAGGTACCTATTTCATTCTATCCGGTTTACAAGTGAAGGTATCTTATGAGAAAGCCTACCGTCTGCCCACCATCGAAGAGATGTTCGGTGATGAAGACCTGGAGATGGGAGACATCGGCATCAAACCGGAGAGTAGCGACAACCTAAACCTTAATCTGAGTTATAATAAAACTTTCGGTAAGCATTCCGTATACATAGACGGAGGGTTGATATATCGTAATACAAAAGATTATATCCAACGCAATATTGCAGATCTGAGTGGAGGAAAATATGCCGCTACTTATATCAACTATGGCAAAGTATTGACAAAAGGATATAACATCTCCGCCCGTTATGGGTTCGGAAAATGGTTGAGTATAGGAGGGAATTTCACACAAATGAATGTACGTGACAACATGAAAACCTCCATTTCCAGTAGCGCAGCCAATCTTGCCTATGGTGAACGTATGCCCAACCTACCCTATATGTTTGCCGATTCGGATGTATCCTTCTACTGGCGGAATCTTTGGAAGAAAGGCAATACACTGACCATGTCTTATGACAATCAGTATTTGCATAGTTTCACTTATTATTCATCCAATCTTGGTTCAAATAAAGGTGATTATGTGGTACCCAATCAATTCTCACACAATCTGGCACTCTCATATAGCCTTCAGAATGGCCGGTATAATATATCGTTTGAGTGCCGTAACTTCACGAACGAGAAATTGTATGATAACTTCAGCCTTCAAAAAGCCGGACGTGCATTCTATGGAAAGGTTCGCATACATTTTGGAAACTAAAAAACAATAAGTAATGGTTCAAAATTATATGATACTATCATTGAAACGCAGAAACTCACAGATTCACGCAAAGCATATCATCGCCAAGTATAGCGCAGCCATTTAATCTGCGAAAATCTGCGATCATTTGCGTTTCAATAAAATGTTGTCATAGTATGAACTAAATTTGAAGTACTACTTAAAGTCTATTGTTTTTTTTGTCTTTAACTTCTTTTAAATATTATCATTGCAGCATTTCTCAGAATGTTGCGTCTAACTAACAAACGACGCAGAGAGGCGTCCGTAAAAAAGCACTGACATTGGAAAACGAGATAGAACTGATAAAGGGCTGCCGGGCAGGGAAAGATTCCGCTCGAAAGGAGCTTTACACCCTCTATTCTAAGCAGATGCTGGCGGTATGTTACCGTTATACGGGCGATATGGATGCGGCCCATGATGTGTTACACGACGGTTTTATCAAGATATTCACCAATTTCTCGTTTCGTGGAGAGGCGTCACTGTCCACATGGATCACGAGGGTGATGGTAACTCAGGCACTTGATTATCTCCGACGGCAAAAACGCATCACACAGGTGATGGTTCATGAAGAACAACTGCCCGATATCCCCGATATATCCTCTGATAGAGGAAGCAGTATCTCCGAAGAACAACTGATGGCGTTTGTGGCTGAACTACCCGATGGATGCCGAACCGTATTTAACCTCTATGTGTTTGAGGAGAAGTCGCACAAAGAAATAGCAGGCATGCTTCATATAAAAGAGCATTCGTCTACTTCGCAACTTCACCGGGCCAAGTATTTGTTAGCAAAAAGGATTAAAGAATATAGAAACCATGAAGAGAGAAAATGATGAAATAACCGATCTGTTCCGTTCGCGTCTTGGGCATGCCGAGATGACGGTAAGGGATGGCTTTTGGGAAGAGTTGAGCCGTGATGTGGCAGTTAGTAGCTATCAGCGCCGTCGTGTGCTATTCTTCCGGGTAGCTGCGGCAGCCTCTGTCTTATTAGTGTTGGCAGCGTCTTCGGCAGCTTTCTGGTTTTTCTCACCGAAAGAAGAAATAGAAGAGGCATTTACGCAATTAGCAGTTTCCGGTGTAGGAAATCTGGATGGCGACCGGGTGAATCAATCGTTCTCACCTGCCCATACCGAACCGATATTGCAGAAACCGGCTCCCGGTCGGTATGCTATGTTGGCTCAGTCCGAAGGAGAAGAGGATGATTCGATATCAGTAACTGTATCTTTGTCATTCAGCTTTTCATCAACCACCTCAAGTCATCATGGGTATGGAAGAGAGACGGAGAATTCCGGAGATAATATTTGGAAGGCAGGAGTAAACAATGAGCCTGCTACTACTGTTACAGAAGAACAACCTGTGAAGCCGGTGTTGGCAGAGGTAAAGAAACCACGTACCTGGGCTGTGAAAGCTGCTGTTGGTATGGCTTTTCCGGCAGAAAACGGGAAATATAAGATGCCTGTAATGGCAGGTGTCACGGTAGAGAAGATGTTGAACAAGTATCTGGGAGTAGAATCCGGGCTGACTTATTCAAGTCTTCGTTCAGAGAATCAGAATCTTCATTATCTGGGTGTTCCGGTGAAAGTGAATGTGCATCTGGCGGAAACAAAGAAGTTAGATTTGTATGCTTCTATAGGAGGAATAGTTGAAAAATGTATAGCAGGTGCGCCGAATAATGATTTTAAGAATGAGCCTGTACAGTTGGCTGTAATAGCCGGAGTAGGGGTTAATTATAAAGTAAATGACCGGATAGCACTTTTTGCAGAGCCGGGAGTATCGCATCATTTCAAGACGGATTCAAAACTTGAAACGATACGTACAAAGCGTCCCACGAATTTTAACCTTATGTGCGGAATTCGCATGACTTATTAACCATTAAAAGAATGAACGTTATGAAAAAGACATGGATACTGCTGCTCACCGTTTTTGCGGTTCTCGCACTGACCGGATGCAGTAAAGAGACCCTGGACTATAATAATCCGGATGTTGATCTTTTTGTGAAGCAACTCAAAGCCGGAACCTATAATACAAAAAATGACAAAGGGATTGTTGAAGTCCCTCATTTTACCGAAAATGACATTCCCGAATTGCTGAATTATGCCGAGGATATGAGTGTGATCCCCTCATTTCCTTCCGTATATAACAGTAATAGTGGCAAGATCCGTTTGGGCGAATGTATTTTATGGACAGTAGAAAGTATTCGTCTGGGCTTTCCGGCTTCAATGGGGTGCCATATGGTGGAAGTGAATGCCGAAAATTACGAAGCAATCTATTTCTTGTCCGATGAAGAACTGCTGGATGCTGCAGTCCGTTACCGTCGCTGGTGGGAAAACAGACAGTATCCGCGAACGGCATGGACCATTGATCCTTGCTACGATGAGCCGCTCTGTGGTAGCGGTTACCGCTGGTGGTAGGGTAGACTAAACAACTGAACATGGCTAAACGTTTTAATCTATTGCTGCTGATTTTTTCAGTGGCCGGGACAGTACATGCCCGATGGACAAAGAAGGATGTACTACTAACTTATTAAAATGATTAATGCATTAGAGAATGACGAAGCGCTTTATATTATTTATATTAATCAGTCTGACTGCCTCAGTAGTCTGTTCGCAAGAATGGACCACACAGGATTCTATTAAATTGAATCGAATCCTGCAAGGTAGCGAAGAGATTAAACTGAACCCGGAGGCTGTGAAACAGATTGACTTCGGTTCTGACGTTATGGGCACTCCTCTCATGTCTACGGAAAAGAGTTGGATGTTGCCGGATGCGACGCTTCCGTCTGTATTGCCTAATACGTTGCCACTGAATAAAAGACAGATGCTTACCCTGCATCCTTATAAGCCGAATACACCTTATGATTGGGATCCGGTATATCAAAAAAAGATAAAAGTAGGGCAGGATACCTGGCGGGGCGATCCCTTTTATAGGATAAAGACGCTGAGATCCTATACTAACATGGAAAAAGTTCCTCAAAAGCCGAAAAGAACAGGAGGGGTACCATCCGATATTGAAGCTGTGAACCTGCGATATAATCCTTTGATAGGGCAGGCAAATGGTGCAATGGCGGGTGTGGGCATTGGTGGCCTTGATTTTATGTCTATCTTTACAAAAGATTTTTGGGATGTGAAAGGGCGTGAACGACGCGGCCGTACGTTAGAGGTATTGAAAGCCTATGGGGATTCGACTACCAGGCTTATTCCGATGCCTATATTGCAGCCCATCGCTCATTGAACTATCTGAAAGCCCGATTTGTTTAGTAAATAGTTAAGGAGTATTCAGTATTCAAATAATTTAGTTGAAACACAGATTAACGCAAATTTTCGCAAAGAATTGATTCAATTATTGCGTTGCTTTATAGTTTGCGAAAATTTGCGTTAATTCTGCGTTTAATAAAAGACGTATTAGGTATACAAAATAAAATCAAAACAAATTCAGTTTATGAATAGAATTTCTACTCTATTGGGTATTCGTTACCCTATCATTCAGGGCGGCATGGTGTGGTGCAGCGGTTGGCGTCTGGCATCGGCAGTAAGTAATTCAGGTGGATTGGGACTTATTGGCGCCGGGTCTATGCATCCGGAGGTTCTTCGCCAGCACATCCGTAAATGTAAGGCAGCTACCGATTTTCCTTTTGGAGTAAATATCCCTTTGATGTATCCTCAAATTGAGGAGATAATGAATATTGTGGTCGAAGAAGGAGTGAAAATCGTATTCACCTCTGCCGGTAATCCTAAAACGTGGACAGGTTGGTTAAAAGAACGTGGAATAACTGTCGTTCATGTAGTGTCTTCATCTAAATTTGCTGTAAAGTGTGAAGAAGCCGGAGTAGATGCTGTTGTTGCTGAAGGTTTTGAGGCAGGCGGACACAACGGGCGTGAAGAGACAACTACATTCTGTCTTATTCCGGCAGTACGTCGTGCTACGACTCTCCCTTTGATTGCTGCCGGTGGTATTGCTACGAGCGAAGGTATTCAGGCTGCTATGGTGCTGGGGGCCGAAGGTGTACAAATAGGTACCCGTTTTGCACTGACTTATGAAAGTTCTGCCAGTGATGTTTTCAAAGAGTATTGTTTGCGGCTGAATGAAGGTGATACGAAATTATTACTTAAAAAATTAGCTCCCACCCGTTTGGTTACGAATCATTTTCGTGATGCAGTAGAAGAAGCTGAGGCGCGTGGTGCTTCGGCAGATGAACTGCGTGAACTATTGGGAAGAGGGCGTGCGAAGAAAGGTATTTTTGAAGGTGATCTTGAAGAAGGAGAACTGGAAATAGGACAAGTCGCTGTTTTGTTTCGTCAGCAACAATCGGTGGCAGAAGTTATGAAGGAACTGACTAAAGAGTTGAAAATTGAAAGTTGAAAATTGAAAGTTAGGCTGCGCTGTAGCTGTTGTTATTGCGCAGCCTAACTTTTAATTTTTTAATAAATAAGACTTTTAACTGTCAATTGTCAACTAAATAATTCCAAAAACATCCGCTATAGCCTTATATACTATTTTCCCTTCTACGATATTAAGGCCGAGTGCTAATGCGGGATCGTCTTTACAGGCTTGTTTCCATCCTTTTCCGGCAAGAGCTTTTACATACGGTAGTGTTGCATTTGTCAATGCTAAGGTAGAGGTATATGGTACAGCTCCCGGAATGTTGGCTACGGCGTAGTGTACGATACCATCTACTATATAGGTTGGGTCACTATGTGTGGTGGGATGTGAAGTCTCGAAACATCCTCCCTGGTCAATGGCCACATCTACTAATACCGTACCCGGTTGCATCATTTTCAGCATATCACGTGTAATGATGTGAGGAGCTTTATCTCCCGGAATGAGTACGGAACCTATCACCAGATCTACCGTCGGCAATTCCATTTTTAATCGTAGCTCTGAAGCATAGAGTGTTTTTACGTTTTTGGGTAATGTTTCGCTTAAATAACGTAAGCGGGCCAGGTTGATATCAGCTATTGTTACGTCTGCTCCCATGCCTGCTGCCATTTGTGCTGCATTACTTCCCACGATACCGCCACCAAGAATCAGTACTTTGGCCGGTTTTACGCCAGGTACACCGCCCAACAAGATCCCTTTACCACCTTGCGGACGTTCCAGAAAACGGGCCCCCTCCTGGGTTGCCATTCGTCCGGCAACTTCACTCATCGGTATTAACAGGGGTAACGAGTGGTCTGCCTTTTCTACTGTTTCATACGCCAGGCATACAGAGCCATTCTCCATCATTGCCAGTGTCAACTCTTTATCGGAGGCGAAGTGGAAGTAAGTGAACAGCAATTGTCCCTTTTTAATAAGCTTGTATTCAGGAGCTATCGGCTCCTTCACTTTCACAATCATTTCGGCAATGGCATAAACTTCTTCCATTGTCGGCAGAATCTGTGCGCCTACGGCAGTGTATGCCTCGTCCGGAAAGCCACTGTTGATACCTGCTGTATGCTGTATATACACAGTATGTCCGCATTTCACAACTTCAGCAACTCCGGAGGGTGTCATACCCACACGATTCTCATTGTTCTTGATCTCCTTTGGTACTCCGATAATCATAATGTTACTGTATTAAGGATTAAATATAGGCGAATGTACAGAAAAGATCCTTATGTTATTACTCGTAACCGGATGTTTAACAGCATATTGTCAAAAATAAGCAGCCTCTGACTATTTCTGTTTATAATAGGTCGATCTTACTGTTTTTTGAATTAATTCTGTCGGTGGGTTTTAATATTTACCCGGAATGACGTACATTTGTGATTCTAAATAGATAAGTACTGTATCCTAATTAAATGATCGTATCATTGAAACGCAGATTATCGCAAATTTACGCAAAGAATATCGTCCCTTAAGTGCAGCAAGCCATCTAATCTGCGATCATTTGCGTTTCAATAAAACATTGGTATAGTATGAATTAAATTTGAAGTACCACTTAATGAACTATATGAAACTATATATTGCAGCTTTGTTGCTAACCTGTAGTGTGCAGGCTTTTTCGCAGGAAAAGCCACAGGTATCTTTTGTCCCGCCATTTGATTTTCCGCTGACTTTGAGTGGTAATTTCGGAGAGATACGTGCCAATCACTTTCACGGTGGGCTCGATTTTAAAACCGGAGGTGTTATAGGGAAGCCGGTTCGGGCGTTGGCAGATGGGTTTATTTCACGTATTCGTGTCACTCATGGATCGGGTTACGTACTTGATGTCTGTTATGATAATGGCTATTCTACTATCAATCGTCATCTCAGCGGATTTACAGGGGCTATTGCAAAGCGGGTAGAAGATTTGCAATATAAAGAGGAGAATTATGAAGTGGAGATTGTTCCCGAACCGGGTGAATATCCTGTCAAAGCAGGACAGCAGATTGCGTGGAGTGGTAATACAGGCTATTCTTTTGGGCCGCACTTGCACCTGGATGTCTTTGAAACGGCTACGGGTGATTATGTAGATCCGATGCCTTTTTTCCTTAAAAAGATCAAAGATACGACTGCACCGAAAGTGGAGGGTATTATGTTGTTTCCTCAACCGGGCAAAGGGGTAGTGGAAGGAAGTCCGGAACATCGTACATTCTTACCTAATGTGGCACATCCTGTTGAAGCCTGGGGAGTGATTGGCACCGGTATCAAAGCATACGACTATATGGATGGAGTACACAATCGCTACGGAGTACATACGGTTGTCCTTACCGTAGATGGGGAAGAGGTGTTTCGCAGCACTGTGGATCGTTTTTCTCAGGAAGAGAACCGGATGATAAATTCCTGGACATGCGGACAATACATGAAGTCGTTTATTGATCCGGGAAATACCCTTCGTTTGCTGAAAGCCTCCAATGGTAATCGCGGTTTGGTAACTATTAATGAAGAAAGAGACTATCAGTTTTTGTATACGCTGACGGATGCGTTTGGCAATACTTCACGATGTCGTTTTACAGTGCGTGGAAAAAAACAGCCGATAGAGCCGCTACAACACCGTGAGAAATATTTCTTTGCTTGGGATAAAACCAATTTTCTGCAAGAACCGGGGTTAACGCTGGTTGTACCCAAAGGAATGCTTTATGATGATATCGCTTTGAATTATCAGGTAAAGGCCGATAGTGGTGCCATTGCTTTCACCTATCAGTTGCATGATAAACCTGTTTCATTGCATAACAGTTGTGAATTGCGCATTGGCTTGCGGCGTAAACCAATAGAGGATACTACGAAGTATTATGTGGCACGTGTAACTCCCAAAGGTTTGTATGGTGCAGGCGGTAAGTATGAAGACGGGTTTATGAAAACGCGTATTCGTGAATTGGGCACTTACACGGTTGCAATAGATACGGTTCCTCCTGTGATTACTCCGGTCAATCCAAAGAATTGGGCACGTACAGGAGAAATAGTGTATACTATCAAAGATAAGTCTACCGGAATCCGTTCTTATCGCGGAACCATTGACGGGAAGTATGCGTTATTTGGCAGACCCAATATGATTCGTTCACAGTACGTATACAAGCTTGATCCGAAGCGTGTGAAGAAAGGCGGTAAACATACAGTAGAGATGGTTGCCACGGACGACTGTGGCAATGAAACGGTGGTGCGTAACACTTTCGTATGGTAAATAATCACATAATTAAGTAATATAACAACAATGAACAAGAAACTGATCCTTTGTGCTGCCTTTCTTGTGGCGGCTGTGGCGAATGCTTTCGCCTGTACCAATCTCATTGTCGGTAAGAATGCTTCTGCTGATGGTTCAACCATCGTTTCCTATTCTGCCGATTCATACGGGCTCTTCGGAGAATTATACCACTATCCGGCTGCTACCTATAAGAAGGGAACTTTGCTCGATGTCTATGAGTGGGATACCGGTAAATATCTCGGAAAGATTGAACAGGCACGCCAGACCTACAATGTCATTGGTAATATGAATGAGTTTCAGGTGACTATCGGTGAAACAACTTTTGGCGGACGTCCCGAACTTGCCGATTCTACCGGTATCATCGATTATGGAAGCCTGATTTATATCGGTTTGCAACGTTCGCGTACGGCGCGTGAGGCTATCAAGATTATGACGGATCTCGTGCAGGAGTATGGGTATTATAGCAGCGGAGAGTCTTTCACTATTGCCGATCCTAATGAAATATGGATCATGGAACTAATAGGTAAAGGGCCCGGAATCCGTGGAGCTGTATGGGTAGCTGTCCGCGTGCCCGATGATTGTATTTCGGCACATGCCAATCAGTCGCGTATCCATCAGTTTGATATGAATGATAAGGAGAATTGTCTCTATTCGCCGGATGTGATTTCTTTTGCCCGCGAGAAAGGATACTTCAGCGGTGTGAATAAAGATTTTAGTTTTGCCGATGCCTATGCTCCGCTTGATTTTGGTGCACGCCGCTTTTGTGAGGCCCGTGTGTGGAGTTACTTCAATATGTTCACAGATCAGGGTAAGGCATTCCTTCCCTATATACAGGGTGAGACGAATGATCCCATGCCATTGTTTATAAAACCGAATCGTAAAATCTCCGTGCAGGATGTGCAGAATGCAATGCGTGATCATTATGAGGGAACTCCGCTCGATATTAGCAATGATTTTGGTGCCGGCCCTTATAAAACCCCTTATCGTCTCTCTCCGTTGAATTTCAAGGTAGATGGTCAGGAATATTTCAATGAGCGTCCTATTTCTACCCAGCAGAGTGGTTTTGTATTTGTGGCACAGATGCGTGCCAGTATGCCCGATGCAGTGGGTGGAGTGCTCTGGTTTGGTACGGATGATGCGAATATGACAGTTTTCACTCCGGTATATTGCTGTACGGATAAAGTTCCAGTATGTTACACTCGCGTAGGTGGAGCCGATTATATTACTTTCTCTTGGGATTCTTCTTTCTGGATTTTCAATTGGGTATCCAATATGGTATATCCCCGCTATGATCTTATGATTGGTGATATCCGTGCTACACAGCACGAATTGGAAGGTACCTTCCATGAGGCACAGGCCGGTATTGAGAGTATGGCTACCCGTCTTTATCAGAAAAATCCGGATGAAGCAAAAGCTTTTTTGACCAATTATACCAATATGACGGCACAAAGCACTTTTGACACCTGGAAACGGTTGGGCGAGTTCATTATCGTGAAATATGCTGACGGAGTGATTCGTAAAATGAAAGATGGTAAATTTGAGCGCAACTCTATTGGTCAGCCGGCAGGTGTTATCCGTCCGGGTTATCCGAAAGAATTCCTTGAAGAATACGTAAAACAGACGGGTGAACGCTATAAAGTGAAAGAGTAAATAATAGATTATTTAAAATTATTTATTAGGAATTCTTATTTTATTCTTTTACATTTGTGACTCTGAGAAAAGATTAATCAAACATTAACCAATAAATAACAATCTAAATGGAGAATCAGGAACTCATCAAGCAGGTAACTGAGAAAGCCGAAAAATGGCTAACCCCGGCCTATGATGCCGAAACTCAGGCTGAAGTGAAACGTATGTTGGCAAACGAAGATAAAACTGAGTTGATAGAAGCATTCTATAAAGACCTTGAATTTGGTACAGGCGGTTTACGCGGTATCATGGGTGTTGGTAGCAACCGTATGAATACCTATACAGTGGGTGCTGCTACGCAGGGACTTTCCAACTATCTGAAGAAGAATTTCAAAGATCTCCCTCAGATTTCTGTAGTGGTAGGATATGATTGCCGTAACAACAGTGATCTTTTTGCCCGTATCTCTGCTGATATATTCTCTGGTAATGGTATTAAAGTGTATTTGTTTGAGGATATGCGCCCTACACCGGAAATGTCATTTGCCATTCGTCATCTTGGTTGTCAGAGTGGTATCATCCTGACAGCTTCTCACAACCCGAAAGAATACAACGGTTATAAGGCGTACTGGGACGATGGTGCACAAGTATTGGCTCCGCATGACAAAGGGATTATTGACGAAGTAAACAAGGTAACTTCGGCTGCCGATATTAATTTTAAGGGTAATCCTGATTTGATTCAGATTGTTGGTGAAGACATCGACAAACCTTATTTGGATATGGTAAAGACTATCTCTATCGATCCGGAGGCTATTGCTCACCAGAAAGATATGAAGATTGTCTATACACCGATTCATGGTACGGGTATGAAACTTATTTCGCGTGCATTGAAGATGTGGGGATTTGAGAATGTATATACCGTTCCCGAACAGATGATTAAGGATGGTAACTTCCCGACTGTAGTTTCTCCGAATCCGGAAAATGCTGAAGCATTGACTATGGCTGTGAATCTGGCTAAAGAGATAGATGCCGACTTGGTGATGGCAAGTGATCCTGATGCCGACCGTGTAGGTATTGCCTGCAAAGACGATAAGGGCGAGTGGGTGCTTATCAATGGTAACCAGACTTGTCTGATGTATCTGTATTACATCATCACTCAGTACAAGAAGTTAGGCAAGATGACCGGCAAGGAGTTCGTTGTGAAGACCATCGTAACTACTGAACTTATCAAGAAGATTGCTGAAAAGAATAATATTGAAATGCTCGATTGCTACACCGGTTTCAAATGGATTGCCCGTGAAATTCGTCTGCGTGAGGGTGAAAAAGTATATATCGGTGGTGGAGAAGAAAGCTATGGTTTCCTTGCCGAAGATTTCGTTCGCGATAAAGATGCTGTTTCTGCTTGTTGTCTTATCTCTGAAATAGCTGCATGGGCAAAAGATAACGGTAAGTCATTATATGAAATGCTGTTGGATATCTACGTAGAATACGGATTCTCCAAAGAAAAGGGTATCAGCGTAGTGAAGCCGGGTAAGAGTGGTGCCGAAGAGATCAAACAGATGATGGTAGACTTCCGCAACAATCCTCCACGCGAATTAGCTGGTTCTAAAGTAATTCTTTGGAAGGACTTCCAGACTTTGAAGCAGATTGATGCTGACGGTCGTGTGACGAAGATTGATATGCCGGATAAATCAAATGTTCTTCAGTATTTCACAGAAGATGGTGATAAGGTTTCTATCCGTCCGTCGGGAACAGAACCTAAGATTAAGTTCTATATCGAGGTGAAGGGTGAGATGGGCTGTCGTAACTGCTTTGCCAGTGCCGATGCTGCCGCTGACGAGAAGATCGAAGCTGTAATGAAATCATTAGGTATTTAGTGGTGCTTCCCGTACGGGGGAGATACGCCGAGCGATAATAAAAAAGCGGCTGGTTTGTGATGAACCAGCCGCTTTTTTATTACTTCATGCCTTTCAAAGACAAATATTTATTGGTATCTGTTTTCAATGTGCCAGTATGGTAGAATTATGTTTGAGAGGAGAAGAGTTTAAATTAGATCATTACTTAGATATAAAGTAGAAAAATCTTAGATAAATGCTGATATGGTGGTAGTGCTTGAAATTTTGAATTGGAAAAGTGTTTCAATAAACGTTCGTTTAATGACACAAAGTTAAAACGTATATCTGAAATGCCAAAATATTCTTATGATTATTTTTGAGGGTATTGAAAAATAGAGATGTAAATTTCTTATATTCAATATATTATCAGATTGATAAAATTGGTGGTTTAACCTATTATTCTATAATCGTTATCTGTTTGAAATCTTTAAAAAAAACATGTGTCATTAAACGAACGTTTATTGAAACACTATTTCTATTTAAATGATTCGTTTACAATATTTTAAGTAATATAGTTATTTCATGTACCTCCTTCTGCGATAGTGGAGTGTTTTGAAATGATATGAATGCATTAAGATCTTCATCAATATTCGCATTACATAATTTAGCCGGGAGGTATTTCACTCTTCTGGTGTCCCCAAAGAATATCCTTTTGTGAACGATAAAACAACTATTTGCTGGTACGCTCTGCGTGTCACTTACGGCCGTGAGCTTACCTTGAAATCATATCTTGATAGCGAGGGTATCGAAAACTTTATCCCTATGCGTTATGAATTTATTTTGAAAAACGAGCGCCGCGTACGTAAATTAGTTCCTGCAGTTCATAATCTTATATTTGTTTATTCTTCCCGTAACCGTATTGATGCTATGAAGGAGTTGCACGGTACAACGTTGCCTATTCGTTATATTATGAATCGTGAGTGTCATCGTCCCATTATCATTCCAGACTCTCAGATGCGCAGTTTTATTGCTATTTCAGGGAATCACGATCAAGCTTTACTCTATCTCGATCCTTCTGAGCCGGCACTCCGTAAGGGAACCCGTGTACGTATCATCGGTGGCGTTTTTGCCGGTGTTGAAGGCGAATTTGTTCGTGTGAGGAATGACCGTCGCGTCGTTGTATCCATTGATGGAGTGATGGCTGTTGCCACTACTTTCATTCATCCTTCCCTTGTTGAACCTATTATTGAAAAATAATCATTGATATATGAATTCATTAGAATCTGAAGTTTCCGCCTTGTCTACCTTGGCGGACAAGTTGCTTTATCTCGGTATAGACGATACTCCTATTTACAGCGATGATTTTATTCGCTTGAATCACGAGGTTTTTCAAAAAGCCAATGCCTTATATCACCAGCGCGGTAGTACCTTTGAAGAGGAAGCTTCGCTGTGTCTAGCGCTCTTGAAAGGATATAATGCTACGATTTACAATGATGGGGATAAGGAAGAGCGTATTCAAACAATTTTGAATCGTTGCTGGGAAGTACTTGAACACTTGTCTGCCTCATTGCTAAAGGTACAATTGCTAACGTATTGTTATGGGGAAGTGTTTGAGGAGGAGTTGGCGAAAGAGGCAAATAAGATTATAGAAAGTTGGGAAGAGAAATTGTTGACAAAAGATCAAGTAGAAGTGATTGGATTTTTGAAGAGTTTGGAGGAAAATCCGTATCCTTGGAGTGACATAAAATAGGGTAAATGGTATACATTAGGTAAATCGTCTACAGAAAGAATTTTAATGTATTTCTTGATTAGTATTTCTGTATTGTATTTTTTGTTCTTTGGATATTTCAGACGGAAATTTTGCTATGATTGATCTGATAAATGGAGGAAATACTGGATATACTATATCTAATGAATATGATTTCATAAAAGGAATAGTCATATTGTCGGTTATTACTCACTATTTATTGTTGATATTTTAGTTCGAAAAGACTTCTTTTCTTCAATTTCATGTCGGGTAAATAGTTCTCTTACTTTTGTTAGTATAATTTTTAGTTTTATCTGTAACCTGTATTTTTGTGGCCGTTAATCAACTAAAAGCCGGAGCTTTACTCTCTTATGTTTCTATTGCCTTGAATATGGTGATAGGTCTTCTTTATACGCCCTATATGTTACGTATGTTAGGGCAATCTGAGTATGGACTGTATTCTTTAGCGGCTTCTTTAATAGCCTACTTAACAGTATTGGATTTAGGTTTTGGAAACGCAATTGTACGTTATACAGCAAAATTCCGTGCTGAAGGTAAGACTAATGAGCAGGAAGAGATGTTTGGTATGTTTTTCCTACTTTACATAGGTATTGGCTTGATTGCTTTAATCATTGGTCTGATTTTATTCTTGAATGTTGGTAATTTATTTTCAGCAAAGATGTCCGCTTATGAAGTTTCACGCATGCGAATAATGCTTGGGCTGATGACATTCAATATGGCTTTTACATTTCCGATGAGCATTTGGGGATCTATAATGACTGCTTATGAGCGATTTGTATTTCAACGCATTGTGAGTATTATTCGGAGTGTAATGAATCCGATTGTAATGGTAGCTCTTTTGGTTATTGGTTATAAGGCTGTAGTAATGGTTATTGTTACTACAATTTTTAATGTAGTCACTTTATTTATTAATTGGTGGTATTGTAAACACCGACTGAATATAAAAGTTCGCTTTGCACGTTTCAAATGGGAATTCTTAAGAGAAGTTTCCATTTATTCTTTTTGGATATTCTTAAATGTCATTATGGATAGAATTTATTGGAGTACTGGACAATTTATTTTAGGGATGTATCGTGGAACTGAATCTGTTGCAGTCTATTCAGTTGCTATACAGTTGAAAGATATGTTTTATATGTTTTCAACAGCTATATCTGGTGTCTTTTTACCTAAAGTGACAGCGTTGGTGTGTAAAGGAGTATCAGATAAAGAGGTATCGGATCTTTTTATTCGTACAGGTAGAATTCAATATATTTTAATGTCATTTGTTCTCACTGGTTTCATTTTATTAGGCCGCTCATTTGTGAATTTATGGGCGGGACCTGATTACAATCAATCTTATATTATCGCATTGTTGTTTTTTATTCCCACGTTAGTACCCTTGATCCAGAATTTAGGTATTACGATTTTAATGGCACGTAATCAATTAAGATTCCGTTCTTTGTTGATCTTGATAATTTCTGTTGCCAGTTTATTTTTAGCTGTTCCTTTAGCATATAGGTTTGGAGCTATTGGCTGCGCAATAGCAACCTCAATTGCAATTATAATTGGACACGGTATAATTCTGAATATATATTATGACAAAGAAATTCGTTTAGATATTTTACTTTTTTGGAAAGAGATCATAAAAATGTCATTTGTTCCGTTGATAATTATTATTATAGGGGGCATTGTATTGCGATTTATAGCAGTAAATACATTTACTTCTTTTGTAGTTGCAGGATTAGCGTTGACTGTGATATTTGTACCATCATTCTATTTCATTTCGATGAATAAGTCTGAGAGAGAATTGTTTACTAAGCCAATTATTCAATTAGTAAAGAGAATAAGATAAATAAAATGAAAGTACTTGTTCTTGGGGGCACTGGTGCCATGGGAATGCATTTAGTTGAAATACTGTCAGACGCAGGTATTGAAACGTTCGTAACATCTCGTAGTAGGCATGTATCATCAAAATTTAATGTTAAGTATATGCAAGGTGATGCTCATGATTTAATGTTCTTGAATAAAATTTTAAGAGAACATTGGGATGTTATTGTTGACTTTATGGCTTATTCAACAGAAGAGTTCATTGAACGAGTTGATTTACTATTAAAAGCGACTTCACAATATGTTTTTCTTAGTTCAGCAAGAGTTTATGCAAATTCAGAAACCATTATTACCGAAGAAACGCCTAGATTGTTAGATGTTTCGACCGATAAAGAGTATTTAACAACTGATGAATATGCTTTAACTAAAGCAAGGCAAGAAAACGTTTTAAGAACGTCTAAATATAAAAATTGGACTATAATTAGACCATATATAACTTATAGTGAAATCCGATTTCAACTTGGAGTCTTAGAGAAAGAAGCTTGGTTATATAGAGCTTTAAATGGCCGTACAATTGTCTTTTCAGATGATATAGCTTGCAAATACACAACTTTAACTCATGGCTTGGATGTCGCAAGAGGAATATGTAAAGTAGTAGGAAATTCAGAAGTATTAGGGGAAACTTTTCATATTACAACTACGAAATCTTGTCGTTGGAATGATATACTTTTTATTTATTTGGACGTGTTAAAGAATAAAATAGGTTGTTGCCCAAAAGTGTTAATGTTGGATAAATCTATGAATTTAAATTATGATTATTTGAAATATCAAGTATTATATGATAGGTACTATGACAGAAGGTTTGATAATACTAAGATCAGTAAATTTATTGATATTGATAGTTTTAAAAATGCTGAATTAGGTATAAGACTTTGTTTGGAAATTTTTTTAGAAACTCCAAAATTTAACACTATTAATTGGAGAACAGAGGCTTTAAAAGATAAACTTACAGGAGAAAGAACATTATTAAAAGAAATTCCAACATTAAAACAAAAAGTTAAATATCTATTATACAGATATGTATTTCTTAGCTAAAAGAAGTATTATAATGTGTTGCATATAGTGAATATTACAAATATTATAGGAAATATATGGAAAAATATTATGTAAGTGAACGTAATGTTCAGATTGTTCTATCTTTACTGAAAGTACATGGAGTTCGAAAAGTGATTGCTTCCCCAGGAGCTACGAATCTTACTTTGGTGGCTAGCATGCAGCAAGATCCATATTTTGAAATATATTCTTCAGTGGATGAACGCTCGGCTGCTTATATAGCCTGTGGTTTAGCTGCGGAGTCTGGAGAGCCAGTCGTTTTAAGTTGTACGGGAGCTACGGCTTCTCGTAATTACATGCCAGGACTAACAGAAGCTTTTTATCGGAAGCTGCCGATACTCGCTATTACATCTACTCAGAATATATCAAAGATAGGACATCATGTTGCACAAGTTATTGATCGTAGATCCTTACCTAATGATATTGCAAAGTTTAGTGTAAATATTCCAGCAATCAATGATGCTAGTGATGTATGGGCTTGTGAGATAAAAGTAAATCAGGCTATTTTAGAATTAAAACGACAAGGTGGAGGTCCTGTCCATATAAACCTTGCAACTACTTATAGTAGGGATTATTCCATAAAAGAATTACCTAAAGCACATGTAATTAATCGATTTTGTATGGAAGATAAATTTCCTGAATTGCCGGAAGGGAGAGTTGGAGTGTTTGTAGGTTCACATTTAAAATGGAACAAAGAACAAACTGAAATATTGGATGCTTTCTGTGCTTCAAATAATGCGGTTGTTTTTTGTGATCACACTAGTAATTATAAAGGAAAGTATCGAGTACTGGTTTCATTAATAGCACAGGACAATTATGAACCAGAGTTGAGTCATTTGGCTTTGTTAATACATATTGGAGAAATCTCAGGGAATTATTTTAAACTGAATCCCAAAGAAGTGTGGCGTGTCAATGCGGATGGTGAAATCCGTGATACGTTTCAGCGTTTAAGTTCTGTTTTTGAGATGTCTGAGCAAATATTTTTTAAATATTACATCAAAAATGACGGAATTATTTTTGATAGCTATTTGCAAGAATGCCGTGCTGAATATAATAATATATTTGAATCAATTCCTGAGTTACCGTTTTCTAATATTTGGATTGCATCTAAGTTATCTCCGTATATACCAGAAAATTCTGTTATCCATTTTGGCATACTCAATAGTTTAAGGTCATGGAATTTATTTGAGATACCTGGAAGTGTATATTCTTATTCTAATGTTGGTGGATTTGGTATTGATGGAGGCATTTCATCATTGGTCGGAGCTTCACTTTCGAATAAAAATAAATTATATTTTGGGGTATTTGGTGATTTAGCATTTTTTTATGATATGAATGTGTTAGGTAATCATCATGTGGGAAATAATTTACGCATTCTGATAGTAAACAACGGCAAAGGAACTGAATTTAAAAACTACGATCACCCAGGTGCAGCTTTTGGTGAAGATGCAGATCGATATATTGCAGCAGCTGGACATTATGGTAATAAATCTCGCACCCTTATAAAGCATTATGCGGAAGATCTTGGTTTTGAATATTTAGCTGCTGCAGATAAACATGAATTTGAACAGGTATATGAAAGGTTTTTGACCTCAAGTTTAACTTCTAAACCTATTTTATTGGAAGTATTTACTGATAGTGAGGATGAAAGTAAAGCTCTTTTAACAATTAGAAGTATACAAAAAAATTTTAAAGGAACCATGAAATCATTTATAATTAAATCTGTAGGACTTAATACAGTAAAATCTATAAAAAAGATTTTAAAAGGATGATTTTGAAATATTTGTTAACAATATAATATAGAGGAAAATACGTATGCCCAAAGTTGGTATTTTAACATTTCATTATGGCTATAATTATGGAGGTGTATTACAGGCGTATGCTTTACAACAGTTCCTTTTATCTAAAGGATTTGAAGTGGAGATTATTAATTATATACCTCAAACTTACAAAATTTCTCTATTATATGGAGCATCAAAACGCAACATATTAGCTAGTCTTTTAAAAATTATTGCGAATCTTCTAAATCAAAGAAAGTCTAAAGAGAAATTTGACCAATTTAGAAATGAAAATCTCCATTTAACAAGACAAATAGTTACTATTAGTGATTTACAAATTGTAAGTGGTAATTTTGATGCTATTATAGTTGGTAGTGATCAAATATGGAATCCTTGGCAACATGATAAGAAAGTTTATTTTCTTGATTATGATTTGCCTAAAGGTATAAAAAAAATTAGTTATGCTCCTTGTTGTGCAATTAATAATATTGTTGAAAAGAATAAAAAATCTTTAAGAAAATCATTATTGGATTTTACTGATATTTCAGTAAGGAATACTGTTACACAAGATTTTGTATATACTTTAATTCATAAATCTTGTAAGATTGTATTGGATCCTACTTATTTGTGGTCTTTTAATGAATTAATTGAGCAAGATTATATAAAAGAGAAATATATATTGACTTATATCATAGGAAAAGATTTAAATAATGATAATAATGCCGCAATTAAAAAGATAAAGAATTTGTATGGTAATTTACCTATATATGCGATAATAATTGGAGCTGTGGCAGGTGTCATTTCTGTTAAATGGGCGGATAAGGTGGTATATGATGCGTCTCCAAAAGATTGGTTGAATTATATTAATAATGCAGAATTATTATTTACAGACTCTTTTCATGGAGTTGTATTTGCAATGAAATTTAGAACAAAATTTATAGGATATTATTCTGAAGAATTAAGAGCCTCTCGTTTTATTGATATGAAAGAACGATATCAATTGGATGATTTCATAGTGAATTCATTGGGTCAGATAAAGTACATTGATGATAATCAATATCTAAATAAAATGTATACAGTTGACCAATTAAATAATTTATTGTTAGAAGAATCTATCAATTTTTTAACTAGTAGTTTGCATTAGTTTCTTTATGAATATTTTGCATATTAATTATTCGGATACAATTGGGGATCGTTTTAATGGTTTTTACATGCTGGACTATTCAGATGTAGATTTTAACATTCAAATGGCTGTATGGAAAAGGAATAGTAATAATAAAAATGTCCATTTGATTCCACCTCGTAATCCTTTACTAAAGTTTGTTATAGAGAAAATAATTCATTTGGGAGTTAAACTAGGATTGGATCACTTAATATCTATAGGTGGATCTTTTTTATTGAGCCGACAAGAATATTTCAGAAATGCAGATATAGTTCATTTACATATTATTCATGGAGATACTAACATTAGTGTATTTACGTTACCTAAAATTTGTAAAAAGAAGAGAGTTATTTGGACTTTACACGATCAATGGGCAATAACGGGAGGTTGTATTCATCCTTTTGAATGTAAAGGTGGAATGGTGGGATGCCCTACATATTGTCCTCATCCTAGATATAATTCATTATTTAAGCATTCATTTCCATATTTTATCTGGAAAATCAAAAAGAAATGCTATTCGAAGTCTAGTCTCAATTTGGTTGTATCTACTAATTGGATGAATGACAAAGTCAATAAAAGTCCAATATTGAAACATAAACCATTGAATGTTATTCCTTTTGGGGTAGATATAGCTAAATTTAACAGAAAAGATAGAAATATATGCCGCGAAAAATTAGGTATACCGTTAGATGATTTTGTAATTACATTTAGGGATTCTGGTTTAAAGCATGATATTTTTAAAGGGTTGAAATATATCAAAGAAGCCCTTTTAAATATGAATGTAGTTAAGTCCATATCTCTGTTAATTATTGAGGATGGACATGGCTTTGATGATTTATCCTCAAAGTATAATATAATTAAAACCGGTTGGATTAAATCTGAAGAATTAATAGAGGTCATGTCTTGTGCTGATGTTTTTTTAATGCCATCTATTCAGGAATCATTTGGATTAATGGCAATTGAGGCTATGGCATGTAAGCTCCCTGTTATTGTGGCCGAAGGAACAGCACTACCTGATATAATTGGACATGAACAAGGTGGACTAGTAGTGCCGGCAAAAGATTCGAATGCAATACTCAATGCCATCTCATTTTTAATAGAACACCCTATTTATACACAAGATTTAGGGAAAAATGCCAGAAGAAGGGTTGAGGAATTGTTCACAATAGATAAGTGTATAGAATCTCATAAAAAGCTTTATTCTGAAGTTTATAATAATATATCATATGAATAATTTTCCGTTATTTACTATATTTATTCCGACTAAAGATAGATCGAAATATCTATATCATACATTGAGGACATGTACCGAACAGACTTATCCTAATTTGGAAATAATAGTAGCTGATGATGCTAGTACTGACGATACTGTAGAAGTGGTAAATAGAATGGCTCAAAATGATCCTCGTATAAAATTAATAGCTCGTAAGAAAAGAGTGGGTATGAGAGATAATTTTGAGATGGCGCTGGATCTTATTAAACCTGGTTACGTAATTGCATTGGGTGGAGATGATGGACTAATTCCAGATGGTATTATGTCCATGTATAAAATAATGAAAGATACCAATACTGAATTATTAACTTGGTGTCCTCCAGTATATGAATATCCATCCGAACGTAATCCTAAAGGGCAATTTTCTATATACAGACATAAGGGAATACGAGTGGTTCAATCAAATACATTTTTAGATAGACAAACTAAAAAATTTAATTATGTAAATGATATTGAATGTCCAATGTTTTATGTAAAAGGAGTAGTTTCGACCCGACTGATCGATAGGGTTAAGTCTCGTTCTAGAGATGGACGTTTCTATTCATGTCCTACTCCGGATGGATATTCGGGTATCGTATTAGCTGGCGAAGTGGAGAATTACATCTTTTCTGGAGAGGCATTTTCTATCTACGGAGTCTCATCTTCATCGCAGGGACTTGTATATTTATCGAATGAAAAAGAAGCTAAAGCTAATTCTGATGAGTTTTTTAATTTTACAAAAGAAATTACAATGCACTCAGAATTAGCCAATCAACCTTATTCTCCACTTCTTTCATTAATGACGGTTGATTATTTATTGACAGCCCGTGATTTACCAGGTTGGCCAGGAAAATTTTCCAAAATAAATTATAGAAAAATGCTTGATAAGGCTATACGTGAATTATCATCCTGCAGATATGGAGAAGAACGTATTGAGAGAGAAATTCATATCCTTTATGAAATTGCCAAAAAACATGAACTCGAAGACTATTTTAAACAACAAATTAAACAGTCTAAAAGATACGGTTCTTCAATAATAAATATAGAATCAGCTATAAGTCCTAATATGCTATATATAAATCCCGAAGAATTCCAAATATGTAATATTTATGATGCTGCGTATGCATCAAAATATATATATAAAAT